>WNGF01008068.1_pt1 | contig 12498 bp, 12 predicted proteins | sample 5400641 | NCBI WGS metagenome assembly WNGF01 (sample SAMN13153371, study PRJNA577476) | soil metagenome | isolation source: 80 cm soil or saprolite under grassland replicate 2 | place: USA:California | collected 2016-06-15
CGCCAGCGCGCGCTGGCTGACCCGCTCGCCGCGCTCGGCTGCCAACCGCAACAGGGCGCTCGCCGCCCGGACCACCGCCGGGTCAGGGTCGGCATCACTCGGCCCGCGCGGCAAGCGCGCGCCATTGACTGCAGACGGCAAAATCTGATCCTGAACGGCTGCGCCACCTGGCACCCCACCGCGAGCAGCCGCCGACCCCCGGTGGCCGTTGCTACCCGCGGCGGCGCCACCCAGCACATGCGCCGGCCCGGCCGCCGTGCTCCCTGCCGCGGCGGCGGGCTTCAGCCGGCGGTTCATCCGCAACACCAGCAGGCCGACCGTCAAGCCGGCAAAGGCGGCCAGCGGGCTCGTCGCCGCGGTGAGCCGGTCCGTCAACCCCACCGGCTGGCCAGGCAGCGGCTGGATGTGGCCCACGTTTCCGGCCACGCTGACCGCCAAACCGATCAACGCCGTGACCCACGGCCACACCCGCTGCCGCACCGGCCAGCCGTCCAGGTAGGCGACATACAAAGCCAGCTCACCAACGGCCAGGAACACGTCGATCTCGGCCGGCCATGACATCGCCTGCCACCCGGTCAGCCGGTGATGCGCCGCCCACGCGTACAGCCCTGCGTAGCTGTGCGCCAGCGCGTTCGCGCTCGCCGCGATCGCGATGGCGGCGAGCGCATACAGCGCCATGCGGCGCATGCCAGGGCTCACGCTGACTGCCCCGACGTGCGGCTGCGTATCTTGGCGAGGGCGTCGAGGGCGGTTTCATCGGTGCCGGGGAGCGCTCGTAGGTATTTTTCCGTCGTCGAGATTTTCGTGTGCCCCAGTCGCTCCTTAACGACCTGGAGATCGGCGCCGCCCGCGAGCAGCCAGGACGCGTGCGCGTGGCGCAGGTTCTTGATGGGCACGTGGAAGCCGAGCCCGGCTGCCTGAAGGGCGGGCTTCCAGATCGCGGTGCGGAACCAGTCGCGAGGCAGATGCCCGTCGCTGTCGAGCGGCCGGGCACGGCGCGGGTGATCCCTGCCAGCGGCGCGCCGCCCGGCGCGGTAGATCGCGTAGGAGTCCTTGCAGCGGCGGCACCGGCACTTGCCGGCGGAGTAGCCGCTCAGCGTCCCGTGCCGGTACCGGCGTCCCGCCGCATTTGGCTCGGTAAGGCCGGGATCGCCATCGACGGAAGGGACCGCCTGCAAGGGTGGCCAGGCCCGAGCCTCGGGCCGCAGCCGGAAGAGAAGGTCGCCCGCGCTGAGCCGTTCGCCATAGATATGAGCTGCGATCTTCACGGAGACCTGCTCGCTGAGCCGGAACCGCCGGTACTCCTTGTCCTTCGGGTACGGCTTGACCAGGAACCGCTCGCCGTCGGGATGAAACTTCGGGTTGAGCTGAACAACGGCCCGGCTGACCGTCAGCACCCGCGTGGCTTGGTCGATGTCGTGGGGCCGCAACTCTGTCAGCTCACCCCACCGCAGGCTTGTCTCGATCGCGGTCTCCACCAGCAGCCGCGTCGCGCCATCGGGCAACGCCTGGTAGATCATGTTGAACTGCCCGGGGCTGATGATCGTCGGTGGTCTGACCGGCACGGTCGGCGTCTTCACTCCTTTACACGGATGTAAGAACGTCACCTGGTCGTTGAGCGCAGTGGTGAATACCTCGCTCAGGATGTTCCGCAGATTCTGGATGGTCTTCGGCCTGACACGCCGCTCGCGCAGATCAGTTACCCATTCCCGGACGTGGCTGGGCAGGATCTCCACCATCTTCATGCGGCCAAACCACGGCATGATGTGCTTGCCGATCTGGTAGGTGTAGCCCTCGCGCGTCGACGGTTCCATCACATGGTTCGGCAGCCATTCCTCCTCGACGTACCGCTTGAACGACTGCCGTCCCCGCCGCGGGTCACCAACCCGGCCCTCGGCGAGTTTGACCTCCGCCGTCTGCCATGCCCTGTCGGCCTCGCGCTGGGTGGCGAAGGTCCCAGCGCTTTGTATCTGGCCGCGGACATCGCGGTCGCACCCGCGGTAGCGGTAGCCACCGTCCCTGGCCTTTCTCTTCTGGGACCAGCCCATCGATTACCCCAAAGATCGTTTGGCAGCAGAATGGCAGCGGACTCTGCGATATTCGGTGCGAGCATCCGTCATTGTCTGGCACCACGATATGGCTTATGACCAGCAGTTTAATGGGTGCGCCAAAGACTGTGGAAAACTAATATGAACAGAAAAGCGGGTCTCATAACCCAGAGGTCGTGGGTTCAAATCCCACCCCCGCTACCACGAAGTTCCAGGTCACAGGCCTGATCGCCAGTCACGGTGGTCAGGCCTTGATCGTTTGTCCGTCGGTTGTCCGTGGGATACAGCCCCGTGCCGTGGCTTCGGACGCACGCGACAGGCACGAAGCGACACCCATCGGCTGTTGGCCAGCTCTCTGTTTGAACACTCATGTTCATGCTCGCGCCCTCGTCCCCTCCGGGCCGGTGGCTTTCACGCATGCCTTGTCGGGCGCAAACGGTTCGCGCCCTCGACGCAGCAAGGCTTGGTGACGGCTGTCCGTTCCCGATCGAACTGAGGTAGTCCCGCCTGATCTCAGGCATCCGCTGCTTGACCTGATGCATAGCGGGGACGATGCCGTCGGCTACCTGCAGCTCGTATGAAGCAGCAGCGTCGCCGTAGGCACCAGGCGGTTCTCACGGTGCCTCATGATCAACGGGACAAGGCGCGTCGATGACGGTCCCGCTCAATCTGAGCACGCAGGTCACGGACCCGCGCTGCCTCAGTCTGGCCGGAACGGACAACGGCCAGCCCGCAGTCAGGCACACCAGCTCGCAAAGCCACGCCTTCTCCTTGGGCGCGTGTCCTTCGACCCGACTGGCTCGACTTCGACGAGGGCGGCTACCTCGGCCACGCCGCGCGGGCCTACCGGGATCTCCGGCAGCCGCGCAAGGCCGAACAGCTTGCCGGGAGATCCGTCGCGCTCTGCCTGAACGGCCATAGCCGCACGCGTGCCCAGCGGGTGGCTATTCAGGCAACGGCGCAGCTTCAGCTTGGCGACGTCGACGCTGCCGCCGACGCGGGCGAGACGATTGTCGCCGAGGCGTGGAATCTGCATTCCGGCCACGTCGTCGGCGATGTTGCCGCGTTGGTCCGGGCGATCGAGCCGTACCGGGCGCGGGCCGCGGACGGCTTCATGGAGCAGGCGCGCCAGCTGCTCGCGGCCCATCCCGCGCCGACGGCTTAGCCGGTTACGACGACCTGGAAGGCTTCCGCGAGCCGGTCGCCGGGCAGGCCCGCGGCGGCGGTGTTGGCGGCGATCCGGTCGCGCAGCCGTTCGGGAAGGGTGTCGGGGTTTTCGATCTGGCTGCGGTGCGCCCGGACCGCCGCGGCCTTGCGGTCGAAGGTGGCGGTGATGTCGGCGTAGTGGTTGATCTCGCGGGTTGGGCTGTTGAGCAGCCACGCTTCGCGAACGGTCCAGGCGGGCGGGCTCTGGGCGGCCAGGTCGGGCAGCGCGAACGGGTTGCCGGCGTCGGGGTAGATCGCGGCGAGGGCGGCGGCGCCGGTGGCGAGGTGGTCGGGGTGGCAGCTGCGGAACCGCTGCCAGTTCCACTGCGGGCTCCAGGTCAGCACCCGCTGCGGGCGGACCTCGCGGATGATCCGCACCAGGCCGGCGTGCAGGTCACGGCTGGCGGGCCGGATGCCGCCCTCGGCCAGGCCGAGGAACCGGATCTGGGTGACGCCCAGGATCGCGGCGGCTGCCCGCTGCTCGCCGCCGGCCCAGAACTCGGCATCGTCGGGGTGCGCCACGATCGCTCGACAGCCTCGCGGCGCACGGCGTCGATCACCCGATCCTCGACGACGGCGCCATCGCGCCGCAGGTCCACGGGATCGCCCCCGGCGGCGTCGATGCCGCACTCGAACTGGTCGGTACCCCGACCCTGCCCGACACGCTGCGCTCCACCCGGATCCACGGCACGGTCTGCTTCGCCGGGATGCTGTCCAACCAATGGACCGTGCGCGACTTCTACCCCATCGCCTACATCCCCAGCGGCGTGCGCCTGACCGCCTACAGCGGCGGTGCCGCCGACCTGCCCGCGCCGGTGCTGCAGCACTACCTCGACGGGATGGGCGAGGGCACCTTCAACCTCGGCCCCGTCACCACCTACCGGATGGATCAGATCCGCGACGCCCACCACGCCGTGGAAACCAACACTGTCAGCGGAAAGGTCGTGGTCCTCACCAACCACAGCCACGGAGAGGACTCCTGATGCGCGCCGCGTGGTATGACCGCAAAGGAGACCCCCGCGAGGTCCTGGTCGTCGGGGACTACCTGACCCGGAACCCGGGCCCGGCGAGGTCCGCATCCGGATCAGCGCCTCCGGGATCAACCCCGGCGACGTCGGCAAACGCATGGGCCCACCTGGTGCGCCCATGCCGTTTCCGCGAGTCATCCCACACAGCGACGGCGCCGGCGTCATCGATGCCGCCGGTGACGGCGTCGACCAGCAGCGGGTGGGGCAGCAGGTGTGGTGCTACGGCGCGCAGTCCTACCGAGCGTTCGGTACCGCCGCCGAGTACTGCGTCGTCCCCGACGCGCTCGCCGTACCGCTGCCAGATGACGCCGGCGCCGACCTGCGGACCAGGCTGCCTGCCTCGGCATCGCCGACATCACCGGGTACCGGGCACTGTTCGCCGACGGCCCGGTGCGCGGGCTGACTGTCCTGGTCTATGGCGCAGCCGGCGGCGTCGGCTCCATCGCCACCCAGATGGCCGTCCGAGACGGCGCCAAGGTCACTGCCATCGTCCGCACCCCAGCACAACAGGACTTCGTCTGCAGCCTCGGCGCACACGACGTGTTCCTCACCAGCGACCCGCACCTCCTCGCTGGCGTCAAGGAGGCGGCACCGGACGGGGTGAACCGAATCGCCGAGGTCGACTTCGCCGGGCACGTCGACTTCAACACCCAGATCATCGCCGTCGGCGCCACCATCAGCTCGTACTACTCCGCCGACGCCCGACCCGCGTCCCCTACTGGCCGCTCGGGTTCGCCGACACCACCCTGCGCCTGCTCGGCAGCGACGATTTCGCCCCCGAGGTCAAAGCCCACGCCGCCACCGAGCTCACCACCGCACTCCTCGACGGCGACCTGCGGATCTCCATCTCCGAACGGCTCCCACTCGACCAAATCGCCGCCGCCCACGAACACATCGAACTCGGTGCCCCTGGACGCGTACTGCTCCGCATCTGACAGACCGCTGCCCTGCCGCGCCAGGACCGCCCCGGCTGTAAACCCGATCAGCATAAGCAGCGGGCGGCGGCGCTCAGGTCGCCTTCGTCGCCGCTCGCTAACGTGGTGACCACAAGCAACGTAGGCTCAGCCGACGGTTCTACAGTGTTCACCCTTCTGTTCACCCTTCTGTCCGCTGGCGTGGCCGCTGATCTGGCAGTACTCGCCTAATGACGCCGTGAATCTCCGGTCCCGTCCGCCAAATGTCCGTGCGCTCAGCGGCCCGGGCGGCTGCCGCCACGGACGGGCACGGACGTCGATGCCAGCCGTCCAGCCTGAAGAGTCGTCGTCCTCGTCGCGGGCCTGTGCGAGCGGCTGCGCTCTACCGGCAGCACTGGCACGTGGCCGCACAGCGGCTGCTTGACCTGGCCTGGGAGCGGATCGGCAAGGACATCCGGCCAGCGCTCGCATTTGCCGCCACCCAGCTACCGTGATCGCCAGCTCAGCGACCTGGGCGAGCCGCTCGCCGCTGTGCAATGGCCACGGCTTCAATCGCGGGCCAGAACGCGCGACGCGGTCACCGCCTGTGTCAGCAGGACGACGCAGCGACGGTACTGGGATGTTCCGCACTGCGAGCGACCGCCAAGACGCGCACGGACGACGCACACGGCGAGGCCGGCCTGGACGTCCTGGCCAGCGGCTGCGCGGCGCGGCTGCGCGCCCGGCTCGCCCGCCCAGAACGCGACGCCGACGACTGTTCGATCGAACTGCCTGCCGGCGGCTGCGCGTGCGGCGTGTGCTGCAGGCCCCGCACGTTCCTGACGGACAGGAACCGGCGCGCCTTCGAGTGGCCGCTCGCTAAGGACGGCAGGCAGCACGTGCACTCCCGGATCGACAGCGCCGAACCCGCCCGACCTGACGTGGTGTTACCCCGTATCGGGTCATCTGGTGAGGTTCTAGACCTTGCCTCGTTCCTGAACCAGCCGCGCGAGCCTGCAGCATCGCGGCCTTCCACTGGTTGCTCCGCGTGATGGCTCTGGACCCCGGGGGGCCTGAAGTCGTCATCCGCCGGACGAGCATTATTGGGTCCATGTCTTCTGCGACGTCGCCGGTAACCGGCCGCGTTGCTGCGCCCGGTGACCGGCGCTGGCTGGTCCTGATCGTGGTCGCCGTCGCTCAGCTCATGGTGGTTCTGGATTCCACGATCGTGAACATCGCGCTGCCGTCGGCGCAGCGTGCGCTGGGCTTCCCGAACAGCGAGCGGCAGTGGGTGGTGACGGCGTATGCGCTGGCCTTCGGCAGCCTGCTGCTGGTGGGCGGCCGCCTCGGGGACATGTTCAGCCGCGAGCGGGTCTTCATCACCGGCTTGATCGGATTCGCCGTCGCCTCGGCTATCGGCGGCGCCTCCGTCTCGTTCACGATGCTGGTAGCAGCACGGGCCCTGCAGGGCGCCTTCGGCGCCGTCCTCGCGCCCTCTGCCCTGGGCACGCTGGTCAGCACGTTCCGTGAACCGAGGGAGCGGGGCCGCGCCTTTGGCGTGTTCGGCTCGGTCGCCGCCGGCGGCGGTGGCGTGGGCCTGATCCTCGGCGGGCTGCTCACGCAGTACCTGTCGTGGCGCTGGACGCTGTATGTCAACCTGCTGTTCGCGGCGATCGCGGTGGCCGGCGCGGTGGCCTGGATCCAACCCAGCCGCCCGGACGTCCGGCCGCGGATGGACTGGCGAGGCGCCGTGCTGGCGTGCGCCGGGCTATTCCTGATCGTCTACGGCTGCTCCCATGCCGAGACCGCCGGGTGGACGGCCGCAGTGACGATCGCCTGTCTGGCGGCAGGCGTGGTGCTGCTCGCCGGGTTCGTTGTCGCCGAGCAGCGGTCCAGTCACCCCTTGCTGCCGCTGCGGGTGATCCTCGACCGGACGCGGGGCGGTTCTTACGTCGCGGTCTTCATATCGGGAGTCGCGATCTTCGCGACGTTCCTGTTTCTCACGTACTACTTGCAAGTGGTCAAAAGAGAAAGCCCGCTGGCCACCGGGTTGATGTTCCTGCCGATGATCGGCTGCATCCTGATCAGCTCCAACCTCTCCAGCATCGTGGGCCTGGCCCGGTTCGGCCCGCGGGTCCTGATCGCAACCGGCATGCTGCTGGGCACCGGCGGCATGGCGTACCTCACCCAGGTGACTGTGACCTCCGGCTACGCCAGCGCCGTGCTGCCCGCCCTGCTGATCCTGGGCCTTGGCTTCGGCATGATCTTCGCGCCCGCCATCAACACCGCTACGTTCGGTGTCGCCCGGCAGGACTCGGGCGTCGCCTCCGCGCTGGTCAACACGATGCAGCAGGTCGGCGGCTCAATCGGGACATCGGCTGTCAGCACGATCGCGCTCAGTGCGACGGCCAGCTACCTGATCACCCACCACGCCAGCCCGCTGGCACCGGCGATCGCGGCCACCCACGGTTACACTGTCGCCTTCGGCGTGTCGGCGGGGCTGCTCGGACTTGGCTTCATCCTGGCGATCGTCCTGCTGCCGTCTAAGCGCCGGCTTGCCGAGCTCAGGAGCGCCGCCGCGACGGCCGCACAAGCTGCTGCCGAGCCAGCTCCCGCCGCCCCGGCCCTGGCCCCATCGCCTGCCGCGCCCGCCCCGCAGCCGGCGTTCGAGGCAATTCCCGTGGCCCTGTGCAGCTGCTCACCGGTAGTGAGAGCAGTTCCCAGCCCGGCGGCCACGCCGGTCCGCTAACACCGGCAGTCGGCCAAGCATTAGGCGGGACGCCGGTCCCTACGCCTGCGGCACAGGAGGGCTATCCTCCCTCGATGAGCACTACCACGCCGCCCGCGACGGATCTGCGCCTTGTCGTCGGCTACGACGGATCACCTCCAGCCAGCCGCGCACTCGATTCCGCGGTCAGGCTGCTCCAGGGCCGGACGGGCCGGATTGACCTGGTGTACGTGGCTCACATGCCCAGCATGGCCGCGCTGTCGCCCGGCGCAGTGACCGAACTCGAAACAGGGTTCGATGACATCGAGCAGGAGCTCCGGACGATGGCCGCCGAACAACTGCGCGGCCGCAAGCAGAGGTGGGGCTTCTAGCGCCGCGAGGGCCCGATCGCAGAAGAACTGATCGCGATCGCCAAGACCTCGGTGCTGCGCACCCTGACGCGACCGTCGCTAATCATCGCTTTACGCGGCTTGCGGGAGGGTCTGGATGGTAGCCGGTTCGGTGGCCGCGGCTGGGTGCTGGCTGCTTCGGCGGGCGCGGTAGCGGGTGTGGTCGGCGCGGGCGTCGTAGGTCCAGGTCCAGGGCTTGGCGGTGCGGTTGTAGCGGGTCGTGAAGCTGGTGATCTTGGCGGCGAGGTCGGCGCGGGAGGTGAACTCGCCGCGGCGCAGCAGGCCGCGGGTCAGGGCGGAGAACCATAGTCGGCCATGTCCAGCCAGGACGCGTGCTTCGGCGTGTAGGTGACCGTGATCGGTGGATGGGCGGCGATCCAGGCGCGCGTGGCGCGGGAGGTGTGCGACGACCCGTTGTCCATCACCAGGTGAATGCTCAGGCGCGGGTCGACGCGCTGGTCCAGGCGGCGCAGGAAGCCGGTGAAGGTGACGGAGCCGTTCCGGGCGAGCGGCTCGGTGAGCACCTGCCCGGTGGCGACGTGCAGGGCGGCGACGATGGAGACGGCGCGGTTGCGGACGCGCTCGAACTCCCGGCGGGCCAGCCGGCCGGGCCGGGCCGGCCGTTCGGGATACTTGCGGTGCGTGGCCTGGATCCCGGTCTTCTCGTCGATGCAGATGACCACGGTGCGTGGCGGCGGGCGCAGGTACACCTCGCATACCGCGGCGGCCTGTGCCCAGGACTGGCCGTCGTCGCGGCGGTTCAGCCAGCCCCGGACCCGGTGCGGCGCCAGCTCCAGGTCAGACAGGACACGCCCGGCCTGGGAGGGCCAGATGCCGGTATCGGCCAGCTGCCCGGCGATCAGGGCGTGGGTCCATACCGATGTTCCCTCGGGCGGGACCGAGGTGGCGGCCGCCACGATCGCCAGCCGGACCTCCGGCCCATATATCTCGGGCCGGCCGCTGCGGGGCCGGTCAGACAGGGCGGGCATGCCACCGCGGGCGAACCGGCGCCGCCAGGTCCGCACCGTGCCCGGCGCGCAGCCCAGCCGGGCGGCGATCTGAGCGTTCGGCCAGCCCGCGTGGGCCAGCAGCACGATCCTGGCGCGCCGCACCAGCGCCTGCGGCGAGGACGGCCGGCGAACAATCGCCTCCAGTTTCGCCTTGCGGCGCGATCCCAGCACCACGATGTCCCTGCTGGCTGCGCGCGCCATGACATGCCCTTTCAGACGACCTGCGATGATCGCCCGAGAATGCCCGGAACAAGATCAGAAGTGGCGGCGACACGCCGGCCGCCGCGACAATGAGGACATGCCCGTGCCATCCAGGCGCCTCAAAGACCTCATCGAGGGCACCGTCGACGACCATGCCTGCCAGCGCTGGCCGGCACTGGAGGAAGTCACCATCAGCTGGCGCGGCTCCTACGGCTACCTGACCGGCTACCTCAGCGACAACGACGACGACACCATCAAGCTCTGCCGTATCCAGTACCTCGGCGATCCCGATGACTGGGCATTCGCGATCTGGCAGGCCAACAGCGGCAGCTACGCCGACGCCGTCCTGCTCGACGGCCAGACCACTGGCCACCCCAGCCAGGCACTCGACACCGCCTGCACTCTCTACCTCGCCGAACCCGGCGGCCTCACACCGTGATCGAGTGAACCCCTCAAGGACTTCTGCGGTGCCGCACTACACCGCAGCGCGCTGCCACACCCCGACCGCCGCCTCGGTACTTCAGCTGATGCTAGTCACCCCGGCCACCGCCACGCTGAACTCCGGCCCCGAAACCTGCGCTCAGCGCAACCGTCTTGACGTCCGCTCATCGGCAGTGCCGGTGTTGACGGCACCTTTATCTGGACACCGAGTCATGATCAACGGCCACGCTCTTTGTCACCGCTCTCCTTCGTTCATGGCCGCGATCCCTATAGGCACGGAACCGTGGTCGAAGTGAGGACGAACGACCTGGATGGCCGGCGGTCAGTGGAACTGCCCGGACGCGGCCAGCTTCGTCACGCAACGTCACTGAGAGCCTGGGCTCCGGCGCGCGCACTGCCGCCGTTCTGGGCGTCCGCGGGATCAAGTTCAGTAGACCGGCGACCCATACAGAGCAGGTCATTATGTAGCCCGGAAGGCGAAGGTGATCTCCGATCACGTTCATAATGCCGTGATGAGGCTCGTTTGTGCCATCGCGCGTCTGGTGGTGGCCGGGTTCGGCTGCGAGCAAGCCCGGACTGAGTTCAACCACCCTCAGCTCACCCATGCCGGCGAGCTTCCACGATGTTGTTGACCGGCTCCCCGGCCCGGATGGGCCGGGCGCAGGCGGGGCTGGGGCCGACGGCGGGCTGCCCGTCAGCTGACCTCTGCCAACTTCCCGGTCGCGACGTCGAAAACGAACCCGCGGACCGCGTCGGTGTGCGGGAGGAACGGGCTGGCCTTGATCCGCGCGATGGACTGGCGCACATCCTCGCCGGGGTCGGGGAACGCCTCGGCGGCCCAGGGCGGTTTGATCCCGGTCTCGTCCTGGATGGCCTGCTTGAACGCGTCGTCGGTGAAGGTGAGCATCCCGCAGTCGGTGTGATGGATAAGCATTATCTCCCGGGTGCCGAGCAGCCGCTGGCTGATGGCCAGCGAGCGGATCACATCGTCGGTGGCGACCCCGCCCGCATTGCGGATGACGTGCGCTTCGCCCTCGTCCAAGCTGAGCATCCCGTACACATTCAGCCGCGCATCCATGCAGGCCACTACGGCAATGTGGCTGGCCGGCGGCATCGGCAGCGGCCCGCTGAATGCTTGCGCGTAGCGGGCGTTGTTGGTCAGGTAGTCATCGGTGACGCTCATGCCGGCCCCTTCGCCTGGTCGTGAGATGGATGATGGACGGCCGCGAACAGCCTGCCGGGGTCGTCATCCCCGGCGCAGCCCCGGCGTACGCCCGCCGCCGCAAGCGCCCTGACGAAGCGGCGGACCGGCTGCCGCGCCGCTGGGGCGCATCGGCCCCAGTCCGCTCACCCCGTAGTTGGACGCAGCCATTCGCCCGGCCAGATTCGCTTGTCAGCCGCCACGGGCTCAGCACCGGGCTCCATCCGGCCAGCATTGGGGCCTCGTTGGCGGCGCGGTCACGCTCCGCGGCAATCTTCTCTGCTAGGACGTCACCAGAGCCGCCTAATGCACGCTGACCCAAACTGACCGCCTGGCTGGCTGTCGCGAACAGAACATTTTTTCTGTCTCGATCGGCCTGCCACTTACAGCGCTTGCCTTATCGCTGCGACGGAGAGCAGGCCCGTATTCAGACCCGCGAGGGGATCGTTGGGATGACGCTCGCGGAGGTCTGCTACTAGCGCGACGATTGACCGCTGGTCCTTCTCGGCATCAAGTTGGCTCCATATTTTGTTTAGCAGCATTATATAGACCGGCGAAGGTGGCCGGGTGATGGCGATTGCCTCACGCAGAAGGTCGATTACTGCTTCAGAAGGCAGGTGCGGGACGTCGCGGCATAGCCGGAGCAGTAGCTGTTCCAGCATTTCTGCGGACGCTGCGTTATGCAAGCACAATTCGTAGAGTCTAAGCCGCCCGTCGGGCGGCTCTCCGCACTTATAATCTAGATCGGCGAGCAGGTACCCCGGCAGTATCAGAGTATTGTTGCTTGTCTCCAGGCGCGCGTCTCCACCCAATGCGCGGATTGCGGGAATTACCTGCATGAGCAGCAGGCTGGTATGCCAGTCTGGAAGGAATGCGAGATCACGGAACACCTGCCCTGCCGTGGTGGTGGGCGGAACATTAACTTCATATGAGATACCCTCATGCGGTGACAGGTGCACATCGAAATGCGTCAGCCCGGTAGACCGGTCTGTTACGACGAAGCTGTCGGTTGGCGAGACTGATGACCCGTCCTCCATCCTGAGCTTTATGTCGACAGACCCATCGGTGCGGCTCACTTGGGCGCGTGGCGTCTGTTAGCCCACCCCATTCGGCATTGGTAAATGCGGAGCGCCAGAGGTGCCCATACTGTGCCCAATTCTTGCCTGTATCGGTCCCGCCGCTGAATTCTCCGGCACTGACTTCGCCGGCGGTCAGGACGTAAGCATTCAGGTCTCCCGAGCCGCCTGATTGGCGTCTGGGAGTGATGTGAAGCGGCGGGCGGGGGTTATGGCGGGTCGGGGGTGGGCGGCATCCAGGGGTTTCCGGCGAGGGCGTCACGGACGGCTGTGAGGA
>WNGF01018657.1_pt1 | contig 12497 bp, 14 predicted proteins | sample 5400641 | NCBI WGS metagenome assembly WNGF01 (sample SAMN13153371, study PRJNA577476) | soil metagenome | isolation source: 80 cm soil or saprolite under grassland replicate 2 | place: USA:California | collected 2016-06-15
TGCGATCGAGCAGCTTGGCGTCCGAGTGCGGCGGCGCCGGATCGGACCCGCTCGCGAGCTGAGCCATGCGCTGTTTGAGCTCCGCGCGCGTGATCACGCCCTTCTCGACCAGCAGTCGCACGGTTCGGTCGAGCCAGCGCTCGTCGTAGCTCGAGGCCAGGTAGTCGATCGGCGCCATCCGCTCGATGGCGTGGCGGCTCTCGTCGATGTTGAAAATGTGCTGCACGCTGCACGCCCGGGTGAGCCCGAGGACCCGCCCTTCCCAGGCCGCGTGGAAGACGGGCTCGTTTGCCTCGCGCTCGACGCGCCCGAAGCCGTGCATGCCGCCCATGTCGTGGATGCCGTTCATGTCATCTGGACTCGGGCGGCACTGTGCAACGCGGTAATGCCCCTGTCAAGGAAGTGGAGCCAGGAGGAGCCGCGTCAGCTCGTCCGGCTGGCTGAGCATGGGATAGTGGCCGGTGTCGAGCTCGTGCCAGACGGCTTTCAGCCGCTCGGCCGTGCGGCGCTGGTGCGTCTCGGGTGGATTCATGGCGCGGCGACAGCGGATGACGGTCGTGGGCCACGCCTGGTTCCAGAAGCCACCGAGCTCCACGGGAGCCTCGAGCGCAGCGACCGGATGCGGCGTGTAGCGCGCGAGCGCCCAGGCGCGCGTGTCGGGGTCGAGGTCCGCGAATAGCCGCTTCTCGGCGTCGGCGGGGGTGGGTCCGGTCGTGATCGCGGTCGCCTCGTTGGCCGACACGCGCTTTACGATGTCGCCGACCCGTTCGCCGGACATCAACGCCAGCGCGTCGACGAAGACCAGCCGGGCGATGCGGTCGCGGGCCAGCTCGGCGGCCCTGCAGATCACCATGCCGCCGGAGCTCGTTCCCACGAGGATGACTCGGTCGAGATCCTCGTAGAACAGGAGCTGCGCGATCTCCTGAGCGTGCGTAGCGGCGGTGATGCCGGGACGCACCAGGTGGTGGCGCTCGGCACAGCCATCGAGCGTCGGCGCGTAGACGCGGTGTCCGGAGGCCCGCAGGCGATCCACGACCGGCTTCCAGATCCAGCCCCCCTGATACGCGCCGTGAACGAGCACATAGGTCGCCATGATCACTCCTTTTACATAGACCCCAGCCCCGCGACGGCGAAGCGGCGACCCGCAGTGTACACGGTGGGGGCTCTCTGCGATACTCGCCCCGGCGCGCCGGCCGCAGGTGCGGCACACGGGGGACGGGCGCGGTAGGGGGTCGAACGGACCACGCGGCACGCGTTCGTTGCTCCGCGGCGGCTGGGCTCCATCCGGGTGCGCGGGCGTCCGGCGCCACGGTGCGGGAACGGGTCCTTTTCGACCCCTGCCGAGCCCGTCCCCCGCGTGGCGCACCCGCGGCCGGCGCGCCTAGCGGGCCTATGAGCGAGCGTTTTGAAGGAGGAGGGGGAATATGAGACTGGCGGGGAAGGTTGCACTCATCACCGGCGGTGCGAGCGGTATGGGCCAGAGCGAGGCGGTGATCTTCGCGCGGGAAGGCGCGCGGGTCATGGTTGCCGACGTGCTCGAGTTCGAGGCGCGCCAGGTGGTCGAGAAGATCGCCGGGGCCGGCGGCCAGGCGCGGTTCGTCAAGCTCGACGTCACGAGCGAAGCGGATTGGCAGGCGGCGGTGAAGGCGACCGTGACGGCCTTCGGGAAGCTCGAGCTTCTGGTGAACAACGCGGGAATCAGCGGCACGTTCGATCCGGACACGACCAGCACGGCGGCCTGGGACACCCTCATGAACGTGAATGCGAAGGGTGTCTTTCTCGGCATGAAGCACGCGGTGCCCGCTATGCGTGAAGCGGGCGGCGGCGCCATCGTCAACATCTCCTCGATCTCGGGCTTCGTGGGCCAGGACCGAATCCACATGGGGTACAACGCGTCGAAAGGGGCCGTGCGACTCATGACCAAGTCGGCCGCCGTGCAGTACGCGCAGCACGGCATCCGAGTCAACTCGGTGCACCCCGGCATCATGCCGCCGATGCGGACCTCCAAAGCATCGGCGGACCCGGCCTGGCGTGAGAAGTCGCTCAGGGCGGTGCCGATGAAGCGAGAAGGACGAGTGGAAGAAGTCGCTCACGCCGTGCTGTTCCTCGCCTCGGACGAGGCGTCGTACATCACCGGGACCGAGCTGGTCGTCGACGGCGGCTATCTGGCGGTGTGAGGCGAGGCCGAAGGAGCGAGCCATGGCGGAGGTGGAGTTCGACCGAGTGAAGGCGAAGGCGTTCACGCAGCTCATGGTCCGCCACCTCGAGGGCGCCGCCGTTTCCATCATGATCGAGGTCGGCCGCCGCGGCGGCCTCTTCGAGGCGATGGCGACGCTGGGCGCGGTGACCAGCGCGGAGGTCGCCGAGAAGACCGGTCTCAGCGAGCGCTACGTCCGAGAGTGGCTGGCGGCCATGGTCTGCGGCGGCATCGTCGAGTACGCAGCCACCGAGCGTACCTATCGGCTACCCCGAGAGCACGCCGCCGGGCTCACCGGCCCGTCCAGCCGGAACCTCACGGGCATGGCGGAGATGTTCCCGCTGATGAACCGGGTCATCCCGGACGTCGCCGAGGCGTTCCGCACGGGCCGCGGCGTGCCGTACAGTGCCTACCAGCCGGATTTCACGGGCCTCATGGACCGGCGAAGCCGTCCCCGGTACGACGAGTTCCTGTTCAGCGCCTACCTCGCGAAGCCGGAAGGCCTCGTCCAGCGCCTCGAAGCCGGCATCCGCGTCGCCGACGTAGGGTGCGGCACGGGGTACTGCATCGCGCAGATGGCCCGGCGCTTCCCGAAGAGCACCTTTGTCGGGTACGACATCTCGTCTGAAGGAATCCGCGAGGCCCGCGCCGCGGCGCACGGACTGGCCAACGCGTCGTTCGTCGTCCAGGACATCATGCGGCTCGAAACTCCCGCGCCCTTCGAGCTGATCACTGCGTTCGACGCGATCCACGACCAGGCCGACCCCGCCGGCGTGCTCCGGCGAGTCTGCGCCGCGCTGTCGCCCGGCGGTACTTTCCTGATGCTCGACGTCTGGGCCTCCAGCGAGCTCGCCGACAACGTCGGCGTCCCGATGGCGCCCTACCTCTACACCATGAGCACCATGCATTGCATGAGCGTGTCGCTCGCCGGCGGCGGTCCCGGGCTCGGCACGGCATGGGGCCACCAGGTCGCGACCCGGATGCTGCACGAGGCCGGCTTCACCGATGTGAAGCTATTCGAGCGGGTCGATCCCGCCAACTCGCTCTACGTCGCGCGCCGCGCGGAAGCATCATGATTGCATCCTCAAGTATGCTATGATGCCTCCGTGCGAACCACCGTGACCCTTGATCCGGACGTGGCCGCCAAGCTCAAGGCGGTCGCGCGCGAGCGCGGCATCTCCTTCAAGCAGGCGCTCAACCAGGCGGTGCGCGCCGGGCTCGGCGGCCAGCGCCGGGCAGCTCGACGCTTCGAGCAGTCCGCGCAGCCGATGGGTCTCCGGCCGGGCCTCGACCTGGACAAGGCGTTGAGGCTGGCGGCGGCCCTCGAGGACGACGAGATCGGTCGCAAGCTCGAGGTGCGGAAGTGAGGCTCGTCGACGCCAACCTTCTGCTCTACGCTGTCGACACGCGCTCGGCGCGACACGCAGCCGCGCGATCCTGGCTCGAGGAGCAGCTGTCGGGAGAAGACGCGATCGCGTTCGCGTGGGCACCACTGCTCGCGTTCCTGCGATTGAGCACGAGCGCCCGCGTCTTCGAGCGACCGCTGCCACCCGAGCGAGCCTTCGATGTGGTCGACCACTGGCTGGCGCAACCGTGCGCCGTCATCGTGCACCCCGGCGACCGGCACGCGGCTCTGATGCGCCAGCTACTGAGGCCGTTGGGGACCGCGGCGAACCTCGTGAGCGATGCGCACCTGGCGGCGCTGGCGATCGAGCACGGAGCCGAGTTGAATTCGTGCGACAGCGATTTCTCACGATTCTCCGGTCTCCGCTGGGCCAATCCACTCTAGGCCCGTATTATTCACGAACGGCGATGGCGCGACCGGGCGGGTGGCGCAGGGTGCGGTCCCCGCGGGGCCGCGCGCAGTGGGCCCCCCTCGACCCGTCCGCCGCGCGCAGCGCGGCGTTCGGGCGAGCGGGTGACGGAGCCGGCCCCGCGGGGGCTGCGCCCTGCGACAGGCCCCGCCCGCCTCAAGTAACGACCGTTCGTGAATAATGCGGGTTAGGCCCTTCCTCGTACCGGATCGTGAGTCCACCGAATCGGTTCTGCTCCACCACGGTGTGACGGAAGTGGATCTCGGTCGCCGCCGAGTTGACTCTCGGGAAGAGCAGCCCGCTGGATCTCAGCGCCGCCGCCGCCCTGGCGAAGTACGCGGCCGCGTCGGCCGCAACGCCGTGGTGAAAGACCTGAATGGCGACGAGGTAGTCGAACGCCGCATCGATCTCGAGGTCGAGAGTGTCGAAACAAGCCCGGCGCTCAGACTTCGCCCTTCTCCCGCATCGTCTTCTCGTCCCACAACCAGACGTGATAGCCGTCCGGGTCCTTCAACTCGGCGCCGTAGCCCCAGAAGGTCTTCTGGGGCGGATGGCCGAACTTCACGCCGGCCGCGACGTTGTCGACCTGGAATGTCAAGATGCAGCTCGGCCGCCCCGGCCCTCCGGGCGTTTCGGCGAGGAACAGGGTGAAGCCGAACTCGTCTTGCACCGCTGAGGTGCGACGCTCGGGTATCTCGAACTCGAGCTTCAGTCCGAGCGTCTCCACGTACCAGTCGCGCGACTTCTCGCAGTCGCTCACCGCGATCGTGAGGTGGTCGAGCTTGATCATGCGCCCTCCCCCTGGCGAGGACAGCATACGCCATGCCCGGCTCGGCAGTCACGCAACGCGGGGGGCGCCCGCGCGGTCGACCGTGGGAATCACGGCGGTGCCGATCAGCTTGATGGCGGAGACCGGATCTCCGTGCGGAGCCAGCGCGATCTCACTCAGCCCCAGCCGCTCGAACTCCACGAGCCGCTCTACGCAGCGGTCCAATCCCCGAAGGTCGCTGGTCAGAGTGAGCTGCTCGATCAGCAGATCGGCGACGTGAGGTGGCGGGGACCAGGGCTCTGTTCCCTGGAACACCGCCCGGACCATCTCGGGCTGTCGCCTTGCCAGCTCTCGCGCTTCGGCCTCGTCGAGCCCGATCGAGGATGCCACGTCACGAATGTAGTAGAGCCGAAAGCCGAGCTGCCGGCGGGCCAGGCGCAGGGCCTCCTCTCGGGTCTCCTGGACGTTCCACACGAACCAGTTGCTGAGCGTGAACGGCCGCGGATCGCGCCCGGCCTCCGCAAGCTCGGCGCGGACCCGGGCGATCAAGGAGCCCAGATAGCCCGCCGGCATGTCGGTCATCATCACTCCGTCGGCCTGCCGCGCGGCGAGTCGGAGCATCCGAGGCCGATTGGCACCGAGATAGAGCCGATCCATACGCACGTGACTCCACGGGGAGAAGAGCCCTGCGACTCGGTAGTGAGCCCCGGAATAGTTGACCTCGCCACCGGAGGCCAGGGCGCGAACGATGTCGACGCACTCGGCCACGGCCTGGACCCGGCCCCGCGCCGGGAGCCCGAGCGTCGCAGCGAGATCGCCGCCCGCGCCGAGCACCAGGCATGCCCGACCCGGCGCGGGCGGCGATCCCGGGCGCCGCCCGAGAGCCATATGTGTGAAAATCCGTGCGTCTCGGCCAGCCGCGCGAGCTCAGCGATCTCCGACGCCGTCCGTCGCCCGTCCAGGACCACCCCGACCCTCATCGGCCCAAGATACCCCTCCGGGCCCTGCGCGTTCGCGAAGCCTTTCTCGGCCGGCGCAGCAGTCGCCCTGCTGTACAATGGCCCTCGCTTATGAAGCTGGCAAAGGCGAAGCGGGTGAAACCGACGGTGCCGGCCGCGGCCGCCGTCATCCGCCTCACGCCCGAGCACACCCTGCAGCGGACCGCGAAGCGATTCCTCACCGGGCCTCAAACCCGGTGCCCCAAGTGCGACAGCACCTACGTCGGCCGGGAGCCGGCGTTCATTCATTGTCGCCTTTGCGGCAAGCTCGCACGAATCGCCGACGCGCCGCTCGAGTTGCAGGAGCTCTGGGAGATTCGTTCCGGCCTCCGCATCGCCTCCTGAGGGCCCGCGCGATGGCGCTCGACTCCGGGAAACTCCGCGACTTCGTCCAGAAGACGTGGGACGAGAGCATCGTCCCCACGCTCACCGAGTACGTCAAGATCCCCGCGAAGTCGCCCATGTTCGATGCGCAGTGGCGCGAGCACGGCCACATCGACCGCGCCGTCGAGCTCGTGCGGGGCTGGGCGGGGGCCAGACCCATCGAGGGCTTGCGCATCGAGGTCGTCCGGCTCGAGGGGCGCACGCCGTTGCTCCTCATGGAGGCGCCCGGCACCGGCACCGACACCGTGCTGCTCTACGGCCACCTGGACAAGCAGCCCGAGATGGTCGGCTGGGCCGAAGGCACCGGGCCGTGGACGCCGGTGCGCCGCGGCGACAAGCTCTACGGCCGCGGGGTCGGCGACGACGGCTACGCCTCCTTCGCCGCGCTCACCGCCATCCAGGCGCTCCAGGAGCAGCGCGCGCGGCACGCGCGTTGCGTCGTGCTCATCGAAGCGTGCGAGGAAAGCGGGAGCCACGACCTCCCCTACTACGTCGATGCGCTCAAGGCGAAGCTCGGCACGCCGAGCCTCGTCGTCTGCCTCGACTCGGGCTGCGGCAACTACGATCAGCTCTGGGGCACCACATCGCTCCGCGGGGTCGTCGGCGGCGTCCTCACCGTCGAAGTGCTGACGGAAGGCGTGCACTCCGGCGCGGCGAGCGGCATCGTGCCCTCGAGCTTCCGCATCCTGCGCCAGCTGCTCGATCGGATCGAGGACTCGCGGACGGGCGAGATCCTCCCGCGCGACTTCCACGTCGACATCCCGCGCGAGCGCGTCGCCGAGGCGCGCGCGATCGCCACGGCCCTCGGTACCGAGATCTACGACCGCTTCCCGTTCCCGCCGGGCGGCAGACCCGTGAGCACGGACGCGCACGAGCTGGTCCTCAACAACGCATGGCGACCCGCCCTCGCAATCACGGGCGCCGCGGGGCTCCCGTTACCCGCCGACGGTGGCAACGTGTTGCGCCCGAAGACCGCGCTCAAGATCTCGCTGCGCCTGCCGCCGACGTGCGACGCCGGGCGCGCGGTGCGGCGCCTCAAGGAGATTCTTGAGGCGGATCCGCCGTACGGTGCCCGAGTCACGCTCGAGACCTACGGCGAGGCAGGCAACGGGTGGAACGCCCCGGCGACCGATCCGAAGCTGCTCGAATCGGTCAACCGAGCGTCGGCGACCTACTTCGGCAAGCCGGCGATGTTCCACGGCCTCGGCGGCTCGATTCCATTCATGAGCATGCTCGGCGAGCGGTTCCCGCAGGCCCAGTTCCTCATCACCGGGGCGATGGGCCCCGGCTCGAACGCGCACGGGCCCAACGAGTTCCTGCACCTGCCGACGGGCGCCAAGGTGACCGCATGCGTGGCGCAGGTCATCGCCGACCACTCCGGAAGGACTCAGACATGAGTAAGGCCGGCTTTCGCGTCCGACTCGCACTTCCCCGAAGCGACGAACCTCTTTCTCAAGCTCCCTCTCTCCGAGGCGAGCAAGCGGAAGATTCTCTGGGATAACTGCGCTCGTCGCTACAACCTCGCGTAGCGCCGGCGGCGTCGTGTGCGGGCGGAAGGGGTCGCGCCGACCACGCGGCACGCGGGCGCTGCCCGGTTGCGGCGGGGCTCCATCCGGGGCCAGCGGCATTGCGCTTCGTCTCGTGGCCCTGGTCGTGGCGGGTGTCCTTGCACTCGCTCCCGCGAATCATGCGACGGCCCAGGAACGGGCCGTGGATGGCGATCCGGTGGACCTGTTCACCGGTCTCCATACTCGGGAACACGATGACTTCGTGATCGACGGCAGCCCGGAGATCCGTCTGACGCGCTCCTACCGAAATCGCGACTCGGCCTCCAGGGCGTTCGGGATCGGCACCAGCCACTCGTACGACCTTTACCTGGTCGGCGACGCCGTCGCGTTCACGTATGTCGATCTCATCCTGAAGGACGGCGGCCGCATCCGCTACGTGCGGACGTCCCCCGGGTCGAGCCACACGGGGGCAGAGTTCCTCCATACAGCGACTCCCTCGCCGTTCTTCATGTCGCGTCTGCGCTGGAATGGCGATGGCTGGGACATCGACCTTCGTGATGGCAGCCGGTATACGTTCCTGCCATGTGGAGGTGCTCGCTCCCGATACCTTCACTGCGGCTTGATCGAGTACCGCGACGGCCGCGGCGGCCGGCTCACCATGACCCGCGACGAGTTCGGTAATCTCACGACGATCACCAGCGGCTGGTTCTGGACGGTTCGCCTGACCCACGACGCTGCAAATCGAGTTGTCCGGGCGCGGACGGGTATCGGCCCGGCCGTGACGACAGCCGCGTACGAATACGACGCTGCCGGCCGCCTCGGCAAGGTCATGTGGAGCCACATCGATATGCGCACCGTGGTCTTCGAGATCGTCCGCAGCTATCTCACCTGGCGGTTGCCGTCGTTTGGCCGCCTGTGGATCGAGCGAACGATGGAATACACGTACGACGATCACCATCAAATGCTGATCGTCAAGGAGCCCGGCCTCGAGCTCGAGCATGAATACGACAGCGCGGGGCGGGTGATCAGACAGCAGGTTGCCGGTTGGGGCGCGTGGTCGTTCACCTACACCGAAGCGCAAGGCAAGGTCGTACAAACGGACGTCGTGAACCCCGACGGCCGCCATCGGCGAGTCGTCTTCAACGCCGATGGCTATTCACTTTCCGACACCGTCTCACCCGGCCAGGCGGACGAGGACGCGACGCTCTACGACCGCGTGCCGAACACCAACGCGGCCACACGGATCACCGTGAACTGCCGCTCCTCGACCGGCGCCCCGGTCAGCGCGACCGCTCCCGTCGCGGATGGTGACACCGAGGCCTTGGTCAGGGCCCGGGTGCGGAGCCAGTGCGCCCGCTAGCTCCCGCGTTCGCGACCGAGGCCGCGACCCCGGTGATCCCGATCTCGCCGAGGCCGCGCGCACCCATCGGAGTCAATCGATCCGGGATGTCGAGGAAGTGGACCTCGATGTTCTGCACGTCAGAACTTGAACCGGACGTCAAAGTGAAAGGCGAGTGAGATGCAGCCGAAGCGCTCCGGGCCGTTTCCCTATGTCCCGATCAATCGCCGACCCACGATCACTTGGCCGAACGGCGCGCGCCTCGCGCTCTGGGTTATCCCGAACGTCGAGACCTTTCCGCTGAACGAGCCGGTGCCCGGCGGCACCGGCCTGGCGCCCGACGTCATCAACTGGGCGCCGCGCGACTACGGCAACCGCGTCGGGATCTTCCGCATGATGGAGGTGATGGCGCGTCACGGTGTACGCGGAACCGTCGCGCTCAACGCCGAGGCATGCGACGATTATCCTCAGGTCATCGAGGATGCCCGCGCGCTCGGCTGGGAGTTCATGGGGCACAACCAGAGCAACTCGCGCCTTCTCCATCTGATGGCACCCGAAGAGGAGCGGCGGGTCGTGCTCGCCACGTTTGCGAGCATCGAGAAGGCGACGGGCCGGCGCCCGAAGGGCTGGCTGTCGTCTGGCCTGCAAGAGAGCTGGCACACGCTCGATTACCTCGTCGAGGCCGGCGCCACCTACGTCGCGGACTGGATCAACGACGATCAGCCCTACCTGATGAGTGTTGGGGGCCAGCGCCTGTGCTCGATCCCGTATTCCGGGGAGATCAACGATCTGCCACAGATCCTCCGCGCCGGCCGGTCGTCGGATGAGTTCGAGCTCATGGTCCGCCGCCAGTTCGACACGCTCTACCGCGAGGGGGCGCAGTCGGGACGCGTTATGGCGATCTGCCTACATCCGTTCGTCATCGGCGTGCCGCACCGGATCGGCACGCTCGACTCGGCGCTCGCCTACATCCTGCGCCATGAGGGTGTGTGGCGCGCGACTGGGAGCGAGATCATCGAGCACTACCTTGCCTCCGGGGCGACGTTCTAAGGATGTGACTCAAGAGCAAATCGCGGTTCACTCTCCCCTCGGGGCAAATTCAGGGAGGTTCACCGGCGGCTTTCTGACGCCCGGGCATCGATTTCGGCCCGCTGACGCAGTATAGTCTGGCTGCGCCCGATATCCGTACAGAGGTGAGGACATGCTCAAGATCGACGGCGTCACCCACTGGTCCATCCCGGTCAACGATCTGGAGGAGAGCGAGCGCTTCTACCGCGACCTGCTCGGTCTTGAATATCGCGGCCGGCTGGGGAACTCCCATATGGCGTGCTTCCACGTGGGCGGCCACGACATCCTGCTCTGCGAGCGCAAGGAGAAGCTCTACCGGACTCCGCAGCAGGACAACCGTCTGCATCACTCCTTCACCCTGTCGCCGGAGGAATGGGAGAAGGCGGTTCGGCTCTTCCACGAGCGAGGGGTGAAGGTCGAAGAGCTCATCTACCGCGAGCACGGTTTCTTCACCGGCCGCGAGCTCTACTTTCTCGATCCTTCAGGCAACCTGCTGGAGGTTCGTGATCCGACCTGGAAGGCGGGGATGGCAACCCCGGCGCTCGCGGATATCGTCGGAGCCGGAAGCCGGCCTCGCGACGCCGTTTAAGGACGCTCGGCTCCCATCCTTCCGATCCGGCTCCGGGGGCTGCCGCTCGCCACGGTAAACACGTCGCTTGACTATCAACCGATGTGTTGATGGTTTTCATTCATCGGGTAGCCCTTCAATCCCTGGCCGCCGCTCCGCCCTGAGCGCGAGCGCGTCCGGGTGTCAGCGTGTTCTACAAGGACACCGACGGGACCATCTACCACACCTACTCGTGCTACGCCCGCGGCCTCGACATGCTGAACGGCGCCTACCACCTGCTGGACCTGGTGCCCAAGGGCCGTGACGAGAAGGGCCTGACGTACCCGATGGAGTGGCTGCGCCACCGCGATCGGTACGAGGATCGGCCGCAGCCGGTGGGCTGGCGACGCTAGTCCTCGCCTTCCGGGGACTTCCGAGGCCGACGCCTAGCGACTCACCGATCACCGCCGCTGACCCGAGGAGAGACCGTGCCGAACGCTATACCCGGGGACTTCCGGTCGAAGGTCCGGAAGCCCGATGACTTCGACGTATTCTGGGGCGACGTCCTGCGACAGTTGTCGACCATTCCACTGGAGCCTGAGGTCCTGGCCGACCCACTCCGGACATCTGAGGACGTCGAGGTCTTCCAGGTCTTCTATACCAGCATCGACCACGTACGCGTCGCCGGCTGGTATTGCCGTCCGGTCCACCGGGCGGAGCGCACACCGGCCGTCATGGTCCTGCCGGGCTATCTGATGGATCCGCCGATTCCCAAGGAGTGGGCCCGGAAGGGCTACATTGCGCTGTCAGTCGCGCCGCGGGGCAAGCTCCGCAGCAATCGCCAGTTCAACCCGGGCTATCCCAATCTTCTGACCTACAACATCGTCGATCGACACACGTACGCTTATCGCGGGTTCTACGTGGACACCTGGCGCGGCATCGACTTCCTGCTGTCGCGTCCGGAGGTCGAGCGGCCTCGCCTCGGGGTGGCGGGCAGCAGTCAGGGCGGTGGTCTGACCATCACGACCGCCGCGATGCGGTCGGAAGTGCGCGCGGCTTCCGCGGGGGCGCCGTACCTCTGTGGCTTCACCGACGCGATCGAGCTGACGCACACCTATCCCTACGAAGAGATCAACGACTATTTGCGCCTCCATCCGGAGAGCCGCCCCGCGGTGGAGGAGACGGTCGCCTACTTCGACGGGATCAACTTCGCCGATCGGATCTCCTGCCCGATCATCGTGAACATCGGGCTGCAGGACAACGTGTGCCCGCCGGAGACCGGCTACGCGCTGTTCGACAGGATCGGCGCCGAGGACAAGCGCTTGTATCCGTACGACGGTCACGGCCACGACGCCGGACGCGCGCGGCAGGGCGCCATCGTCGACCGCTTCTTCGCGCGCCATCTCCTGGGCCGCGAGGTGAGCCAGTGATCGATTTGACTCCAGCCGCCGACCGCGAGTACTGGCGAGACGCCCTCGACGCTCTGGCGCGCCATCCCGCCCGTCCCGAGATCGAGCGGCTTCCGCTCAGGAGCACCGCATTCGCCACCCTGTACGGCGTGCGGCTCACCAGCCTCGGCCCCTACCGCCTGTTCGGCTATCTGAGCATCCCGACCGGCGCCGGCCCGTTTCCCGCGATCTACTATCCACCGAAATATCAGAGCGTCCTGGAGATCATCCCGCAGGGGACCGCGAACCTGCAGCGCAGCCGGTACGTCACCTTTGCGCTCGCCGCCCGGGGGCAGCGCAATGCCGACTCGCCCTACGCCGCGATGTTTCCCGGTCTACTCACCGAGTGCATCGACAGCGCCACCTCGTACATCTTCCGGGGCATCGTCGCGGACGGTGTCAGGGGATTGGAGTTCCTGCTTACA
>WNGF01008077.1_pt1 | contig 12486 bp, 12 predicted proteins | sample 5400641 | NCBI WGS metagenome assembly WNGF01 (sample SAMN13153371, study PRJNA577476) | soil metagenome | isolation source: 80 cm soil or saprolite under grassland replicate 2 | place: USA:California | collected 2016-06-15
TGCGCGTGAATCTCTAATTCGGTGTCGATCTGATTAAAGAGTTGTTTCTTTCTTGAGTTTTCCGCTCCTTCTGTCTCCTTGAATAATCCTTTCACTTTCTGATGGTCTTGTTTGAGAAGTTCTAACGCATCCATTTGTTTAACCTCCGTCAAAGCTTGTTCATTGCGTGGAGCAAATAGGAGGCCAAGTAGCCGTCTCAAGATTCCGTCGATGGTTTGTCTGACTCATCAAACGTGTGTACGAGCAACACAGTGTGTGTCGATCACTCTAACCTTTGGCTTCAGTTGCGTTCGATCCGCTGAGTATTTGATGAAGGCGATAAATGTCTTTTGGTGAACGCTCGTTCTTATCTTTGGAAGTTCAATCGGCGGACTAGCATTCTCTTTCTCGGTTCTCCACAATCAAGAGAAGTTGATGATCAGAGAAAGGAGAAATTGGATATCGTCCTTGCACACCCCGACGACGGTGAACTACGCCGCCCCAGGCACAACGCGGCAACGCACATGCTCGAGAATGGCGCCGATCTCAGAGTGATTCAAAAGCTACTCGGTCATGCCTCGATCCTCACAACCGAAATTTACACGCACGTGGCGCTCCGGAAGGTTAAGACGGTGCACGCGAATACACATCCGCGCGCTTGATTAATCCGGGCGCCGATGCGATCGGCGTCCGCTCTCACAATCCCCTATAAATTTTTCCCCTCTACGACCATCTTCACTTATTCTAACAAGGCGAACTCGCAAATCTTCTAGCGAACGGTTCATAGAATCTACCGCGCTTATGAGATCGGCATAATTAAATTTTTCCTTGGTTCCAGTTCTGCCAGATCAAGTTCCATCTTGATCTGGTGAACGCAGTTCCGAAACTCGTGAATTAACAGCTTCGCTGTATCTGTCAGACGGTTTTTCTTTGCAGCCATGGGAATGAGCTTAAAGCATCAACAATGCCAACTTCCGGCTGTCGGAAACCACTTAAACAAAAAAACTTTTGGGTATGTAGTGCCAGTCTTGACACTAGCGGGAGTAGACTCAGTTTCAGTTGTAGAACATCAATCAATGCTGCGGTAAAGCTGTTGATCGAGAGGGTGTCTTTACGGGATGAAGAGTTCAAGACCAAATTACAAGGTGAGCGAGCGAACTATTTAGCCCTACTGAAGCGACTCCACCGACAGCGCCACACTACGAAGGACTCATGCCTTTTGTTCAGATAATGAGCCGAAGAACGTGAGGGCTGGACCTACGGAATCGGGTATGCAAACTCAGCTGCTCAGCGGTGAATGTTCTACGGTCACGCTGTCCGTCCGGTCCTTGACAATCGATATAAACCGAGTCAGGCGTCCAGGAAATGTGAAAGGTCCGTACGTCGGTTCTGTCAAGATGATCTCCCAGAGTGCGTAACAGTTGAGACAGTAATTTTGATGCGTTCATGTGTGAAGAAGAATGATTTGTCCGTTTTTTTTGTGACCGGGCATCAAGGCGTGTAATGTCGCCTGGACGGAAACAGAAGGTGCGATTGCGTGTCGAGTCGCGACCACTGTGCGCGAAAAGATCGGGATTGTTTTGAGCATTTCTCAAAATCCATTCGCCTGCTTCAGTAAGGCAATTACTCCACATGACATAGTACTCGTCATATTTCTCCACTTCGAAAGCCTCAATCCTGGCGGCCTCCAGCGACTGCCCAATTACTCTTAACGACTTAGCGTGAACCATTTTCGAATTATCCAACCTAGCGGTTCTGAGGTGAACATGAACGGGAATATCGATTGACTCATAACGCAGAAACCATGCCATGCATCGATCCTTTAAATTCAAACTCACTCTGCCTACTCCAGTACTAGCTATGAGAAAATCGGCTGGGGTTGCAGTCCTGAAAATAGAACGTTAAGGGCCTATTTAGAGCCGTCGTGTGCCTGTGACGATCTATTCGACTCGTAGTATATCCCGAAATTTTTAATCTACGGTTGTGTGGAACTTTTATTGAAAATGGCGTCCTCAACCCTAGTTTGTTTCTCGTCAGGGAAGTTAAAAACAACAGAGCGGCTTTTGCAGCCGGCCAACTCTTGAGTTTCAAGAAATTCGGATTCGCTGGAATCTTCAGCGTGATTTTCTGTTCTTCACGACTCGATACAACATCGCGCCTTCGCAAGAGGTCCCGGTAATCATTCGCAGCATTCGATCATGGATTGGCCGCAAGAGCCCGTTCGCATGCGTCGCATGATCGTGAAACTGCAGAGTGTTTTCGCGGTATCGCGGTCTAGCCCCACAGTCCCACAGCCCGGCGAAGGCGAACGGCTCGCGGTTCTTAAGGCGGAGAGAAGATTAGACGATCCGGTATTCGGGTGATGCCGTATAACGCACTTCAGCCAACCACAAGACCAAGAGGACCAAAATTGCGCTCTGGGCAACAAGAAACGGCCGCGCAATGAAACTGTACGTGATGCCAATGAGCCATTTGCGACCCGTCTCTCTGTGTATCTTCCGGTCGAAGGCAAATACGCGATAGACAGCAGCAAGAAACCCCGCGAAGATTGGACCCGTTATGAAGGAGTGTGGCATCTGCTTGGCTCGTCGGCAAACGAAGACCGCTAAAGGTAGCCTAGACTTGTTCAAAAGGCTCACATGATGATCCCAGTGATGACCAATCTACGAATCGCGCGAGGCCGCGATAGCTTTTTCGATGGCCGGGACGGCGTCGGGATAGATCTGGGCTGCCAGATCGAGAAGGCTTTTTGCACGCTCCAGGTCGCACCGGATTTGTATTATGCGCTCGAAGTGGTCTTCTTTCGGGCGGCGGAGAATCATGCCGTTCTTCAGGGTTTCATACTCCGGACACTCTGGGCCGCACTTCTCAAGGAACCCATCGTGACACGGGAGCGACATCTCGATAAAGACATTCACGGCCCGAAATTAGTCCGGACGGCGCAAACTTTCAAGCGCTTAACACGGGCTTAAAGATGACGGAACTCTATGCAGAGATCTGACAGTTTTTGCTTGAGCGCTACGTCGGAGTCGAGAACGCGGCGCCGCGCTTGGCGACCTGGCGCGCTACAATATCCGATCTGCATGACGCCGGCTATTATGTGGCGCGTACAGGAAAAGAGCTGGACGCCGCGGTGAAACGATCTCAAGGCGAAGGGCGCGGTGATCTTCGACCGCGCGCTTGCGCTCCGGAGTCGTTGGAGAAACAGGGCGACTGTTCTGAGTGCAAAATTACGGCGTCAGTTTGACCTTTGTAAAAGCGTCGCGAATCTTAAGAACGGCTTTCGGACAGTGAAAAAGAGCGTAACTAAGAAGTTCGCGCGCCTCGGTTTCGTCGCATTCAATTACAGCGTCAGCGGTTGCAAGCCCGTGCGGGTGTTGAAGTCTTACAGTCTTCGCCTCGTCGTTTAAGACTAAGCCGGCTTTTGATGTAGGGGTACATTTTGAGTGAGGCAGCCCAATTCTTCTGTATTGAGAAAAATTTCTAATTTCATCGATCAATCTCCGACGCGGAGTATTAACAAATGAAAAGTGATCTCAAAGCAAAAGATAGCGCTGATTCACGTCGCAAAAAATGGACCTCGGATGAGCGAGGAAGTCTACCGCGAGGTATTGCGCCATCACGGCGGCGTCGAGAGCGCGGCGGATCCGGCGGATCGGTTGTCTTCGTTTACTAAGGTCTCCAGCGCTTCGAATGCGCCTGTAGGAATCGATTTGCAATCCGAACTCATTAACTCTCCTCCTCCTTTTGATGTTCTTAGTCTCTCCGTTTTGGCTTCTTCCTAGTTTGTTCCTTGCAAACTAAAATTCGTCCACACAACATAACGGGGCTATTGCCTGCGACGCCGGAAGCAACCGGCGCAACTAAAATTCTCAAAATTCAGTTATTCCAAACATTAATCCCCTTTGCTTGCCCCTTCTCTTTTATGGGACGCAGGTTGTCCTCATTCTGTGCCGAGAGTGCAACGCTGGCGCGCGTTGCCTTCCCGTACCGCTGGAACACGCGAGCTTAACGGAAATCAGCCATCGTGCAACATAGCCGTAAGCGGATTCATAAGAAGGTTCTGCTAGGGAGTTGATATGGAAGAGCAACTCATGAACAAACTTTTCGCATGCGCGATAATGATCATGGCCTATAGTTTGCGACGCAACATCTAGTTACTTTACTGAAATCAGCGGCGCAATGTGGGCTCCGTTGCCCTCGGAAGCTCGTGAGAAGATCACCCACCGGTAAGGGATGCTAATGATTAAAGCAGTGATTTTCGATATCGATGGGACGATTGTTGATTCCGTCAATCTACACCCGAAAGCGTGGAAAATGGCGTTTGCGAAATTCGGCAAAGAAATGTCTTTCGTAGCCATACGTCGTCAGATCGGCAAAGGTGCCGATCAATTGCTGCCCGTCTTTTTCTCTAGAGAGGAGCTAGATCAGTTCGGCGGCGAGCTGGACAGCTATCGCAGCGCGCTTTTCAAACGAGAATACCTACCGAAGGTGAAAGCATTTCCTAACGTGCGTGAGTTGTTTCAAAGGATCAAGCACGACGGTAAGCAAATCGCACTAGCTTCGTCGGCGAAGGAAGATGAACTTAAGGAATACAAAAAGATCGCACAGATTGACGACCTCATTGAATCGGAAACCTCCTCGGGGGATGTTGAAAAGTCCAAACCGTACCCGGATATTTTTGCTGCAGCGCTCGAACAATTGGGTAATATCGCTCCCGATCAAGTGATCGCTATTGGCGACACGCCCTATGACGCGCAGGCTGCAGGCAAAATAAATGTGCGCGTTATTGGGTTGCTCTGTGGTGGTTGGAATCAAGAGCAATTACGTCAAGCAGGCTGTGTCGCGATCTATCGTGAGCCCGCTGACTTGCTTGTGCACTACGACAGTTCGCCACTAGCCCGCCAAACGTAGAGCGCTAACCAGCGCATACATGACTCAGCATGAACGAAAAATCTTTTACGATTTGAGCGCCGGTTCCGTTCGCTCCCTTCGTCAAGCTCAGGACAGGTTTGAGGCTCTCGAAGTGGATTGATTTCTCCTTCTATCTCGGCTGGGATATTCAACGAATTGGAGCGCCATGGTCGGATTCACATTGCGAACAATGGCTGTGGCTGAATACAAAATGATTGCGGCGGGAAAGGCTGACGGAATGCTATAAACCTAGCTCGAACTCTCGGCTGTTCTTTGAGTATTGCATCCTAGCGCTTCGCGGTCTGGTCGAGAATGGATGGATCAATCGACTGATGCCCGGATTCCTCGTACGAGTTCCTGCAACTTATTAACGCAAAATCGGGACAGGATAAGAACGCTCACTGTCCCACAGCTGTTTCTACTGCGATTTCTGTATTTTTAATCGTCAAAGATCCGATCTCTTCGGCGTATTGCCACGATGCCTGTTCTTAAGTCTTCTTGGCGGCGGCCTTACTCGTTTCAGTCGATCATTCTATCTGGTGTAGCCTTGCAGTTGGGTCTGCTATTACTCGATTCTCGGCTTTCATTATTCGATCCAAGCGCCACGCGGCTGCTTCTACAAGTGCCGAGAAATGAAATATCTGCAGAAAGAAAATCGTGGGCCTATTTCTTGCACCACCTCAAAAGAGTTCCGAAGACATCTAAGAGAGAAATCAAGTTGAGATGGATAAATATAACACTCACGGAGGAGAAAGTATGGAAACGTCACGAGAGCAGTTGACGGGACAACGACGCGAACAAGACGATGCGCAATTCTCGGAGCCTGTTGAAAGGCGTGGCGAATGGAACGGTCAAGCTGCCCAGTCGGTGGCGAAAAGATATTGGAACCAGATAAAACCAAGCACCCTCATAAACGGCAATGAACAGCAGCTCGCGTGCAGCCTCGGTTGGTTCAGTATCGGTCTCGGCCTCACCGAAGTCCTCGCGCCGCGAGTTCTCGAGAGATTTCTCGGCATTAAGCACCAGGGATTATTAATACGGCTGATGGGTTTGCGCGAGATTGCGTCCGGAGTCGGCATACTAAGCCAGAGCCGGCCGACGGGGTGGCTTTGGGCGCGGGTCGGCGGCGATGTTCTAAACATTGCCGGCTTGGCTATGGCTCTAGATTCAGCTACCGCCAAGCCAGGCAATATCGCCGTTGCCGCGGCGGCTGTCGCGGGTGTTACAGCCTTAGATGTTTGCTGCGCTCAAGAACTTAGCCGAATCGATGGTATGCCGGCAGAGACTCAGGTCGTCAGGGTAAGAAAGTCGATTCAGATCAACTGTTCACCCGACCAAGTGTATCGGTTCTGGCGCAACTTTGAAAATCTGCCGCGGTTTATGAGCAACTTGGAGTCGGTTAAGACTATCGGCGACAGGCGATCGCATTGGGTGGCCATCGGTCCTGCCGGAAAGCGGATCGAATGGGACGCAGAAATAGTTGAAGAGCAAGAAAACCGGCACATCGCCTGGCGCTCTCTCGAGGGCGCGGACGTGGAGAATTCCGGCTCCGTTCGATTCGAGGGAGCGCCTGGAGGACGCGGCACGTTTCTCAAAGTGCAGATTCAGTACAGCCCGCCGGGCGGCGCATTGGGAGCGAGCTTTGCCAAACTATTCGGTCGCGCCCCCGGACAACTGGTGCACGAAGACTTGCACCGTTTAAAACAAATCATCGAAACTGGCGAAATCATCACGACCGAAGGTCAGCCTGCTGGCCGCGCGAGCAGCACATCGTGGAAATACGATCGGACAATAAGACACCAAGCAACGTCGACTTCGGCTTAAGAGATCTCGTCCCATTCAAGAGGAGAACTGTGATGAAGGCTAACTGCTGGTACGGCAAACGCGATGTGCAAGTGGTGGATGTTCCTGATCCCAAGATTCTCAACAGCCGCGATGCAATAGTAAAAATCACCTCGACCGCAATCTGCGGCTCCGATTTGCATCTATATAATGGTTTGGTTCCGACCATGGAAAAGGGAGACATCCTTGGTCATGAGTTTATGGGTGAAGTGGTCGAGGTGGGAAGTGAAGTTAAAAACCTGAAAAACGGTGACCGAGTGGTAGCCTCTTTTCCGATTTCATGCGGTAACTGCTTCTTCTGTCAACGCGAATTGTTTTCACTCTGCGAGAACTCGAACCCGAACGCGTGGATTGCGCAGAAAATCTTCGGCCATTCGCCCGCCGGCATCTACGGGTATACCCATATGCTCGGTGGTTTCGCCGGTGGACAGGCCGAATACGCCCGCGTTCCGTTTGCCGATGTCGGCACGGTAAGGATTCCGGATGGCTTGGCAGACGAGCAGGTTTTGTTTCTTTCGGACATTTTTCCGACCGGCTATATGGCAGCGGAAAATTGCGACATTCAACCGGGCGACACCATTGCAGTGTGGGGGTGCGGACCTGTGGGACAGTTCGCGATGAAAAGCGCTTATCTGTTAGGAGCGGAGCGCGTTATCGGCATTGACCGATTCCCGTATCGATTAAGAATCGCCCAGGAAAAAACTGGTGCGGAGGTTATCAACTACGAGGAGTGTGACGTCTTCGATGCACTGATGGATATGACCGGTGGGCAGGGGCCTGACGCGTGCGTCGATGCGGTGGGAATGGAAGCGCACGTGCCGGGCGGGATTGGCGCTTATGACCGGGTAAAGCAAGCTATGATGTTGGAATCGGATCGGCCGCATGTTTTACGCCAAGCGATCATAGCTTGCCGCAAGGGAGGTACCGTTTCGATACCCGGCGTCTACGGCGGATTCGACGACAAAATTCCGCTCGGCGCTCTGATGAACAAAGCACTGACGGTCAAAACCGGGCAAACACACGTACAGCGTTACTTCGGCCCGCTGCTCGAACGGATTCGGAACGGCGAGATTGATCCGAGCTTCGTCATCACACACCGGCTGCCACTTGAAGACGCGCCGAAAGGATTCGATGCGTTTCTCAACAAGCAGAATGACTGTCTAAAAGTGGTGCTGAAACCATAACAGGGCGGATACGGTTTGCGCTGAGTTCTCATCGAAGCGGGTCCAGTAAGAAGCTTTACGCCGTACGCAATAAGCAAGTCTCATTGAAAAGATGAACGACAAATAACATTATCGGTAGATCAACTCCGCCGTCGACATACCGTTGTCGGCGGTTTCCTTCGCAATTACATTGAGTCCCATGATCAAGCAATCCGCGCTCCTCGATCTTTACCGGGCCAGGGGAGCGACGCTGATTCAACATGAGCATTGGTTATTGCCGGCTCACTTTGGGGATCCGGTTGCGGAATACGATGCCGTCCGAAACCATGTAGGGATGCTCGACCTCTGCCAGCGTAACCTCTTGCGCTTCACCGGACATGACCGGATTGCTTTCATAAATGGCACACTCTCCAACGACGTCAGCGCATTGACTGCTGGCCGAGGCTTGCATGGGGCTTTTTTGGACCTTGACGGTAGGATTCTCGCCGACGCGAGAATCTTTTGCGCCGCGGATTTCCTACTCGTTGACATTCCCGAGCCGCGCAAAGAAAACATACTGCGGCACCTGCAACACCATCTCGCTGGTGGCGAAGTTGAAATCGAAGATCTCTTTGCCGATTTTGCGATGCTATCAGTGCAAGGTCCCCGTGCCGAACGGCTCATCGCGGAGGCCGCGCCAACGAACGACCTTTCTTCGCTCGATTTGGCCCATATGCAGGTCACGATTGCCGGCAGCAATGTGACTCTGATCGTAGTGACCCACGGTGCTGAGCGAGGTTATGATCTGATTATACCAGTGGCCGTATTGTCGGATGTCGTTTCGCGCGTTGAGGAAGTGGGAAAGCGATGGTCTCTTTCTTGGGTCGGCACGGAAGCACAGGAGATGTTGCGCATTGAGACGGGCATTCCCCTCTACGGGGTTGACATTACCGAGGAAAATTCTCTGTTGGAAACAGGCCAGGACCGATGGGTCAATTTAAATCGGCGTCTCTGCGGTTTCGTTCTGCAAAGCAAGCACACCGTTCAGGCTGGCGCTAAGGTCTACAATGGCGAGCTCGAGATTGGCAACATTACTAGCTGTAGCTTCTCACCGCATACAGATTCGGCCGTCGCTCTAGGTTATATACGACGGGATTATCTCGTTCCAAGAACGCGCGTGATGATTCGACACGGCGGAAAATCATTAGAGGCAATGGTTTCATTCCTGCCGATTTACTAGCCAGCCCTTATTTTGGGGTGTTTTTAAGCGGAAAATCCTGACTATCAACAAGTCATGTATTGGCCATCGGATCGCTTCATCTCGCTCTCGCCAGCACCTTCGGCGGCATCGGCAAGCGCTACTATTTACTGTCGATAGGCACGATCGGCCAGGCTACCACTTCCTGATGGCGAGCGAAGTGGCTGATGGGATTCGAATCGGGAAACGGAACATCCTGTCAAACAATTGGACTGCTTCCTTTTTATCGAGATAGTTGATCTCACTGCGCCTGCTTTTTCCAATCCTTGTCGGGTGCAAATGCAGGTGCGCAGAACATGCTATCAGCCTAGCGATTCACCACGGATGCCGCAATTGAATCCATATCGCCACTCTCGATGACGCGATTGAGGTGGCGCTTATGCACAACGAGCTGTAAAACATCCGGGCGAGAGTAATGGCCTCCTGTGTCACGGTCGACCTGGCTATCCTGAATCGCCTGCGCACTCTCCTCACCTATCATTCCTCGCCTGGTTTCAACTATTTGGTCGTGTGCTGCTTCGCTGATCATCTATCCAATGCGCAATGGTATCTTTGCCTATTTGCCATAGTGATTTTTTCATAGCGGTTTCCCTTCCGTCGATACAGGTCTGAAGCTGCGAGCCGAGGTGGAACTGATACTCGCGCGCATCTGTTTGTCGCGTCCTAGGCGCAATAGTGGATGGCACGCACGCATATCGGCTTATGATCTACCGCTGATGGTCTATCGTTATCGGCCCAACCATAATGCTTTGCGCGTTTATACGACTAATCGGAACCGTTGTAAGAAAAACAGCGACACGGAAACTGCCACTGACGTTGGAAGCGCGATGATTGTTCATGGCACAGGCATTGCTGAAGTTCGAAAAACAGATGCATATTTATTATGGGAAGGGAGTCCGAATATGGCGAATGAACAAGAGACACAGAGCCGATTACCCGAACGGGAAAAATTGAAATCAGACACGGCCGAGGTGGTCGACAAAGCAAAAAACGCGGGTCAGCAACAGCTGGAGTCGGGAAAGCAAACGGCAGCGGCCCAGGCCGAAAAAGTTGCAGCCGTCCTTGACCAAGCCTCGTCGCAATTCAGGGAAGAGGACCTGCCAAAGTTTGCGGAATATGCGAGCGAAATCGGGAGTACCATTAAGAACTTCGCTGATAACTTGCATAATCGAAGTATCGACGATCTCATCAATGATACACGAACGATCGCTCGACGTAACCCTACAATGTTTGTACTGGGCAGTATCGCGATTGGCGTTGCGGTTTCGCGATTTCTGAAAGCTTCCGCACTAGGCCAGCGACAAACCTATCAAAACGAAGCTGCCAAGCAGAGGACAGAAAACGTCGGACCCATGTCTCTAACCGATTTTTAGGCGATCAAATCGTAAAGGAGTATGGCCATGGAAGAACATGTGCCTTTGATAGAAACCGTCCATCACGGATTGCAGCACAGGACGCGAGAGAAGGTCAATCAGCAGTAGGCTTGGTGAAGCGGTTATTGAATGAATTCTCTCTCCTATTTCGTAAAGAGATAGTGTTAGCAAAAGCTGAAGCTTCAGAAGCCTTGTCACAGGCAAAAACCGCTGCCATCAGCGTGGTGTCAGGCGGCGCTGTTCTATTTGGTGGAATTCTCGTGCTGCTGGCTGCGGCGGTGCTTGCGCTGGCACACGTGGTCCCGGATTGGTTGGCGGCGCTGATTGTCGACGCCATCGTCACCGTTGTTGGCTACATAATGATCCAAGGCGGCAAAAACAAATTCGATCCAGCAGCCCTAAAGCCGGATCGCACTCAGCATGCGCTGCGGCAGGACAAAGAGATGGTCGAAAGGAGAATGACATGAAGGATAAAGTGACTTTGAGAGAAGACGCAGAAAAGGATTCCGAGACTCTGGAACGAGAGATTAATCAAACGCGCGACGAGATGAACCGGACGCTCGACTCGCTCGAGCGAAAGCTTACAGCCGGTCAACTGCTGGACCAATGTTTAAAATTTTTCGGCAAGACCGGCAGCGAGATTGGAAGTAGCATCGGAAATTGCGTTAAAGAGAATCCGATGCCTGTGGTACTTACAGCTACCGGCATCGCATGGATGATCTTTGGCTCTGGCGAGGATCGAGTCCAGCGACGCCATCGCGTCCACGACGACGATGGTATTGATTATTCCGACCAGGGGTATTTGGTCAAGATCGGCGATACGCTCGAGTCGAGCGCAACGGCTGCACGCAGTCAGTTCGCTAGTTCTACAGACGCCGTCAAAGACCAAATTACTAAGACTACGGATACGGTGAGGGAGAGCATCGATACAACTACTGATAGGGTTAAAGATACGGTTAAGAGGACCACGAACGCCGCGCAGGGACAGGCAGAACGAGCTCGAGAGGGATTCAACACATTATTGGAAGAGCAGCCTTTGATCTTGGGCGCATTAGGCATCGCGCTTGGAGCAGCGATTGGTGCGGGTGTTGCCATCCAGCGAGCAAGAGGATCGGTTGCTCGGTGAGATGCGCGACAAAACGATGGAGAAAGCAAAACAGCTTGGAGGAGAGGCCTACGAGAAAGGGCGTCACGCCGCGAAACAGGCAGTTGAATCGATCGCTGGAAATGGCGGGTCAGAGTCGATGGCTCGCTCGTAGTTCAACCGGATCAAACTTCAGAAGTAAGGCGGTGGGCGGGCGATTTCGGGAAGGTGGTCAGTTACTGCAATAACGGCTTCGCGTTGTCACATAGATGGGAACGAAAAGAAATTCCAGCGTCTCAATACGCGGACAACTACTACATTTGGAGCCAGCGTCGCCGACGAGCCCGCAACGGTCCCAAGTGCGTAGTCGGGTGCCTGACTGAGGCTCCTAAGGAATTAAAAGACCAGCTTCGCTTTCGATGATCTCGGCTAATTCTTCGAATAACACTTCGAGTTCTATTTTCTCGTCGGATTCCAACGAGGCGGGCCGCGTGTTTGACTGGTTGAATGAATCGGGATCGGCTCCAGAACAGCCGGATAAGTGCGTCGAGAGTTCTACTATGCCGATGGATTGGTGCTGAGAATATGCATGCGGAGATCTAAAAGAGCTATGAAAATCGCACAAATCGCCCCGCTTGATGAAAGGGTGCCTCCTCATTGGTATGGAGGAACCGAACGCATCGTATCCTATCTAACCGAAGAACTGGTCAGCCAAGGTCAGGACGTAACCCTTTTTGCAAGCGGGGATTCGTTGACTCGTGCCCGGCTGATCGCGCCGTGTGAACGTTCGCTTCGCCTGGATTCTGATTGCAAGATCCCGCTGCTTCCGCATGTGTTGCAACTCGATCAAGTGCTTCAAAAGGCCGGGGCATTTGACGTCATTCATTTTCACAC
>WNGF01013083.1_pt1 | contig 12486 bp, 8 predicted proteins | sample 5400641 | NCBI WGS metagenome assembly WNGF01 (sample SAMN13153371, study PRJNA577476) | soil metagenome | isolation source: 80 cm soil or saprolite under grassland replicate 2 | place: USA:California | collected 2016-06-15
CCTAGCCACACAAAGCCACCCTGGCCACACCGTGCCGCGGCATCCTCCAGCGACACCGGGCCCGCCTCCTGCCTGCGGCCGTCCCTGTAGTGCGCACAATCAATGATCATCTTGGGGAACTCCCTTGCGTGAACAAAGCGGCAGCCGGACATCCCATACAAAGCATGCTGGCACCTGGGGCCGCTTCAGGACCGCGCCGGCCGCGCGGGAGCAAGGCACGCAGCGCGCATGCCGTTAGGGATGAGTTGCATTTCAGATCTCCTTGGGCGTGTCACCGACCAGGGCGCGCGCCGCCTACCTTGTCCGCTTGCACGACGGGGTCGCGCGCCAGGATGCCATCACGCCATCTGCGGTGAGGCCAGCCTTCCTGCGGAAGTCGTCCCAGCACACTTGTGCAGGGCCCGCGGCAGGTCATCTACTTTGACTCATGCACCGCAGGGACGATCAAGCTGCGACGGCCGAACCGAGCGGACGAGTGGTTGAGCGGCCATGCGGATTATCCTTGCCTGGCTGCGCCTGGAGCGGCGCCGACGCTGGCGTTCGCTGATCGTTCTGGCTTTGCTGGTCGCCTTGGTCACAGCGACGGTTCTCGCGGCAGTGGCCGGAGCGCGGCGCGGGCAGACCGCGTTCGGCCGGCTGTGGGCACGCACGCTGCCCGCGACCGCCACCGTCCTGCCGAACCAGCCGGGCTTCGACTGGGCCAAGGTCCGTGCACTGCCTGAGGTCAGCGCGCTGAGCACGTTCCCGGTCAGCTTCGGATTCGCGCTGGACTGCTGCCCCGATGCGGGCACCGGGTTCCCGCCCGCGGACAGCGAACTCACCCGGACAATCGAGCGGCCCGTCGTGTTGGAGGGACGGCTGTTCAACCCCAGCCGAGCCGATGAGATCCTGGTAACCCCCAAGTTCGTCGCGAGCTACGGCAAGAACGTTGGCGACACGCTCGCCCTGCACCTGCCAAGCCCACGCCAGGCCGGCACGGGCTACGACGGATCTACTGGACCACCGCGCGGACCCAGCGTCCGGGCCCGCATCGTCGGGGTGGGCCGTTCTCCCTGGGGGTCCGCTACCGCGGACGGTCCAGGGCAAAAGGGAGGCGTGCTCGCGTCGCCGGCTCTGTTCACCCATTACCGCACCAACATCATGGGCGCGCGGACATACATCAACGCGCTGGTGCGGCTCAAGGGAGGCGCCGCCGCGATTCCCGCGTTCCGTACCGACCTGGCCCGCGTCACCGGGCGGTCCGACATCGACGTGTGGAACAACATCGTCGACTTCGGTGACCCCATCCGCAGGGTCACCGGGTACGAGGCCGCCTGCCTGCTGGCCTTCGCGCTGGCGGCCCTGGTGGCCGCCTTCTTCCTGGTCGGCCAGTCCCTCGCGCGTTACACCTCCGCAACCGTTGTGGATCTCCAGGTCCTGCAGGCAGTAGGCATGACACGGCGCCAGGCAGTCGCGTCGGCCTCAGCCGCGCCTTTCCTGGCCGCCGCAGCGGGGACGACGGCGGGCGTCGTCGGCGCGATCGTGGCCTCGCGGTGGATGCCAATTGGCGTGGCATCCATCGTGGAACCGCATCCAGGGATCGACGTGGACTGGCTTGTTCTGAGTGCCGGCTGGGTCGCCGCCCCGGTCCTCGTGCTCGCTGGATCGGCCGTCGCCACGGCGACGGCGCTGACCGCGAGCCGACGGCACGGCGCCCAGCGTCGGTCGGCCGTCGTGGCGACCGCATCGGGGGCGGGGCTTCCCGTGCCCGTCGTGGTAGGCGCCCGTTTCGCGCTTGAGCCTGGACGCGGCCGTTCCGCGGTGCCGGTTCGGCCGGCTCTGGTGGGCGCGGTCACGGGCGTGCTTGGCGTGCTCGCCGCCTTCACCTTCTCCGCCGGAGTGTCCGACGCCGCGGCCAACCCGGCACGCTTCGGGCAAACGTGGCAGCTTGGCACGTTCCTCGGCCTGAACGGGCAGGACTTCGGGCCTGCCAGCCGGGTGCTGCAGGCCGTAGCCGCCGATCGCGACGTGACCGGCGTCGACGACGCGCGTATCGCGGGGGCGCAATCCGGCCAGGTCTCCATCGAGAGCTTCACCTATGACCCGGTGGCCGGCAAGCGGCTGGCCGTCGTCCTCACCGATGGGCGCATGCCCGCCACGCCGAACGAGATAGTGCTGGCCGCGGCGACGGCTCGCCGGTTGCGCGCCGTTACCGGCGCCACGGTCCGGCTCACCGGCGGCACGAGGCCGCTGGCCGTGCGGGTGACGGGTATTGGCTTCGTCCCCGTGGGGCCACATAACGGCTACGCCGAGGGAGCGTGGCTCACCCCCGCTGGTTACGACCGGATTTTTAGCGGCGCGCATTATTCCTTTAAGTTCCACGCCGCCGCTGTGACGCTGCGGCCAGGTGCGAATGTGCAGGCAGTCGCGCGAAGGCTGAACGCCGCCGCCGCGGCCATCAAGGGCGGCCGGGGATTCACCTTCGATCCCCCGGCTGCGCTGCCGGAAGTTCAGCAGGTCAAGGACCTGCAGGTGCTGCCGCTCGCGCTGAGCGCGTTCCTGGCCTTGCTGGCCATCGGCGCGCTCGGGCACGCCCTGTCCATCGCCGTACACCGCCGACGCCACGAACTCGCAGTCCTGCGAGCGCTCGGGATGACCCGGCTGCAGACGCGGATGGTCGTCGCCACCCAGGCGAGCGTGCTCGCTGTCGTCGGGTTGGTGTTCGGGGTGCCGCTCGGGCTCGCGCTCGGCCGTGGCATGTGGCGGCTGGTCGCCGACTCCACGCCGCTGGCCTATCACCCGCCGCTCGCCGGCTGGGCGCTTGTGCTGATCGGCCCCGTTGCCTTGCTGGCCGCGAACGCGCTCGCCGCCTGGCCGGAGCGGCGGGTCACAACACCGGCCCCACCCGTCGCAGCGCTTGCCACGCCGGGTTCGCGGCCGCGGCTTTGTACTCCAGAATGTCGTTACGGCCGGTATTTTTGGGGCCGGCGCGACACTGTGGAGTACAAAGTCGCCTTTTCCCTAACGGCTGCGCTTCGTGTCGGGTCCCCGTCGCCGCCGCCTGATGCCGCCATCTGACGCCACCTGAACGCCCACCAGCGAACTTCCCTACGGTTGGAGGTCAGTACGAACTCACCGAGAACCCCTTGAACTGAGTGGGTGACCATGTGCCGCGGAAGGCGTCCGTCTCGATCGCCGGTATGCCCGTCGCGTAGTTCGGGTCGTTGTCGGTGACCGTTGCCACCTGGCGGCCATTTACCCAGGCGGTGATCGTCGTGCCGCGCGCCGCGATCGCCAGGGACGTCCACTTCCCCGGCGCAGGCGGCGCTATTGCGCCTTTGGCGAGTACTGTGCGGCCGACGCTAATGCTGTTCCTTATGAGCCACCAGCCGCCCAAGGATCCAAAGTCGAGGATGTAACCCCTGAAGTTGAAGATTCCCTTGCCCTGGCTGCTGAACCGGGCGATGACCCCGCCGGATTGGCCGCTTCCGGTGAAGCAGACGCTGGCGCTGACCTTGTAGTCGGTGGCCATGTTGCTGCCGCCGATGACCGCGTATGGGAAGCGCGTGCCGCGCGAGGGCTTCGGGTGCCAGAAGATGGGCCGCTGCGAGGTCGTCTGGCCTACGACATAGGTGCCGGAGCCGTCGGCTGCGGGAACGAACTCGAAGCTGCCGTCCTGCGGCGCCAGGTAAGGCGGCATCGTCCCCACCGCTGACGCGGCCCTGGTCCACCCGTCCGAGTAGGAGGCCACCCTTGATCGTCACGGTGACGTTTTGCTGTCCGGTGGCCGTGGTGGTCTCGACTATCAGGCTCCAGGCTTTCGCGTCCGGCGCCCGCAACGCCATGTAGGCGCCATTGGCCCGGTTCCCGCCCAGGTATCCGCAGGCGCTGTCGATATGGACCCAGCCGGGCTTGGTGAACTGGGTTACCGCGGCGATGGCGCCGAGCATCGCCTTCGGAATGTAATGGCCGGAACGTGGCTGTGCCGCCCAGATCAAGCCTCGGTCCAGGTAGTGCAGGCCCGGAGGTTGCGTAGTGATCAGCGGCCAGTGGATATGGCCGGTCATCTTGGCGTCGATGTAGCCGCGGATCACCGAACGGATCATGGGAGAGCCATCTACGCCCGGCATCGCTCCGACTTCGCTGTGCCACAGCGGCTTGCCACAGGCAACCGCCGTCGCGGTCGACCAGCACTGGATCCCGGTCGTCGGGTAGGAGCACACGTCATGCGCCCCAAGAACGCCGATCGCTGCGGCCAGCTCGCTGTCCGACTTCATCTCGTCGGCGATGGCCCACGGCACCTCAGGCCGGTACGTGCGGTCAATCGCCCAGTTGTAGGGATCCTTGTCGGACGAGACGATCTTCGTGCCGGTGTGGCCGGCCATGTCCAGCGACTTCCGCAGGGACTTGAACCAGGCACAGTCGTAGCCTTGCTCATTCCAGCCGCCGAGGTAGTCGATCGTGAGGCTGTGGCTGGCGGCGCACCCGACCCAGTCCACCAGGTAGTCGATCATGTCCTGGCACCAGAAGTGTCCGCCGCCGATCCAACCAGGCGCGGCCCACGCGAGCCCATAGAACGTGATGTCTGGGTTGCGGGCCTTCGCCTCCCGCATCAGCCACCACTCGTAACCGCCGTTCGGGTTCATGGCGCCACGGCTGTGCTCGTGGCTTGGCTCCGCCCCGCAGGACGAGAACGCGTCGCCGCCGATCTCGACCTTGAGGATCTGTAATTCTGCCCCTTTGCCAGGCCGGAACAGGTAGTCGAGAATGTCGCTGCGCTGCGGTTCCGGGTAACTAACTAGTTGCACTGAGTTGCCGCCGCCGCCAGAGATGGCCCCGACCCCATCGAAGACCCGGCCACCTTTCGTTGCATCGATCGTGATCGTTGTCATGCTGAGCACCCCCCGGGCTCAGGGCCTGGCCGCTTTAGCCAAATGGCCCAATGCGCGTGGGCGCTTAGGAGACTGTCCAGTGCGCCCTAAGGGGACGGAGAAACATCGCGCCGGCGTGGCACGCAGCGCCTGCCGCGATACCGGATCGGCCCCGCTCGGCCACTAACTCGATGGCTGACTCAGCCGCCGTCAGCGGCGCAACCGTTTAGCTTGGCGGCCACGCATCGGCCGTATCCCGGATTCCCGGCAGGTACCAACTTTCGGATTACCGCACCGACGAGATCAATAGCATCGCCCCCCTACGCAGCTGGTTTGATTTTAGTCCGATGCGGGGGAACATATCTATACCCTGCATAGCGCATTGACCGAGGGAATCCCGGCGTGACCACAGCGGCGCGGCCACCCAGCGCGAGTATTCCGATCGGCGTTTACCGCGGCCGAGGGTGCGGCGCCGCGGCCATCGAGCGTTATGAGGGGTTCCTCGGCCGCCGGGTGGACTACGTGCTCGATTTCATGCTCGAGTCGCCGTCGAGCTGGGCGCAGTTCGAGGCCGGGCACCTGACGGCCAGCGCCGACGTGTCCGCCTGGGTGGGCCAGCTCGGCGCCCGCAGGCTCGTGTTGGGCGTCCCCGCGTGCTGCATGGGCGCCGGGTGGGCAGACGAGGAGGCCGGGCGCAACGACAGCCATTGGAAAGCGCTCGGATCACGGCTGGTGTCGCTCGGGCTCGGCGATGCGGTGCTGCGGATCGCCAGGGAGATGAACGCCGCCTGGTACCGATGGGCGGTACGCGAAGGCGGGCAGACCACCTACATCCGCGGCTACCAGCACGTGCTATCGGTGCTGCGCGCCATCCCTGGCGCAAGCTTTCGGTTCTGCTGGAACCCCTACCTCGGCGCCGGGACCTTGCCATCGTCGGGGACCAAGAGCGCCTACCCGGGCGACTCCTATGTGGACGAGATCGGCGTGGACGTCTACGACGGCGACTGGAGCGGGATCTACAGCGTTTCAGCCGATGCCATCTCCGGTTCCCGGCAGCAGGTATGGGACCGGCTGCTGACCGAGGGGGACAGCCTGCGAAGCTGGTCTCAGCTGGCCCGCAGCCGTGGTAAGCCGCTGTCCTTTCCCGAGTGGGGCCTCAGGTTATGGCGGGACGGCGGCGCCTACCACGGCGGTGGCGACAACGCAGTCCTCGTCCAGGGCATGGCCGACTTCATCACCGGATGCGGCGCCGCATGGCACGCCATGTGGGAAGACCCTTGGGGCGCCGGCGTCTGCGACCCCGACACCCTCCCCAGCCGGCCCATTCCGGTGCCGACGGCCCGCGCGGCGTTCCTCGCCGCATTCGGCAGCTAGCCCAAAGTAATCTGGTGCGCCACGACCATCAGCGCTGTGCCGGGAAGGACAGTGAACTGGTGTGGCGGTCAGGGCTGAGCGTCAGCAGCGTCCGGCTGGCGGCTCAGGCCGGGCATGGGGAAGCGGTCGAAGAATGCCCGGTCGTCGAGGACCCGCCGGGACCGCATGTCGGCTCGCCTGCGCCAGGCGTCGCTGTCCAGCGCAAGGGCCAGCGCCTGGGGAAAGAGGGGGTACTTGCTGAGCGCCGCGATCACGGTCGCGAGCCGGTCCCGATCGAAATGCACGATGGCGATTCTCAGCGTGTTGTGGAGCACCGCGATGGGATTGACGGCGTAGGGGAACCGGGGCCGGAACAGGTGCGCGATCTTTGTGCGCGGCGCGATCCGGCATTCGTATCCAAGTGCCCATAGCCGGAAGCAAAGCTCCATCTCGCCGCCGCCCCACAAGATCAGGCCGGGGTCGAAGCCACCCGTCTGCTCGAAGACCTCGCGTCGCATGGCCAAGAAGCATCCGCACACGATAGGCACGGCGTAGGGCTCGTCGCGTTCGCGCGGCAGCCACTCCACGTCGAGAGCGGCGTTCTTCCAGCGCATGCCGAACCCCACCTTCGAGTCGTTGCCAAGGGCGGCCACGGCCGTGCCGGCCGCTCCGACGCGGGGATCGGCGAGCAGCGCGGCGAAGGCGGCAGGCCACCCGGGCTCGGGATCGACGTGCGCGTCACTCCACAGGATGAAGGACCCGGTCGCGAACCCAGCGCCGAAGTTCCGCGCGGACGGAGGGCCCAGCCGCCGCGGCGGCTTGACCACACGAACGCGAGGCTGGCTGGCGCGGAGCAAATCGACGCTGCCGTCGGTGGAGAAGTCGTCGACGACGATCAACTCGGAATCCGCCGGCGCCGTCGCCGCCAGACCGCTGACAGTCCGCGGCAGCCTGTCGCCCTCATTGTGGGTCACGACCACGATCGAGACGCTGGCCGGTGCGCTCACGGGTGCGAGTCCCGCTACGGTGCCGGAATGGGCGCAGGAGTCGGGGTCGGGGTCGGTGTCGGAGGGGGTGTCGGGGGAGGAGGTGTCGGAGACGGGTACGGAGAGGGTCTCGGGTCGGGTGTCGGGTCGGGTGTCGGCCAGGGCGGATAAGGCTTCGGGGTGGGTCCCGGAGTCTCGCCGCTGGGTTGCCAGCCAACTGGCGCCCAGCCGGTGACCTCGCTAGCGAGAGCGACCGGAATGGCAGCGGCCGGTGCGCCCGGAGCCTCACAGGGAGCATGCCTAAACCACCGCATTGACAATTGAAGACTTTCAGTAATGACCACGCTTCTGCCATGTTGGGAATCGATAGTGAGCGTCGGCATATCAGCACTGGAAGTCGATTCGCTCATGACAGGCCTCGCTGGGTGATTCGAGCCTTGGTGCCGCAATGATACAACCGTCAGAAGTGCGGTGGTAGGCCATACTTCCCTCACCCGGAGTATGACACGTCTATTCGGGGTTGCCTGGCGGACTCCAGGGACCGCGAAAACCCGGTCTATTCGGGCTGATCTAGACGACCGCGCTACTTGTTCTCATAGCTGTACAAATACGGTCAAACTATTCCGATTCCAGGCAAAGCGGGCCTACCAATCCGACGCGATCACGCGTGCGGGTTATCGACGCTGGGGTCACCGTCGGCTGGAGCGGTGACGGCTCGTGGGCTCGCCGGGGTGGGCCTGCTTTTCTTGTCCGGGTGGCGGCGCTTGTCACGTGCGTAGATGTCCCCTGGTCTACCGTCGCCTGAGCTGCGGCGGTCCAATTCGAACAGCGTGGTCGCGGCCATCAGATCGCTGAGCTTGGCGTAGCCGTAGTTGCGGGAGTCGAAGTCCGGGCGTTGCTGGGTGATGATGTGGCCGACAGAGGCGAGCGCGGCCCAGCCGTCATCGTCGGAGGCCGCCTCCACCGCGTTACGCAGCTGGTTCACCAGCGCAGTGTCTCCCTTAAGCTTCGCGGCGGAGGCGCGTGGCGCCGGTTTGAGCACCGCGCCGGCGGGCGTGACAGCGCTCTCGGCATACGTGAGATTCTCGATGTAGATGAACTTGTCGCACGCCGCGACGAAGGGCTTCGGCGTCTTACGTTCGCCAAACCCATAAACGGTGAGGCCGGATTCACGGATACGCGCGGCCAGACGGGTGAAGTCGCTGTCGCTTGAGACGATGCAGAACCCGTCGAATCGCCCCGAGTACAACAGGTCCATTGCGTCAATGACCATCGCCGCGTCGGTGGCGTTCTTGCCGCTGGTGTAGGCGAATTGCTGGATCGGCTGGATCGACTGGGCGAGCAACTGGTCTCTCCAGCCTTTCAGGCTCGTGCCGGTCCAGTCGCCGTAGGCACGTTTGACGTGCGCGGTGCCGAACTTGGCGACCTCGGCCAGCAACCCCTCGGTGATCGACGGCTGCGCGTTGTCCGCGTCGATGAGCACCGCGAGCTTGGCTGCGTTCTCGCTGACCATGCTGCCCTCCTTGGCTCGGATGCTACTGGGCGGGGCGCCGGGAATGACAGCAAGGTGTGCCGGCTCGCGGGATCCTGATGAGGAGCGCAGCCACCGCGGGAAGAAACGCGCCCGGCCGGGCCAGCGGGCCGGGCCGGGCGCGTTTCTGCGAGAACCTTACGGACAGGGGTTCGAGATCGTGTTGGCGAAGTTGTGGTAGCGCAGGTCGAAGCCGTAGTCGGTCAGCTCGAGCGGACCCCATGCGGCCTGTTCGCCGCCGAAGTTGCTGATCTGGTTCGGCAGGTCGTTGCTCATCGCCCAGGCGCAGCTACCACCCGCGTTGGCGAGGTGATACCAGGGGTAGAACTGGGCACCGGGCGGCGGGTTCGTGCATCCGACGCCGGTGTGGTGATCGCACACACCGCCGGAGTTCGGCTCCTCGATCCTGGGCAGGTCGGTCTCGAACCGGACTGTGTCGTACGAGCTCGTGAACCCGCCGCCAGTCCGTGGTGACGACAGGAACATCGGCGTGGGGAAGTTCGACGACCCGTCGGGCCAGTCGGCGTGGTAGGAGTACCCATCGAAGTCGCTATCCCCGTTGCCGAACATGAGGCACCCGGGAATCCTCGGTCCGCCGAAGCAGTTGGCGTCGTCGGAGTCCCCGTCCTTGGACTCGAAGTGCCCGATCTCGTTCGAGAAGGACAGGTTGTCGGTGTGGGCGGCCCACGTGGTCCATGCCGTGGGCTGGCCGCTCGCGGTGGGCGGGGCGGCCGAGGAGTACATGGGGTGGAACGCGTAGGGCGCGCCCTGGCAGGTGAAGTTCACCGGGTCCCACAGGATGTGCCTGAACCCGTTGGCCTCGCTCGCGACCATCTTGCCTGTCTGGCCGGTCGTGTTGTCGGTGATCTGGCTGAGGAGACCGGCCGGTGTGTCCCGAAGCGTCACGCTGAGCTTGTCGCCCTGGTTCATCAGCAGCGTGTCCTTGCTGGGATTAAAGGTTCCCGTGGTCGCTGTGTCCGGGCCCGGCGGCGCCACGGGGTTCCCGCTCAAGGTGAGGAACGCGAAGTTCGCGGGCTCAGTGCAATTGGGGTTGGCCAGCGCCCCGGGCGGACTGCCAGGACCGTGGAGGGCGCCGTACTGGGCCTGGAGGCTGAAGATCGCCATCGCGGCGCACCAGTGGGTGCTGTCACAGGAGACCTTCTGGATGAACGGCGGGTATCCGGGCGGGTACAGCTGGAGTTCGAGGAACGCCGCCCCGGCGTGATCCGGTTGCGGGGGAACCTGAATGTTGGCGTCGGTGGTCGTGCAGTTGGGGTTTCCCTCCGGATAGCTCTGGTTGTCGCAGAGCGTCATGCCGAACCAGGGGGCCACCGTGAGCTGGAAATCGGCCACCGGCCCGCTGAAGGAGGTGCTCGGGGCACCCGGTGGGTCGACCGGCAAGGTGACGTTCCAGCGTGCCCTGGTCGAGGATCCCGGCTGGTTAGAGAACCAGCCGACGTCGGCCTCGTCGTGGCCCACGTAGTGACCGTTGTCCTCGAATCCGTCGTCCTCGTTCGCAGCGATCTCCGCGCATTGCAGGTGCTTAACCACTCGCTGAACGGGGCTGAAGCCGTTGCAGTCGAGCAGGCCCGTACCCTTGGGATGCCAAGCCGGTTCGGCGGAGACCGCCGACACGCTGAGCGCCACAAGCGTCACTGTGACCGCGATCGCAAGAGGGTAGAGGCTACGTCGCATTGATCCCTCCCTATCGGGCAGACGACCAGCACGCCGGCTAGGGGGATAGCGGCTTGGAAGTCTCCCTTTGTTGCGGGAATCGTAGGCTCGCGGTTGGAAGCTCGGCAAGACATGTTTACAGAATTGATGCCATTCTGCGATTCCAATCTTGGTGAGGCGCTGAATTTCAGGCAACCAGATGTGACACGACGTAACCGCAGAGACTTGCCACCAAGCGCTAGCCGTTCGGAATCATTTCTGTGCCAAACTGTCAACGGCTAAGGCACCCGGCCCGAGGGCGGCTGGGAGGTGGCTTGTGGGCGAAGTGGCGCTTTCGGCCGGGACGATCGAGTACGAGGACAGCGGTGGGGCGGGCCGGTGCATGTCTTCCTCCACGGAGCGGCGATGGATGGGTCGGTGTGGGCACCGGTGGTCGCTGACCTGCGGAGTGACCACCGGTGTGTCGTTGCCGACGCTTCCGCTCGGCGCCCACAGGCGGCCGATGCACCGCGGCGGCCGCCTTCACCGGCCTCAATGCCGCGTCGGGCGGCCAGCGCGGTATGACCCTCATCCTGACCAACCGCTCGAGCCGCACCTGCTACGTCTACGGCTATGAGGGACTGGGCTTCCTCGGCAGCGACGGCGGCCCGCAGCCGACCCATCTGAGCCGGGTCAACGTGGCGCACACGCAAGTGACGCTGCGGCCAGGCGGCAACGCGCAGGCCCTGCTGACCTGGCGGGTCTACCCGGAGCCGTCGAGCCCACTCGAATATCCGCAGCAGGTGGAAATCACGCCGCCGGACGAATACTCGCACCTGATCGCATCGTGGCCGTCCGAACCCGTGCGCGGCGGTGACATCGCCACCTGGCCGCTGAGCGCGGCGCGGCCCGGACCCGTTCCCACTCGCGCCGGCGCCATACAAAGCGCCTTCAACGGAATGTGCATGGCCGTCGCCGGCAACGGCAGCGCGAACGGCACCAAGGTCGTGGCCTGGAAATGCGACGGCGACACCGCACAGCGGTGGACCGCCTACAGCGACGGCACGCTGCGGATCAACGGCAAGTGCCTGGACGTCACGGGGCGACGGTCACCATCGGGGCATGCGACGGTAGCCCAAGCCAGCGGTGGCAGGTCAGCCAGGTGTCGCTCAACCCATTTGGCGCCATCATCGGTGCCGGTTCCGGCAATGTGCTGACCGACCCGGGTGGCAGCATCACGAACGGCATTCAGCTCGAGATGGGGCCCTACCGCGGCGACCAGAGCCAGCCGTGGCGCGTGTCGTTCCACCACTACCTGGGCCACTAAAGCGGGCTGGTGACCGACCGGGGTCGGCCGGGTAGGCTGGCGGCAACGGCGCAGGAGGGTGCCGCCGGGTTCGCGGGCAGGACTGAGTCCACCTCCACAGCGCCTGACAAGGTCGTGCTTGCTGGCAGGATCGTCTTCCTATCGAGCCCGAACGCGGACCCGGGCTGCGAAGGAGACGTCATGCCCGAGCTTCCGGGCCGACCCGACCTCGACCAGCTTCGCCGCCAGGCGCGCGAGTTGCTTCGCGCCACCGCCGCTGGCGAACCACGCGCCGTGACCCGGCTTCACGCGGTCTCGGATCGGGTCATGCTATCGGCGGCCCAGCTGGCGGTGGCTCGCGAGTACGGCTACTCGAGCTGGTCCAGGCTGAGGGCCGAAGTAGCGCGCCGCCGCTCGTCCGGGCCGGGCGCGAGCCCGCCCGTCCAGGATGGTGGCGGGCGAGGTTCGCTGGATGCGCCCGAAGAAGGCTGGTCGTTCGGCGGGGGCACCGCCATCGAGACTGCCGAGGGGGTTCTGGCCCCTGGCGCGCTGTTCATCCGCTCCGGTCACGCGTTCTTGGATGCCACTCTCACCCTCTCGGCGAAGGTGGAGCGCGGGCGGGCCAAATCCGGCCGGATGCCAACGCTGGGAATGCGGTTTGGTCCCCTGTTTGGCCGCCGCCGGCCGCGGTCGCCGCACAGACCCGAACTGGACGACGTCGCCATCACCGATGACCGGGGGGCGAGGTACACCCTTGGTGTCGACATGATGGGGGGCGCATTCCAGCGGTCGGGCGAGGCCGCCGGT
>WNGF01013761.1_pt1 | contig 12485 bp, 10 predicted proteins | sample 5400641 | NCBI WGS metagenome assembly WNGF01 (sample SAMN13153371, study PRJNA577476) | soil metagenome | isolation source: 80 cm soil or saprolite under grassland replicate 2 | place: USA:California | collected 2016-06-15
CTTTAACTAATTTGATCCTTTTTTTAACATTTGAAAGATTTAAAGCTGCAATGTGGGTTAAGTAATTCAGAAAAAGTTAAACTTGAGCGATAATTGGTTTGCTTGTTCGGAGAATATGAAATTTGTGGTACAAGATTGTGGCAGGGATTTTATTATGGAATTAAAAGAAAACCGAAAAATGGCCTTGAGCAAAGAAGACAAGGCCATTGGCAAATATGTAAGCATCAAAGAAAGCTGTACCAGAAGGGCGTGTCGGTTCAGCTTACGTGGAGCAATTGGATTTTCCATTACTCATCGCTAAACAAGTTTTAAAAGATGAAGATGGAGTAGCTGGCGTGGAAAAGAGTTTTTAAAAATTAATTAACGGCCTATAGTTCAATAGATAGAAGGGAGGTTTCCTACTCTGAAAAATAATCAGGAGTCGAATCAATCGACCCCTGATCCTCCGGTATCTGTTATAATATAATTTGAAACCATTGTCTTGCCAGAATGACTACCGGATCTTGTTAGTGTTCTCCTGGTAATACAGGTTCTGCCAGCGGATCATTCACGTTCCACCGATCCAGTTCCGATTTTTCGAGGTGAAGAGTGACCAGACCGTGTTTCAACCGGTACTCATTGATTCCAACCAGCATCCCACGGGCTGCTGTCTCCATACCGAGTTCCTTCATAGCAAGGGCACTATAGAATCGCAACTGTACAAGCCTGGTTTCTTCATATTCATTGAACATAAAATCAGTCGGCTCATCAATTACCTTTCTGAAAAATTCATGGCTTCTGGCTGTCTCACCCATCATTTTGTATGCGAGTCCCGATATGAAAAATTCTCGCTGACGATAGAAATATTCTACAGGAAGAGAGATATTTGACAGGTTAGCGGGAGTCGGTGTACTCTTTGCGATCCACTGTAATGCTTCCTGAGGTTTTGACTTGTTTACAAGGTACTCAGAATACCCGATACAGAAGTCATACCAACTCTTTACATCATCCGACCACCTTCTATCTACAGTTTGAAGATATTCAGCTGCTTCTTTCCATTTACCTGCCTCCTTAAAAGTTTGTATAAGGCCACGTGTGTAGAGGTAAGAATCCCGCTGTTCTTTCGGGGCTTCCATATAAATCTTCAGAATATCCCCTGGACTGGTACCATTGGCTCTCTCAACAGAAACGAGTTGCAGCCGCATGAAAACATCCGCAGGATTCAACTTAAGAGCTTCGCGGAGAAGATTAAGGCTTTTCTTCAGGTCCTTCTTTTGATACTCTTCATAAACAGCTAAATTACGCAGAATTTGAGAATTCCCCGGGTGTTTACCGGCTGCCACATCCCAGTCAGCTTTAGCTTCATCGTATCTGAGGCTGTGATAGTAGAAATTACCCAGCCAGAAACTGGCAAATCCATTGCCTGCATCTACAGCAGCCTTCATGATTGGTACCATCTCCGGTTGATTAAAGTTAACGTAGTGCTCGAAATAATCACCTGCAGCAAAGAGCTTTGAAGCATCCTGTGTGCGGCCTTCATGTTGCGCAATCACACCTTTGACCAGATAGAAGAATGGAGTTTCGCGTTTACGTGTAAAGTTCCACATTCTGTCCGGGTTGAAAAGCTTATCCAATTCCCAACCCTTTTGATGCAAAGTGATACCTGCGTCAGCGATTTTATCTGCATCGTTGTAGTCTCCCAATAACAAATAATCCACGCTCATTTCGAGGAATCTCCATTCATCTTTGAAAAGTTCCTGCTCCAGGTGGCTGGCATTAAGACGACCTGCAAAAAAGGCTTCGGTATACCACAGCAGATCTTTCAACGCTCCCTTTGGAGTTCGATCCAGTTGAGCCAGGGCCAACTTTGGATTTCCCATCTTTCTCTCACAAAGTGCCAGTAACGCGTAAGTGCGAAGGGAACGGGCGTTGTTCATGACCGCTTCTTCCAGGACGGCCTTAGCTTTACTATATTCGCCCCTTGTGATAAGTACTTCACCGAGCTTCAGGTTGCCACGAGACTTTTCACCATAGTAACGAGCTTCGTAAGAATGGTTTTCGGCTGCATCGAGATTTCCCTGAAGGTGATCAATCTGGGCAAGCATTACATAAGCCTCACCCGCCCACTTATAAGCCTGGATGGCTTGTTCGAATTCTTTTCTTGCACCTGTAAAATCACCGTGACTAAATAAAAGCTTACCCAAGCCAAGGTGGGCGTGATAATTGAGAGAATCCACTTCAATTGCGTTCTTATAACATTCTATAGCTACCTTACGATACATTAGCTTGTGTTCAAACTCTGCAGTGGTTGACAGAGATTCCGAAGAATGTTCCTTGAAGATTGGAGTTTCCCTTAACTCCCCGGCTTTTTTCTGTTCACATCTACTTTTTAATGTAATGCTTCCTGACCTCTCTCCGGCTTTCTCCACTTTGATTTCCAGGTCTCCCATGTTGTTCTCTGCTATCCCTGTAAGGTCAATTTCCTGTAATTGGGAAGTCTTTGCAGGCAGGTTCATTTCTTTCACCTGCTTGCCACCCATCATGAAGTGAAGTTTGACATTGGAAGCCTGAGTAAAAGGATAGATCAGGAGTTTGCGCTCCTGAGCCAACAGCTGGAACGCTGCATCCTCCGTCACTTCATTGACATTTGTCAAGCCATAAATTGGTGACCATGCCTCCTGCCATATGATGCATTCCTCAGGCATCAGCCATTCAAGATGCTCTTGGTTGATCATTCTTCCGCTCTGAACTTCACCATATTCATAACCGTACATATGAGGTTCAATTCCACTTTCAGGATCCCATTTCCTGTTTCCATCCTTTGGGGTACGACCCCAGTTCCAGAGTTTCTTGCCAGGAACATCACGATGCTCAGCATAATGAACCATCCCGGATTTGGTCTTGAGATTAGTCAGTCCAAAAAAGTTATAACGCGGTTCAAGGAAATACATTCCAACGACTTCAGGGTCGTTTACCATAAGGGAAAGATCTACATCTCTGAAAATGGGCCAGCTAAATAAGTTACTTCCCCCATGTTCGGAAGCCATTGCTTCAGGTTCTATCCAACGGGTATCGGCAGTGGCAGGAACACGGGCGTTGCCCCAGTAGACAAAACTTGCGGGGACTTTACCCCGGTTATAAAGTGTTACTTCCTGTCTCAGGCTGCTCTCTCCTGGTCTCAATGTAAACTCCATTGACCATTGCGTGCGACCATTACGCTCCCATTCACTTACAATATATGTAGCCGATCCGTCCTTGTTCTCCCTGAACTCTGTCTTTCGGGGCCAGGTATTAGTAACAGCGTGAGCGTAAGGATAGTTGAGTTCCAATCCCCCGGGAGTGTAGGTGCCACCGAAACCAGCGGCAGTAGGACTCACCTTTCCGGGTGCATGGAGGATATCTGAATTATGAACTTTGTCAAAAAGGCGCCAGATCATACCTCCTAACTCCGGCGCGAATTCCACGTGGAGGTATTCATTCTCCAATATTACAATACGCCAGTTGACATCTACCGGTTTCTCCCTTATGACGTGACTTTTAAAAGGTACCGGGTAACAGAAATCCTCGTCTATTCCCCCTGTTTCCAGAAAGGGTGTGTTGGGATTAGGAAATCCGCACCTCGAAGTGGGCATGGTAACTGTTATCTCTTTGGCAAGCACTTTCTTTGAGGTTTGAGTTGCAAGTGCATTTTTTGGATCCTGTTTCACAGGATTGGGGGTTTGTGCCTGGGCTTCATCCATGTAAACAGTAAGGAATAAACACAGAGCAATTAAGACTGACAGAGTTTTCATTTTAACTTTGAATTTAAGTTTCTATTAAGGAGACGGCTACGAATGGTGCTCATTTTTTCTTTAATTTAGTCGTTCATTATTTTGATTTAATATGTTGCCCGGCCGCCTGTTAAGTCAAAAGTTAATCCTGTTGTAAAACTGTTTTGCTTTGATACAATATAAGCTGCAAGATTTGAGACCTCATCCAGTGTTCCGCATCTTTTCATAGGAATTTTATCTGTCATATACTTTATCCGGTCGCCGGATAATCTGTCAACAAGTGGTGTTCTTATTACTGCCGGGGCCAGTGCGTTTATTGTAATGCCGGTTTCAGCATATTCTTTTCCCTGAACCTTTGTCATTCCAATCAGTGCTGCTTTAGAGGAAGAATAGGCGAGCATCTTTACATTACCCTCTTTGCCTGCTATAGAAGCTATGTGTAATATTCTTCCATAATTCCTTTTCAACATATATGGAAGAACCGCTTTGCTTGAATAAAAGCAACTCATGAAATTTAACTCGAATACTTTATGCAAGTCTTCACTGCTAACCTCATGGCTTAGTCCATCAGTATTGCCTGTAATACCAGCACAGTTAATTAGTACATCAATTTTCCCGAAAAGATGTATGACCTCTTTAATGGTTTTATCTACTAATGATTGTTGAGTAATATCAACGGGAAATAATTTTGCTGTTGTCTTAAACTTTTTAAACTCTGTTTTTAAGTCTGTTTCATTGATATCTAAAAGAGCCACCTGAGCACCTTCTTTTAATAATTTTTTGGAGATAGCCAATCCTATTCCGGAAGCTGCTCCTGTAACAACTGCTATCTGTCCTTTAAACTCCTTCGTCTTTAACTTATTCATTCACTAATCTTAGAATTCTATCATTCACTAATCTTAGAATTCTATTATTTAGTTCTTTGATGTATGCCATAGTTGATGCATCAGGTTTATATGCTGCTTTACGCACAACACTATTTTTTAATATTCCTCTTGCAACCAATAGCTCTTTCTCCATATAATGAAACAATTCCATATTCTGCAACGAGAAAAATATCTGCGGCATTACTTTTTCAAAGAGGTCAAATGCTTTTTCATTGTCACCATACTTTCTTAACATAAATACTTTTTGCAGAATATCTGATAGAGCTAAACCCGGCATCACACCTGTAATACCCACGAGTACTAACTCCAGCATGTATAATCCCCCCCATCCTTCAAATAATCCTACTTTACCCCGGGTGGCTTTGATAACGTCTTCAAATTTTGGTGCACACAATGGCTCTTCCAATTTCAGATATTTAAAGTTGGAATGTTTATCCATTAATTCTTTGATGAACCCAACACTGATAGATGAACCCCCAGGATTAAAGTCCTGTATTAATACGGGGGTATCAGGTATTGATTGCACAAACCCGGATAAATATTCCATCAAAGAATTTTCCGGTAAATTAAAAATGCGTGGCACTGCCAAAGAGATCATATCTGCGCCTGCCTCAACATTAGCCTGCGCTAATTTAATTGCGATCTTCAAAGACGAATGGTTGGATTGTGCGACAATCTGAATTCGTCCTGCTGAATGATCTACTGCAATTTTTACTACCTGTAATTTTTCCTCGTCAGTTAGCTTATAAAATTCGCTTGCATATGCAGGTAAACATGCAGCTCCTATTCCACCTGCTATCGCAAAATCTATTAATCTTCGCAAGGCATCTTCATCAATTTCTTCCTTCTCAGTAAATGGAGTTGGAATAATAGGTACGATGCCAAATAGTTCTTGTTTGTTTTTCATCGCCATGCTATTGAGTAATTGGTTTTATCACAGGTTTTATCATTGGTTTTATCACCGCTCTATGGTTCATTCTATAATCGACTATTGTTATAATTAAAGTAGAAACAAAAACCAGGATGCCTCCAACAATAGCAGGAGTGTACAATTTTTCTCCAAGCCATATTGCTGCAACCGGCAGCCCGATGAATGTAATAAGATAATTAGATAATGCCACCTGAATTGCATCAAGCACTTTCAATGCTTTAAAAAATAAGATCATGGAAAGAAAATTATGAAAGAAAGTCAGCAAGCTCATACCTATCCACGTCTGTTGTGTAAATGAAGGTATTCGTGCAAAAACATCCCGCTCATAATACAACACAAGAGGTGTAAGTAAGATCACCATGACTACATAAGTAAAAAACACCATTTCCATTTCTGTATACCTGTCTGCAATTTTTTTAATACCAACATTGTAATAAGAATTACCCAATATGGCAAGAAAAATCAGAAGATTTCCAACTGCATATTTTGAACTGAAATTCATTTGTTTTATATCGCCGGTGGAACAAAGTATAACACCAATAATGGCAATAATAAAACTCACCCAACGTATCTTATTCATCCTTTCCTTTAAAATCAGAAATGCGAACAATGCAGTGATAACCGGTAATGTAAGAGTAAGGATGGCTGCGTTACTTGCCAGTGAATATTGTGTTCCCCATGTCATGAGCACCTGCGCAGGAAAAGCGCCCAGCAAAGCAAGTGGTCCAAATACGAGAAGATCTTTAAAAACTTTTTTTCCCTTTTTAAAATCTTTCCATACAAATGGTATTAAAAAGATAGTTGACAAAAACATAGGACCCCAAACGGTAAAATAAGGACCAACCTGCACCTGCGTAAGTTTGATGCATGTGAACTGAAGAGCCCACATAAGGTTACATGCGATCAGTAATGTCCATGATATAACTGTTTTTCTCATAAGCACTTACCAAACTCTGGCCGGTTTTATATTTTTCAAGAGCTGAATCATCAAGCGATACACCTAATCCTTCTCCCTGAGGAACTAATGCTGCACCTTTCTCAAATTGAATTGGGTCTTTTATTAAATCGTTCTCTCTTACAAGCTCTCCGAAAATATCAGAAGGTATTGTACAATTGACACTGGCTGCAGCAATGTGCAATCCCATTGCTTCCAAAATACCAAGATCCACTTCAGACCCACGCCAGCATTGTTTTCCTTCAAGATTAGCTATTTCAGCCAGTAAAAGACAATTGAATGCAGAGCCATTAAAATTATATCCATCCACTGCATCGGCTTTTACAAATGTTATGATGTCTCTTATATCCTGTGTATAAGGTAATGAAATATGTCTGAACATTGGAATACCTAAATTTTGTTTTAAATATTTAAAGACTTCCACATCTGCATGCAAAATAGGATCTTCCAGTCCCAGCATTATATCCTTATCAACTCCGTCCATTAAACGAAGTGTAGTTTCAATATTTTTCCATCTTTGATTTGGATCAAGAATTATTTTTATTCCATCCCCACACTTCTTCTTAATTTCCTCGGTCCATAACCGAACAGGATCTTCATCAGAGCATTTGAACTTAAAGACTTTGTGTCCTCTCTCCATTGCTTCAAATGCTTTCTGTGCAGCATCTTCAGGAGTTCTCCGTCCAGTCCAACCATTACAATCAATACGATCTCTATATGCACCACCCAGTAACTGGTGTATTGGTACATGCAAAATTTTTCCTACCACATCTAATACAGCGGTTTCAAAAGCTTCATAAATTCTTTGATCATTAATAGGAAGCCTTCTCCAGTTAATTTTTAAAACATCCAATCCTGTAAAGACATTCATCGCCTCCGCTACCGATTCCTTTGAAGCGCTTCTGTATGTTTCACCAATACCGGTTAAACCGTTTTTCAATTCTATTTCAATTATCCATTTTGGCTGAATTACAAATTCAGTCCAGCTTGAGCCGGTCAAAAACTTCTCAGCAAATGTTGAATCCTTGTCCAGCACCGATTCAGAATTCAGACTGCCCGGCTTCGACGGCACAACCACTTTGGTTGCTTTAATTGATTGTATGATAGTATCTTTCATATTTTTTATAAGTCGCCTATATTTTGCGGATATTTTTCTGATAGTTTTCTTATATCAAAAGTAAAATCAATAAATAACTTTTCCCATTGCTCTGCGGTTTCTTTAGTGTATGGATAAAAACCATGAGCATTGTTAACTCCCTTTGCTCCTGATGTCACCAGTGCTTCAAAAAAAGCAGGAGCTTTAGATGTGTTATCCAGCTCCGGAAATAAATCCTTCATTACTGTCAGGTAAGCTGGAATCCCGGTGAGGTCCATAAACCTGAAAGGTCCGGCAAATGTTATCCAGTAACCCAGGTCATTCCTCATCGAGCTGTCAACATCTTCAACTGTTGCGTAACCTTTTTCCACTAAATGAAAAGCTTCACGCAGCATTGCATAAAAGACACGGTTGGTTATAAAACCCCTGATATCTTTTTTTAATAAAGAAGGTTCCTTCCCCCATGTTTCTGCAAGTGTTATTATTTTTTTTGCATAGGTAATATCTGATTGGTTACCGCAAATGACTTCCATGAACCTTGTGATGTGAGCGGGTTCTGCCCAATGAATCCCAAGTAATCGTTCAGGATGTTCTAAACCATTTTGTAAAACAGTAACGGGTATAGCAGAGGTATTACTACCTATTATAGCCGTGGCTGATAACACAGTTTCAAGTTGCTGAAATACTCGCTTTTTCTCGTCAAGGTTTTCAATTATGGATTCAATGATTACTTCATGATTAGCCAGGAAAGAAGCATCATCCGTAATGGTATGCCTTTGCATAACAACTAAAGGATCTTCTTTTAGTATACCTTCATCTTTTAATTGTTCAAGAAAACTTAATATTCTTGCTCTTGCAGCATCCGCTTTTTCTATGTGTTTTATTAATGATGTAACCGAATGTCCGGACGCCAAAATGCAGGTTGCAATACTACAACCCATTAACCCCAACCCAATTGTTCCTATGGCTATTTTTTCATTCATAAATTTTATAAGCTTTTACTATTCTTTGTTATTATTCTCTATTCTGGCTATAGCTTCTATTTCAATCTTTATTCCATCAAAGAGAACAGATTGAACCGTTGTTCTTGCAGGCTTAATGCCGGAAAAAAAAGACGCATAGGCAGCATTATATTTTTCAAAATCATTTATATCGCTTAAATGAACTGTGCATTTCACAATACTATCAATGCTTCCGCCAGCAGCCTCTGTAATTTTTTTTATGTGTGATAAAGTAAGCAGTGTTTCCTCTTCAATAGTTCCAAGCATCACTTCACCCGTTGATAAATTCAAAGGCCCCTGCCCACTTATGTATAACCATCCATCTATCACTATCCCTGCTGAATAAGCTCCGGTACCTACTAACTTATCAGGATGTTTAATTTCAATTTTGCTCATATTTTAATTTGACAAACTTTTTAAGAAAGGCCAGGTTTTAAATGAATTAAGAAATTGCACCAACGACTCAACAGCATGCTCAAATAAATGCTTTCCTTTTTCTGCAGAAGCCAATTGCGGTTCACCACTGCTGCCATTACCAGAAATAAATTCTGTTTGTTTAACCATTGTTACCCCCCTGTACGGCTCGTCATTTTCCCATGGGATAAAACCGTTGCTATCTGCCTTGCTAGCACGCTGTGCCTGGTTAACCAATACTTTTTCGGGGAATAAATGCAATAGCAAACTGGTTTCATATTCACAGGCATGGCTTAATGCAGGACTTTCCATTGGAGAAACCCCGGAAAATATTTTCACAGCCAGTTCCCAATACGTTACTAAAACAATATTCGGTTTCAGTGTTGCATCATATTTGTTGCTCAAAATTGTTAAAGCCTGCTTTACAGGTGTAATGTTTCCTCCATGCCCGTTTAACAAAACAATTCGCCTGAATCCAGTTTGTAAAAGCGATTCCACCAAGTCCACCACCATTTGTGTGTAGGTGGTAACAGATATACTAATAGTGGCTCCAAAAGATAAATGATGATGACTTGACCCAAATGGAAGCGTGGGACACAAAAGAATATCATTATTTAATTGCCTTTCCGCCTGCAAGGCAATTTCCGAAACAATATCTGTGTCCGTAGACACTGCAAGATGCGGCCCGTGCTGCTCAATTGCACCAAGCGGCAACAGAACAACTTTATTAGTTTGTTCATTTATTGAAATATAATTGCAGGCAGAAAATAGCATGAATAAGAAATTTAAAGATGAATAAAGGTAAGAATTGAAGTAACTGGATAATTCCGTTTATTAATTGAATAAGTATACTTTATTAACACCGATTTTTCAACTCCATAATGCTTTTATAGAAATTTAAAGAATAATTTGGGCAATAAGGCTATTGTATACAGATGGAGTTGGCAATCGTGAAAATTATTGTTTCAAACTAGAAAATTGGAAATACTCAAAATAAATCATATAATTGTTCTAATATTATACTTTTTAATCCAGAGAATATTATTTTATCGTATTTAAAGTTAATAAAATATATGAAAGCCACACTATCTAAGATACCATTCTCATCTGATGTTTCTTTTGTGTATAAAGAATTAGAACGTGATTATTTCAATGATCCCTGGCATTTTCATAAAGAATATGAGCTTTTACTGATAAATAAAAGCAGAGGAACAAGGTTTATTGGTGATAATGTATCCCATTTTGAAGAGGGTGATCTTTCACTAATTGGCTCAAACATCCCCCATTTGTTGAGAAATAGTGAAGAATTCAATACTAAAAAAAAGAAGCTTGGAGTCAGTGTAACCTACATTCTTTTTGCCAAAGATTTTTTGGGCAATCATTTTTTTGATATCCCTGAAATGAAATTAATTCACAAGTTGCTGGAGAAATCTTCATTAGCACTGGAAATATATGGAAGCACAAAAAAGTACATTATAAACAAGCTACATGACATGTATGATCAAAATTCAACACAAAGGCTTTTAAGCCTTTTGGAAATTCTTGTAAAATTATCACAAAGCCGCGAATTGAAGCCCTTATTGTCCGCGGGGTATTCGGCAAATAATAGCGGGGACACAGATAGGATCACCAAAGTGTTTGAATTCATTATGAAAAATTATACTGAGGAAATTTATGTGCAGGAAATCGCATCAAAGCTGAATATGAGCGTCGCTGCATTCTCAAGATATTTTAAACATCATACCCGTAAAACATTTTCAGATTATCTGACAGAGATGAGGATAGGACATGTTTGCAGGTTATTGATGGAGAATAACTATAGCGTTTCTGAAATCAGCTATAAATGCGGGTTCGAAAATCTTGCCAATTTTTACAGGCACTTTAGAAAAGTCACAGGTGTTATTCCAAAGGAATACAGAAACAGGTTTTTAAAATCAGCAGACCGTTGATGTTTATTCTTTCTTTAAGGTTGGGGGCTAGTTAGTAACACAGGCATAAATCGTAGATAGAGCATTGGGGCCTTGTAATACAATCTAAATCCTTAGTTACCATCAAAACAGCAACTCCAGTATTAATTGCCGGCTGTGCCTGCCCGCTTTCATGGTATATACAGCCATAGACGCATGCATAGTCCGGGGAGTACTTATAATTACCAAGTCAATATCTTTCCCGTCATACATTTTTTCCAGGCATTTTCATCACCGCTATAAGAAGTTAGTTTAGGGTTGCTGACCGATAATCGCTTTTCCATTGCCTGCTCTGTTTTGTACGTATATCGCACAGGCCTTTGATTTCCACACTTTCAATATGGCTAAAACCAATTACATGTGTAGTCCCTTATGACCTAAGTCAATAAAGCCTACACGAACCTTTTCTAATTTTGGCGCTGCATACACGCACATATTAAATCTTTGGTCGCCGGGTTCCTGAAATTATGCCCATCAGAACTTAATCCGGCAGCTTCTCGTACTAAAGCAGAACCAATCAGGCTAAATCCTGTAAGTCCGGTTAGTTTTAAAAAATTTCTACGGTTATTTTTCATTTTTATTGGGTTTAATTAGTCACCCCTTAAAAACTCAATTTAGTGTAAAAAAGGGCTAAGGAAATTTGAGTATTGGATTTTAAAGCGATGAAAAATGGTTTTAAAAAAAACGAAACAAAAATAAAAGTAGGTTTAGTTTCCACTTATTTATCATTCTTTTGAAGTTCATTGCTGCTGCAAGCATTAAGTGCTAATTCCTAATAAAGAATGACTTCCGTTTTACTGCAAATGAGTAAATTCTGATCATTTTTTCAATTTCAAGATTTCATTTGCAATTCTTTCGCGGACTTCGAGAAAATCTTTAGCATTAGGCTTCGCCCACCAATTTGGTACTATTGTTGAAATAATCCTCGTTACGGCTTCTCTGTCAGACAATTTCTCGAGAATCGCAAAGTACTCGTAATCTTCCATGGCATCACGTATATTCTTCAGGCGAATGGAAGCCACTGGACCATTAATGCCGCAAGGCATACCTGGATACATTAAGTAGCCTTCACCACTAAAGTGATTTCCAGATGCGGAATAAATAGGAAGAAACCATGGATCCATCACTCCCGTTATCGATTTGTTTGAGTATACTGTGGTCCAATAAAGATATCCGTTGATTTTATACTGCCAATTAATCCATGTCGGTATTCGGTAAGAGGTCAGCGGTTGATCAATAGCCCAGTACGGAGGGTCATAATTCTTCACTTCAGTATATTTTGGGTGATAATCAGGAGCTCTTTGAGCTAAAGCAGTATATGACCAAATTTCGTCGCCGTGCGCCAATTTTTCATTAATTTTATTGCGGTCTATGAAGGAAAAAAGTGGACACCAGATATCAACTGCTGGATCAATATCTGGCCAAGACGGATCCTGTGTATAAGGCTGCTCTACCACGAGGCGCTTTAATTGCGGTGCGGCTTCA
>WNGF01033046.1_pt1 | contig 12485 bp, 9 predicted proteins | sample 5400641 | NCBI WGS metagenome assembly WNGF01 (sample SAMN13153371, study PRJNA577476) | soil metagenome | isolation source: 80 cm soil or saprolite under grassland replicate 2 | place: USA:California | collected 2016-06-15
GTATCGACGTGCACCGCAAGCGCTCCCAGGTGGCGGTGGTCACCGGGGACGGCACGGTCGAACTCAACAAGAACGTGGTCAACGGATCCGAGCCGATGCTGCGGCTAATCGGTGACCTGCCCGCCGGGACGCCGGTGGCGTTCGAGGCCGCGTTCGGCTGGGGCTGGCTGATCCAGCTACTGGAGGACTACGGCTTCGAGCCGCATCTGGTGCACCCGCTGCGGTGCAAGGCGATCGCCTCGGCGCGGCTGAAGAACGACCTGTTGACCGAACTAGCGAACCGGTCTTTCGGATGGTGCGTGCGGAGTCCGGTGATGCTGGCTAGGTTCCGTCCTCGTGATGAACGACGGGGATATGCCGCGGGAGTTGTCCGCGCTGGTGGTGCCGCTGCGCGGTTTGCTTGAGACGACCGGGGATCTGTTCCGGCCGTATCGGCTGGTTGATGGCGACGGCGTAGCGGTCGGGCCGGTGTCGGCGTTCTTCGCTGAGCTGGCGGCGTGCGGGCGGCCTGCGACGACGCAGCGTTCGTATGGGATGGACCTGCTGCGCTGGTTCCGGTTCTTGTGGACAGTCGGGGTGGCCTGGGATCAGGCGACCAGGGTCGAGGCACGCGATTTCTGCTGCTGGCTGCAGGCGGCGGTCAAGCCGGCCCGGCCGCACTGGCGGTATCCGGCTGGCAGCGTCCCGGGATCAGGGGTGGCGCCTGTCTTGCAGCGGGTGAACGCGGTGACCGGCAAGCCGTCCCGCGGGGACCGCTACGAGGCGGCGACGGTGGCGCACTGCGAGAGCGTGCTGCGCTGCTTCTACGACTTCCACCTGGAGGCCGGGACAGGGCCGATGCTCAACCCGTTCCCGCTGTCCCGGCAGCGCGGGCCCGGACGCGCGCAGGCGCATCACAATCCGATGGAGCCGTTCACCGGGCAGCGCAGCGGCAGGTACCGGCCGAAGGTCGTGACGCGGGCGCCGCGGCGCATTCCGGACGACCGGTTTGACGCGTTGTTCGCGCAGCTGGGTTCGCATCGTGACCGGGCGCTGGTCGCATTCTGGGTCTCGACCGGAGCGCGTGCCTCGGAGCTGCTAGGTGCTACGGTCGCCGACGCCGATCCGGGACAGCAGCTGATCACCGTGATGCGCAAGGGCACCCGGGTGCTGCAGCCATTGCCGGCCGCACCGGACGCGTTCGTGTGGCTGCGGCTCTATCAGGCGCAGCTGTCCGAGCTGGTCCCCGCCGGCCGGGACGAGCCGTTGTGGCGGACGCTGCGGCGCCCGTTCCGGGCGGTGAGCTATGACGCGGCCCGGGCGATGTTCACCCGGGCCAACGCCGCGCTGGGGTCGAACTGGTCGCTGCACGATCTTCGCCACACGGCTGCGTATCGGATGGCCCGGGATCCCGGGATGCCGCTGACCGACGTGCAATGGGTCCTGGGCCACGCGCACCTGTCAACCACGCAGCGCTACCTGACTCCGGTGACCGAGGACGTGATCACCGGAGTCCTCGCCTTCCACGCCCGCCGACGCGACGGCGGCCCGGCTGCTCCGCCGGCGCCGGGATACCGGGCCGAGAGCCTGCAGATCCTGTTCGGCGAGAGCACATCATGACCGCCGTCAGCAGCCAGCAGGTGATCACAGCGCCGGCCACCGGGGCTGCGTCGCCGGCAGCCGGGCTGGTGAAGACGACCGGGGCACAGTTGCTGGCCGCGTTCCCGCCCCGCCCGGTCGCGTCATCGTGGCCGGCCACGCAGGCAGGCCGGTCCGCGGTGCTGACCCGGGTCCTGGCCACGCCGTTCACGTTGGATAACCCGGTCAGCCAGCAGACCCGCCGGCTGGGGGTGCTTGCGGTGCTGACCTGGCTGCATACTCACCCCGGCGACAGCTGGCAGCAACGGTGGCAGGCCAGCGGCGCCGAGGACCAGGCCGACTGGCGGGATCTGATCACTAACGCGACGGCTGGACGACCGCGGGCTAGAACGGCCACCGGGACACAGCTGCCGCACCTTAGCCCGGGGCTGCTGGTGCTGATCTGCGCTGACGTGATCCGGCCCAGCCTGGGGTGGCTGCTGCGCTTCGCCCCGGCACGGCGCGGCCTGGCCACCGAGATGGCCCGCACCCGCGACAGCGCGGCGTTCGCCGTGCTCGCCGGGTTGTGCACGCAGAGCCGGGTCGGACTGCAGAGCGGGCAGCAGGCCCTGACCCGGATTGCGGTCATCCTGGCCGCCAAGGGCGGGCCCGCCGCCGCGGTCCAGGTCGGCGACTGCGTCGAACTTCTGCAGGTCACCGCCGGCATGCGCGCCACGTCCGAGGTGCATGCCCACAGCCCGCTGTTCTATCAGCTGCTGCGCAGCCTTGGTGGCCTGGGCGAAGACGCGCCCGCCGCGATGGAGATGTTCTCTGGCCGCGGGCAGCCGACCTGTGAGCAGCTGATCGACCGCTACAAGATCGCCTGCCGCCCGGTTCGTGACGTACTGGTCGACTACCTGCGCGAACGCCAGCCATCGGTGGACTTCTCCTCGCTGCAGCGCTTCGCCTACCTGCTCGGGAAGCTGTTCTGGGCCGACCTGGAGGCCCACCATCCCGGCATCGGCTCCCTCAACCTGCCCCGCGACGTGGCCGCCGCATGGAAGCAGCGGGTGATGACCCGCACCCGCACGACAACCTCTCCCGCCGGCGAGCAGGTCCGGCTGACCGCGGCGCGGCTGGACGGGCGCAGCGTGCTATCGGCGGTGCGCGCCTTCTATCTCGACATCGCCGAGTGGGCTGATGACGACCCGGCCCGGTGGGGCGCGTGGGCGGTGCGCTGCCCGGTCAGCGCCAGCGACGTCTCCCACAAGAAGGACCGGTCACGGCGCAAGTCCCGGATGGACCAGCGCACCCGCGAACGGCTCCCGGTACTGCCCACGCTGGTCTCCTGGGTGGAGGCCGAACGGGCCCGCACCGGCGAGATGCTCGCCGCAGCCGAACGCACCCGGCCCGGCGGACTATTCACCGCCGCAGGCCAGACGCTGCGCCGTCCGGTCATGCGGACCGGAACCACCGGCCGTGTCTGGGCCGAGCACCCGGACAGCGGGCGACGCCGCGATCTCAGCTTCGACGAGCACCGCGGGTTCTGGACCTGGGCGATGGTCGAGGTGCTGCGCCACACCGGGATCCGCATCGAGGAACTGACCGAACTGTCGCACCACAGCCTGATCCAGTACCGGCTGGCGGACACCGGGCAGCTGATCCCGCTGCTGCAGATCACCCCGTCCAAGACCGACGCCGAACGGCTGCTAGTCATCGCGCCTGAGCTCGCCGACGTGCTGTCAGCCATCGTCGCCCGGATCCGCTGCGGGCAGCCCCGCGTGCCGCTGGTGGTGTCCTACGACAAGAACGAACGCGTCTACAACCCGCCCATGCCGCTGCTGTTCCAATGGCGCCGCCGGCTGGAGAACCGCCCAGTCACCGAGACCTCGCTGCGCACCTATCTCGACCACGCGCTGACCGCGCTCGGTGTCAAAGACGCCGGCGGCTGCCCGATGCGCTATACCTTCCACGACTTCCGCAGGCTGTTCATCACCGACGCGATCATGCACGGGATGCCGCCGCACATTGCCCAGCTCGTCGCCGGGCACCGCGACATCAACACCACGATGGGCTACAAGGCTGTCTACCCCGAAGAGGTGATCAACGGGCACCGGGCGTTCATCGCCCGCCGCCGCGCGCTGCGTCCCAGCGAGGAATACCGCACCCCGACCGATGACGAATGGGCCGAGTTCACCGGCCACTTCGAGCACCGCAAGGTCTCCGTCGGCGACTGCGGCCGCTCCTACGACACCCCTTGCATCCACGAACATAGCTGCTCTCATCGCCCGCATCACCGAAGCCGAGTCCCGCCGCTGGCTCGGAGAGGCCGAAGGACTAAAGGTCAGCCTCGCCGGCGCCCGCGCCAAGCTCGCCCAGATGGGACAGATCACCGCTCGCCGCAACCAGGCTGTCCAGCTCAGCATCCCCGCCTTCACCGAAACCGCCGGCCGCACCAGCACGAACCCACCCAGCCACCCCTGACCTCACCAAACAAGCCGCGACACGCCCGATTCCAAGATCATTTCCTAGTTCGGAGAAGACGAGCGGGACGCGGCGGACCTGGCGGACCTGCTGCGGGCCGGGCTGCTGCCCGAGGCGTGGATCGCCCCGGCGGGCGTGCGGGCGCTGCGGGAGGTGGTCCGGTACCGGCACCTATGCCGACATCGGCATAGGTGCCGTTATGCCGAGGCCCGGATTATGCCGGGCAGCCGGGCAAGGTGCAGGCCGCGGGTGGTGGCTGCTGTGAAAACCTCGGCATAATCCGGGGGCTGGGTGGAGCCTCTTCTCTCCGACGATGAGAGGAGAGGTTCGTGAGCAGATCAGGACGCGGGCATGTGAGGGGGCCGCTGGCCCCGTATGCCGAGGGGTTCCGGGAGGAGCTGCTCGGCCAGGGTTATAGCTGGGGCTCGGCCGCGCATCAGATCCACCTGATGGCGCACGTCAGCCGCTGGCTTGAGGCGCGGGGGCTGGGGCCGGCAGCGCTGGATGAGCACCTGGCCGGGCAGTTCCTTGCCGCGCGCCGCGCTGATGGTTATGCGGCGCTGCGATCGGCCGGGGCGCTGGCTCCGCTGCTGGGTTTCCTGCGCGGCCTGGGTGTGGCGCCGCCGCCGCGGATGCCGGTGCCGCAGACGCCGGCTGACCAGCTGGCCACGCGGTTCGGGGAGTACCTGGCCCGGGAGCGGGGCCTGGCCGGGGAAAGTGTCCGCAGTTATACGGGGGTGGCCCGCCGGTTCCTGGCCGGGGCGGCCTTGGGTGACGACGCTGGCGCGGAGGGCCTGACCGCCGGGGACGTGACGGGGTTCGTCCGCCGCGAGTGCGCCCGGCGTGGCGTGGCGTCGGCGAAGGCGACGGTGACGGGCCTGCGGTCGCTGCTGCGGTTCCTCTACCTGGACGGGCAGATCACCGTGCCGCTGAGCGGCGCGGTGCCGTCGGCGGCGTGCTGGCAGCTCGCGGCGCTGCCCCGGGCCATCAGCCCGGCGGACCTGGCCCGGCTGATGGACAGCTGCGACCGGGACAGCGCAGCCGGCCGCCGGGACTTCGCGATCTTGGTGCTGCTGGCACGCCTGGGCTTGCGGGCCGGAGAGGTCGCCGCCCTGGACCTGGGCGACATCAGCTGGCGTCAGGGCGAGATCACCGTGCGCGGCAAGGGCAGCAGCCGCGACAGCCTGCCGTTGCCCGTCGACGCGGGCGAGGCGGTGGCCGGCTGGCTGGCCGGGGGCCGCCCGCGGGAGGCTGCCTGCCCGGCGGTGTTCGTGCGGTTGCGGCCGCCGCATGGCCGGCTCGCCTCCACCAGCGTGTCGTGTGTCGTCCGCCGGGCCTGCGCCCGGGCCGGTGTCACCGCGGCCGGGGCGCACCGGCTGCGGCACTCCGCAGCGGCCGGCATGCTGGCGGCCGGCGGGACGCTGGCCGAGACCGGGCAGGTTCTCCGGCACGCTCAGCCCGGCACGACCGCGATCTACGCAAAGACCGACGTGCTCGCGCTGTCGCCGCTGGCACGGCCATGGCCGGGGGGACCGCGATGAGCCACCTGAGCAGTCACATCGAGGACTATCTGGCGATGCGGCGCGCCCTGGGCTTCAAGCTGGCGAAGGAGGGCCGGCTGCTGCGGGATTTCGCCGCCTACGCCGAAGCCGCCGGAGCCGGCACGGTCACCACCGATCTCGCGGTCGCGTGGTCGATCATGCCCCAGAACGCAAGCCCGGTGTGGGCAGCGCAGCGGCTGACCATGGTGCGCGGCTTCGCCCGCTACCTGCAAGCCGTCGACCCGGCAACCCAGGTCCCGCCCGCCGGGGTGCTGCCGGCCCGGACCCGCCGGGTCACGCCCTACATCTACTCCGACGCCGAAGTCGCCGCGCTGATGACCGCGGCCCGGATGCTGCGCAACCCGCTGAAGGCAGCGACCTTCGAGACCCTGATCGGGCTGCTCGCGGTGACCGGCATGCGGGGTAGCGAGGCGATGGCGCTGGACCGCGGCGATCTGGACACCACCGCCGGGCTGCTGACCGTCCGCGCCACCAAGTTCCGCAAATCACGCCAGCTGCCGCTGCAGGTGACCACGCTGCGGGCTCTTGCCGGCTACCAGGCCGTGCGCGACCGGCTGTGCCCGGCGCCGGCGACGGCGAGCCTGCTGGTGTCTGCGACCGGGGCGCGGCTGTGCCAGGCCACCGTGCAGCCGGCCTTCCGCCGCCTGCTCCGCCAGGCCGGGATCGGCCAGGGCCCGCCGCGGCCCCGCGCGACCATCCACGGCCTGCGTCACAGCTTCGCGGTCAAGACCCTGCTCGGCTGGTACCGGGACGGCCAGGACGTGCAGGCCCGCATGCCGTCCCTGTCGACCTGGCTCGGTCACGCCGCCCCGGCCGCCACGTACTGGTACCTGACCGGCACCCCCGAGCTGCTCGCCCTGGCGGCAGGACGCCTGGAGGCCGCGACCGGGGGCACACCGTGACCGCCCTCGCCCCGGTCCTGCAGGCCTTCTTCACCGACCGGCTGATCGCCCAGCGCCAGGTCAGCGGCCACACCGTGGCCGCCTACCGGGACACCTTCCGCCTGCTGCTGGCCTTCGCCCAGGCCCGCACCGGCACCGCCCCCTGCGACCTGCACCTAGACGACCTCGACGCCGGGCTCATCGGAGCCTTCCTGGAGCACCTGCGCAACGACCGGCATAACGGCGCGCGCACCCGCAACGCGCGGCTGGCCGCGATCCACTCGCTGTTCCGCTACGCCGCCCTGCGCCACCCCGAGCACGCGGCACTGATCCAGCGGGTCCTGGCCATCCCGCCCGCCCGCTTCGACAAGACCGTCGTGTCCTACCTGACTGCCGGGGAGGCCGAGGCGCTGCTGGCCGCCCCGGACCGCTCCCGCTGGACCGGCCGCCGCGATCACGCCCTGCTCGCGGTGGCCATCCAGACCGGGCTGCGGGTCTCCGAGCTCACCGCGCTCACCCGCGCCGACGTGCACCTGGGCACCGGCCCGCACGTCCGGTGCACCGGCAAAGGCCGCAAGGAACGCTGCACCCCGCTCACCGCGCAGGTGGTCCGGGCGCTGCGGGCCTGGCTGGGCGAGCGCGGCGGCGGACCGGGAGACCCGCTCTTCCCCACCAGCCGCGGCCAGCCCCTCAGCCGCGACGCTGTCGAGCTGCTCGTCACCCGGCACGCCACGACCGCGCAAGCGGCATGCCCCGCCCTCGCCAGCAAGACCGTTTCGCCCCATGTGCTGCGGCACACCGCGGTTATCTGTACTGCCTCTACCTCGTGAGGGACGTGCGTTCAGTGGCGTGACACGCCGGTGCCTTACGAATATCCGGTACTCGTGTGGCACGTCAGTTACGTTGTGTCACGTGACCGATTTGATTGACCTGCCTTTCCAGGCGGAGCGGGCAGTGTCTCCCCTTGACGGTTCCGAGCTGTGGGTGGTGCTCGATCCCGGTTTCGTCATCCACCGGGAGGCCAGCGATTTCCTGCGGGCGCTGCACGGGGCCAGCCGTTCGCCTCACACGATCCGCGCCTATGCCGGGCGGGTAGCGAGCTTCCTGGGCTGGTGCGCTGGGCGGGGGGTGGACTGGTCCTCGGTCAGCTTGGCGTCGCTGGCCCGTTTCAAGCACTTCATTGAGGTCACCCCGGGCCGGGGCGGGCGGCTGCGTTCGGGTGCCACGGTCAATGCCACGCTCACTGCGGTGTGTGAGTTCCTGCGGTTCTGCGCCCGGACCGGGCTGATCGATATGGCGGTGGCCGAGCAGCTGTCGGAGCCGCGGTGGCTGCGGTTCACCCCGCCGGGGTTCGATGCCGGGGAATCCGGCCAGTTCCGCACGGTGCGTGCCCGGGCGCTGAGGGCGCGGGTGCAGACGCCGTTCCCGGAAGCGCTGACAGATGAGCAGGCCGAGGCGGTGCTGGCGTGCTGCCGCCGTCCCCGCGACCAGTTCCTGGTAGTTCTTCTTCGGGACACGGGCCTGCGGATCGGTGAGGCGCTGGGGCTGCGCGGGGCGGACATGCACCTGCTGCCGGACTCACGCGCGCTGGGCTGCACGGTGGTGGGGGCTCATGTGCACGTGCGGCACCGGGCTAACCCGAATGGCGCGCTGGCGAAGTCCCGTTTCCCGCGGACCGTGCCGGCCAGCGACGCGGTGCTCGCCGCTTACGCCGGCTACCAGCATGAGCGGGCCGGGCTGGCCGACGAGGACGGGACTGAGATGGTCATGGTCAACCTCTACCATCAGCCGCTCGGCGCGCCGATGACCTACCGGGCCGCGAAGGGCTGGTTCGAGCGGCTCGCGGCTGGATGCGGGTTCCCCGTCCGGCCGCACATGCTGCGCCATACCGCAGCCACGAACTGGGTCCGGGCCGGCATCGACCTTGACGTGGTCCAGGCCCTGCTCGGGCACGCGTCGCTGGCATCGACGACCGTCTACCTGGGGCCTGCGGCGAGCCGCACGATGCCCAGGGCTGGGCCGAGTGGCTGCGCGCCCGGCTGGACCCGGCCTGGCGCGCCGGCGAATGGGACGGCGAGGCCTTGCTGTTCACCGGCGACCTGGACAGCGCACGGACCGCGGCGTGGCCGTGCCGCACCCCGGGATGCCCGACGGCGACGCGCCGCCCGTCCGGGCGCTGCGATGGCTGCCGCCGCGCCCGGGTGGACTCGGGCCTGTGCTGGGCCGACTTTGACACCGCGCCGCCGCCGCGGGCCACCCGCCCGCTGCGTCGCGGGAGCTGCGCGGTGCCCGGCTGTGAAGGCGATCTGCACTGCGCCGGCCTGTGCTTCCGGCATGAGCGCGCCTGGGGCAAAGACAGGACCGAGCCGGTTACGGCGTTCGCCGCGCGGGCCCGCCCGCTGACCCGGGCCGCGGAATGCCGGGTCCCGGGCTGTAACCGGGAGAGCGTCGTCCGGCGCGGGCTGTGCCGCTTCCACGACCAGCGGCTGCACCGCCGGGGCATCCTGACCGGTGACGAGCTGGCCGCCTGGGTGGCCAGCGAACGGCCTCGCCTGGGGGTGCACCAGTTCTCCCTCGCCGGGCTGCCCGAGCTGGCGCGCACAGAGCTGCTCTACGCGCTGCAGCACCGTGACCAGGCCCCGCCGCCGCTGGACCCCACCGAAGTGCGGATCCTGCTCGCCCGCCTCGGCGGCGCGGCCTCACTGCGCGAAGCCGACCCGCAAGTCGTCTGCGAGTCCGGCGGCACGCAGTACAACGCGGCGACCCGGGGCCTGTTCCGCAGCCTGCGCCGGCACCTGGACCGGGCCTGGTCCCAGTACGCCGGCGCGGACCCGTTCGCCGGCGACGTGTGGCAGGTCGCGCTGCTCGACCTGCCCGTCAACGCCTCCCGCCGCTGGCCCGCCACCCAGGGCGAGATCGACTTCGGCGTGATCGAGCCGGCCTGGCTGCGGGAGATCGTCAAGGACTGGGCCCGCTCCACCCGCCCCTACCTGCAGCGGCTGCGGGAAACGCTGCGCGCCTGCCAGGCCGCCTCGCACGCGCTCATCACCGCCGGGCGCACCGACCCGGCCAGCCTGGGCGCCGGCGACTTCACCCGCATTCTGGATGCGATCAGCACCCAGCGGCGCACCGACGGCGACCTTTACTCAGCCAACCACCGCAACTTGATGATCTACCAGTTCTGCCAGGTCATCGAGCATGGCCGTGCCAGCGGGCTGATGACCGCGGTGCCCGACCCGTTCCGCCCCGCCAGCCGGCACCGGGTCCGCGAGGACCCCAATGAGGACGAGCTCGGCAAGGCCCTGCCCGAAATGGTGATCCGCCAGCTCGACGCCAGCCTGCACCTGCTCGGCCCGGCCGGGCGGGCCGGGGCGATCCCCGCAGCTGACCTGCAGCAGATGCACCAGGTGATCTATCAGATCCTGCGCGACACCGGGCGGCGTCCCGGCGAGGTAGTCAGCCTGCGGGCCGGCTGCGTCGAGGTGACCGGCGGCCAGCACAACCTGATCTACGACAACCACAAGGCGGGGCGGATGCGCCGCCGGCTGCCGATCACCGCCGGCACCGCCGAGATCATCCTGGCCTGGCAGCAGCACCGCGCTTCGCTGCGCGTGCCCCCGGCCCTGGACCGGTGGCTGTTCCCCAGCCCGCTGCTGCGCGCCCGCCAGTCCCGCGGGCACATCACGCCGTCCTGCGTGGCCCGGGGGTTCAAGGCCTGGACCGGCCAGATCGGTGTCATCGACTCCGAGCTGCCCGGACCCGGCGGCACCCCGGCACCGTTCGACCCGTCCCTGATCACCCCGTACGCGCTGCGCCATTCCTACGCCCAAAGGCACGCTGACGCCGGGGTGCCGGTGGACGTACTCAAAGAGCTCATGGACCATGCGTCGGTGACCACTACGATGGGCTACTACCAGGTCAGCCTCAAGCGCAAGCAGCAGGCCATCCGCGCGGTCGGCCAGCTGGCCACCGACGCAGCCGGCAACCCCGCCCCGTTCGCCAGCACCACCGCCTACGAGCGGGCCTCGGTTGCGGTGCCGTTCGGCAACTGCACCGAGCCATCCAACGTCAACGCAGGCGGAGGCACCTGCCCGATCCGCTTCCAGTGCGCCGGCTGCGGCTTCTACCGGCCCGACCCCTCCTACCTGCCGGCCCTCGAACAGCACATCGCCGGCCTGCGTGCCGACCGGGAAACCGCCCGGGCGATGGATGCTGCCGGTTACGTGCTGGCCAGCCTCACCGCCGAGATCGACGCGTTCACCGCCGTGACCGAGGCGATGCACCGCAAGCTCTCCCAGATGGACCCTGCCCAGCGCGCCGAGATCGAGGAAGCCAGCCGGATCCTGCGCCGCGCCCGCGCCGCCCGCACCCTGCCGCTGATCCCCTCAGCGGCCCCCGTCACGCAGACCGCATGACCGCCCCCAGCCGCGCCCAGGCCATGCTGGCCGCCCGCGCCAAAGCCAGCCAGGACAAGCGGCAGCGTGCCCTGGACGCCGTGCAGTCCCTCGAAGCCTCCGGGACACCGGTCACCGCGACCGCGGTTGCCGCCGCTGCCCAGGTATCCACCTGGCTGGTCTATGCCGGCGGCGTCCGCGAGCACGTCGAAGCCGCTCAGCGCCGCCAAGGCGAGCACCAGCCCGGTCCCGGCCCGGTCACCCCGCCCCGCCGCGGCGCCCCGGCCACCCAGGCCAGCCTGCGCACCGACCTCGCCATCGCCCGCGAGGAGATCCGCCGGCTCCGCGCCGAACGCGACAAGCTCCGCAGCCGGCTCCGCCTCCAGCTCGGCGCCGAAATCGAAGGACCCGACAGGGCCGAGCTGATCGCCCGCGTCGCCGACATCGAAGCCGCCGCCCGCCAGCTCGCCGCCGAGCGTGACGCCCGCGCCGCCGAAGCGAGCCACGCCCAGCGGCAGATCCGCGAGCTCCAAGACGATCTCACCGCGGCCCGCGAAAGCCTGCGCCGCGCGATCCGGCAGGCAAACCAGTGACCCGCGCCGCCCGCAACGCTGAGCAGCCGCAACCATCAGCTCGGGCAGCCGTGACCAGTTCCGTCACGTCACGAAACGACACCGGCCAGCCCGCCCGGTGCCTGCACTGCGACACCGCCCTGCCTGACCAGCCAAGGCCCGGGGGCGGCCGCAAACCCCGGTACTGCACAGACGCATGCAAGGCCAGGGCATACCGGGCCCGCCAGCTCACAGCCTGGGCCAGGCCGCCGGAGGAAGTCACGCTGCCAGCCACCGCAGCGGCCCGGTACGCCCGCGCCACCGAAATCCACCGCCAGATCAGCGAGCTCGTCACCACCCTCGCCGACATCGCCAGCGGTCAGCAGGCGCTGTTCGAGTCCACCACCACCAGCAAGCCGGTACGCACCACCATCAAGGAACTGAACAAGCTCACCAGCGAACTGGCCGCCCTCGCAGCCGCGGCAAGCCCGCGCTGAAACATAACGTCACGAAACCCGCACCGCAGCCCGACCCACGTCGCTCACGTCGCTCACGTCACTCACCCACAGAAACCAGCTCTGACCTGGCACTTCTCAAAATCGAGTACAGATAACGCTGGCCATGCAGTTGCTGCACGCCGGCGTCGACATCACCGTGATCGCGCTCTGGCTCGGGCACGAGCACTCCGAAACAGCCCAGATCTACATTCACGCCGACCAGACGATCAAACAGCGGGCCCTCGACCGGACCACGCCCCCGGGCATCCGCCCGGGCCGCTACCGGCCGCCCGACAAGCTGCTCGCCTTCCTTGAGCAGCTGAGCTGACATGCCCCCCGGATTATGCCGAGGGTTCCACAGCAGCCACCACCCGCGGCCTGCACCTTGCCCGGCTGCCCGGCATAATCCGGGCCTCGGCATACCGGCACAAGCTGGTGCAGCAGCGGACCAGCTGCAAGGACCAGGTGCACGCGGTACTGGCCAAGCTCGGTGTCCCGGTCACGCACTCGGATGTCTTCGGCCGCGGCGGCGGGCTGTGGCTGGACCAGCTGGTCCTGC
>WNGF01024159.1_pt1 | contig 12484 bp, 12 predicted proteins | sample 5400641 | NCBI WGS metagenome assembly WNGF01 (sample SAMN13153371, study PRJNA577476) | soil metagenome | isolation source: 80 cm soil or saprolite under grassland replicate 2 | place: USA:California | collected 2016-06-15
CCACGGCGGGGGACCTCACGCCGTAGCTCGTCGTTTTCGTCGTGGCGCGGAATCGCGTCGATCGACTCGGCAAAGAGCGCGCCGCCACACCGACCGCAGCGCAGTTGTCGCCAATCGGACACGCGCTGGGCCGGGCCGCCGCCGTTCGGGTGCCAGATGCCATGTGGAGGAAGCGGCTTGCGATCGGTCTCGATCGAACCAGCCGAGCTGCCACACAAGAAGCATTGCAGCTCAGCCAGGTATGCAGTGCGACTCGAGCCCTGCTCGGCCCCGCCCGACTCGGCGTGTCGTGTCACTGGCGGCACCTCCTCACTACACGTGGTAGCACACAATGTGCCTGGCCTCCTCCGCGCTAGCGCGCCGGACGGCTGCGCGGCGGTGGCGTGAGATGCGGCTGAGCTTAGCCTTGTTCGAAGGCGAACGTGAGATCCGTGGCGGCCAGGTCGCCGGGACGGCATACCCAGCGTGTGGCATCGGGGCAGTACTGACCGAAGTACTTGCTGCCACGGGCGGCTTGGCCAAGATCTGACGGTAGGTCGCGTCCGCGCAGGATCGCTTTCAGGTAGTCAGCCAGCAACAGACCCTGGGTGCGGCCGGTCACGGCATCGAAGTGCATGATGCCGCGCTGGAAGCGTTGATACACGAAGTTGTCGTTGCCCGGGTCACGCTGTGGGCGCGAGATGGGTGCACCCCATACCTCGAGATTGACAAAAGGATTGTCGGCAATCCCAAAGAAGGTTTTGCCGAAGCCGACGGCCAGGCCTTCGAAGCTGTCCGGCGCGGTGTCGCGCACGAACCCAACAATCTCAGAGCCGTACCCAGGCGAGCCCACCGAGGGCGTGTCCGCCTTCAGACCAGCGTCAGGTGCCGGTAGTTGGCTGCCGTTGACGCGCACATACGAAAACATGTCGGGGTCCAAAAGGTTCATGAGCGTTACGCCGCGGCCAGCACATGCCTGCGCAACCTGGCGCTGGAAGATCTGCACATCGCATCCGAGCAGCACGAACGGCCGTGACACCGGGAATCCAAAAACGGGCACGCGGCCGCGCGCACGGAAATAGGACCAGATCGCATCGTTGTCGATGCGATAGCCAGTCTCGTTGAAGAAGCGCTCGTCATGCGCCATCGGCGGCGCCGGGACCGGCGGGCCGACGAGCTTCGGGGAAGACGGTGGGTCGGGATCAACCTTCTTGGTGATCTTCCGATCGGCCGGTGCAAGTGGCGGTGGCGATTGCGCATCGAGCCACGTCAACGTAACGTCCACCCAATCTGCTTGCTGCAGACCGAGGTCGGCATACAGACCGTCAGCGATATCGATCATCGCCGGGAACGTCACGTAGCGGCCCGTGCCGTCGCGGCCATTGTTGTAGCCCTGTTCGAACGCAGCCCAGACCTGCGGCACGAAGCGCGGCACGTCGGGAAATTGACCGCGCGCGGCGCCCTGCTCCCACCACGCGTCGTCGCGATTCCATGGTCCGACGTCGAGTACTGGCGCCGAGATCGACTTGCCCTTGTACGCGACCATGACCGTCTTGCCGAGCGCCTTGCGCGACGGCAGCGCGACGAAGTGATCGTCCGGCACGATGAGATGCCCGGACGCGGTTGTCCGACCAACCAGACCTTCGCGCGTGGCCCACAGCCGTACCGTCGGTGGTGAGGCTGCCTGAACGTTCGGCGGAAGTCCGATGAGCGCGAGCGCGAGCAGCAGCGCACCAAGCCTCAAAAAAGGCAAGACTTCCCGAACTTACCAGCCCGAGAGTAGTTGTGAGAATCAAGTGATCTCACGGCCGCGCTACGGTGGCCAGCATGCTGTAGGCTCCGCGGTATGGCATGGCGGCATGTCTGCGTGGCAGCCGTGCTCGTGCTTGTGGCGTGCAGCCCGTTCGAGGCGCCGCCGCCAACGCCCACGCCGCCCGCGCCCACGCCGACACCGCGGCCGGCGCAGCCTGAGGACATCGCGAAGTTGTTCGTCGATGCCTGGCAGCAGGGACAGTACGACCGCATGTACGACCTGCTGTCCGCGCAAGCGCAGGCGTCGACACCGCGTGAGTTGTTCGTGCGCCGCTACACGAACATCCGCGACGGCATCGCTGAAACACACCTGGCGGTGCAACTATCGGGCGCTGCTCAGCCCAGCGCCCAGGGCATGCAAGTACCCATCCAGGTCAGCCGTACGCTCGCCCAGTTTGGCGACATCGTCGAGCCGAACCTGGTCAACCTCGTCCAGAATGGCAGCGATTGGCGCGTGGCCTGGCAGCCCAGCTTGATCTTTACCGGGCTAACGGCATCGTCGTCCGTGCGGGTGCTGCCGGATAATCCGACGCGTGGCCGCATCCTGGACAGAGCCGGCAAGCCGCTGGCGGACAACGGCACCATTGTGGCGGTCGGCGTGGTGCCGGGCGAAATCAAGGATGAGCCGACGCTGCTCACCGCGCTCGCGGATGCGTTGGGTCTGCAAAAGGACACGATCAAGCAGCGTTACCAGGGTGGCCAACCTGGCTGGTTCATGCCCATTACGACGCGCTCAGCCAATGACCGTGGTGATTTGCAGACGAAGCTCGGCTCAATCCCGGGCGTCTTGCTCCAGGAGCGGCCTGCGCGCACGTACCCACTCGGCGAAGCCGCGGCGCATGTCGTGGGCTACGTCAGCCACCCCACCGCGGACGAGCTTCGTCAGTTGGCCGGGCGGGGATACGACGAATCGGACTGGGTAGGCAGAGCCGGTCTGGAGGCCTACGCCGAGACGACGCTGGCCGGCCAGAAGGGTGGCGCCATTCAGATCGTCGATCAGACGGGACGGCTGTTTCGCACCATCGTGCAGAAGCCACCCGTGCCTGGTCAGGACCTGCAGCTCAGCCTGGACGCAGCCATTCAGAGCCAGGCCGCGGGCCCTGCTCAGCCAGCCCAGCTTCGATCCGAACCACTTCGTGATCGGCCTCGACGACGCCGAATGGCAGCGCTTGAACGCGCCCGAACGGCCGCTGGTGCTGCGCGCGACGGAGTCCGCGTATCCCACCGGCTCGATCTTCAAAGTGTTCACGATGGCGGCCGGATTGGACCAGGGGCTTGTCCGTCCGACGACCACCTTCGACTGCGGGCTCGATTGGAACGGCCTGCCGGGTGTGACGCTGCATAACTGGCAAGCGCAGGGCACGCTCACCCTCACGCGCGCGCTTACGGCGTCGTGCAACCCAGCGTTCTATGAGATCGGCCTGCAACTCGATAAGCACGACCCAAACGTCCTGCCGAACGTGGCCCGCAGCTTCGGTCTCGGCCAACCCACGGGGATCGTCGGCGTCCACGACAGCAGCGGGACCCTGCCCGATCCAGCCTGGAAGCAGCGCCAATTCGGCCAATCGTGGACCGCGGGTGACAGTGTCAATCTCGCGATTGGCCAGGGCTATCTGTTGGCAACGCCACTGCAGATGGCCAACGCGTACGCGGCACTCGCGCGCGGCGATGCGCTGCTGTCGCCGTCGTTGGTGATTGAGCACACGGCCCGTGAGTTAGGCGCACTGCAGCTGAGCGCGCCAGCCCGGGCGGCGATCCTGGACGGGATGCGCGGCGTCACCAGCACCTCGATTGGCACCGCCTACTATGCGTTCAAAGACGACAAGCTGCCGATCGCCGCCAAGACCGGTTCGGCCGAGAACGAGAATCCCGACGCGCACGCCTGGTTTGTCGGGTTCACGCCGCCCGACAAGCCCTCAATGCTAGTGTTGGTGATGGTCGAGGGCGGGCAGCACGGCGGCACGGTCGCCGCGCCAATCGCCCGGCAGATCGTCGACTATGCAGCTTCGAGGTAGGTGGGTGCCGTGGCCGATGTGGTCCTCAGCGGTTCGTTCGACGCCGCGCATCAGCGACGCTATGCGCACGTGCCGTTCGACGTACCACCCGGTGTCAAGGCGCTTCACGTTACGTACGAGTACTCCGAGCGCATCTCGTCCGACCCGCTGCTGAGCGGCGGCAACACACTCGATATCGGGCTGTTCGATACGCGTGGCATCGCCCCCTCGAGCCCTGGTTTTCGCGGCTGGAGTGGCAGTAACAAGCTCTCGTTCTCCGTAACGGAAACGTGGGCCACGCCGCCCTACCTGGCCGGAGCAATCCAGGCCGGCACGTGGCACGTGCTCCTCGGGCCGTACAAAGTGAGTCCGCGCGGCTGCGACTACCGCGTCGAGATCAGCTTTAGCCTGCACCCCGGCGAGGCGCCGCCCCGGCCAATGGACATCCGCGCTCAACGACCTGTCCTGGCGTCGGTCGCTGAACAGGGTTGGCTGCGCGGTGACCTGCACTGCCACACGCTGCACTCGGACGGTGACTCGTGGCCGACCGACATGCTCGCCCACGCCGTCGAGCGCGGGCTCGACTTCCTCGGCGTGACCGACCACAACCAGACCGGCCACCACGCCGACTACGCGCGCGTTCGCGGCAACGACCTGCCCATTCTGCTGCCCGGCGTCGAGGTCACCACCTATAGCGGCCACTGGAACGCATGGGGTACTGACACGTGGTGGGACTTTCGCGAGCCGACCGAGCATGCCACGACTGAAACCATGCGCGCTGCCGGCGCCAGTGGCGCCCTCGTCTCGGTGAATCATCCGAAGCCGTACGGCCCGCCGTGGGAGTACCTGAACGCGGTGGGCTACCACGCCATTGAAGTGTGGAATGGCCACATGGCCGAATGGAACTACCACGCTCAACGCTGGTGGGATGATCATCTGCGCGCCGGGCGGCGCATCGTCGGCCTGGGTGGCAGCGATACGCATTACTTGAAAGCCGGTCGAGACCGGCTGGGCGCACCCACCACATGGGCCCAGGTTGATGAACCCTCCCCACAGGGTGTGCTAGATGCCCTCCGAACTGGCCGCGTCTTCATCTCGCGCGACGTTGACGGCCCACAGCTCTACATCGAACGCCTCACGGACGGCGTCGGCATCCGTGCCGTCGACGCCTCACGATCCGCGCTGCTGTTGATCTCGGACCGCGGCGTCGAAGACGCGGCCACCGTGGACTCAGACGACTGGCGCCTGCAGGCGGCTATCGGCGATGCCTCATATGTTCGGGCACAGCTGATGGATCGGTATGGCCAGCTGTTGGCGCTCACGAATCCCGTCTTTCCGTGAAGCCGCCGTCACGTGCGGTCCTGGGCGAGGTGCTCGGCGGAACGGTGCTGCGCGTGACGGAGCTGAAGGGCGGCGTTTCATGCAGTGTCCACAGCGTCCGCCTGCAGCGGCCAGATGGCACACGCGACAACGTCGTGGTGCGCCGCTACGGCGCCGACTGGCAGGCCAAAGCGCCGGAGGTGTCGCAGCGCGAGTTCAACGTCCTGGAAGTGCTCACGCAGCGCGGCTTTCCAGCACCACGCCCGTTGCTGCTCGACAAAACTGGTGCGCGCCTCGGTATGCCAAGCATTGTGATCAGCCGCCTGCCCGGGCGCGGCGTGCTCGTGCCACGCGACCTGGACGGCTTTCTCCAACAAATGACGAACGTGCTGGTCATGTTGCACCAGCAGCCACCTGCGTATGCCTGCACCCACGCCTTGCGCTATATATGCACGAGTGGGCGGCCGGCTACCAGGCCCTCGGCCGCCCCGACCTGACCGCGGAGGTCGCCACGCAACGCGTGGCCGACTACGCGCGCCAGTTACTGGCTCGGGTTGACCACTGAGATCACCAGCAGCGCCACGGTCAGCAGGATCAAGATCCCCGTCGTGCCATAGGACAGTACGTTGAACACCGCGCCGTTGGTGTGCGTGCCCATCAGGTCGCGGTCGTTGACCAGGCGCAGCACGAAGATCAGCACGATCGGCAGCAGTAGCCCGTTCAGAAACTGCGTGGACACGATCACCTGGATCAGCGGCAGGCCGGGTAGCAGCACGAACGCCGCGCCGATCGCAATCAGTGCGGTGTACAGGCCGTTGAAGATTGGCGCCTGCGACCACGACATTGAGATGCTGCGCTCCCAGCCAAACGCGCCGCACACCGCGTACGCCGTGCTGAGCGGCAGCACGCTCGCGGCGAGCATGCTCGCGCCGAACAGGCCAATGCCAAAGAGCACGCGCGCATATTCGCCCGCCAGCGGCTCGAGCGCGCGCGCCGCATCGTCGGCACTGCCAACCCTGATGCCCGACGCGTGCAGCGTCGCGGCCGTCGAGACGATGATGAACAGCGCGATGATCGTCGTCAGCAGCGAACCGAATGTCACGTCGGTACGTTCGGCCGGATAGTCCTCGACACGCACGCCTTTGTCCGAGAGCGACGACTGCAAGTAGAACAGCATGTACGGCGTGATCGTCGTGCCGACCAGCGCGACGAGCGTCGTCAGATAGCCGGCATCGGCATGCAGTACTGGGGTCACCAGGCCGCGGCCAACGTGGCCCCAGTCCGGATGAGCCAGCAGCGCCGCGCCGACATACGTCAAAAGTGCCGTCGAGAGCGCGATGAAAATCTTCTCGGCGACCGTGTACGACGCCTGTACGACGATCAGCCAGACCACGATGGCCATGATTGGCACAGTGATGAAGCGGGGCAAGTTGAACAGCTCACCCGCCGCCGCGATACCGGCGAATTCGGCCACCGTCACCGAGCCATTGGCGATCAGCAGCACCAGCATCGCGAATGCCGTCCACTTGACGCCGAATTCCTCGCGAATGAGCTCGGCGAAGCCTTTGCCGGTCACCACGCCCATGCGCGCCACCTGCAGCTGGACCACGATCAGCGCGACGGTGATAGGCCCGATAATCCACAGCAGGTCGTACCCGTATTGCGCGCCCACCGACGCATACGTCGCAATGCCGCCAGCGTCGTCACCGGCGGCGCCGGCGATCAGTCCCGGCCCGAGAAACGCCAGCGCCGTGCCGAGGCGCCTACGCCACTGCCCCAATCGCATGCGTCGACAGCGCGCCGGAAATTAGCTGTGCGCGTACACCCGCGGTAAGCGCGCCTTCCAGTCATCAGGCAGGATGACGTCCATCGCGTCATCGACGGTGACGATGCCTTTGAGTCGGCCCACGTCGTCGACGATCGGCAGCGAGAGCAAGTTGTACTTGGCGATCAGGCGCGCCACTTCGTCATGCGAGTCGTCGAGCCGTCCGCGCAGTAGCTCACGGTGCATGACCCGCCCGATGGGTGTCTGTGGCTCGGCAACGATGAGCTCGCGCAGCGAGAGCACGCCTAGCAAACGCTCGGCCTCGTCGACCACGTACACGTAGTACACGTTGTCCATGGCCGCCGCCTGCTCACGGACAAGCTGGATGGCTTGCTCGGCAGTAACCGTGGGCGGGACAGTCACGATGTCGTTGGTCATCAAGCCGCCCGCGCAATCGTCCGGGTAGCTCAGCAGCTCGCGGACGTCCTCGGCCTCGTCCGTGTCCATGCGGCTCAGCAGGTCGCGCGCGCGTTCAGGCTCGAGATCGCCGAGGATGTCTGCCGCGTCGTCCGGCTCCATTTCCTCGAGGATGTCCGCGGCGCGTTCGGTCTCCATGCCGCGGATCAGCGCCAGCTGCAGGTCCGGACTGACTTCGCTGAACGCGTCGGCCGCGGCCTCGTCGTCCAGCGTTTCCAGGACTTCGTGGACGTGGTGCTGGTCGAGCTGCGAGATGATCTGTGCGATGTCTGATGGGTGCAGCCTGGCCAGGTCCTCGTGCGACACCTTGAGCTTGACGCCCGTCGTGCCGGACTCGACTGGTTCGATAGCTTCCCAGGCGATGGCCTTGGGCGTGAGCTTCAGGCCGAGTGCGCTGAGCATGCGCGCCGCCCCGAGCCGCCGCAGCAGACCAGCGGTCGAGATGTCGACGCCGATCAATCGATACGAGCCATCGACTGGCGCGAGCTGCAGGTCGTTGACGCGCACGACCCGCACGCCGTTGACGTCGATGATCTGGTGATCGATGACCTGGCGCGCCAGGGACAGCTGCTGGACGCCCGGGTCGAACGTGGGTGTCTCGGCCAGGGGGCCGGCCAAACCGAGCTTGCCGTCGTCGAGTACGCGCAGCGAGGACCACGGAATGTTGCGCTGATCGCCGCGGGCTGACTTCAGGGCAACGCCTTCGATGGCTGGGTAATCCGCATCGGCGGGAACCAGCAGGTCAGCCACTCGCCCCACGACATGGCCGTCTGGATCGCGCACTGGCGCACCAATGAGCTCGCTGACGTAATTCATGCCGGTGGCCTCCCTGATTGGCGTAAGCGCCTCTGTCCATGCAGGAGGCGGCCAGGCCACCCGTTCGCGTCAGCGAAGCGGAAAGTCGACTAGGCGGAGCCTCCCGACACGGCAAGCGCCGGGTGGTTTTCGAGGATCTGGGTGCGCGTACTCGGAGGTTCTGAGAACATGCTGAGGCGCCGAAAGCGCCGTTTCTACTGTAGCGGGCGCGCCCCGTGTGGCGCTACTCTAGCCGCCTACGTCGACGGAAAGGAGTCATCCATGCCCGATAAGGGACCTGGCAGCAAGGGCGGCGCCAAGAAGCCCAAAGGTGGCGGCAAGGCCGCCAAAGCCGGCAAGAAGTAGGAACTGGGAGTTGGGAGTTAGGAGTTAGGAGATGGGAGTTAGGAGTTAGGAGCTGGGGTCGAGACTCTCCCCAAACCCCAACTCCCAAATCCCGACTCCTATGGAACGATGTTCGGAGTTCGGAGCTGGGTGCGAGACTCTCTCCCCAAATCCCAAATTCCAAATCCCAAATCCCAAATCCCAAATCCCAACTCCTATGTAACGATCGCCGCGCGCGTGACGCGCCCCTCGTCGATGGGTCCAACGCATAGGTCAGCCCAGGGTTGATGTTGCCGATCTCCAGATAGCGCCCTGTGCGGCCCACCATCCGTAAGCCCTCGTTACAGACGCGCGGGTGACCAACAAGCTCGGCCACGACGTCCGCCCCCCAGCCATCACACAACTCGAGCACACGCTGAACGCGCATATCAGGATCAGGCAGCTGTTCGATGTCGACCACGAAGTCAGCGCCAAAACCCCGTGCCAGCTCGAGCCGTGATGGAATACTGTCGATCACGATCACCCGCCCGGCGCCCATCTCTTTGGCGACCGCCGTCGCGTACACGCCGAGGCCGCCAGCGCCCTGGATGACCACGTACTCGCCGAGCTTCAACCCAGCCAGCTGCAGACCACCGACGACCTGGGCCAGTGCACAGTTGACGCCCGCCACCATGTGGTCGGAGAGCTCGTCCGGGACCTTGAAGATGGCCGCGCCTGGCCGCACGTAGTAGTAGTCGCCGAACGCGCCATAGAAGTGTGGCGCCACATCGCACGAGCTCATCAGATAGGTCCGCGCGTTAGGACACGCACGCGACACGCGTTTCAGACAGGCGCGGCAGCTGCCACAGGGATAAAAGTACCGCCACACCACCCGGTCACCTTCCTGCAGGGGCAGCCCAGCGGTGTCGCGCGTCACGCCAGCGCCCAACTTGAACACCGTGCCGGTCATCTCGTGACCGAGAATCTGCGGGTACGGCCGTCCGAACTTCTCGACGTCGAACTCGCCCCGCCACTGGTGCAGATCGGATCCGCATACGTTCGCGATGGTCATCTTGACCACGATGGCACCCGGTTCGGGGTCGACCACCGGGTACTCGTTGATCTGCATCGGCTTGCCCGGGCCATAGAACGCCGCCACTCGGCCGGTGGTCATTGCTCACGCACCCCCATTCAGTGGTTAGTGGTTAGTGGTCAGTTGTGATGCGCCCGCGACCATTGGGCTACTAAGGGTATCCCTAACGACAGTCGATACTCGCCTCAGCAAGACCGCGGTCTCAGTCACTGACCACTAACCACGAACCACTGGGAGCGAAGCGACCAAACTATGAATGCCTACCAGGTTTATCGCCAGACGCAAGCTCAAACCGCCGCCCCTGGCGAGCTGGTCGTGATGCTGTACCGCGGCGCCGTCCGCTTCGTGAGCGCTGCCATCACCGCAATCGAAGCCCGCGACATCGAGAATGCCCATCTCAACCTGGTGCGCACGCAGGCCATCATCGCCGAGCTGCTCGAGACCGTTGATCTGGAGCGCGGCGGCGCGATCGCCCGCCAGCTGGTCAGCATCTACGAGTACCTGAACCATCGCCTGATCGAAGCCAACCTGCGCAAGGACGCCGAGCCCGCGCGCGAGGTCGAGCGCTACTTGCGCGACCTCCTGCCCGCCTGGGAAGACGCCGCCCGCCAGGCCGCGCCGGCTGCTGGTCGGCCTCCTATGGTCACCCTCGGCGCCTGAGGCTCAAGCCAGATCACGTAGTGGTCGATGATCGACGCGCAACCATGTCTGACACGCCCGAGCTGCGCATCGCAGCCATCCCACCAACCGGCGCAGCTGAGCCGGTCCGGCACGCTCACGCTGCGCATGTTGGCGCAGCCGCGCACCCGGCACAGCCCGCGCGCGCGCCAGTCGCGCAGGACGTCTCGGCCTCGACCGATGGCCAGCTGCAGAACGCGTACGCGCAAGTCGTGATCGACCCACACACGCACGAGGTGATTGTCCGCATCCGCGACGCCGAAACCGATCGCATCCTGACCGAGCTCGCGTCGCCTGAGGTCCAGGCCGTCTCGCGCAACCTGCGCGACTACGCCGCGCTGCTCGCCCGACGCGCCGCTGTTCAGCAGGCGCAGGACGCGTAACCAAGGGCACCATGCTGACTCGTCGCCGTTTCGTACTACTATCGACGATCGCGCTGCTGGGCGCCGCCTGCGCTCCGTCGGAGCCGGAGGCCGGGGCTCGTGGCAGCGGCACCTTCTACCGGCCGCGTGAGCTCGAGGCCGTCGTCGCCTCCAGCGAGCCAACGCATGTGCCCACGGCGATGCCCAGGCCGACCCTGGTGCCAACCCCCGAGCCCGAAGCAGTCCGCGAGCCGATCGTGCCAGCCGAGGCACTGCCGTCGCCCGTCGCGGGCGGCACCGACGCCGAAGCACACGTGTTCTCCGTGCCGTCCCGTCTGCCGACTGTTCAGCCGCTGCCAGCGCGGCGCCTGGTCATTCCGACGATCGGTCTGGACAGCAAGGTCATCCAGCTTGGCACCAAGCTCGATCGACGCGGCCAGATGGCGTGGGAAACGGCACCGTTCGCCGTCGGCCAGCATAAGGGCCTGGCCGGGCCCGGCCAGAACGGCAACATGGTCCTCTCGGGCCACATCTCATCGCCCAATGAAGGTGCGATCTTCCATCACCTGCCCGATCTGAAGGTCGGCGAGGGCGTGATCGTCGCCACGGACGAGCGCCAGTTCCTGTACCGCGTCACGGACGTCAAGGTCGTCACTCCCGACGAGGTCTCGGTCATGGACCAGACCAAAGATGCCACCGCCACGCTGATTACCTGCGTACCCGACGGCATCTACTCACACCGCCTGGTCGTGACCACTAAGCTCGTTTGACGTACGCGCGCCAGCTACCGTAGCTGGAGATGTCGGGGTGCGTTCCCTCGGCGAGCGCCCGCGGATACAGAATGCCTTCCACCAGCCGGCCGTCGCTGAGGCGAACGGGACCGCGGTAGAGGCCGGGCGGCTCGCCCGCCTCGACGCGCCGCAGCACGTCATCCGGCACGCGATACAGCTCACCCTCGACTGACACCCCGCCGTCGGCAACCTCGAACATGCCCGGGTGAACGTCGCCGATCGAGAACAAGCGGTACGTCGGGGCGGTGTGGCAGGTGCTGACAAACTCAGCGCCTGCCAGGTTCGCGTGCAGCCCCAGGCCGCGCATCAACGTGCCGTTGACGAAGAGCTCGATGCCCGCCGTCACGGGGTGGCCGCCTCAGCCGAGGCCGGAATGGCCGCTACCTCTCTTTCTGCCGCGGGCGCCCTCAACGCGAGATAGCCGGTAATCGCCGCCATCAGCACATACCCGACGACGATGTCCAGGTTGACTGCGATGCCGATCTGAGTGCCATGGATCAGCCCGAAGAACGCCAGTACCGCCGCGGCCGCCGCATAGATCGTGGCATTGCGGAAGTCGCGATCGATAATGAATACCGCAATCGCGCCCAGCATGAGGCCGGCCAGGACGGCGCCGCCGCCAAAGCGAGCCATGCCGTGGTAGACGATGGCCCCGGTGTCCGAGAGCTTGGTCTGCAGGTCAGGCGAGAGCGTCTGGCCGGCGATGCTGATGGCGGTGTCGACCTGGTTCTGCCCCCACGCCGCAATGTTCGGCAGCAGCGCCAGGACGATCGCCGGCGCGTGGCGGCTAGGCGATGCCTGAAAGGCCTGTGCGCCGATCACGAGCCCGATGTACAGCAGGATCGGCAGGATCGCCACCAGCGGGATGATCGCCAGCAGCAGCGCAGCCACGCCGAGCCAGCACACGAGCGCCACGGAGATACCGGTGGCTAACGAGTAGCCAACACGTCCGCCGACGGCCTTCCAACCCGGATGCCCGATGTACACCGCCGGCGGGAACGGACTACCTAAGAAGGAGCCGACGATGGCGCCGATGCCATCGGCAAGCAGGATCGAGCGCAACGGGTAGTTGTCACCGGCGGCCGCCGCGCTCT
>WNGF01016508.1_pt1 | contig 12481 bp, 8 predicted proteins | sample 5400641 | NCBI WGS metagenome assembly WNGF01 (sample SAMN13153371, study PRJNA577476) | soil metagenome | isolation source: 80 cm soil or saprolite under grassland replicate 2 | place: USA:California | collected 2016-06-15
TTTCCTACACGCGGTGACGGGAGCGAATCTTTCATTTTTCACTCCTTGCCAACCGGTCCTGGCTTTGCGATGGCAAGAAAACATAACCCGAACACAATATCAGGAGTGGGATGGCGTCGTATATGGAACCAAGGTTGTAAGTTGGAGGTCCGAGAATCGCGTTGTCAGCCGGGCTCAAAACGGGTAAAAAGCCAGCTGTCATGAACAGGGGTGGCTCCAGTCGGACGGCGAAGACAACGTCTCAAGCCCGAGCCGGGCCGATCGGTCGTCAGACGAAACCAGGACGAGCCGGCTTACCGAGCCTTCTGGGTGAGCCGCGGTTGCAAAAGGCTTTGCTGCGATTGCACGCCGGCATGGAAATGGACGAGGTTTCAAAGGCTGTGTTCGACGTCTTTGATGCGGTTGTGCCCAATTATTTTGTGGCGGTCTGTTTGCAAGTCGTAGAACTTGAGAAACCTTTGATCGTTCGATGGAGCCACGGTTACAGTTATGATCCAGCGGAGCTGAAGCGTTTCTTTGAGATCAACCCCAGCCCGGCGGTTTGGAATGCGCATCCGGGACTAAAAATCTGGACATCGAGCGAGATGTTCGGCGAGGACTGGCAGGCCGCGCCGGAATTTTACCGGGAATGTGTGCAGCCCAGAGGCTGGCACTACGGCGTGGTACTTGGGTTCTGGAAAGGCAAGCGTCTGCTCGGCGTTATCTCCGCCCAACGCGCACTCGCCCAGGGCGATTTCTCCCCTGCCGAGGTTAGATGTTTATTGCGCCTTCATCCCTATTTCGATGCGGCGTTGCAACGGTTGGATCGGCTGCACGCCGAGCGCAACGCGCGCGCCGCGTCCGAGCAATTGCTCCGCCGGCTGCCGCTGCCGACCGTGCTGCTCGACTGGGACCTGCACCTGGTGCACAGCAACCTGGCGGCGCGGGACAGTTGCGCGCTGTGGAATCTCGGCCGCGGACAAGCGCGAGCTATCAAGAGCCGAGCCGACTTCCGGCTCCCGGCGGTTTTGCTCGAGAAATGCCGTGAGTTAAAGGCGCTATGGAATGGCAAGATGCTGGAGCGTTACTCTCTCGCCTCACCGGTCGGCCATCCCATGTGTCACCCTTCGCAACCGGACCTGCGGGCCAACATTCACCTGGTGCAACGCAGCACCGGTTCGATCACCAAGCCGATTTTCCGCGTTGATTTTGAAGAAGCACCCGCCGCGAACAGCCACGCCACAGGCGCGCAAACTCCTCTATCGCTCAACCTGCGGTTGACGCGGCGCGAGCGGGAACTCATGGAACTCATCTGCCAGGGTGCCGCCAACAAGGAGATCGCGTCCAGACTCAGCTTAAGCGTGGGCACGGTGAAGAAGGAGTTGAACACCCTTTATCAAAAATTGGAAGTCCACAGCCGCAGCCAACTCATGGCGCTGATGCGCTAAAGCGGACCCAATGAACGGCGTCATCCTTCAACAATCGAGAACCGCTCGCACAAAGCGGGGCCTGCGGCTTGACCGGTCGCAAGAGCGACTTCAGAAAAGTCTGCTCCATCTGCACGCCGCGATGGAGTTGGAGGAAGTGGCAAAGGCGGTTTTCGAAGTCATGAACACCGCCGTACCCAATAGATACGTTGGTGTTTACTTTCAGGTCGTAGAGTTCGAGAAACCACTGATCGTCCGCGTGAGCCCTGATTTCGGATACAACCCCGCCCAATGGAAACGTTTCTTCGAAATCAACCCCGTCGGAGCCTTCTGGGCAGCGCATCCGGGCATGAAAATCTTTCGTCGTAGCGACGCATTCGGCGAGGATGAGTGGCGCGCGATGGATTTTTATCGGGAATTCGCCGAGCCGAAGGGCTGGTATCACGCGGCGAACCTGGGATTCTGGAAAGGTGGCCGCCTGCTGGGAGGCGTCTGCGCCCTGCGCAGCCTGGCGCAAGGCGATTTCAGCGACGCAGAAATGAAACGATTGTTAGGGCTGCATTCCTATCTGGACGCAGCAATGCAACGCTTGGACCGGCTGCACGCCGAGCGCAACGCGCGCGCCGCCGCCGAACAACTGCTGCAACGGCTGCCGTTGCCCACCGTGCTGCTCGACTGGGATTTGCGGGTGATCCACAGCAACGCCGCGGCCTGTGACAGTTGCGCCCTGTGGAATTTTGGTCCGGAGCAAGCGCGCGCGATCAAGGGCCGGGACCAGTTCCACGTGCCGGCTGTGGTGCTGGAGAAATGCCGCGAACTGAAAGCACAGTGGCACGACAAAATGATTGAGCGTTATACGCTGGACTCTCCCACCGGGCATCCCCTCTGCCACCCGGCACGTCCGGAGTTGCGGGCCAACATTCATTTGGTGCAACGCAGCACCGGCTCGATTACCAAACCTGTTTTCCGAGTTGATTTTGAGCAGGCACCCGGCGCCAATGCCGAGACCGGGAGCGGAACTTCCGCAGAGAGGGGTCTGGCGCTCAGCGCGCGACTCACGCGACGCGAGCGCGAGTTGGTCGAATTGCTCTGCCAGGGCGCCGCCAACAAAGACATCGCCGGACGGCTCAGTTTGAGCGTGGGGACCATAAAGAAGGAGTTGAACACGCTCTATCGAAAGCTCGAAGTAAACAGCCGCAGTCAACTCATGGCGCTGATGCGGTAATGCTGAAAACGTTGCATCGTTAAAAGAGTTAAAACGTAATTCAATTGAATCAGCACGTTGAAATTGTGCATCCACACAAGAGGATCGCAAAAGTGACCACGCTGCAAGCAGCCCCGAAAGGACTCGCCCCGGCGCAAGTTCTCTCGCGGCCGGCCCTGCAAAAGGCGTTGCTGAAATTGCATGCGACCGTGGAGCTCGAGGGGATGTGGAAGGCCGCGGTGGCGGTTCTCGATATCGCGTTGCCCCAGAAATTCATCGTCGGCCTGTTTCAATTCATCGAGATGGAGCGTCCCATGATTCTCAAATTCAGCCAGCCACTGCCTGGCCCGCCTGACGATTTGAAACGCTTTTTCGAGGTCTGTCCGACGTGGGGAATACTGCAAGCCAACCCGGGCTTGAAGCTGTGGCGGGTGAGCGATGATTTCGACGACGAGCGCTGGGAGCAGACAGAATTTTATCGCGACTTCGTCCGGCACCAGGGATGGTATTACGGCGCTCTTCTGGTGTTTTGGAAAGGGAAACGGATCCTGGGCACACTCTCAGCGCAGCGGACCCGGGAGCAAGGCGATTTTTCCGATGCAGAAATGCGACTGCTCGCCTGTTTGCACCCGCACTTCAACGCCGCGGTGCAACGACTGGACATGTTGCATACCGAGCACACTGCCCGGGCGGCGGCCGAACAACTGCTGCGGCGGCTGCCTTTACCGACGGTGTTGCTGGATTGGAACCTGCGCCTGGCCCACAGCAACCCGGCTGCCCGCGACTGTTGCGCGTTGTGGAATTTTGGACCGGAACGGGCCCGCTTCCTCAACACCCGCGATGAATTCCGGCTTCCGCCGGTCTTATTGGAAACCTGCCAACAATTGAAAACCCAATGGAATGACAAGATGCTGAAACAATACGCGCTGGCGTCGCCTGCGGGCCATCCTGTGCGCCACCCGGACTCGCCGGAGTTGCGGGCGAACATTCATGTGGTGCAACGCAGCACCGGTTCGATCACCAAACCGATTTTCCGGATTGAATTCGAGCAGTCACCCGGCGCGGAGCGCGAGCCAAGGGAGGGCTCTCGCGGCGCCGCCGAGGCGAATCTGGCGCTTAGCGCGCGGCTTACGCGACGCGAGCGGGAGCTGGTCGAATTGATCTGCCAGGGCGCGGCCAACAAGGACATTGCCGGACGACTTTGCTTGAGCGTCGGCACGGTAAAGAAGGAATTGAACACGCTCTATCAAAAGCTCGAAGTCCACAGCCGCAGCCAGCTCATGGCCCTGATGCGCTGAGCCGGATCAAAAACGCGCCACGACCATCACGCCGAACAGTTGCGGCCGGCCGGGCGCGCCGCCGTTCAAGGGCGGGATCTTCTTCGAAAAATATTCCGTGCCGGTCAGGTTCTCGCCAAACAGATAGATGCCAAAATGCGCGCACTCGAAGCCGACGCGCGCGCTAAGCAGGCCATAGGCCGATTGCTTGAAATCCGAAGTGTTCGCCGCGTCATAAAATGTGTCGCCCACGACAACGTAACCGATGCGTCCCAGCAGCCCGCTCTTATGTTTGTATTGCGCCGATACGCCGGCGTTGAACTCGGCTACGAATGGCGGATGGGTGTCGCGCACCGTCGCGCCAGTGAACGGGTCGGTGAAACGCTCGAGCCGCGCGTCGGTATAGCCCCCGAAGGCCGACAGTTCCCAACCTGTCGCCGGTCGCGCCGTCAACTCCAGCTCCGCGCCCAATGATCTGGCTCGATGCGCGTTCACGACGACGATGTCGAATCCCATCGGCGCGAACTGCTCAACCTGGTAATCGGTCACGTCATAATAAAAAAGCGCCACGTTTGCGGTCAGCTTGCCGTCCAGCCAGGCGGACTTGACGCCGATTTCACTGGCCCAGGCGGTTTCGGTGTCGAACTTCGGGGACTGCGGCGGATCTATAAACGCCGTGAAACCGCCAGGCTTGAATCCCAAACCAGTGCTTCCATACACGAGCACGGCATCCCGAACGTGATAGGCCAGCGTCAACTTGGGGGCGGTGTTAAAGAACCCTTCGTTGACATGGACCGCCGGCGGCGAACTGAAGGTGGACGTGCGTGTTCGATCGAAGTCCCGAACCGTGTAATCCAGCCGCAAGCCGAGGGTGACATCCAGTTTTTCCCCGACCGACCGCGTCACCTCGCCAAAGAGCGCGTAGGAGTCGGAGATTTCCGTGTAATCGACCGTGTCGCTCCCCGACAAGCCGAGCGGCGGCACGAAGAAATAATAGGGCCGATGCAAGTCGGTCTCAGCGGTTGCGAAGAAAAATCCCGCGCGCCAATCCCATTTCCCCTCGGGAGCAACGGGCGAGACGCGCAGTTCCTGACTCCACTGCGCTTCGGCCCAATTCACAATGCCCGTGTTCCCCGCAAGCGGCGAGAAGTCGGGATCGAACATGAAAGGGTGGAGATTAAAATCGCGCCGCGTGGTGACGGAAGTGATGGCCAGGTCGGACAAGGAGCCGCGCACGCGCAGCGATTGGCTGTTGACGTCTTCATCGAACTTGCCGTCGAAATCGCTCTGTGTCCGGTGCGGGTCGCCGCTCAGCGAGACCAGGCCAATCCCGTCGCGGAATCGGTCGGCAGTGGCGGTGAAATCCACGTTCCATTGGTCGCTCGGCGTCCAGTGCAGGGACGCCCGGCCATCCAGCCCGTCGCGTTGGTCCGCGCGCGTATTGAGAAAGTTGTTGCGGATGAAGCCGTCGCTCGAGGCGTATTGACCGACCAGGTCGAAGCGCAGCTTCCCCTTTACCAGGGGACCGAGCACGCCTGCCTGATACTGCTGTGTGTTAAACGTCGCAATGCTGGCCCTTGCCTCGGCCTCGAAACGATCGCCGGGCCGGCGTGTCACAATGTTGATCACGCCGGCTTCGGAATTCCTGCCAAAGCGGCTGCCCTGCGGCCCGCGATAAACCTCCACATGGTCAATGGCCAGCAGGTCGGTCGTGTAGGTGAGAACATTGCCGGACGGCGCATCGTCCACGTACAATACGACCGCGGGATCGCTCAGGAACTGCGTGTTGCCGAGCCCGCGCACAACGTAGTTGTCGGCATACGATCGCAGTCCAGTGTAGCTTTGGGAGAAATTCGGGATCGCGCCGCGGAGGTCGAGCGTGGAGGAAATCCCCGCCAATTCCAGTTGCTCACCTGACCAGGCGGTGACAGCCAGCGGCAAGCGCTGGATCGCCGGTTGCTCCCAATCATTGGTCCCGATCACCACGACCGGCGGCAGTCGGATCGACAATGGCTCCGTTTGCTGGGCCGCAACCGGTCCGCAGAAGCAACCCGCCGTCAGAATCGCCAGTGGAAACCAGAAAGTCCGGCGCGCGACACCGCAGCGCGGGGTGGTGAAGGCCAGCAGGTTCGCGCCTGGCGGATCCGCGTCCCGGCTGGAATCCGAGCCACCCATTCGCCCGAGAATAGAAACACCTTCGTCCGATTGGAAGGCGGAAAAACCACGTGAATCCGAGAAGGGCGCGTCTCCACACCGCCACCAGCGGGCTCACGCGGGATGGAGAGCCGGGCGTAGTGGCACGGGTGTCTCGCCCGTGCGAGCCCGGGCAACCCCCACACGGGCGGGACGCCCGTGCCACTACCCCGCAAGGAACGAGCGGAGAAGGTTGGGCCTTCGCCGCGCCGTCCCGCTGCGACAGAGCGAGAGCGCGGCGAAAGCGGCTTCGGCCACGCAGGCGGGGTGAGGGGCATTCGATTAAATTGGCCTCCTCTCCCCAGCCCTTCTCCTCTGCGGGAGGAGAGGGAGAAGACCCCCTCGGGCCACGTGTCGGTTGTCAAGATGCGCCCGACGCGCCAACGATCCGCTACTTTTTCTTGAACAAATCGCCGATGCTTTTGGTTGCTTTTTCAGCGCCTTCCGTCGCGGTTTTGCCCGCATCTTTCACCACGCCGGTGGCGCCTTTGCCCAGATCGACGACGGCTTTCTCCGCGGCGGGAATGGCCGCCTGCAACAGTTCCTTGAGCACTTTCGCGGTCAGGTCAGCGGCGGTGATGCCGTCCGGGCCCGTGCCCAAATTGGTCAGATGGATCTCCGGCAGCGGCACCGTCGCCGACTTGCCGCCCAGCGGGCCGGCGTCGATGCTCAGGTTGATTTTGCCGCCGCTGATCAGGAAGTCGTCCACCTGAAGCTTCTTCGACGCGCTTTTGTCCTTCGAGGTCGCGCCCGCTTTGTCGGAACCGCCGGTGGCGGCCTGGACATTGTCCAGCAACTTGCTCAGATTATTGCCTTTGAGACCGCCTTCAAAAGTGATTACCGGCGCCTGCACATTGACTTGAGTGACACGAACTTTGTCGGAAAAGACGGAACGGGCCACGATGCCGATGCTGACGGCGCCCACTTTGATGGCCGACTCGGTCTTGAAACCCTCCGGGTTGCCGACCAACAACCCCTTCAATTTGCCCGAACCCGAAAGGAGTGAAAGCGTGGCGCTGTCGAGTTTGATTTCCGTTTTGGTAATTTGCGGGCCGACGGTCTCGACGCCTTTTTTGACGATCGAACCGAGGAAGTAGATGCTCACCCCCACGGCCACCACGAGCAGGACGAGGAGGATGACGACAACTCGAACAAACAGTCTTTTCATAAGCCGGACGGGTATTGGGTTTTCTTGCCGCAACCAATGGAAATTGAACTCGCTTGAACCATCAGGGAGCCGCGCCGTTTTGTAAAGGGCGCGATTTGGGTTAAGAAAGCGACGACGGCCCGAATGATTCGGACCTGTTTCAACGGCAAAAGGGTTCAGGGCGGGTGGAGCCGGGGTGCTGACCGTCGGTTCGAATCTCACCCATTTGGCGCAGAGCCGATTCCCTGAGCCGACACGCAGCAAAAATTTTCCTGCTTTGACTTCAACGCGATTTTCCGCCACGTTCCCTCCGCTTGAAAAAGAAAACTTGCGCGCTTTTTCACGCGACTGGTAAATCCAGCCGCCCAAAGCCATGGGAAAAGCTCTGATCATCGCCGAGAAACCGTCCGTTGCCAGCGACATTGCTTTGATCTGCAGCCCATCGAACGAAACGCGAACCGGCTCAAGCTGCTGGCCAAATTGATCAAGCGGAAGGATGTTGATGCGTTGATCAATGCCTGTGACGCCGGGCGCGAAGGCGAACTGATCTTCCGTTACATCGTCAAGCACACCGGCGCACAGCAGCCCATTCAGCGCCTCTGGCTCCAGTCGATGACGCCGGCCGCGATTCGCGACGGCTTCGCGCACCTGCGCAGCGATCAACAGATGCGCCCGCTGGCCGACGCGGCGGTGTGCCGGAGCGAGTCCGACTGGCTCGTCGGCATCAACGGCACGCGGGCCATGACCGCCTTCAACTCGAAGGGCGGCGGATTTTTCAAGACCACGGTGGGCCGCGTGCAGACGCCCACGCTGGCGATTCTGGTCGAGCGGGAAGAGAAAATTCGGCGTTTCGTCCCGCGCACCTACTGGGAATTGATCGGAACGTTCACCTGCGCGGCCGGCGAATACGCCGGGCGCTGGTTCGACGAGCGGTTTGTCAAACCGGCGGACGCCAAGGACGCGGACCCGGACCTCAAGCCGGAACGCATCTGGGACCAGGCCAAGGCCGAGGAGATCAAGGCCAAGTGCCTGGGCAAGCCGGGCGACGTTACCGAGGAAAGCAAACCCTCCACGCAGCTCTCGCCGCTGTTGTTCGACCTGACGAGTTTGCAGCGCGACGCCAATCGGCGTTTCGGGTTCTCGGCCAAGAACACACTCGCCATCGCGCAGGCGCTCTACGAGAAACACAAGGTGCTCACTTACCCGCGCACCGATTCGCGTCATCTGCCGGAGGATTACCTCGCAACGGTGAAGGCCACGCTCCACGAGATGAAGGGAACGGCCTATGGGAACTTCGCCGACGCGATCCTCGCGCAGGATTGGGTGAAGCCGAACAAGCGCGTCTTCAACAACGCGAAGGTGAGCGACCATTTCGCCATCATCCCGACCAACGTCACGCCGGGATCCCTGACCGAAGCCGAGCGGAAGATTTACGACATGGTCGCGCGCCGGTTTCTCGCGATCTTTTATCCCGCTGCCGAGTTCCTGATCACGACGCGGATCACCCGCGTCGAGCACGAGCCGTTCAAGAGCGAAGGCAAGGTGCTCGTGAAAGCCGGATGGCTGGAGGTGTATGGCCGGGAAACCGCGGCGGAAGCCGACGAAGGCGGCAAACAGCTCGTGCCGGTGCAGGCGGGCGAGCGCGTGAACACGAGAGAAATCGAGGTGAAACAGACGCAGACCAAACCGGCCCCAAGATTCTCCGAAGCCACGCTGCTCAGCGCGATGGAAGGCGCGGGCAAACTCGTCGAGGACGAGGAGTTGCGCGAAGCGATGGCGGAGCGGGGCCTGGGGACGCCGGCGACGCGCGCCCAAATCATCGAAAACCTGGTTTCCGAGGAATACATTCATCGCCAAAACAACGAACTGCAGCCCACCGGCAAGGCGTTCATGCTGCTGGCGCTGTTGCGCGGGTTGAGCATCGAGGAGCTTTCCAAACCGGAATTGACCGGCGAATGGGAGTTCAAGCTCAAACAGATGGAGCAGGGCCGCCTCTCGCGCCCCGAATTCATGCAAGAGATCGCCGACATGACCCGGCGCATCGTGGATCGGACGAAGGCGTTTCCCGGCGACGAAGTGCCGGGCGATTTCGGAGATCTCAGGACGCCGTGTCCGAAGTGCGGCGGTGTCATCAAGGAGAATTACCGCCGGTTCCAGTGCCAGAAGTGTGATTTCAGTCTGCCAACCTTTCTGTCGAGCCGGTTCATGGAGCCGGAAGAGGTCGAGACGTTGATCCGCGAGAAAAAGCTCGGGCCGCTCCAGGGGTTCCGCAGCCGGCAGGGCAGACCCTTCGCCGCGATCATCCGCCTCAATGCCGAGCACAAACTTGAGTTTGATTTCGGCAACGAACCGAGGGACGGCGAGGGCGGTTCGGCGCCGGTCGATTTTACCGGCAAAGAACCGCTGGGCGCGTGTCCGAAGTGCGGCGGCCGCGTGTTCGAGAACGGCATGAACTACACTTGCGAACACGCCGTCGGCAAGGATCGCAAGTGCGATTTCCGCGTCGGATCAATCATCCTGCAGCAGCCGATTGAACCCGCCCAGCTCCAGAAGCTGCTGGCCGGGGGCCGGACCGATCTGCTTGAAAAATTCATCTCGAAACGGAACGGCCGCGCCTTCAAAGCGTTTCTCGTGCTGGGCAAGGATGGCAAGGTGGGATTCGAGTTCGAGAAACGCGAGCGGAAACCGGCAAAGGGCGGGAAGAAAGAGCCCAAGCCCAGGATCGATTTCACCGGCCAGGAACCGATTGGGAAATGCCCGAGGTGCGGCGGCCGCGTGTTCGAGAGCGACACGGATTTTCTTTGTGAGAATTCGCAGGCGGACAAGAAACCGTGCAAGTTCAAAACGGGCAAAACGATTTTGCAACGGCCCATCGAACGCGAGCAGGCCGTCAAGCTGCTGGCGACGGGCAAAACTGATCTACTCGAGAAGTTCATTTCCAAGGCCGGTCGTCCGTTTTCGGCCTGGCTGGTGGTCGGCGAGGATGGCAAGATCAGCTTCGAATTTCCCGAGCGCGAAGGCTAAACCGCGGAAGGAAAGTGAGCGCTTTTCGCCAAAGTGCGCAACTCATGTTGAGCAGTCGCGGAGTGAAGTCTTATCGCACGAAGATTTCAACAATGCTATCGGTGTCAATACGCACTGCTTCGGACTTGCCGAAATAAATGATGAGGCGATAATCTTCCGGCGCGCCAACGTTCTTGGGTTCGGCAAACGCGTATTCAGCGCCGTTGTTGAGACGCACGGCAAAGGGTCGAAACGGCCGCCGCTCCACCAAGCCCTTGATCTCTTCGACTTTCATGCCGCAATGGTAGCGTCAAGGACGCAACACGGCAAGCATGGGATAGACGCGAGCGGCGTCCCAAGGGGGGACGTCCTCGACGGGGCGTCGAGTAAGACAGCCGAGGGCGGCTGTACTCCCGAAGCGGATTTCATTTCTGGCCGAATGATTCGATCAGAGAATCAACGCAAAAGACGCAAAGGCGCCGAAGCGCAAGGACGCGGCGGAAAAATTCCGAAGGGATTTCGTCCTTAAGCCCAAGGTTGCGCCAGCAACCCTGAGTTAGGCACGCAGAACCAATCAAACCCCAACAACGGGGTTTTGTCCGCTGTGAGATGCACCGTGACGCAACCCCGGTGGGGTTGTGATCCATTGGATTCGGTCACCCAAGGTAGCTCGTGCCTCGCAACCTTGGGCTGGAGGCTGGAATCCCTTTGGGATTCGACGAACCGGATTTGCGGCTCGCGGGGACGCTCGACCGACCGGCAAAAAATTATGAAACCGTAACCAGGAAGGCAGAAAGGACGAAAACTTTTCTCGTGAATTCCTGGTTTTCTGATTCAATCCTGTCGCGTTAGGATTACTTAACGAAAAGGCCTATAAATAACGGTTATGGGAACGGTTCGCCAAATATTTTCCAAGACTGACGCTGAATGGTTGCCAGACGATAAGACCTTGTGGCGTTACGTTTCTCGTAAAAGATTGTTCCCTTACCTCAAAGGGAACGTATTCATTCCTTCAATTGCTAAACTTCGGGAAGAGGACCCATTCGAGGGCGAATTCCACTGCGACATCGCGTGGTTTAATCAGGCTCTGCGAGATCGGTTTGCTCAGCAGCGCAACTCGGTTCTCGCATGGATACATGACAAGCTCTGCACGGAGAGTGATCGGCGATTAATCCAAGTAAATCGCGCCTACACGAATTATGCAGCGAAAATTTTCCAGCAGAACTATTTGAGATTTTTGAGAACAACACGCTTTGCATGGTGTTGGTTCCAGTCGGGGATCGAGTCCGCATCGATGTGGAATACTTACGGACGAGATGGAGTTGCCGTGAGAACGACCGTGCGTAAGCTCAAGTTGGCTCTAGAGGCGTCGGGACACGATTTTGCATTTGGTAAAATGACTTATGTTGAGGCAGTCCCACCACCTGTATTAGGCTTCCATCCCGATGATCCAAAACATCGTCAATTGTTGTTGAGGCCAGAGTTTCTTAAACGGAAAGAATATGGAAGTGAGAGCGAGGTCCGCTTCGTTACAAGCGCGGCTGGAAGTCCGAGCAAGCCAGGTATCACTCTGAATCTCGCGCCAGAAGATTGGATTGATCAAATCCTGTTGTCTCCCAAGTCAAGTAGCAGTGAAGAACAGGCTCTCAAAGATTTAGTGAAGAAGGTGGTTCCATCTACTTCATGCTCGAAATCACGCCTTCTCCAAGGAAATGATCGAACATGGTCACGGCGTGCTGAATCGGCTGCCGCTTCGGACGAATCGGCTGAATTGGCGTGGAGAGACGGACATGACGGCATTCCTTCGATTGTGAAAGAAATCTAGCCACTCGAAGCCCGTGATGCGGCTCGGAGAGATTGCAGGACAATTGAAACGAACTGATCTGGCGATATGAAAGAGAATAGTTCGTTGTTCACGCTTCTGTTGCTGTTGAGCGCCGCTGCCTTACAACTTCACGCCCAGCAAAGCGAGGCCGACCGCAAGCTACTGGCCGACATCCGCACTAAAGCGGAAAAAGGCGATGCGCAATCCCAAGGTGAATTGGGTGCAGTATTTACCTTTGGCCTTCTTGGCGTGGTAAAGGATGATGTTGAAGCGGTGAAGTGGTATCGCAAAGCCGCCGAGCAGAATCTCGCCCCGGCTCAATACAATCTGGGCGTCTGCTACTACGAAGGCGACGGCTTGCCCCGAGACGCGGGTGAGGCTGTGAAATGGTATCGCAAAGCGGCCGAGCAGGGATTTGCAGGCGCT
>WNGF01008083.1_pt1 | contig 12477 bp, 15 predicted proteins | sample 5400641 | NCBI WGS metagenome assembly WNGF01 (sample SAMN13153371, study PRJNA577476) | soil metagenome | isolation source: 80 cm soil or saprolite under grassland replicate 2 | place: USA:California | collected 2016-06-15
GACCGACGAGCGCGGCCAGGCGGTCGTCCGCGACGGCCAGGTCATCGGCCCGCTCGAGCTCGAAGCGCTCGAGGCGCTCGGCCTGCGCAATCCAGAGCTCGACTGGCGTCTCGTCGCGGGTGCCGCGCTGCTGGCGTTCACGATGATCGGCATGCTCTCGGCGTTCATCTGGCACTTCGATCGCCCGCTGCTGTACCGCGATCGACGCATGATTCTGCTGGCGAGCTTGCTGTTGATCGCCGTGGTCGCCGCCAAGATGATCGTGCCCGGTCGGCCGCTGTGGGCGTATCTCGTGCCGCTCCCCGCGGTCAGCATGCTGCTGGCCATCTTGCTCGACGCACGGCTGGCGATCTCCGTCAGCGTCGTCCTGTCGGTCGTGCTGGCGTGGATCGCGGGCGGGTCGCTCGACGTCGCCGTCATCGCCCTGGTCGGCACCATCACTGGCGCGCTCGCCGCGTGGCGCAGGGAGCGCGTCCTGTCATATTTCGTCGCTGGCGCTGAGGTCGCCGCGGCGCAGGTCGTCGCCTACCTGGCGTTTTTCCTGGCCGGCCGCTCGGACGATTTCACGCAGCTGTCGCTGATCACGTTCGAGCTGGTCGTGAACGGTGTGCTGTCGTCACTGCTGGCCATGGGCAGCTTCGCGCTGCTCGGACGAATGTTCGGCATTTTGACCACGATGCAGCTCCTCGAGCTGGCCAATCCGACCCAGCCGCTGCTGCGCCGCCTGCTCATGGAGGCGCCAGGCACCTATCACCACAGCATCATGGTCGGCAATCTGGCCGAGCGCGCCGCCGAGGTCATCGGCGCCGACTCCCTACTGGTGCGCGTCGCCGCCTACTACCACGACGTCGGCAAGCTGGAGCGGCCCTGGGCATTCATCGAGAACCAGGCCGATTCCAATGCCAACGTGCACGATACGCTGGATCCGGTTGCCTCGGCCCAGGTGATCTGTGCGCACGTTACCGACGGCGTGAAGCTCGCCGAACGCTATCGGCTGCCGCCGCGCATCCGCGAGATGATTCCCCAGCATCACGGCACGCGCACGATCAGCTTCTTCTACCAGCAGGCGGCTGAACGCTCGGCCGAGACTGTCGATGCGGCACTGTTCACCTACCCCGGGCCGCGACCGCAAACCCGCGAGGCAGCCATCTTGATGCTCTCGGATAGCACCGAGGCCGCCGCGCGCGCCGCGCGTGACCACTCGCGCGAAGCGATCGAGCGCCTTGTCGAACGCATCATCCGCCAGCGCCTCGAAGAGGGCCAATTTGACGAATGCAATCTCACCTTGCGTGACCTCACGCGCATCAAGCAGTCGTTCGTGACGCTGTTGACGGGCATTTATCACCCACGCATCCCCTACCCGCCCAGCACTGCCGAGAGCCGCCCGGCCCTCGAGGCCCCACCTGCGAGCGTCGCCTCGGCCTGATGATCGAGTTCGCCGTCGAGGATGGCCTCGAGGCTACGTGGGACGAGGCGCGGATGGGCGCGCTCGTTCGTTCGATCGTCGAACGCGAACACGGCGGCCAGGAATACACCATCAGCCTGCACCTGGTCGGCGACCAGACCATTCGCTCGCTCAACCATGAGCACCGTGGCCTCGATAGCCACACTGACGTCCTGTCGTTCCCCCTGCATGACCCGAATGGGATGCGCTTCGTCCTGCCGCCAGGGCAGCCCGCAAGTCTCGGCGACGTCGTGGTTTCGTACCAACGGGCACTGGAGCAGGCACGAGACTTCGGTCACTCCGTCGACCGCGAGTTGGGCTATCTAGTAGCGCACGGTGTGCTGCACGTGCTCGGCTATGATCACGAGGAGCCGTCCGAACGGCGGATGATGCGCCAAAAAGAGGAAGAGGCGCTCGCGCCGCTTGGCTTTACCCGCTAGACGAATCGCCCGCTCGTTCGGCTATGCCTTCGAAGGCCTCGTCGCGATCCTGCGCACCACGCCCAACTTCTGGTTGCACGTCGCGGCCGCCGCGTTTGCCCTGGCCTTGTCCATCCTGCTCGGGCTGGCACCTTCTGAAATCGCCCTGGTGGTGCTGACCATCGCCCTGGTGCTGGCCATCGAGGCCTTCAACACCGCCCTGGAAGTGCTGTGCGATGTGGCCACACCTGAGTACCACCCACTGGTCAAGCGCGCCAAAGACATCAGCGCCGCGGCGGTGCTGATCTCGGCCGTGGCCGCCGTGGCCGTGGCCGGCCTGCTGTTCCTACCGCGTCTGGCGCGCTAGCCGTGCCATTTCCACACGGCCGTCCCCCAGGAGAGGCCCGCGCCGAAGCCGCTCATCACGAGCGTGTCGCCGGCGCCCACGCGGCCACCGTCGATTGCTTCACATAATGCAACGGGAATGCTCGCCGCCGAGGTGTTGCCATACCGTTCGACATTGACAAACACGGACTCGTCATGCAGCTTGAGCCGCCGCGCGGCCGCGTCGATGATGCGCACGTTGGCCTGATGCGGAATCAACAGGTCGATGTCGTCGGTGGTGAGTCCAGCCTTCTCGAGCGCCTGCACGACCGACTCGGGTAGCACCCGCGTCGCGAAGCGAAACACGTCGCGCCCTTGCATCTTGACATAATGCTCGCGCGCTTCCACCGTCTCATGCGATGCCGGGCGACGGCTGCCACCGGCCGGCACGTACAGCGAGCACGCCCCCGAGCCATCGCTCCCCAGCACAAACGACAGCAACCCGCCTGGCTCCGATGTCGGCTGCAGGACCACTGCGCCCGCCGCGTCGCCGAACAGCACACACGTCGAACGGTCGGTCCAATCGAGAATGCGCGTAAAGACCTCGGCGCCGATGATCAGTACCGCCTTGTGCACGCCGTTGAGAATGAACTGACTGCCCGTCGCCAGCCCATACAGGAACCCGCTGCACACCGCGTTCAGATCGAACGCGCCCGCCCGCGTCGCGCCCAGCGCGTGCTGGACCAGGGACGCGGTGGCCGGCATGTTCGAATAGTCCGGCGTGCACGTGGCGACGATGATCAGGTCGAGTTCCTCGGGCGTGACGCCAGCGCGATCAAGCGCCCGTCGGCCCGCCTGTACCGCGAGCGAGCATGTACTTTCTTCCGGCGCGGCAATACGCCGTTCGCCGATGCCCGTTCGAGCCCGGATCCACTCGTCCGAGGTATCGACGAGCTGCTCGACCTCTGTGTTGGGCATCACGCGCTCGGGCAGGTACATGCCCCAGCCAGCGATGCGTACGTAGCGCCGCTCGTCCTGGGCCTGTCGAAGGATCACACGCGTGGCTCCGACTCCGCTGTCGTGCGCTCACCTGGCTCGATCAGCACCAGCGGATCGCCAGGGTGTACCAGTTGACCGTTCTCGGCTGCAAAACGGATGACTCGCCCCGAACAGTCCGCTGTTACTTCGTTGAAGATCTTCATCGTCTCGACAAGTCCAATGACGGCGTCCGCATCGACCCAGTCGCCGTCGTTGACGTAGGCGCGCGCCGACGGCGTTGGGGAACGATAGAACACTCCGGTAAACGGTGCCGCTACTCGATGCAAATGGTCATCCGCTGCTTCGGGTGCTGGAGCGCCAGGCGCCTCCAACGTGTGCCCTGGTTCGCGGCGCACCCGCACGCGAAATTCGCCATTGGCCAACTCGAGCTCAGTGAGGTCGCTCGTCCGCACCGCCGCGACGACGGATCGGACCGCTCCGAGCCAGGCGCTTTCGGTCACTCTTCGAAGCGCCGCACGATCACCGCGGTATTGTGTCCGCCGAAGCCGAGCGAGTTGGACAGCGCCGCGTCGACGCGCGCCCGACGCGCGACGTTGGGCACGTAGTCGAGATCGCACTCAGGATCGGCGTGCTCCAGGTTGATCGTCGGTGGCAGGCAGCCCTCCAGAATGGTTTTGACGCACACGATCGCTTCGACAGCGCCGCTGGCACCGATGAGATGCCCGGTCATGCTCTTGGTCGAGGATACCGGCGGGACCTGCTCGCCGAAGACCGACTTGATCGCCTGTGTCTCGGTTCGATCGTTATGCGGTGTCGACGTTCCGTGGGCGTTGATGTAGCCGATGTCGCTCGTAGACAGCCCAGCCCGCCTGAGCGCGAGGCGCATCGCGCGCGCGGCGCCTTCGCCACCTTCGCTTGGCGCCGTGATGTGGTACGCATCGGCCGTGGCGCCGTAGCCGAGCAGTTCGGCATAGATGTTTGCGCGGCGTCGACGTGCATGCTCCAGGCTCTCGAGGATCACGATGCCCGCCGCTTCGGCGAGCACGAAGCCGTCGCGGTCGCGATCGAACGGGCGGCTCGCCCGCTGTGGTTCGTCGTTGCGGCGCGAGAGCGCGCGCATCGAGTCGAACGCGGCCAGGCCGATGCGCGTCACCGGGGCTTCGGACCCACCGGCGATCATGACTTCGGCATCGCCACGGCGAATCATCTCGGCCGCTTCGCCGATACTGTGGCCGGCCGTCGCGCAAGCGCTGGCGACTGCGAAATTCGGTCCCTTCGCGCCGGTGTCGATCGAGATCAGGCCGCTCAGCATGTCCGGCAGCATCATCGGTACGACGAACGGACTGACCCGATCTGGCCCGCGCGTGTACAGCGTGATGGCCGCGTCTACGATCGTGCCGATGCCGCCAATGCCACTCCCGACGAGGACGCCGACCTGCTCAGCTTCCTCGGGCTGGATTTTGAGACACGCGTCGCGCACCGCCTCCTTGGCGGCGACCATCCCGAGTTGAAGGAAGCGGTCCATGCGCCGCGCTTCCTTCTTGTCCAGGTAATTGGTCGGGTCGAAGTTCTTGACCTCGCCGGCGATCCTGACGTCGAGGTCGCTGGACTCGACCAGCGTGACTGGCGCGACGCCCGATCGACCGTGCACCAGAGCGTCCCACATCGACGGCACATCGTTGCCGACCGGCGTCACAGCGCCCATGCCGGTGATGACGATTCGACGTTCGGATTCCGTCACCGACATTTGGCGGCAGTATACCGCCAGGGTTTTTCATCTTGTATCATTGGCGCCACCCCGATTAGCACTCAGGCACGTCGAGTGCTAATCGGCAGTTGCAATGCCAGAGCTGACTCCACGCCGAGAACGAATCCTGCGCCATGTGGTCGAGGAATACGTCGCTCTGGCGCAACCCGTCCCGTCCGACCTGATCGCCAGGAAATACCAGGGCGAGCTCTCCCCGGCCACGGTGCGCAACGAGATGGCCGCGCTGGAAGAGGCTGGCCTGATCGCCCAGCCGCACACCTCCGCCGGCCGCATCCCGACCGATCGCGGTTACCGCTATTTCGTCGAGCTGCTGATGCACGAGGAGCGCGAGCTCGCGCCCGCTGAGCGACGCGCCCTGCGCCAGCAGTTCAACCATCTCGTGGCGTCGGGCACCGAATCGACGCACCTCGCGTCGTCACTGCTCGCCCGCTCCCTGCGCAGCGCGGCGGTGGCGACTCAACCTGCCGCTACGACCGCCCGCCTGCGCCGCCTGGAGCTGGTGCCCCTCGAAGACGACGTGGTGCTGGTGACTCTGCTGCTGCAGTCGGGCAGCGTCCGCCAGGTCGTTCAGCGCCTCGACCAGATCATCGCTCGCGACGAGCTAACTCGCCTCAGCAACGAGCTCAGCGACAAGCTGGCCGACAAGTCCGCTGGTCAGGTTCGTCGATTGCTCAAGGGTCTGACCGAGCCGGCCCGACTGTTCGCGTCGGCGGCGATGCGGCTGCTCCAGCAGGCCCAGGACCAGGCGTTTGCGGCGGTGTCGCTGGAAGGCCTGGCCCAACTGCTGAGTCAGCCCGAGTTCGCGCAGAGCGAAAAGCTGCGCCCGATCATCGAAGTGCTCGAGCATCAGCCGCTGCTGGCGCGCTTTCTAGCAGAGTCGCTGGCCAGCCCCGGCGTACAGGTCATCATCGGCGCCGAAAATCGCCTCGAGCAGATGCGCGAAGCGTCGCTCGTGCTGACCCGCTACGGGTCGGACGAAGACATCTGGGGCGTGCTCGGCGTGCTCGGTCCGACGCGCCTGCCGTATTGGCGCGCGGTGCCCATGGTGCGCTTTATGGCCGAGCTCATGGAAGTCGTCGGCGCCGGCCGCTGATGCGCTAAGGTTTCCTTCCGAAAATGGCCCGCTCGTCCACCAAGCGCGACTACTACGACGTCCTGGGGGTGGCTCGCACTGCCTCGGACGACGTGATCAAGAAGGCCTACCGTAAGCTGGCGCTGCAATTCCATCCTGACCGCAACAAGGCGCCTGAGGCGACCGAGCGGTTCAAGGAAGCCACCGAGGCCTATCAGGTGCTCTCGGATACCGAGAAGCGCTCGATGTACGACCGCTACGGGCACGGCGCATTCGATCGTGGTGGCGGGGCGACGGTCGACTTCAGCAACTTCGTCGGGCTGTCCATTGAGGATCTGTTCGAGTCGTTCTTTGGCTCGCCTGGTGCGCGCGGCGCGCGGCAGCGGGTGCAGCGCGGCCAGGATCTGCGCTACGACCTGCACCTGACGCTCGAGGAGGCCGTGTTCGGCACGAGCAAGGAGATCACGCTCACCAAGCACATCACCTGCACGCGCTGCACGGGGAACGGGATGGAGCCCGGCAGTCAGCCGGTCAAGTGCACGCGCTGCGAAGGCAGCGGCGAGATTCGGCGCGTCCAGCAGTCGATCTTTGGACAGTTTGTGAACGTGACGCTGTGCGACCGCTGCGGCGGCGAGGGCCAGGTCATTGCCGACCCGTGCAAAGAGTGCCAGGGTCGAGGCGTGGTGCGCGCCAAACAAACCATCTCGGTGGATGTGCCACCAGGTTCGGATGAAGGCCTACAGATCCGTCTGACCGGTGGCGGCGAGCCCGCCCCGAGAGGCGGCGTCGCCGGCCACCTGTACGTCGTCCTGCACGTCCAGCCCCATCGCTACTTCAAGCGCCAGGGCCACGACCTCTTGCTGGAAGTGCCCATCAACGTCTCCCAAGCCGCCCTGGGCGACGAATTCAGCATCCCCACGCTAGACGGCCGCGAAGTCCCGATCAAAGTCCCCGCCGGCACCCAAAGCGGGAGAATCGTAAGGGTGCGCACCGAAGGCGTGCCCTATCTCAGGGAACACGGCCGAGGCGACCTGCAAGTCCACCTCAAAGTTCGCATCCCCACTGAGTTATCTGACGAACAAAAGAAACTGTTCCGCCAACTCAGCAATACATTCGGCGATGACGGCACCACCCCGTCAGAGAACAAGAGCTTCTTCGACAAGGTCAAAGACGTGTTCGGCGGCAGCTAGGGGTTTGAACTCGAATTGCGAACGACTGTTCTGTAAGGAAGGCTTCTACACGCTGGTAGTGCAGCAACCAGTGCAGCAACCCGGCTAACTGGATGCTGCACTCGGGAAGATAGCCGCGAGCTGGTCAGCGGCATCGCCAACCATCGTCTGCATGACGTGCTGGTAACGCGCCGTCATGCTGGGGCTGGTGTGGCCCAGGATGGCCATGACAACCCGATCCGGCACGCGCTGGGCGGTCAGCCACGTCCCACACGAATGCCGCAGAGAATGCGGTGTGGGGTCCATGGCCTTCGGCTTCAGGCACGTTGCGTCAGGGTCGCTGTGCCAGCCCCGCCCGCATGACCGGCAGCGCCTCAAAGTCTCAAGCAGGCCTGCTCGCTTCAGGTGCTGCTTGAACACGCGTTCCACACGTCGGCCAACGATGGGTTGACCCAGTTCGTCACAGAACACCAGGTCGTGCTCTGGCCAATCGACCGGACAGCGTACGCGGTACTCGAGAACGCGCCGCCGTTGCGCTTGAAGCGCTTCGATCGCAGCCGGGATGAGCGGAACGGTGCGCTTGCCGCTCTTCGACTTGGGTGGCATGAGCCGCCACGGTCTGCCAGGGATGATCGTGAGTTGCTGGCGGACGTGCAGCTGCTTCGCCTCTAGTTCGGCCCCACCCTGGTCTGCTCTGGCGGGGTCAAACCAGCGAAGGCCCAGCGCCTCGCTAATGCGTAGACCGCTGGCCAGCATGACCGTGTAAAGCTGCTCGAACTCATGGCCACGGGCCACATCCAGGAGCATGGCGGCTTGTTTAGGCGTGAGCGGCCACGGCTCTTGATCTTCCTCGTGCGGCGGCTCAACGAGGGGCACCGGGTTGCGTACGAGGAGATTCCAGCGCACAGCCTGGGCAAGCGCGGCTGACAGTGCGGCCCGAATGAGCTTGATGCGTTTGACCCCCAACTCCTTTGCGATCAGGTCCTTCTGGAGCTTCTGCACGTGCTGCGGGCCCACCTTCGCCAGCGGCGCCTTGCCAATCGCGGGTGCGATGTGGACTCGGACCGCCGTCTCGTACAGCAGGTGGGTGCCGGCGCGGCGCCCTGGCCTGATCGTGTTCGCCAGCCACTCCCCCAGGTACTTGTCGAGGGTCAGACGTTCGCCTGGCAGCGGTAAGCCATGCTCTGCGTCATGCAGCGCAGCGGCAAGCTTCTTGGCGACTTCCTGTCGAGTGCGTCCAGACAGATACTTTCGCTTGCCACCCTCGAGCGAGACCGTTGCTCGCCATAGCCCGCGAGCGCCCTGGTAGATCGACCCCTCGCCGTTTCCGCGCTTACCCATCGTTCTCCCCTCTCTTTTGCTTGGATCGATGCTCACGCCACCATGCACGTGCTGCCGCACCTGAGGCCGAACACGTCGGACAGAACCGCCGGCGGTCGCGACGTGGCACCCTCTCGGGCGTGTATGAATAGCCACACCCGCCGCACGACCACAGTCCTACTGGCGAACTCAGCGCCGCCGCCAACTCGATTCCTAGAACAGTCACGAGCGGCTTGAGCTGCGCGGTGAATCGGATCCCGATGCTGGCTGAGCGACGATCAGTGTCCCATTCGGGCCTCAGCGCCAGATCGGAGGGCGGCATCCACTCGGCAGCAAGCATTGCCAGAGTTCGCCCCTGCTCATCGATCGAGGCGATATCCGTGAGCAGCACTCGCTGCGAGCCCTCCCTGTAAAGGTTGTCGACCACCGCGCCGATCCTGCGGCTGCCATCCGGCCCCAGGTACCCGCCGTAGAGCATGCAGGTTCGGTCCTGGGCACCGATCGGCTCGCCTCGCTGCAGACTGGCTGCACCATGAAGGATCGCGGCCAGTTGACGTGCGCGACTGCGCCATCCGTCCAGCGGCTCACGCACGCGCGTACCGATGCGCTCAGTGAATCGCCAGCGTTGAAGCTGATCATCGTCCACGTCATCGAGCCCTACTTCCTCGAATCCGCTGTCGTGAAGCGGCCCCCAGGCTGTCGCGAACGCCAGGAGCTGGTGGGATGCCGCGCGATCAAGGCGAACGAATGCTGACAGGCAATTTCCCGTCGCTGGGCTGAGAGCGCGCGGTTCATCGGAATCGACCCATTCGATCCATTCCGATCCATCAGGGTCGAGTATGACGCGCGGCGCTGCGGGTACCCGGTATCGAAGAGCGGACGAATCGAGTGGCCCGATGTTCAGCATCGGCGGATCCAGCGCGAATCCTGCACTGACGAGTTGCAGTTCGAAGGTGCGCCATCGTCGACGTTCGGGACCAATGACAGCGATCGCCACGACACTTGATCTAAACCTTGATCTCAGGATCTAGCATATCACCTCGCCGTCGGTCACGATAGTGGTATTCAGGCCATGGAGGGACATAACGATGGAACAGGCGCTTCTTTCGATTCCACAGGCCGGCGAGGCGTTGCACTTGGGTGAGACCAAGGTCAAGCAGCTCGTCGCCCGAGGTGAACTGCTCAGTGTGAAGATCGGCAAGAGCCGCCGGATTCCCGTCAGTGCGGTCCGAGACTATGTGGCCCAGCTGGTCAGCCAATCGTCAGCGGGACTGACCGCGTCCTGACGGCCCGTCGTGGACGCGTGGCGGGTGATGAAGCCGCCCGGCATCCACAGCCGGCTCTGGCGCGCCGGGTTGCTACCGACTGGGCCTTACTTGACAGAAAACCTCCCGTCTGGTGCCTTTCTGAGTTTCAGATCTGGGTGACCCGTGCGGATTTGAGCCCGCGATCTACGCCTTGAGAGGGTGGTTGGGGACCTCTCCGGCGGGGTCGCACGGGGTCGCCACAAGTTCAAAATCGGCTTCTGCAAGGGCTTTGTGGTCGCCTCCCGGCGCGGTCGGTCGCCCGGGTTGCTACCCACGTTGCTACCCAGCAGACGCTGTAGATCCCACCCTAAAAAGCCATCTCGTCGATGCCGCTGGGGCCTCTGTCGCGCTCCTTCGGCGTGTGTAGTGACGGGTGTAGACCTCGTCCGGGTCCTCGAGGGTAGCGGGATCGAGCAGTTCGAACCTGACCTGCGACCCGAATGCCGCTCGAGGTGCCTGGCTAGTTGTTGCGGGGCTTGACGTTGGTTACAGGCCGGTCGGGTTTGAGGTAGCGCCGTTCCGTCCGGCTGCTCGCACAGGATGGGCGACGGACCTTGCAGCGGTCTTCCACCTGCCTGACAGTTCTAGCCCGTCATTCGTCACACAGCCCCTCCTGTGATGCGGCCGGGCGACGGGCGTTGACAAATTCCGATATAGGCATATGATGGCGCCATGGCACGAGCGGCGACGACCTCGGACGCGTTCAACGCGATCGCCGAACCGCGGCGGCGGGAGATCCTGGTGCTGCTGCGGGGCGGCGAGCGGCCGGTGACCGATCTGGCGCGGGACCTGGGGATGACCCAGCCGCAGGCGTCAAAGCACCTGCGGGTCCTCCGGGAGGTCGAGCTCGTGCGGGTCCGCGGGGCGGGCAAGCAGCGGCTGTACGGCCTGGACGCCCGCGGGCTGCGGCCGGTCCACAAGTGGGTAGGCGGCTTCGAGCGGTTCTGGAGCGAGAGCTTCGACCGGCTGGACGAGTACGTGCAGGAGTTGAAGCAGGCAAGGCAGGAGGGACCACACGATGGCGACGACCAGTAGCGGCGGCAAGCCTGCGCACGCGACCGCGGACCGCGAGATCGTGATCTCCCGGGTGATCGACGCCCCGCGGGAGCTGGTGTTCGAGGCGTTCACGCGAGTCGAGCACCTGTCGCGGTGGTGGGGACCGGAGGGCTTCACCACCACGACGCGGTCCTTCGAGTTCCGCGTCGGCGGGGAGTGGGACTTCGTGATGCACGGGCCGGACGGGACCGACTACCAGGAGTGGATCACCTGGCGGGAGATCGTCCCGCCGGAGCGGATCGCGCTGCTGCACGGCGAGTCCCGCGACGACCCGAACGCCTTCGAGTCGGTCCTGACCTTCGAGCCGGCCGGCGAGCAGACCCGGATCGTGATGCGCACGGTGTTCCCCACCAAGGAACTCCGCGACGAGGCCGTGGAGAAGTACCACGCGATCGAGGGCGGCGAGCAGACGCTGCGCAACCTGGCGGCCTACGTCACGGAGGTCGCCCGGGAGCGGTCCACGGGCCGCGGGCCGGCGACCGCCGGCGAGACCATGACTGAGCAGAAGACCGCGCAGGAAGGGACGGTGCGCTGATAGCCGGGAAGGTGTTCTTCAGTGTGACGATGTCACTGGACGGCTTCATGGCGCCCGACGCCGTGCCCGTCGGGTACGTATTCTCGCCCGAAGGTCAGAACGACCCGAGGGTCCACCGCTGGATGACGCAGTGGTCGGAGCTGCAGGCGTGGGCGTTCCCGCTGCGGTGGTTCCGGGAGAACCTCAAGCTCGGCGAGGGCGGCGAGGAAGGACTCGACAATGACATCGCACGGGCGACGTACGAGCGCACCGGCGCGAGCGTCATGGGTAAGCGCATGTTCGACGGCGGCGAGCTGGCATGGCCGGAGGAGGCGCCGTTCCACACCCCGGTGTTCGTCGTCACCCACACCAAGCGTGACCCGTGGGAGCGGCCGGGCGGCACCACCTTCCACTTCGTCAACGACGGCATCGAGAGCGCGCCGTTCCAGGCCCCCGAGGCCGCCGGCGACCGCGACGTGCGCATCGCCGGCGGCGCCGAGACGATCCAGGAATACCTGGACAGCGGCCTGATCGACGAGTTCTCGATTACGCTCGCGCCCGTGCTGTTCGGCACCGGCATCCGCCTGTTCGACCGAGTGGACCCCGCCCGCCTCGCGCTGGACCAGGCCCGCACGGACGCATCGGCCCGGGTGACCCACCTGACCTACACCGCCGTGAAACGCTAGCCCGCGTTCCCGCAGCCTGCGGTGCCGGCGTGTCCCCGCAGGGCGAGGTGCCGGTCGGTCAGGTCAGCTCGTCAGTCAGGTCGGGTAATCGAATTCGCCGGCCTTGACGCCGCGGACGGCGGCGGCGATCTCGGCCTGGAGAGCAGCGCGGAACCGCTCGCGTCGCGGGAGTCCGCGGGCGCCAACCGCCAGCATCCCGACTCAAGACCCGCGTCACCAACGTCCGGCCCTCGTACAGCTAGTCGTGGGCGAACCCGATGGCGCGCTCTGGCTCGATGTCTTCGGTGTGTGGTCCGGCCGTCGCCCCATGCGCGATTCGGACCGGGCTCGTCGACGAGATTCAGCTGTTCGTCGTGCCTATCGTGATTGGCGGCGGCAAGGGGGTGCTGCCCAACAACG
>WNGF01008086.1_pt1 | contig 12475 bp, 12 predicted proteins | sample 5400641 | NCBI WGS metagenome assembly WNGF01 (sample SAMN13153371, study PRJNA577476) | soil metagenome | isolation source: 80 cm soil or saprolite under grassland replicate 2 | place: USA:California | collected 2016-06-15
TTGAACCAGTGACCCCCGGCATGTGAGGCCAATCAGGGGCTCAAGAGGCACATCCCACTCTGTCCCCATCGGTCCCCAGGCATCCCGCTCGGACCCGCATGAACACTGGGCTTACCTAGGTTCTGGCCCACTCGCTGCTTGATACCGTGTGCCCTGGAATATGCTGCCTGATGCTGGCTAGGTGCCACCCTAGGTGCCATCAGCGAGGAGCTTGCAGGGACCCCCTGAGATGTGACCTCCTCCCGACAGGGCCACGAGTGGTCATCGGGGGCCGGGTGCTGCTGTTCCCGGGACCGTACCTTCATGCCTTCCCCCTGGCAGGGTGTATGTTATACGAAATCGAGGGACTACCAATCTCCGACGCGGCGCAGGCGGGTCTCGCGGGTGTATCCCTGGTAGGCCTGGCAACCTTCTGACGACCAGCGTAGCTTCGCATTACTGGTCCGTACGCCCCGCCCCCGGTGAGGGAGAGCGGGGCCACATCAAGCGTGAGGCCCTGGGTCCCACTAGGGATTCTTGCGTCGTCCAGCCTGAAGCGCTTGGAGAACCGTGTCGTTCCCGCCCTCCCCCGAAAAGAGTCCCATCAAGAAGAGCTTGTCATCGGGTCGCGAGAGGGAGGTCGTGCCCAGCAACACGCCCGGTCCCAGCCCCTCGCACGGGACGCTTGCTCTTGCTGGCTCGACAAACGCGGTCGTCACACCCTCTTCGCTGGGCGAGTCATTATCCAGCATCGTTGACGTAGGCTCTTACAGTAATCCCCTCTTCTCGGCTATCCACGGTACTCTTTCGTCGCCCGCCTCATCAACGCTGAGACCTCTCAACCTTGATCAGCGACAGCCCGATCAACCAGGACCAGATCAAGCGGCTCACGCGCGCCGGCATGGGCGGCCCCTGCCAGGGGCCGGCGCTGTGGCGAGCAGGTGGCCCTGCTGCTCGCCCTGGTCGTCAAGCGCGCCATGTCTTCCCTCCCCGGGCCGACCCATGTGCTCTTCGCCACCGCCGCCGGGCTCACGGTGGACCCTGGCAGTCAGGACGCGACGCGCGGCCTGGCCCTGGCGCCTCGACCACCATGCCACCCGGGCTTCTTGGTGCTCGATCCGCTCTGAGACGCTGGCCTGCGGCGAGCTTAAGGCAGTTTCTTCGCTCGCATACTGCGGAACTGAATGCGGCTCGGAAAGTCATGCGCTTGTAACGCCAGGTAACCCGACGGCGCGCGGGTGCTATTGTAGGAGTTCACGAGTATGTTATTCATGGTCACGCTGATTTGCTGGCCGTTGGCCTCAATCAGATAGCTATTCCACTCACCCAGCGGTCTCATCGGGAATGAACTGGGCGCCTGCAGCGCGTAAATGGCGCCGGTACGATGTACCCCGGCCCCATCTGGGGCACCCATATCATCGATCTGGATCTCGTGGCCCTGGTCGACGGCCTGCTGCAAGGCGTTCGCTGCGGAGGGCCCGGGCGTCCGGATGAATACCCCTGAGTTGTCGCCGGCGTGGAGCTCGCGCCATTCAATCCACACAGCGAAGTTCGCAAACTGTTCCTTGGTGTAGAAGTACAGACCGTAGCCGGCGACCGTCTCCAGGACGGGACCATGGCGCAGGAACTGGGGCTGGCTGCCGGGCTGCGCCACCAGCTGCCAATCTGCCGGATTCATGGAAAGCGGCGCGAAGCCTGATCCCGGCGGGCCCAGTCTCTGCCGAGTGATGATCGCGTCGGCCGTGCGCCTTGCCAGGGACAGCGCCGTCAGTGACGGATTGGCCGACCCAAGAGTGGGGAAGACGGCCGGCCCGGCGACATAGGCGTTATCCACCGCATGGAACTTGCCATTGGTGTCGGTGATCGACGCGCCCGCCGGCCCACAGAATAAGGTCCCTGCCTCGTGGTGGGTCGAACCCAGCGAGTCGCGCCACACTGCCGCTTTCTGGGGGTCGGCCCCCGGCACGGGCGGGCTCATTGGGGGTGGCATTGCCTGCCAGGTGTTCTGGGCGTTGTTCCAGTACTCGATGTTCGCCGGTTGCTTTGCGAGCGCGGCTGCGAGCCGCAGGGCCGCCCTGTCCATGTCGAACCACAATTGCGCATCGGCTTGGCTGGCGTTGAGTTGGACGTAGGCACGCCGCCGGCCGAACTCATCGGTCTCCGGGCTGAGATCGAGCCAGTTCCCGGCGGGATCGGGGTTGAGGCTTTGCTGGCCACCCATCTCGCCGATAGATCGGAAGATGATGCAAATCCAGTTCGGGTCCTGGTTGGCGCGAGCCTGGTCCTGCAGCTCGACGTCTGGTACCTGCTCCCACATGTTTTTCTCGGGGTTGGCATCTCCCACTGCCGCAGCGCTGACCTGAAAGTGGAACCGCCGACCCTGCGACGTGCCACGGATCAGGAAGGCAGTCGTCTCCAGGTCCGCTGGCGGTCCGCCAAGCCCAAGTGCCGACCGCTTGATGCGGACGGTGATGTTGCTGCGCAGGTGCGCCATCAGGTTGCCGAGCCGAGGTGAGCCGAAGATCGTCGAGCCCACGCCGAGCGAGTCGAGCGCCAGCCGCGTCGTCTCCACAGTTCCGGCGGCCAACACGACCGCACATGTGGAGGTTAAGGCGAGGGTCTTGGGAACCCCAGCGGCGACCAGGTCGATGCTCGTGATCGCATTGCCAGCCGTGTTCAGCCGGACCACGTGGACCCGCGGCACGAGGAACAGACGCCGCTGGATGTCCATTCCGGGATTGGTGCCGGCGTCGTCGCGCGCCGCGTCTACCAGAAAGTCGGCGCTGCTGAACTTGTCATATGGGAACAGGCCTGGTCCTGGCGACGAAGCCACGACCGCCAGCGGCGCCTCCTCGACCGCTGTCAGCGTGGCCACCCCTCCTAGGGCGGCCTGCAAATCGGCCAGCAGCGTGTCGTGAAACTGGTGGCGCAAGATGTACTGTGCTTCGTCGGCAACGCCGATTTCGCGCTCGGTCAGGTCGTAGGCTCCTGGCTGGCCGCCGCCCGGACCGACCAGGTACGCGATGACATCCTGCGGCCACTGAGCCAGGTCGCCAGCCGTCAACCTGGGCGACCAGCCACCCCAGAAGAGGGACCGCCCGCCGATGCAGTAGGCCAAGCCTGGAAACACCTGGTTGCTGATCCAGGGCATGCCCCAGATGACGTTCTGCGTGCCACTGCCGTCCTCGCGGCTGCGCGGGTACTGCGGCCCGCCAATGCTGCCGCCCAGCCGCTGGGGCAGGTTTTGAATGTGGGTCGGAAACAGGAATGCACCCGCTTCGAGCACGAGAATCCTGAGATTCAGGTCGACACCGTGGCGGTAGAGCTTCTCAGCGCAGTAGCCGCCGAACATCCCGGCCCCGATGACAACCACGTCAAACGGGTAGCCACCATCCTGTTGCTGGGCCTCGATTTCGGCCCAGTCGTTGCACACGTACCGACCCAGCACGTCGTAGGCGAGGTCGGTCTGCTGGACCTGAACGCGATCCGTCGCCGATGACGACTGAAGGAGGCTGGCGAGATCAGGCGGGCTCTTTGGCATGACTGCTATCTCCTGTGACCGGCTGCCTACTCCCCTGGATTCCGGGACCAGCATGGCCGGCGAGCGGGCGGCCGGGGGATCGACTCAGGTTATTGAGGTAGACCGAGCGTTCACGATGCAAGCTCCCATGTCCGCGCGGGGAGGGTCTCTTCGGCACTCCGTCGTCTCCCGGCAGTGAGCGTACACGGGATCGTAGGCCGGGAACTGCTTTGTCACGTTGTCGTGGTCGTCCTTCGCCGTCGCCTGGAGACCCGTCGCAAGCGCGTAGAGGCCCGAGGACTCCGGCGTGAGCTGCCGCGCGTCGGTATCGGCGCCGCGTACAATCAGTGCCAGCGGTCGCAGCGCCGGGTCGTCGAGGTTGCACTTGTCCAGGAACGCGCCAAACGAGCAGCGCTCGCCGTGGTGTCCTAGCTCAACGCCGGGCACATCGTACGGGATAGCGTCCTCGCGCTGCGCCACCTGCATCACCGGGTTCGCCACTCCCAGGCTGTCGCGAGCAGGGTGATCAGGATGTCCCCGACATTGTGGCCCCGGATCACCTGCAAATCGCCCACCGGCACGGGGGCGCTCGCCGTGACCACTCCGATGGTCGCGAGCGCTAGCGTTACCTCGATCCTCCCGACTTCTGGCTGTTGGTCTCGTCGAGCGCCGCTTTCAAGCCCCGGGCGAGCTTGGCCACATCGTCGGTCGCCCAAAAATGCATGTAGAAGAGCCGCGGCGTGTCCTGGAGCCCGTGATTGTGGAGCGCCGTCACCTCGATGCCATGCTGCCGGAGGATGCGGGCAACGGCGTTTACTTCCTTGTCGACGAGCACGAAATCGCCGGTGATCGCCGCCTTGCCGTCCGCGGTCGGCTGGAAGTTCATCACCGTCACCACGCCCATGGCGGGCAGCAGCGGGACCCCCATCCCCGTGATCGCTTCCGCGCGCGGCACCGTCACCTGAAACACGCCGCCGCCGATGTCTCGCCCTGCTCGGCCGAGCACCTGCTCCACCTGCTTCGCGTCGAGCGCCGGTCCGCCGGATGCGGCCGGAGCCGCACTGGCAGCGCCGAGGGGCGTCCCGCTCGCGGACAACGCTTGGCGGAGCGCCTTGGCCATCTGGACGGCGTCCCCCTGCCCCTCGTAGTGCATATACATCACGTGGGGCGACATCTCGTTCAGGTGGTTGTGGACAGCAGTGACCTCGAGCCCGCCGCTCAGCAGGCCCGACATCACCGCCGGCACCTCCTGATCGAGCAGGACAAGGTCCCCCATGACCATCGCGTGGTCGGCGACCTGCCTGAACGCCGCGTACGATCCGAGCGCGAACCCGGCTTTGACGGGAACGCCCTTGACGCTGACCGCGAGATCGGTTCGCGGCATTCCGACGCGGAAAACGTTGCCGGCCTGCAGCTGGCCGGACTTGCCGAGCGCCTGCTCCACCGCCTTCCAGTCGGGATCAGCGGCGGGCGAGAGTCCCGGCGAAGCGGCGGCGACGAGCCCCGACACCACGATCGCACGCTTCAAGATCTGGGATCTCATGGTGATGGTCTCCTTGTTCATCTCGCGTGCTGCTGATGCAGCCGCGACACGTTGTCCCAGCGGATGTTCTCCTTCACCGCCCCGCTGCAGTTTGTTCTCCCAGTGGCTGACAATGAGTTTCTCCGAGAGCCCCTTCAGCGTCTTCGGATCACAGGACGGCGGTTTGATTACGTCATGCGGTTCCCCTCATGTGGCACGGCCATATTCCTCGCGGTCATCGACGGAGCGAGGGTCCACCGTTGGCTCTCATGAGCCGCCTGCCGCAGGCCTCGAATCGTGAGGTCATCGAACGCCGTGATCGAATCCGCCTTCGTCCACAGCCCGACGCGACCGGACCTGAACCGCGAGTCGTGGTGGTCGAGGTAGAGCGTGCCATCCAGCCACGCCTGCATGTGATCGCCGAGGGCCACGACCCGAACCGTGTGCCACTGTCCGAGCGCCGGCGCCTTCACGCTCGCACTCGCGAGCTGCCGTCGTCCGCGATCGTAGGAGTACAGCCGGAAGTTCCCCTCGAGGGCATTGGCGCGGACGACGTAATACTTGCCGTCGTTGAAGCGGAAGACGATACCGCCCGAGGCGTCTTCACGCCCGGAGATCGGCTTGAACTTCACCGACACGTCAACATCGGTGTATGGCCCCGGCGGCGCCACGATGACGTTGAACTCGTTCTTGGTCCCTCGCTGCACGAGCGCCTTCTTGCCGCTCGGCGTGCCAGCCATGTCCTCTACGGCCCACTGGCCGGCGACGGTGGTCCAGCCTTCGATCCCTTTGCTCTCGAAGTCGAATGTCTCGACCGGACTGCTGTCGGGCAACTTGATCTCCGGGGGCGCGGCCAGCGCCTCTCTACGCCGGCGCACACTGAAGGCGCCGAGCGTCGCCAGCGCGGTCCGCAAGAACCGGCGCCGTGACATCGCCGGATGGTGCATCCCTGCCTCCTAGTCCAGCTTCTCGGTCACGGTCTTCCACTCCGTGCCCTTGAGCAGGGTGACGTCAGCGACGGGATGAGCATCCTTCATCGCCGGCATGACGCTGACGGCGCGGAACCCCGTGTTCTCCTTCACGGCGGCGGAGGCGGCCGCCTCCAGTGACCGCTCGGCCTTCGCCATCGCCGCGCTCTGCGCCTTCGCGGCTTTGAGGTCATCGGCCTTGGTGATCGGCTCCGCCTTGGCGACCTTCCCCGTCTTGTGATCGACGATCACTTCGGAGAAGTTGTCGCCTTTCATCGTGTAGACGGAGAGCTGAAGCTTGCCGTCCTCGACCTCGTACTTCGCAGAGATCGGCTTCCCTTCCTTCGCGCTCGCGGTGATCCCTCGCTCCAGCGGGATCTTCGTCCCGCTCATCGCCTTTGCCAGTTCCGCGTGCTCCTTGTCGGCGTCGGTCTGAGCCAATGCGATGTGAGGGATGAGCAGCGACAGCGCGACGATTGCCGAGACGACGATTCTTCCGATCATGATTGATCCTCCTGTTCGCTGGCAGACATCAGGTGACGAACGGACGCACGACGGTCCGACCCGGCCGCGTCCCCCGAAGCGAGCACAATTCTGAAGATGCTTCCCTTACCTTCGTCGCTCTCGAGGTCGATGTGGCCGCCATGCGCCTCCACGGCCCACCGCGCGATGCACAGCCCGAGGCCCGCCCCGCCTGACTCGCGGGACCGGGCGTTATCGACGCGGTAGAAGCGCTGGAAGATCGCGTCGTGATGCTCGGCGGCGATGCCGGGGCCGTTGTCGATGATCTCGACGACCGGGGCTCCGGACCGCTCCCGGACGACGACGCGGATCGACGCGCCCTCGGGACTGTACTTGATGGCGTTGTCGAGCAGGTTGATGACGGCCTGGCGGAGCACCACCCGGTCTGCCATTGCCGCGACGCCCCCGATGGCGTCGGTGACCATGACCTGGCGCTTCTCCTCCGCGAGCACTTCCAGCTGGCCCGCGACCTCGATGGCGAGCTGGCCGAGGTCGATTCGTTCGAGCCGCAGCGGGACAGGCCCGGCATCGGCGCGACACAGCAGGAGCAGCGTGTCGACGAGCCGTGCGAGGCGATCGGCTTCCTCCAGCATGCTGCCGATGATTTCCCGGTAGGCCGGCTCGTCGCGGTGGCCACGGAGCCCGACCTCGCCGACGCTCCGGATCGCGGTGAGTGGGGTGCGGAGCTCGTGAGACGCATCGGCCGTGAACCGTCGCAGCTCCACGAAGGAGCGTTCGAGCCGGGCGAGCGTCTCGTTGAAGACCGTGGCCAGTTGACCGAGCTCGTCGGCCGGGTCCTCCACCGGTAAGCGATCGTCGAGGCGGTCCGCGCTGATCGTTCGCGCACGCTCGGCCATGCGTCCGACGGACGCAAGCGCTCGGCGCGCCAGGGCATAGCCGCCCAGCACCGAGAGGCCGAGTGCCACCGGAAAGCCCAGGCCGAGGACCAGGAGCATCTCCCGAAGCTGATGCGACAGAGGTTCCTCCGACCTCCCGACGCGCAGCACGACGGGCAGGCCCCCGACGTCATACGGCGCGGCCAGGACCCGCATACGTCCGCGTCCGGGGAGGTTTATCGATGCAGGGGAAGAGCCCGAGATTGGCCCGGAAAGCTCAAGAGGACCGAGGTCCGCGGTGTCCGGCCCCGGACCGCGATAGAGAAGCCGGCCAGCCGGGCTCCATACCTCGAGCCACCGACCGCCTCCAGCGGCATCGTGCTCCTCGTGATCGGCCTCGATGCGCCACCGGACACCGTCGGCCCGATCGCGCTCGAGCATCTGCTCGGCGATCTCGAAGTCGTCGCGGAGCTGCCGATCGAGGGCGGTCCACAACGTATGCCTGAGGAAGACGAACACGCCGCCGGCATACAGGGCCAGCACGGTCGCGAGGGCGGCCGTGTACCACAGCGTCAAGCGCACGCGGACGCTTCGCGGTCGCCACGACCCGATCACGGCTCACCCTGACGAACGGTGAAGCCGACGCCCCGCACGGTGTGGATCAGCTTGGTCGGGAAGTCCCGGTCCACCTTCTTCCGGAGCCGGGCGATGTGGACGTCGACGACGTTGTCGATGGGCGTGGCGCGCGCCGACTCCTTCCAGACATCACGCGCGAGCATCTCCCGCGAGACGAGCTGGTTCTGGTGACGCAGCAGGTACTCGAGGACGTCGAACTCTCTCGCGGTGAGGTCCAGCACGTGCCGGCCACGCTTCACCGTGCGGGTCACCAGGTCCATGTCGAGGTCTCCGGCCTTGAGGCGGAGGATCTGGTCCGCGCGGCCGCGACGGAGGAGTGCTCGGATCCGGGCGAGTAGCTCGGCGAACGCGAACGGCTTCACCATGTAGTCGTCGGCGCCACTATCCAGGCCGAGCACGCGGTCGTCCACCGCGTCCTTCGCGGTCAGGATCAGCACCGGCGTCTGTCCCCCGCGGCGGCGGAACGCGTCCAGCACTTCCAGCCCGGGCCGCCCGGGAAGCATCAGGTCGAGGACCACGAGATCGAAGGTCTCGGCACTCGCGAGAAAGAAGCCATCCTGCCCGGTCCGGGCGATGGCGACCTGGTAGTGCTCGCTCTCGAGACCCTCTTTGAGAGCGCGCGCGACCTTGGCTTCGTCTTCGACAACGAGGATCCGCACTGACATCCTCCGCAGGGTTGACGCTACGTTGGGGGGCTGGCTCCGTCTACTGAAGTCTTTCTGACATTCGCGTCAGAGTTCGACGAGCGGCAGGCGAGCTTGACGCCATCGGGCAGGGCCTTCGCAACCACGTCCGATTCGATCCATCATCCATCGACGCTCCGACACCATCCGAGACGACCCCGGCTTCACCCTGGCGCTTGCGATTCGCCCCGAACGGCTTTACGCATGGTCCTCGTAGACGGCGGCGCGATGACTCATGGGCAGGAACGCGCAGACCATGTTGCGCGTGGCATCGAACGATAGCGTGTGGGCGCCGGGTTCCGTCGGGACGGTCTCGTGACGGCGGAGCGGATTCGTGTCGAACACCTCGATGACACCGGGATCGCCGACCGCAACGTAGACCCGGCTGAGCGCGGCATTGAAGAACACGACGTCCGGAACGCCGGCAATCGATTCGCTGGCGAGCACTTGGCCACCGTCCGCGTCCACCTCGAGCAACGTCGCGGCATCGCAGGCACAGAACAGCCGGCGCCGCGTCACGTCGATGTCGAGGCCATGAGGGCCGGCCTGCGGCATGGTCGCCGCTCGCGCGATGCGGAGCGGATCACCCGCACTGACCACGACGATGTGCGGTGGGTCGGCGATGTTGACGTGAAACACGTCGGCGACGGGATCGTACACGGACCAGCGCGTTCGACCGGCGACCGGAAGGTCGGCGATGCGGTTCCGGACGCGAACGTCGACGATCGAGACGGTGCAGGAGCCGGCAACGGCGGGATCGCCCACATGGGCGACGAGCAGCCACATGCGAAGTGGGTGATAGGCAAGCCCGTTCGGGCGGATCCCGACCGCGATCTTCTCGACCACCGCGTTCGTCTCAGGATCGATAATCGCGATCGTGTTCTCGCCTCGGTTCGACGTCAGGACGAGCTCCGGGGTGCGGACGACCAGGGCGCCCGCGACTGCCGGCAGCTTGCCGATGGAGCCAAGGTACTTCGTCTGTGTGGAATCGATCACGTCGAGGGCATCGTTCGCGGTGTGCGCCACGTAGATCCGGCCCGTCGGCTCATGCACGGCCGCATGGTCGAAGCCGCCCGCGTGCGAGTGCGGCGGAAGCTCGACGAATCCGAGATGCTGGAGCGGCATGTCAGCGCTCGGCGGCGAGCTGGGAGACCAGGCGCTCGACGTTCGCCACGATGCGGTCGCGCGCGGCCGCATAGCCGTTACTGACCGCCGGCACGTCCCACTGCTCCACGGGCTGGCCCTTCGAGGGGGCGACGTCACAGCCAAAGCTCACAACGCGTGTCGCGCTCTCGAGGTCGTAGAGCGTGACGGGCCGCGGCCGGGTCGGTGCCGCGCGCAGGCCGTCGCCAGCCAGGCCCTTCACCGCCGCCGGCGCCAGCTCCGGATCCGGCTCGGTGCCGGCCGCCACGGCGTCGAACGCCAGACCGCGGGCTGCGGTCAGCCGGCGGAAGTGCGCGGCGCCGACCACGCTCTTCGCCGCGCCGTGCAGGCAGACGAACAACACGCGCCGCCGCGAGGCCGTCGCGGCGACCTGACTGCCGCAGTACGAGTAGAGCGCGTCGTACATGGGGAACTGCCGCGCCATGTTCTCGAAGTCGTCACGACTCGTGGCCTGAAAGCCGGTCGCGGCGGCGTACAGCCCGGGCGATTCCGGCGTGAGATGGCGGTCGTCGGTGTCGGCTCCGCGGACGATAGAGGCCAGCGTCAGGAGCGCCGGATCGCCGAGCTCGTACCGTTCGATGAACGCGTCGAAGGAGCACTGCGGGCCGTGATGTCCGAGCTCGACGTTGGGCACGTCGTACGCGATCGCGTCTTCTCGCTTCGCGGTCTCGAGCACCTGCGCCGGCGGAACGAAGAGGAATTGGGGCTTGGGATCGATGAAGCGCGCGATCAGCCACGGACACGCAATCCGGTCGACGCGAGCGCGCTCACGAGTGATCCACTTCATGGCATGGCTCCTCTCGCAACGAGGTTGCTATCGTAACGAGGTGATGACGAGGCCCGCCGCGGCGCCGGCCGCGATGAGCAGGGGTTCCGGGACCTTGAAGCGCCACGTAACGCCGAGCACGGCCAGACCGATGGCCAGCGTCGGTACGTCGACGATCGCGCGCCGGGCCAGCACGAAGCACGCGCCGGCGATGGCTCCCGAGGCGGCCGCCGTCACGCCGGCCACGAACGCCCGGACCTTCGGGTTGGCGCTGATGCGGTCGAAGTACGGGAACGGGATGATCACGAACAGGTAGACGGGCAGGAACACGCCGACCGCCGCGGCGACGGCGCCGGGGAAGCTGGCCACGAGATAGCCGATGAACGCGACCGTGATCACGATGGGGCCCGGCGTCAGCATCGCGACGGCGACGGCGTCCAGGAACTGCTTGTCGTTCAGCCAGCCGTATTCCTGGACGACGCCGCCATGGAGGAACGGGACGATCGCGAGGCCGCTGCCGAAGACGAAGGCGCCGGCCTTCGTGAAGAACCAGAGGATCTGCGCCAGAACTTCGGGTGTGACGGCGACGGCCAGGCACGCCGACGCCGGCCGTCGCAGCCACGCCGGCGGTGCCTGGGCCACCAGCGCGACCACGCCCGAGAGCAGGAAGAGCCAGACGATCTCGGACTCGGTCCAGGCCGTGACCACCGCCATCACGGCGAAGATCATCCACTGGAGCTTGTCCTTCGCCATCCTGGCGTCAGCTGACCGAGGGCGAGCCCGGCGATGAACTCCTGCGGCGTCAGCCAGTGCAGCCGATCCACCACGTGCTGCTCGAGGAGCGCGATCATCGAGAGGCCGCCGCCGAACGTGAACGCACCGATCGTGGAGAACAGGGCGACGACGCTCCCGAGCCGCGGCGGCGCCGACCCGCCTGGAGTGAAACAGGAACAGCCCCATGCCACCGGTGAGGAGCAGGATCGGGATGGCGCCGAGCGGACTCGCCAACGCCGCGACGGCAGCTCCGCCCGCGATCAGTCGATGCGGCAGCCGCGCGGAGGACCGAGCGGCCGAGCCGGATCCAGGCCACGATGAAGATCCCGACGACGACCGGACCGAGACCGTAGAGGGCTCCGCGAAGAATCGGACTGACGCCGAGCGCTGCGTACGTCGCCGTCAGGGCGAGCATGACGAGAAACCCAGGCAGGGCGAAGCAGAGCCCGGCCAGCAGCGCGCCCCACCAGCCTCTCCGCTCGTAGCCGAGGAAGATCCCGAGCTGCGTCGCGGTCGCGCCTGGCAGCACGTTGACCAGGGCGAGCCCTTCCACGAACCGGGACTTCGACACCCACTGCCGGGTTTCCTGGAACTCCGCCTGCATCACGCCCATGATCGCGGGACCGCCATAGGCGGTCGCGCCGACCTTCAAGAAGCCGGTCGCGATCTCCTTCCACGTAGCGGTCGATACCTCAGTCATCGAGGTGGACCTCCGTGCCGCGGCCGGCTCGCCGTGCTCTGTCGTAGACCGCAACGGCGGCGGCCGCATCCTGAAGCGGCGTCGGCGAAGGCGAATGTCGCGTCCGGGTCGCAGGAGCGCTTGATGAGCCAGGCGGAGGCGATGCGGTCGATGTGCGGGCGCGGCCGGGTCACCCACGTGCTCCCGCGCGGGGGCAGGGACGTCCGGTGGCGTCCTCCGGTGGGGCGTGGGCGTGTCTCCGCGGCCCGCAGCCGCTTGGCGGTGGTCTCCCAGAGCGTCCGAGTCCGTCGCCCGGCCGGCGGGTCCAGGTAATCGATCCCCTGAATCCGGTCCAGCTCGCGCTTGAGGCCGTCCAGCCGGCCGCGCAACTTGGCGACAGAGCCGCGCTGGTTCGTCCGGTGGCGG
>WNGF01008091.1_pt1 | contig 12472 bp, 6 predicted proteins | sample 5400641 | NCBI WGS metagenome assembly WNGF01 (sample SAMN13153371, study PRJNA577476) | soil metagenome | isolation source: 80 cm soil or saprolite under grassland replicate 2 | place: USA:California | collected 2016-06-15
GTTCGCTAGGTCACAGCATGCAGGCATCGACGCGGTGATCAGCCTCGCCATGGCTACCGCGTCGGTCCGGCCATTCTCCCCGTCTGAACCCCGCGCGTCGTGGTTCGAGCCAGCGGCCTTAACAAACGGTAGGAAGGTCGGCGCCGCATCGGCTCGGCCTGTGCCAGGTATCGCTCGGCAAGCTCCGGATCTGGATCGGCCCTTGGTTCCTGTGCGGTGCCCGCCGCCGGCGATTCCCGGCCGCTTGCCCGCCACCGTGGTACGTCCACGCCGAGAGCGGAAAGCGGCTCGGGACAGCCGCCGGTCCGCCTATGTGCCAAGACGATTGCTGATGGTCGTCCTGGTCATCCAGGCGGCTCTTTCCCTCCGTCTGGTATGGTCTAACACCGCGTTCACGGATGAGGCCCTGTATCTGTGGGCAGGGCACGTTGAGATTGCTCACTGGTTGAAGGGCATCCCGGTGCCAAGGTCGTCAATCCCGGCCTTCCCCACATACTTCTCTGGAGCGCCTGTCATCTATCCGCCGCTCGGCGCGATCGCCAACGCCTACGGTGGGCTGGCTGGCGCGCGGCTGCTGAGCATGGCGCTCATGCTCGGCACGACGATCCTGCTCTACGCGACGGCGTCACGGCTCTTCGGGCGGAACGCAGCGCTGGCTGCAGCGGCCATATTTGCCTTCCTCGGACCGACCCAGTTCCTCAGTGCATTCGCCACCTTTGACGCACTGGCCCTCTTCCTCCTCGCCTTGGCGACATGGCTCGTAATTCGGGCTGATGGATGGGCCAGTGAACCGGTGCTTATTGCCGCCGGCCTCGTATTGGCGCTCGCTGACGCAACGAAATACGCGACGGCGTTGTGGAACCCGGTAGTGATCCTGCTTGCTGCATTCTCCGTCGGAAGCTGCAGTCGGCTGCGCCCGGCTTTTCGCATCATCCGGCTTACCGTGTATATAACTATTCCTCTTGCTCTGGCACTGTTCCGTTTCGGTGGTCCTACGTACATTCGTGGCCTCATGTATACCACGCTTTCGCGGCAGACTAGTGGGCCGACCACGGCACCGGCGCTTGTCTTGGAAACGTCGTTCACCTGGCTCTGGCTGGTCGTCGCGCTTGCCATTATCGCAGTGGTAGTCAGCTTCAAAGACTCGCTACGGACCCGGCTGCTATGTATTGTCCTAACCGGGGCCATGCTACTCGCGCCGCTGCACCAGGCGCAGATTCATACACTAACCTCACTGCACAAGCACGTGGACTTCGGCGCGTGGTTTGGCGCGATCGCAGCCGGTTACATCCTCGCCCGAGCTGCGGAATACTGCCGAGCCAAAGGCTGGCGTATTCTCGTCGCCGCAACAGGTGTTGTTGTATTTACTGGAATAATCCAGACGGACGCCCTATTCCCCACAGGTTGGCCCGACATGACTGGGACTGTTGCGATCATGGGCCGGGTCATTCCGGCAGACCATTGCCCATGTTTCGTCATGTCGAACACCGTTGTTGAGTATTATTTGCTCAGCAGGGTTTCTCCGATCGAAGACGGTGACATCACCGGCCCATTCGGATTCCACTACTGGGATAACAAAGAACACAAGGATCTTGCTGGCGAAGTCGCCTATACTCATGCGATCCGCGACCACTACTTCTCGGCCGTAGAGATTGACCCTGCACAGAGACCGTCGCTCTACAAGTCCGCCGTGCGGGCGCTGGCAACTTCGGCTGGCTACCAAAAGGTCACGACCATCCCGATTCCGCATTGGCCCGGCAGGGTAGTCGAGATCTGGCGTTACGAGCCGCAACGCGATCAGCAAACGGGCAGCAGGCATGCCGGCCACAACTGAGCGCGGCGCACACCGGCGTCAAGCTCGTGCGACAGCCGGACTCCCGGCCGCGCCGACGGACGCTGAGAAGGTTAGCTACGCCGACCGGGGCATTGCACTAATCACCTGCAGTTCCCTGATCAGTTTCGGCGCTCTGCTGCTTAGTCAGACCCGGTTCATCACCGTTAGCCGCCCGCTCCTTGCCCTGATGCCGCTGCTGACGTTCACGATCGCCTACTATGTCATCTCCCTGTGCGTGAACACCGGCACCCACAGTTTCGACTACCCGGCACATCGCAGACTCGTCGCCTCGTGGCGGCCACGGCATTACCCATCCCTTGATGTCTTCCTCCCCGTCTGCGGCGAGCCGCTCCCCGTGCTGCACAACACGTGGAAGCACGTCTTCGAGCTTCTGCACGCCTACCCTGGCGCCGCAACCGTTTACGTGCTTGATGACGGTGCCAGCAGGCGCATCGCGGCCATGGCCCGTGACTTCGGGTTCGCATACCTCGTGCGCCCGGACCGCGGATGGATGAAAAAGGCCGGCAACTTGCGACACGGCTTTGCCATGTCAGCGGGCGAGTTCATCCTCGTCCTTGATGCCGACTTCGCACCGCGCGCCGACCTGCCCGCCGAGATGCTGCCGTACTTCGATAAAGAACCGTCGCTCGGGATTGTCCAGTCCCCGCAATACTTCCGCACGACTGCGCACATGTCGTGGATTGAGCGTGGCGCCGGCGCGGTGCAGGAGCTGTTCTACCGGCTCGTGCAGGTCTCCCGCGACAGCCACGACGGCGCGATCTGCGTTGGATCCTGTGCGATCTACCGCCGCGTAGCATTGGCGTCAAACGGCGGCACCACGCTGATTGAGCACTCCGAGGACGTGCACACCGGGTTCGACCTGCGCCGGGCCGGCTGGGGCCTGCGCTACCTCCCGGTGCCGCTGGCGACTGGGTTGTGCCCGTCCGACCCGGACTCCTTTCTCACTCAGCAGTACCGGTGGTGCTCGGGGTCCATGTCGCTGCTCGGCTCACGGAAGTTCTGGGCGACGAAGATGCCGTGGCGGACCCGCTGCTGCTACCTGTCCGGGTTCTGCTACTACATACACACCGCGCTGTTCACGTTCGCAACGCCGCTATTCCCTCTGGTCATGCTGATCTTCATGCCCGAGCAGGTCCGGCTGGCCAACTATGTTCTCATCATGCCGTCCATCGCCTACAACCTTGTGGTCTTCCCTGCCTGGCATCGCTGCCGGTTCGGACCGTCAGCATTCATGGCCAAGCTGCTCTACGGCTGGGCGCACATCTTCGCCCTGTGGGACATCGCTCGGCGCAAGCGGATGGGCTGGCAGGCCACCGGGACCGCGAAACGGAAGGCGGGCACCCGACGCGTATGGGCCGGAATCGCCGCATGGAACGGGAGCACGTGCATCGCGTGGGTACTGCTCGCTATTTGGCGCATGGTGCAATATCCAACGATGAACTTTGTGGTCCTCTTCGGGACTGGCATCTTCGCTTGCATGGTGGCGATCATGGCTCTTGGCTCCCGGCGCAACTTCGCTCGTATGCCAAAGGAGAGTGAGTGAGCCGTGAAGGTGCTACGAGCGTTTGCGGCGTTTGTTGCCACAGGTGCAGTGGCAGCAAGTGTCCTCGCCCTCGCGGTAAAGGGCGAGAAGCGCGCGGCACAGGCTGTGCGCCCTGGTCCACCACCTGCGCACGCCACGCTCTCCGCCACGCGTGGGTCTTACGTTGGGTTGTACCGGGCCGAATTCCCTCACTCATCCGCCGGAGAGATTGCGTTCGCCGCAGAGACGGGAATCAGCCCGCAGGTGATCGCCTACTACAGCGGCTGGTTTGAGCCGTTCCAGACTGACTTCGCCACCACCGCAGCCAAGCACGGCGCGGTCCCGCTCGTTCAGATAAATCCCGACGGGGTGAGCCTCCGTGCGATCACAGCTGGCCGGTACGACAGCTACCTGACCAACTTCGCCGTCGCCGTCCGCGCTTATCGCGGCCCGGTCATCGTGAGCTTCGGCCATGAGATGAACGGGTGGTGGTTCTCCTGGGGATACAAGCATTCGTCGCCCATGGCGTTCGTGGCCGCCTGGCAGCACATCGTCACACTCTTCCGGGCGCTAGGAGCCGGGAACGTGACTTGGCTATGGACGATCAACATCATCGACAAGCGCAACAATCGCATACCCGTCCCAACCCCCTGGTGGCCCGGCAGCTCGTATGTGACATGGGTCGGGATTGACGGTTACTACTACAAATCATCCTGGAGGTTCGCTCCCCTGTTTGGGCCGACCATCCGTGCAGTGCGCGCGCTGAGCCACGCCCCCATACTCATTGCCGAGACAGGCGCCGCTCCTGCTGCGGGCAAGCCAGCGAAGATCACCGACTTGTTCGCTGGTGTACGCGCCTACGGGCTGTTGGGGTTCGTATGGTTCGACGCCATTGGGGTGAGGGATTGGCGCATCGACAGTCCCGCAGCGCTCGCCGCGTTCCGCCGGGGTGCCAAGACGTTCGACAGGCCCGGATCATGACCGATCGGATGCGCCTCGCGGTGCCGGGAACCTGGTATTCCCGCATTCTCTATACTCTCGACGCCGACTTGCCCGCGGTGTCCACCTGCACGCCAGGATCACACAAGGAGAAACCAGATGAAGGCCATGCGGATCGTAGCAATCGGGGCAGCACTCGTTGCCGCGACTGCGATCATCGTGGCCGTCGGCCACCACAACCAATCCCCGACCGCGCCGCCGCCGGCCAAGGCGGTCGACCCTGTCACTCTCCCGGTCACACCTGAGTCCTACATCGGGGTGTACCGGGATGGGGTCCCTGGCTCGTACGCCGGCCTGACCGCGTTCACGCAGACTACCGGGATCAGACCAGGCGTGGTCCCCTATTTCAGCGGCTGGTTTGAGCCGTTCCAAGTCGACTTCGCCAAGACTGCAGCCGCACATGGCGCGGTGCCGCTGGTTCAGATCGAGCCGTCCGATGTCAGCCTCACGGCGATTGCAGCCGGCCAGTACGACACCTACCTGAGCACCTTCGCCACGGCCGTACGCTCCTATCGCTACCCCGTCATCGTGAGCTTTGGCCATGAGATGAACGGGTGGTGGTACTCCTGGGGTTACGGGCACACGTCCCCGACGGCGTTCGTGGCCGCCTGGCGGCACATTGTCACCGTCTTTCGCGGGCAGGGAGCCTGGAACGTGACCTGGCTGTGGACTGTCAACGTCATCGATAAGCGGTGCCGCTGCATCCCTCCCCCGGCCCCCTGGTGGCCCGGCGACTCGTATGTGACCTGGGTCGGAATTGACGGCCACTACTACAAGCCGTCCTGGAGATTCGCTCCCCTGTTCGGGCCAACCATCCGAGCCGTGCGCGCGCTGACCCGCCACCCAATACTCGTCGCCGAGACCGGAGCGGCGCCTGGCGCGGGAAAGCCAGCGAAGATCGCCGACCTGTTCGCTGGTATTCGCGCCTACGGGCTGTTGGGGTTCGTGTGGTTCGACGCCGACGGAACCCGGGATTGGCGCATTGACAGTCCCGCCGCGGTCGCGGCCTTCCGCCTCGGCGCCAAGACGTTCAGGAAGCCTGGGTCATGAATGATCGGCTGCGCCTCACCGTCCCGGGCAATGGGTAATCATCTTTTCCCGGGGAGACAAGCATGAGAACCCGCCTGGTAGTGTTCCTGGCCATCGTGATCGCCGCAGCCGCCGGCACCTTCGCGTGCAGCCGGGTCACCTTGATCCCGTCCCGCCCCCCGACCGCACGCGCAACCCTGCCGACTGGCCCGGTCTCTTACCTTGGCGTCTACGCCAACGGCTCACCACCGGCCTACCAGCCGATCGCGGACTTCGCGAAGGCGGCAAACACCCAGCCGAACCTCGTCGGGTACTTCAGCGGCTGGGCGCAGCCGTTCGCGACATCGTTCGCGAAGAGGATCCGCAGTCACGGCGCTGTCACGATCGTGCAGATCGATCCCACCTTCGCCTCTGTACCTGCGATCGCCGCCGGTTCCTACGACGGCTACCTGCGCTCCTATGCCGACAGCGTCAGGAACTTCGGCCACGCGGTCGTCATCGGCTTCGGGCACGAGATGAACGCCCCCTGGTACCCGTGGGGCTACGGGCACGTCCCCGCACCGACGTTCGTCGCGGCCTGGCAGCACATCGTGACGCTCTTCCGCCACGAAGGCGCCGACAATGTCACCTGGCTGTGGACGGTAAATCAGGACGCCTTTAACACCGGGCCGGTCGCCTCGTGGTGGCCAGGCGCGAAGTATGTCACCTGGGTCGGCATCGACGGCTACTACTACCGCACTTCGGACACATTCGCCCGGGTCTTCGGCCGCACCATTGATCAGGTGCGGGCGTTCACCGACAAGCCGGTGCTGCTGTCCGAGACCGCGGTGGGGCCCAAGGCCGGCCAGTTCGTCAAGATCGCCGACCTGTTCGCCGGGATGCGCAAGTACAACACGCTCGGGTTGGTGTGGTTCGACAACGCTCAGCACGAGGGCATCTACCATCAGGACTGGCGGATCGAAGACAGCCAGGCGGCCGAAGCGGCGTTCCGGCTGGGAATGTCCGCACTGACGCTTGCGCATCCTTGACATCGCCGGGCTGGATCAAATCGGCGAAGATGCCTCCTTCGAGCGGGGCAGGACAGTACCTTTTCGTATGCAGGCTTCCTGTCTGGGGGGTATCGCCACGATTTGTGATGCCGCCAGTACCTTACGTGGGCTGCGGGGGGAGCGGGCGCTCCTGGTATGCCCCTGATCGCGGGCAGGTGCGACCTAATGGACTACGGCACAGAGACTCGTTGGAGGGACCTTTTTTCCTCGCCGCAGTCGGCGAGGGCTTCAGCTCAGGACGACGGATCGCAGACCCTGGAAGTTGACGACCCGGCCGACGAGGCGACGACAGAATTCCCGGCCATCCGCGGGCCGGCGCCGGTCGCCGCGCCCCGGGCCGCCTGGCACCGACAGGAACGCGTCCCCGGGTGGCGTGTCAACGGACTGCGTGTGCTTGCCGGCTTGCCGCTGCTTGCCGTGCTCGTCGTGCAGGCGGTCCTTTCGCTGCGGCTTGTCCGGCTTGACACGGCGTTCCAGGATGAGGCCCTGTACCTGTGGGCTGGACACCTGCAGTGGGCGCACTGGCTGCACGGCGCGCCGATCCCGCCGTTGGCGGCCTACTTCTCCGGAGCGCCGGTTATCTACCCGCCGATCGCCGCTCTGGCGGACAGCATCGGCGGCCTTGCGGCGGCACGGGCGCTTTCCCTGGTGTTCATGCTCGGCACGACCGGCCTGCTGTGGGCCACCGCCAGCAGGCTGTTCGGGCGGCGTGCCGCGTTCTTCGCCGCCGCGCTATTCGCTGTGCTGGGCCCGACGCTGCACCTGGGGGCGTTTGCCACCTACGACGCCATGTCGATGTTCCTTGTCGCCCTGGCCGCTTGGTGCGTGATCCGCGCGGGGGCGCGCAAGGACGTGACCGGTTGGATGCTCGCGGCCGGAGCTGCGCTGGCGCTTGCCAACGCCGCGGGGTATTGGTCGGTTCTGTTCGACCCGGTCGTGGTGATGCTCGCGCTGCTCATCGCGTTGCCCAAGCCCGGTGGCAGGCTCGCTGCCAGGCGGATCGCGACGCTGCTGACCGTGCTGGCGACGCCACTGCTGATGGGATTGCTGATCGGCGGAAGGCACTACATCACGGGGGTCGCGCAGACAACGCTGGCCCGGGTCGGCGGCAGTGACTCCGCACTGTCTCTGCTCGGCGACGCCTGGACGTGGACCGGGGTCATTGTGGTCCTGGCCGTGTGCGGCGTCGCCGTCAGCTACGCCGGGCGGCAAAGGCGCACGCAGACGTGGCTGCTGGCGGTCCTGGCCATCGCCGCGCTGCTCGCGCCGCTCGAGCAAGCACGCTTGCACACCGGGGCCTCGCTGAACAAGCACGTGGATCTGGGCGTCTGGTTCGCCGCCATCGCGGCGGCCTACGCGGTGGAAAGGCTCATCATCGCCGGTCCCGCCGGGAGGTTGCGGGCGCTCACCTGCGGGGCCTGCGTGATCGCGCTTGTCTTCCCCGTCTCACTGGGCGCCAGCCAGTCGCGGGCGTTTTCCACCAGCTGGCCCAACTCGGCCAGCTTCATCGCGATACTGCGCCCGCTGGCCGATCACGGCACCGGCCGGCTGCTGGTCGAAGACCCAGCCCCGGCCAGGTACTACCTGCCCTCCGGAAGCCAGTGGCAGCGATGGTCCAGCACCCGCAACATCGTGCTGCCCTCCGGGGCCAGCACCGGCGGCCCGCACGAGTCCGCCGGCGTCACCGGACCCGGCAGCCCGGCCGCCTACGACCGGTTCATCGCCCAGGGCTATTTCTCTGTCGTCGCGCTGAACTTCGCCGACACCACAGCCCTGGACCACCGCATCGCCGCCGACCTCCGACGCAACCCCCACTACCACATCATCCAGGTCATCCCCTACGGCATTGAGGTCGCACCCATCGGCGTCGGCACATACGTGATCTGGCGATACGAGCCGCACGTGGTAGCGCGACCGGGCTACGAGCCACACCTGTGAGCGCAACCGGCCGAGCGCCACTGGAACCACCGGTGAACGCCGTCACCACCGCAGCCAGGCGGCGCCGACAGACCTGCCTGGTCCTTCCTTCACCCCCGGATGAGGAAGAGAAATACTCCTACGTCCAACGGAACCTGCCCTACCTGACCACCCTGCTCATCATCGGTGCGGGGTGCCTCATCATCAGCCAGGCCAGGTTCGAGGCACACGACCCGGTGCCGTGGCCGTTCGCTGTCTTCACCGCCACTTACTTCATCTACCAGGTGATCAGCCTGCCGGTGAACTTTACCGGACGCGGGTTCGACTTGGCCGCTCACCAGGCGCGGATCCAGACGTGGCACCCGCTCCGGTACCCGAGCGTGGATGTCTACCTGCCGATCTGCGGCGAGCCGATCGAAGTGCTCCGCAACACGTGGGGTGCCGTGTCCGAGCTGGTCGCGTCGTACAAGGGGGTAGCCCAGGCCTACATCCTGGACGACGGGCCGTCCGATGAGGCCCGCTCGGTGTCGGAGTCCTTCGGCTTCTGCTATATCCGCCGACCCGACCTGCGCGCTTACAAGAAGAGTGGCAACCTACGGCACGCGTTCGCGCGTACCAAGGGTGAATACGTGGTCATCTTTGACGCTGACTTCGCGCCGCGGCGGGACTTCCTCGCCGAGACGCTTCCGTATATGGATGACCCGCAGATCGCGATCGTCCAGACGCCCCAGTTCTTCCGGAGCAACGCCGCGCAGACGTGGATCGAGAATTCGGCCGGCGCGATCCAGGAGGTGTTCTACCGGTCGATCCAGGTTGCCCGCGACCGGTTCGGCGCGGCCATCTGCGTCGGGACTTCCGCCGTCTACCGGCGGGCCGCGCTCGAGCCACAGGGCGGCCCGACGCTCATCCCCTACGCCGAGGACGTACACACCGGACTGGACGTGCGCCGGGCCGGCTGGTCAATGATCTACGTGCCGATCGTGCTCTCGACCGGGATCTGCCCAGACAACCTCGACGCATTCGTACGCCAGCAGTACCGGTGGTGTACTGGGAACGCGGGTGTTGTGTTCAACCGCCGGATGTGGTCGGTACCGATGACGTTTCCGGCCCGGCTCACCTACATCTCAGGCTTCTTCTACTACGCCTACACCGGCCTGCTCACGTTCTTCGGCCCCACGATCCCCATCGTCATGCTCGCCTTTCTCGCCAGCCAGATCCAGCTGCGAAACTTCATCATCCTCCTGCCGGCCATGCTCACCGGGCTCGTCCTGTACCCGTTGTGGCATCGCGCCGAGTATGGGCCGTCGGTGTGGGCGCTTGGAATCGCCCGTGGCTGGGCCCACGTCTTCGCCATCTGGGATGGCATCCGGGGCAAGACGATGGGCTGGCATCCGTCCAGGACACCGGGCAGCGCGCTACGGCGTTTCCGTATCGGGGTCGCGGGGTGGAGCGGCGGCACGGCCCTGCTCTGGGCGGTGCTGGCCATCTGGCGGACGGTGACGCTGGGCTCTTTGGCGTTCGCCGTCCTGTTGTTCTTCGGCTTGCTCAACCTCGCCATGGTGAGCCGTGTCATCATTCCCGGAGACAAGAAAGCATGAGAACCCGCCTGGTAGTGTTCCTGGCCGTCGTGATCGCAGCGGCCGCCAGCACCTTCGCGGGCAGCCGGGTCACCCTGATCCCGTCCCGCCCCCCGGCCGTACACGCGACCCTGCCGCCCCGCCCGGCCTCTTACCTTGGCGTCTATGAGGTCGGATCGCCGCCCTCTTACGAGCCGATCGCGGAGTTCGCGAAGGCGGCAAACACCCAGCCGAACCTCGTCGGGTACTTCAGCGGCTGGGCGCAGCCGTTCGCGACATCGTTCGCGAAGAAAATCCGCGCCCACGGGGTCATCCCATTCGTACAGATCGACCCCACCTTCGCTTCTGTCCCGGCGATCGCCGCCGGCTCCTACGACGGCTACCTGCGCTCCTACGCCGACAGCGTCAGGAACTTCGGCCATGCGGTCGTCATCGGCTTCGGGCACGAGATGAACGCACCCTGGTACCCGTGGGGCTATGGGCACGTCCCGGCGCCGACGTTCGTCGCAGCCTGGCAGCACATCGTGACGCTGTTCCGTCACGAAGGCGCGGACAACGTCACCTGGTTGTGGACAATCAACACGGACCGCTCCAACACCGGACCAGTTGCCTCCTGGTGGCCGGGCGCAAAGTATGTCACCTGGGTCGGGATCGACGGCTACTACTACTATCCGTCCGACACATTCGCCCGGGTCTTCGGCCGCACCATTGATCAGGTGCGGGCGTTCACCGACAAGCCGGTGCTGCTGTCCGAGACAGCCGTGGGGCCAAGGGCCGGCCAGTTCATCAAGATCGGCAATCTGTTCGCCGGGATGCGCAGGTACAACACGCTCGGGCTGGTGTGGTTCGACAAGGCTCAGCACGAGGGGATCTACCACCAGGACTGGCGGATCGAAGACAGCTACGCGGCTGAAGCGGCGTTCCGGCTGGGCATATCGTCGCTAACCCTGGCGCATCCGTGACGACCCTGGCCACGCCACGTGGGCGGTGCCGCCCGCGGGCTGCAACGACGCTCCGCGCAGCCGTTCGGGATCGTCAAAAGGAACATGGGCCGGGGCGTGCGCCGACCCATCGGCCGACCTTCTTGATCACGAGGCATTGGGGTTGAGCAGCCCGAGCGGGCTCGGCGCGGTGAACTCGACACGAAGGACGGTCAGGCCCCCGCCGAGCCGCACCTGCTCGGCGCGCGCGGCATGGTAGGGCGCGCTTTGCGCCCGCAGGAAGGCAACCAGTGACTGGACGTAAGCAGGGCTTTCCCCGCGGGACGCGCTCTGCGACAGATCGACGGACCGCAGCGGGCTGACCGGGCCGGCGCCCGGACCGGAGTCGCCGAACGCCACGATGTATACCGGATGCAGCGCCGCCATGCCGGCGATCGTGATCAGCAGCCGCGAGTCGACCTGGCCGACGGAAAGCTGCCCGCGCGCCGTGTCCGAGACCGTGATCCGGTTGCTGTCCAGGAGCTGAGCACCCGACGCCTTGCGCGCGCGCACGTCCGCCTGCAGCGCGGCCCTGAAGGCCGAGGGCCCGTGTGGAGCAATCGCCCGGATGTCGATTCGAAGATCCCCTGAGCCGAAGCTCGCGATGACGGCCGGCGAATACGTGGAGCTGAGGCGGCTACCGAACTGATCCCGGATGGCCGGCGTCGCGACGATGAGGTCAGAGCCGAGTGGGCTGGCCGTCCCCGGTGTCAGCGCATGCAGGTCGCCGGCGGGAAATCCGCGAGCCATGAGCAGCCGGCACATCGCGGGATCACAGGACACGACGGCGGCCCGGCTCACCTGACCGGCGACCCACCCCGCCGCGTGGTCGCGAATCGCCGACTCCGAGCCCGCCGTATCAGTGGTTGCCTGGGGGCCGCCGCCGCCCTCACGCGAGGTCGCCGTCGCGCTGTGCTTGGCCAGGGTGAATGCGACAAGCCCGCCGACTATGAGCACCGCCGCCGACAGGAGCGCACCAGTCATCCGGTTGCGCCTGCTAACCCGTGCCGGACGCCCGCCGATCCGCTGGCGGGCTTGCCACTGCGCCGGGGCTTGGATAGCGACGATCGGCCCGCGATCCGCTGGCGGCTGAGCGGCGAGATCCAGCAGCCCGGCGAGATCGGGCTGCGCTCGGTTATCCGGCTGCGCCGCGCTATCCGCCTGCGCCGCGCTATCCGCCTGCACCGCGCTATCGGGCTGCGCTGGGCTCTCCGGCTGCCCGCGGCCATCGGGTTGTGCGCGGTTGCCGGGCTGTCCTAGCCGATCCGGCCGCACGGAGCTATCCCGCCGCACGGGGCTATCCGCCTTGGCGGGTGGTTGCGAGAAGAAGTCAAGCAGAGACGCCTCTGGCGGCGGCAACGCTGGCTGGAGCGGCGTCGTCGGCGCGTCATTCGGGTCCGGCACACGTCGAGGCACAGGTGGTGGCCGCTCGGGACGGTATGCCGGTTCTTTCGGTCCCGCCGGTCCCTGCGCCGCCGGCTGGCGTGGCACCGTCGGCTGGCGCGGGGCCGCAGCCTCACGGGGCAGCCCCACCTCATGCGACG
>WNGF01008092.1_pt1 | contig 12471 bp, 12 predicted proteins | sample 5400641 | NCBI WGS metagenome assembly WNGF01 (sample SAMN13153371, study PRJNA577476) | soil metagenome | isolation source: 80 cm soil or saprolite under grassland replicate 2 | place: USA:California | collected 2016-06-15
TCGTGGCTTAAAAAGGATCTCGCGCGCTTCCCGACGACCGCGCCGATCGTTGTCTTCACCCACCGTCCGCTCTTCGATCTGCGCCCCGACTGGGAGTGGTTCACCGGAGACGGAGACGAGGTGATGAACGCGCTCACCCCCTACGAGAACGTGACCGTGCTGTACGGCCACATTCACCGCGAGCATACGCACACGGAGGGACACGCGACTCACCACGCGGCGCGCTCCCTGATCTTCGCGTACCCGGACCCCGAAACGGGCGTCCCCAAGAAGCCGATTCCCTTTGACCCGCGGAAGCCGTTCCAGAACCTCGGCCTGCGCGTTGTCAACGAGCCTGGAGCGCGAGCCGGAAGCTCGCCCCGAATCAAGGACGTCGAGCTGACGCTGCGCGAATTCTCGGGCACCGTCGGCATCCAACAACTGCTGAAAGAAGGAGTATCTCTATGAAGTACGCCCGCTTCCTCGCTCTTTTCCTGCTTCCCGCTCTGGTCGTGACAGCTCAGGCGGGTGCTCGCGACGCAGAGCCCCGCGCGATCGTGATCACCGCCAAGCGCTTCGAGTTCGTTCCATCGACGATCACGTTGAAGAAAGGAGAAACCGTCAAGCTCGTCGTCACGAGCGAGGACGTCACACACGGCTTGTTTATTCGGCCGTTGAAGATCGACACCGACCTCACCCCTGGAGAGACGCAGCAGATAAACGTCACCCCGCAGTCGGCCGGAACGTTCACGGCCATCTGTCACCACTTCTGCGGCGCGGGGCACGGCAACATGAAGCTGACCGTCGTCGTCGAGTAAGACGTGCGAACCATCGGCAGGTTGCTTCTGCTCCCGGCACTGGGCGCTCTTTGCGCCGGAATCGTCCTCACGGCCGGGCTCGTCGACTTCTCGGCCGCGACACCGGCGGGACGGCTCGAGGAACGGGTCGCCACCTTTGCGCTGAACCGCTCCATCGAGCGCCACGCGCCAAAGGTCGCCAACCCCCTCGCCCGCTCGCCTGCGGCCGTCGCCGCTGGACTCGCCCTGTTCAGAACCCACTGCGTCGCTTGCCACGGCGCTCCGGGAGTCGATCCAACAGAGGCAGGTGCAAGCCTGAACCCTCCGGCCCCGGGCCTCACCCTGGCGCGCGTTCAGGCCCGCTCGGACGGCCAGCTCAAGTGGATCGTTTCGAATGGAATCCGCATGACCGGCATGCCCGCCTTCGGCGCCTCGAGGAGCGAGGAAGAAGTCTGGCAGCTCGTCGCGGCTCTGCGCCGGTTGCCGCAGCTCTCTCCGGAAGAGCGCCACATGCTCGGGAAGGAGCGGTAGCATGGAGCGTGCGGCTATCGAGAAGGACGTCTCCGACGAGGCGCTGATGAGCGATCTCGCGTCCGGGCAACAGGACGCGATTGGCCTTCTTTATGCCCGCTACGCTCCGACCATCCTCGGTATGGCGGCGCAGGCGCTCGGCCGCCCGACCGCCGAGGACATCGTGCAGGACGTCTTCCTTTCTGTCTGGAAGAGCGCTCCCACCTATGACCCAAAGCGCGGACCTGTTCGGCCCTGGCTACTCCAGATCGCCCACTATCGGATCGCCAACGAACTGCGCCGGCGAGCCCGGCGCCCGCAAATCCAGGCCGACCCGGACGGTGAGCGGCTCGCCAGCCTTCCGGAACCCGGGCCCGGTCAGTCCGAGGAGGTCTGGAACGCCTACCGGCACTCGGCACTGAGACGCGCGCTGGAAGAACTTCCGCCGCCGCAACGTCAGGCCCTCGGCCTGGCTTTCTTTGAGCAGCTTTCGCATGACGAGATCGCCTCGGCCCTCAAGCTCCCGCTGGGCACCGCCAAGTCGCGCATCCGAGCGGGCCTGCGGTCACTTCGTCTGCGGTTGGCTCCGCTGGTCGCGGCGCTGGCGGGGATCGCGATCCTCGGCGTCTTCGCCTTGCGCTTGCTTTCCGGCCGCGCGGAGCTCGCGCGCGACGAGCGCGCGCTGACCATGCTCACATCGAGCGACTCCGAGGCTCTGCGGCTGACCGCGCCGGGCGCTCCGGAGTCACGCATCCACGGCGTCTATCGGCACCGTCCGGGCTCGCAGACCGCCGTCTTCACGCTCTCGAACTTCCCGCCTGCGCCGGCCAGCCACGTCTACCGCGCCTGGGCGCTCCGCGGCGGGACGTGGATCCCGTTAGGCGACGCGCACCCCGATGCCTCAGGCCATGCGCGCCGGATTGCCGAGCACCCGGCGCTGGCTTCGCGCCCCGACCAACTGGAAGTCACGCTCGAGCCCGAGATCGGCGGTATGACACCGAGCGGCCCCATCCAGATCGCCTGGCCCCCAAAATAGCAGTGACGGTGAATCCGCTTCCTGTAGGCGACAGATACCCAATCAGCTCCCGGCTCGGCGGGACGCGCCCGCCGGTCAGACTTGCGCTTCGCGGCGCCGGTCGACGGCGCCGGCGGCGAATGCCAGCACCGCGTAGAAGAGGAGAGCCTGGACGGCGAATGCGCGAGTACTCGGGGGATCGGGCAGGAAAGGCGTCGCGACAGTCGCTGCGACGAGAACGAGACCGAAGGCCACGGTCGCGACGCCGGCGCCCCGGCTGCGGGGCCGCGTGGCGCGCAAGTAGATCAGGCCGCCGGTAAACAAGACGGCCAGCTCCGCGGCGATCGCGGCGGCGCGATGGTTCCAGAGTCCCAGGCCGATCTTCGGCGAGCCGGCCCCCGGTCCAAGCGGCAGGTCCGGGGTGTGCATCGGGACGTCGAGCACGAAATGGGAGAAGACCGCCGCCGCCAGGATAGCCAGGGTGAAGCGGAGGCGAGGAGGCGCGGCCCGGCGCGACACGACGAGAAACCCGATCGCGAACACCGCCGACCACACGAGGGCGCCGAGCAGGCTGTGAGAGTACGGCATGAAGAAGAGGTCGTAGGGATTGAACGCCGTAAAGCCGTGCACGATGCGCATCTTCTCGACGCCGGTGAGAACGAAGAGGGAGAAGAGAACGTCCAGGAACTGCACCGCCAGAAAAAGCACGGCAAGCGAGAGCGTCGGGTTGTAGCGTTTCGCCGCCAGAGAAACGCCGTAGTGGCCGATGAACATGCGACAAATCCTGACACAACGGCCCGCTGGCGGGCGGTCGACCTGAGGCCGGAGGCTACGACCGTGGGCGCCAGCGAAAACGCTCCAGGCGGATAGACCCTCGCGCGTCGAAGACCACCTTTTCCAGCTCGAGCCGGAGGCGCTGGAGAATCCGCGCCGGGCTGTCGCCGCTTCGGACGCTGATCCGGCCCTCGGCGTTCACGACGCGGTGCCACGGAATCCGGCTGCGCTCATCGAGCGCGCTCAAAGCGTAGCCGACGAGGCGCGCGTGGCCAGGCAAGTTCGCCAGCCGCGCGACCTGTCCGTAGGTCGCCACACGCCCTCGCGGAATGCGGGCCACGACCGAATAGATCCGCTCGTGGCTCGCGCCGCCCTTCCCGGGCGGGCCAGGTTTTGTCTTTGTGCGGAGCAGGTCCGGGACATCGGTGGCCTTCATGAGCGCAAAGGCTATCGCCGCTTTCCGATCAGTTGGTGTTTCACTCAGGCAACTGAGAGCGGCGGGCGAGATCCTTCACGTCCTCAGTTGATGTCCTTGCCCTCCTCGAGCTGCTTGATGAGTCCCCGGAGGTTCTTGCGATTTCCCTCGTCGGGGGCCTGGGCCACGGCGAGCTTCGCTTCCTCGAGCGCCTTCTTCTTGTCGCCCATCGCCGCGTAGCCCCGCATCAGGCCGACGTGGACGGGCCACTGGTTGGGGAATCGCTTCGCGTTGAACTGGAAGACCCGCATCGCCTGTTCCTTGTTTCCGGAGGCCATGAGCTGGCGCGCGGCCATGTGGATCTGCACCGGTTGGGCGGTCGGGTGGTTGAGCGCCTTGTCGAACGTCTTCGCCGCTTCCTCCGCCCGGCCGTTCATCCCCTGCAGAAGGGAGAGCGTCGCGAGTGTCGTGAAGTTCTCCTGGCCGCCCGACCAGGTCGGATCCGACACGGCCCTGTCGGCCCACTTCAGCCCCTCGGGCAGATTGATCTTGTTCTGCGCGCAGAACGCCGCCGCCTGCTGCCAGTTCTGCCAGTTGAATCCGGCGAATCCGCGCAGGTCGGTGCGCATGTTGTCAACCCAGAGCTGGTTCGGGTTCTCGACCTCGACCGAGAAGGGAACCTGCAGCTCCTCCCATTTCAGAGCCAGCGTCGCCTTCGCGGGCTCGCGTTCCGTGAATTCGTACGTCAGCCACTCGTGGTACTCGCTCTTGGCGGCCTTCGTCTTGACCCGCAGCGCGTCGTCCTTCGGGTCGTACCAGAAGCTTCCCCAGTTGCTCGCGGCCTTCGAGAAGATGACCGTCCACTCGTCCTGACCCGGGATCATGTGGAGGCCGTACGTCCCGGCGGCAAGCGGCTGCCCCTGCACTTTCACGGTATGGGTCACGGCGAAGGTCGTGTTCTCGTTGGCCCCGGCCCGCCACGGGCAGCTCGTGCATCCGTTGAACCCGAGGTCGGTCATCCCCCAGGGAACGAGCTCGCCCCAGATCTTCCCGCGGCGATCGTTCTTCCCCCGCACGATGCGCGGGCTCGAGTAATCGACCGTAACGCGGACCGGCCCGATCGCCTGCGTGACGGAAGCCTGGGGATTTTCTCCGCTTGGAGGAAACGTTAGAGCCTGCGCCCCGAAAACGGGGACGGAGAGCCCGAAGAGCGGGACGAATGACAGAAGACCGAGACGAATGCGGCGGGTCATGCGCACCTCCAGGCCGGCCGCCGAGAAGGGCGTCCGGCTTTGGTCAGATACGAGCGCGGGCGGCAAGTGTTTTGGGGATCTGGTCGGGCCGATCCTCGCTGGGCTACATCCGCCGCCGGTGGTCCGATTGGGGTCCCAGAAGAATTGGCGCAAGGTCGCGCTGGACTTGTGATGGCGCGGCTCATGCCACCGATCTCCTGTTCGGTCCTCGGTGTTCTCCCAGCGAACTGGTTCGCTGACCGGCCGAGCGTTACGGCGTCAGGATTTCGTGAGGATCCAGGTACCGATTTCCTGCCATGTGTTCACGCCACCGGGGTTGCCGCTCACCGAATCGCTGCACTTGTCGCTCGTCGCCGTCGGAGGCGAGTTATCGAGGAATCGTGTCGTAACTCCCGCGCTCGCCAAGCCCGGGGTCGAGCAGGCGCTCCCATCGGAATGGAGGAAAAAGCTCTCGGCGGGACTCGGCGTGATCGTGCCGTCGAAATGCGACCCGTGGCCGGCCGAGTCATAGTAGAGGCGCAGCCCGACCGCGCTCGTGTGCGTGGCGCCGGGCACTTTACATTTCGTGTCGTCCGCGTTGGTTCCCGTCCGGTTCGAGACTCTCAAGGAGAAGACGTCTCCGGCCTTTACGGAGACGGCCGGGAAGGGATCGAAAGCGACCTCGACACTGGCGGGACTGCGGGCGAGCCCGGTCACGCAGCGGGCCACGCCGGAGGTCACCGGTTCGCCGTTCCTGGCCAGCTCGACGCGCAGGTCGAACGCCGCCCCGGTGTCGTCGCTGTCTTTCGATCCGACCCAGAGCAGGGCGGGGCCGAGCGCCGTCAGCCGGCTCACCGGCGAGGCCATCGCCAATCCCGAGATCCTGCCGACGGTAGGTCCGAAAGAGCCGATCCTCGTCACGAGACCGGTCGCCGTGTTCACCGTGGCGAGCTTGTTCTCGCTCGGCAGGGAAGCGTAGAGAGTTCCGTCCTCGGCAAATGCCAGGTCGGAAACGATGACGGGCTCGGAGAGGGGGAGCGTCGATGTCTGGGCGCCCGTGGCGAGATCGATCGTGTGAAGCTCGAAGCTGAAGCTGCTGTTTCCGTGAGAGGCCCAGAGCGCCCCCGAGGAATCGAAGGCCAGGCCGACCAGGTCGCCGGGCGTCGGGTGCGCCTCGAGGACCGCGCCCGTGGTCTTGTCGACCCTGAGCAGACTCGTGGCGCCAAAGCTGTAGCCGCTGGCGTAGAGGGTGCCGTCGGGAGCGAAAGCCAGTGCGTCGGAGCCTCCGCCGCAGAAGATGCCGGTGCCACCGTCAAACCCGGCGCCGACCAGCGTCCCGAGGACGCTCCCCGCGCCGGTTGCCGCGTCGACCAGGATCAGGCGCGCTCCGGTGCAGGAGCTTCCAAGTATTCCGTACATCATCCCGGATTGAGAGTCGAACCGGATCCCGCTGACGCCGTCGCCGAGTCCGGTCGGGCCCACCAGTGTCGCGAGACCTGTCGTTCTGTCTATCGTGAAGATGCTACTGGGGTTAGTGCCCCCCTTGGAAGAGGAGCCCCAGAGAACCTGAGCCTCGGAAATCCGGGCGCCGAGCACGAAATCGCCCGCCACGAGGAAGGCGATCACGAACGCCGGCGCTGCGGGCCACCAAGGGTGGACGCACGCCTTTCTTCTCTTCATTTGGGGTTCTCCTTCTTGTAGGTTTCTCCTTTTTGCTCATCGAGGCGAGAAATCGTGACTCTTGGATAGCACCGCGCGGGGCGCCAAACAACTGTCCTTCGGGACAGTCGAGGGACAGGAGGGGATGCCATCACCCTCGCCGGTGAGCACGTCGGGCTCAACGATGCACGCCAAGGGCATGTGGCTTGCACATTGGAGAGACCCGGCTCAACGGCTGTGAAAAGGAGGAGAATCCATGAGTCCCAAAGTCAAACCGATCCCGGACGGCTACGAGACCCCGACGCCTTATCTCATTGTGGAAGGCGCCGCCGCCGCGATCGACTTCTACAAGAAGGCGTTCGGGGCGAAGGAAACCATGCGCATGGCGGGGCCCGACGGAAAGATCGGCCATGCGGATCTCGTGATCGGCGGCGGACACATCATGTTGGCCGACGCCTCCCCCGATATGGGCATCCGGGGCCCGGCGTCGTTTGGCGGTTCGCCGGTGAGCCTTTGTTTCTATGTGGAAGACGTGGACAAGGTCGTCGCGCGGGCGGTCGCGGCCGGCGCCAAAGTGACGCGGCCGGTCGCGGATCAGTTCTACGGCGACCGCACCGGCGGCTTGACCGACCCCTTCGGCCACAGCTGGTACGTCATGACCCACGTTGAGGACGTGTCCAACGAGGAGATGGAGAAGCGCGCCGCCGCGCGACCTGAGCACGCCCAGGCCTGAGCGGAGCGATGGAGTCAGGCCGGCTCGACATCGAGCGCGGCGCGGGCGAGCCGCTTGAGTCTCACCCCAACCCTCTCCCGCGGGGAGAGGGAGAAGGCCTGCCCTTCCACCACGTTCGCGCGTCCTCAGGGTACCAGGGCTCTACGTCGTCGCAGGCGGCGAGGCGGTCGGCCAGCGCCTGCGCGCTCTCCGGGCGGCGGGTCGGGTCTTTCTCCAGGCAGTCGAGGACGAGGCGCTCGAGCTTGGGCGGCAGGGGACGGCCGAGGCGCGTCGACGGAGGCTCCGGAGAGGCGTTGAGATGGCTCTGGATCACGGCGATCGGGCGTCCGACGAACACGGGGGTCGCGGTCAAGAGATAGTAGGCGACGGCGCCGAGAGCGTAGAGGTCGCTCCGGGGGTCGGAATTCGCTCCATCCCGGATCGTCTCGGGTGCGAGGTATTGTGGCGTCCCGGCGACGACGTCCTCGCGCGTCAGCCGCGTGTCCGCAGATTCGGTGACGTCCCTGACCAGTCCAAAATCCACGACCTTGGCGTAGTCCGGGATGCCACCCACCTCCGACAGCAGGATGTTCGCCGGCTTGATGTCACGGTGGACGAGGCCGACGCCGTGCGCCTCGGCCAGCGCCTCGCAGACCTGCCGGAGGATGTGCACGACCCGGCCGGGTGGGAGCGGGCCCGCCTCGCGGACGAGGTGGTCGAGGTCGAGGCCGTCGAGATACTCCATCACGTAATAGAACGCGCCCTCGGGCGTGCGTCCGAAGTCGTAGACGGAAACGGTATGCGGACTGGTCAGGCGCGCGGTCAGCTGCGCCTCGCGCTCGAAGCGCTTCAAGCTCTGTTCCCCCGCGCTCGCCGGGGGAAGCAGCTTGATCGCCGTCGGGCGCCGCAGCATCTCGTGCTCGGCGCGGTAGACGACGCCCATACCGCCTTCGCCGATCTTCTCGAGAAGCGTGTACTGGCCCAGGCGCCGAGCGCGGGCGACCGAGCGGCGCAGGTGGAAGGTCACGTTCGAGATCAGCGTCGCGAGGATCACCGTAAATGTCGCCCAGAGGGTCGCCTGCGTGATGACGGCGCCGAGCGGGAGCTCGCGTGACGCTTCTCTCCGGAGGAAGAGGAACGTCACAATGGGCATCGCGGCGACGGAGGCGGCGGAGATCCATGCCGTGCGGCGCGGCTCGCTCGGGACGAGAGCGGCCCGGCCGAGGAGCACGGCGTTTAAGATCAGCAACACGAGCTGATCCGGCCGCCACGCGAGCGGCATCGTCAAGACCATCATCGCGTAGGCCAGCGAGGCGGCGATCGTCGCCGAAGCGTCCAAGCGGCGCAGCCCGCGGTTTGAAAACGTCCGGCTGCCGGCCAGGATCCAGACCAGCAAGAGGATCGCGGTCGCCGCCAGGTGAGCGACGGGGAAGCTTTCGAACACGGCCCGCTTCGCGAAAGCGTTGATGGCGAAGCGCATGAGGAGAAAGCCGCTGGACGCCAGGCACGCGATGCGGCCGAAGAGGGCGAGGCGCTCCGCGAGGAATTCGCTCTCGCCCGTGGGGCCGGATGGCGCGAAGGCGCCTGTCGGCTCCGAGCCGTGGACCCTGGCGGCCTCGATGTGCGCATGCAACGTCCGCGATTCCTCGCTCTGCCCGCTTCGCGACTGAGGACTTACCGCGTCGAGCGGCGTCGTTGCATCGGGATCGGCCAACGATCTGTACCTCCGGACGCCCAGCTTCGACCAGATTCGTCCCTTTCGCAAGACTGTTGGCCGTAGGCGTTCGCTCCGCGAAGGGCGAACACTCCCACCCTGTCATCCCGAGGTCGCCGACGCGCCGGAGCCGCTATGGCGACGGCCCGAGCACAGCGACGAGGGATCTGCTCCGAGAATACGAAAGTGACGGAGAGCAGATCCTTCGCTTCGCTCAGGATGGCAGGTTGGACTTTGTCCACGAACAGCTGTTGGGATCTCGCATTCGCGGACTGGACCGCGCTGTGGCTGTGGCCGTGGAACTGCGCTGAGATCGGGTCTGGCCCCCGCTCTACCCTCTGAGTCCTGCTAACCGTTTGATGATCGGCGGAATCAGATACGTGGCGATTCGTTGGTGGGAACCACCCCCGAGGACCACTTCCAGCCTTCCCTCGCAGACCTTTTCGGCCAACTCCATCATCAGATCGGCTATGTTCCAGTAGCAGGGCCCCGAGAGACCAATGTCTCCGTAGTCGCCCTGATGAGTGTCGAAGCCGAAATACCAGAAGAGCAGGTCCGGCTTGAAGTCGCGGACCCGGTGGGGGACGTGCCGCGCGACCAGATCGAAGTACGCGTCATTCATGGGTCGTTCGCGCTCGCCCTCCGCCCAGGGGTCTGGACAAGCCACGTCCACTTTGGTGCCGTCCGCGGACTCGTAATCCGTGCCGCAGAAACAGATGTGGAGGATGTTGGGATCGCCAAGGAAGATTTCACGGGTGCCGTCGGCGTGGTGCGCGTCCGTGTCCAGGATCGCGAAACGCCTCAGGCCGAATTGCTCCCGCAGGTTGACGACACAGAGAGCCACGTCGTTAAAGCAGCAAAAGCCCCAGAATTCCCTCCGCCCCGCGTGATGCCCGCCCGCGCCGATGAAGACAAAGGCATTGGTGATCTCACCGCACGCGATTTTCTGGCCGGCGCTCACCACGCCCCCCGCCGAGTGCCAGGCGGTGGAACAAAGAGGGTCCCTTTCCACGCGCTCCAGAAGATCAGGCGTGTGGACCTTCAGCAGCAACTGCCGGGAAACCGGCTCCGGCTCGCACAACAGGACGTTGTCGCTCTCCAGGATTCCGCCCAGGGCCCCTGGAAAGTCGGCCAGCCGGGCTCCGACCGTCATGGAGCTTCGCCTGGAGAAGGAGGGATGATAGAAGATGCCGGTCGTGTCCCTGGCCATGATCGCGTCTCTCTGATCGAGCAGCCAACTTACTCCCAATTCGGGGAACGCTTCTCGAGGAAGGCGCGAAGCCCTTCACCGAAATCGGGAGTGGCCGAGAGGTGGACGGCGGCCTCGAGCTCCAGGGCCAGGGCCTCGTCGTACGCTCGATCGAGCCCCAGCGTGATGCAGCTGCGGATGGCAGCGAGGGCAGCCGCCGGCTTGCGCGCCAGAGCCGCGGCATAGGACTGAACCTCCGCTCGAAGTCTTTCGGGAGACACCACGAAGTCGATGAGTCCCATGCCGAGAGCCTCCTCGGCCGTGACGAGCATCCCCTCGTAGAGAAACCTCAACGCCTTCGGCCGGCCCAGGAGCCGGGCCAACGACTGTGTCGTGCCCACGGGAGGGATGAAGCCGATGTTGATCTCGGGCTGCCCGAGCCGCGCGCCCTCTGCGGCAAAGCGGACGTCGCAGTTCAGGACGATCTCGAGCCCGCCGCCCACGGCGGTTCCGTGAATGGCGCCGAGAAGCGGCTTTGGGGCCTGCCGGATCTGGCGCACGAGGGCGTGGCAGATCTCGACCCACTTGCGCATATCCTCGGGCCGCATCGCCTGCAAGACCCGAAGGTCCGCTCCCGTGGAGAAGAACTTCTCCAGGGCGCTGGCGATCACCACGACGCGGACGACGGGGTCCTGAAGGTGAACCTGCAGGGCGGCTCCGATCTCCCGAAGCATCGTCCAGTCGATGGCGTTGACGGGCGGCCGCCGGTACTCCAGCCACCCCACACGCTCCTGGACGCTGATCTGAAGGAATTCATAACTCATCGGTTTCCCTCCTCGACTCATTATCAGGGCGGGTAACTGAGGTCCGTTCGGGCGGATCCAATTCGGAGAGAAATATCGGAATAGAAGAGCAGGTTCGGCAGGAGCGGGAACGTTGCGTCGTTCACTGCAGACGTGGGGCCGAGCTGTGGCGGAAGACGAGAGCCGCACGCAGTTCTATTACGAGTATCCGCGAGGAAGCTCGCGCACGAGCCAAGGAAGCCGCGTACCTCGCCGATCTGCTCGCAAGCGGGTCGGACCTCTCGGAGCTTGCTTTGGCCAACGGCCGTGATCCGACGCCTGATATGGCGTTTTCAGCTTGGGCTCAGATCAGAGGCGCGGCTTCAGTCGCCATGGCTGCTCGGCCCTTCCTGGCGGCCAGGAATACCGCAAGGGTTGCCGCCAGAGGCAGGACCCAAGCGTCCGGCGCCTCCATGGCCCAGAGCGTCGCGCCGGAGATCGCGCACCAGATCGCAGGGATGACGATCAGATGCCATAGGGCCCGGCCGGTCGCGAGCAGAAGTATGCCGAGAGTGGCGAGGGCCGTGGGGTCCGGGGCAATGCCGAAGATCTCAATCTGGGCCCTCCTCGGCCGAGGAGAAGGCCAATCAAGGGTTGAACCGCGAGCGCGAAAACGAAGGTCCAGAAGCCCGCGCGGCGTGCCAGAGCCGCGTCACGCTCGAACACCAGACGGCCGCGGACGACGCCTGTCCAGAGCAGGAGCGCCGCCTCGAGCCCGAAAGCCCAGGCGAAATAGGTAGCGGCCCAGTTGATCGTTGCGTAGCGGTTGGCGTGGAAGGCGATCGCGATCCAGAACCAGCACGCCGCGAGAAATGCCGCAAGGAGGCGGCTTCTCACCCGTTCAGGGCGAACCAGGAAGAGCAGGATCGCCAGCCCGATGGCGACCGCCGCGATTTGTGCGGGCCAGATCGCGGCGTTGTAGAGCTCGAACAGCCGGTGGTAGGTCTGCGACGAGAAGAGCAGGAAGTTCGATAGGCGATAGGTCCACCACTCGGACATCAGAGCGTCTCGACATAGGCAACCAGGCGCCGGCGCATGGGCTCGTCCGGCAGGCGGCCGTATGCCGCGCCGAGATTCTCCCGCACGTGGTCCACGCGGGTCGTCGCCGGAATGGCGCAGGGGACGGCCGGATGCGACACGATGAACTTCAGCAGGAGCTGAGGCCAGTTCGCGCAGTCGATCTCGCCGGCCCAGTTGGGCAGGGGAGAGCGCGCGAGCCTTCGGATCAACTCCCCTCTGCGAAAGGGGCGATTGACGATGACGCCGATGCTCCGCTCGCGCGCGAGCGGAAGGATTCGATTCTCGACTTCGCGATCAAGAACGTTGTAGGTGACCTGGACGAAGTCGAGCGGCCGGCTGCGCATGATCCTCTCGATCTCGTCGTGCCGGCGCCCTTCCGAGGTCGTGACCCCTACGTAGCGCAGCCGGCCCGTCGCCTTCATGGCGAAGAGCATCGGCAGATGCTCCTCCCAGGAAAGGATGTTGTGGACCTCGAGCAGGTCGAAGCGGGGAATGTTCCAGTGTTTGCGGGATTCCTCGATCTGTCCCGGGCCGCGCGCGCCGGATGAGATCCAGACCTTGTCGGCGGAGAAGAGTTGCGACGGTTTGCCCAGCTTCGCGAGGCTGTATCCGA
>WNGF01008093.1_pt1 | contig 12471 bp, 7 predicted proteins | sample 5400641 | NCBI WGS metagenome assembly WNGF01 (sample SAMN13153371, study PRJNA577476) | soil metagenome | isolation source: 80 cm soil or saprolite under grassland replicate 2 | place: USA:California | collected 2016-06-15
CGAGTTTGGGCGGAGCAGAGCCACCTGCCCGGCGGCGGCGAGTGGCGGAGCCCGCTGAGCGTCGCCCGGAGGGGCAGCCACGCAGATGTGATCGCCTACTTGGTCTCGGCGGGAGCGCGCGAATAGGGAGCAGCTATGCCGGAATGGAACGGCCTGGATAGATTCACGCGGGGTCTCCCCTTTGCACTGCGTAGACTGCACAAGAGCCTGGGCTTCGCACCCGCCGCGATACTGGTGTTGGCGGCTGGCACCGGCGCCACTATTGCGCTCGCAACGGCACAGAACCCTGACGGCACGTGGGAGGGCGAAATCGAGGATCCTCGCCGTCCGATTGTAGTCACAGCTGATTTCGCGGCGAGGACGGCATCTCTGAACGGGGGTACGCCCCTCGCTCTGAGCCGGCGCAATGTGTCCACAGGCGACGACGCCATCGAATTCGAGGTCGCTGTCGGACCACAAACAACGTTTCGGTTCGCAGGCGTCCGGACGGAGGTGAGAATCAAAGGTCTTGTTGACATCGGCTCTCGCCGGATTCCGTTCTGGTTCGAGCGGCTGCCCAAAGTCGCGGCGTCGCCGGATCGGGCTACCGCGTGGCGCGAAGATCTCGACGCCGTGCTCACACGATTCTTGCGCTACGATCGCAGTTTTACCGAAGGGGGACGCGCCGCCGCTCGAGCCCGCCTGGAGAAGCTCAAGGCTTCCGTCGGCCAGCGCCGGGACGCGGAGATCCTCGTCGAGCTTGCGCGCACGGTCGCGATGAGCGGGAACGCCCACACCCGAATGTACCTTGTCCGCAACCGAACCGAAGTACGGCGATGGCCCATTCGAGTATGGTGGTTTCGCGACGAGCTGCGGGTGGTGCGCGCTGCATCTGAGAACGCCGATCTCCTCGGATGTCGCGTGATCAGGATTGGCGGTCTGAGCGCCTCAGCGGCGTTCGGCCGCGTTCGCGACATCAAGCCCGGCAACGCGTCGTGGCAACGGTATATGAGCTCCTATTTCCTTTCCAGCCCCGACATTCTGTTCGGCGCCGGCGTGATCGACGATCCCGAGCGTGCCGCGATTACAGTCACGTGTGGCAGCGCGACGCGGAGAGTGGAGCTTCTGCCGTTGCCGCTGCGCAAAACGTCGACACCGGTCGAAGCGTGGTGGGACCTCGTGCCGTCATATCCGTTTCCGGACCGCGTATTCAGGTCGGCGCTAGCGGCCGAGCACGCGCCGCGATATCTCAGGCAGGAAGAAAGGAACTACTGGTTCGAGTACGTCCCAGAGTTGGCAACGATCTACTTCCAGTTCAGCCGCGCTCAGCAAATATCGACCAACCCGGTAAGCGAGTTTACGGAAAGGATGGCCAGAGCCATCGACGAACAACCCGTGAAGGCGTTGGTGGTTGACGTTCGGTTCAACACCGGCGGGGATGCGGGTATCGGATCACCGCCTGTTGAAAAGCTAGCGGCCAAGCTGCGGGGCATCCCGGTGTTCGTACTCACCGGTCGCGCGACGTTCTCCGCCGGCATTATCCATGCAGCCCAATGGAAGCAGTTCGCCAGTGCAACCGTGATCGGTGAGCGGGTGGGCGACGATCTGGATTTTTGGGCCGAGGGCGGGAACCTCGTGCTCCCGCACTCGCTATTGACAGTGCATTACGCGAACGCGTTTCACGCCTACTCACAGCGGGAGTATCCGCAGTTCCGTCCCTACTTCGCCGACTTGAACGTTGCCTCGCTTGAGCCTGAAGTCGTTGTAGAGCCCAGTTGGGCCGACTATGTCTCCGGTAGAGATCCCGTGTTCGAGACAGTCGCCGCTCGAATCCGGCGAGGTGCGCGATAGTATCAGCCGCCCAATCCGCCCGAGGCCGGCGCTGTGCCCCTATTCGAATTCACTGCAACTGGAGGACTCACATGATCACACAATTCTTTTCAGGCATGAGCGTCACACGCGTGTCTCTCTTGGCGCTCCTTGCTGTCCCACTTGCGGCACAAAGTGTCGATCGACTGGTAGCAAAGAACGTCGCGATCGCACAGACCAACTATAAAGGCCGGAGTGCAATCCAGGTCATAGCGACGCCCGGCGCCGCAAATGCCAGTTCGTACGCGGTAGTCAAGGACGCGCTATTTCGTGACGGCACGATTGAAGTGGATTTGGCCGGCCAACCGGCCGCTGGTGCAGGCGGTGGCGCGCGCGGGTTCATTGGCATCGCTTTTCGGCTCCAAGGCGATGGCAGGTACGAATACATCTATCTCAGACCCACCAACGGCCGGGCCGAGGATCAAATCAGGCGGAATCACTCCACCCAATACAGTTCGCACCCGGATTTTGACTTCGCGCGATCGCGGCAGGAGGCTCCTGAAAAGTATGAGTCGTATGTTGATTTGCAGCCCGGTGTCTGGACCAAGTACAAGATTGAGGTGGATGGCCGCACAGCACGCCTTTACGTGCACGGAGCGGAGCAACCCTGCCTCATCGTCAACGATCTGAAGCTCGAGCCGCGGCAAGGAGGAGTCGGATTGTGGGTCGGACCGGGCACCGAGGGCTACTTTTCCAATCTAAAGATTGCGGGCAAGTAATTTCCTGCGCGCCAATCGTGAATACTTCGAGAGAGTGCTTGGCACGATAGCTCAGGATTAACGATGATCAAGGAGTCACACGAGATATGTCGAACAATCGATGGATAGAACGGCTCGGTCAGGATGTCTTCCACACCTTTCGACTGATGAAGCGGAATCCCGGGTTCAGTGCCTGGGTCGTGATTCCTATGGGCCTTGCCGCAGGTATCGCGACAGCGGTGTTCAGTTTGGCGGAAGCGTTCTTGCTGCGACCTTTACCAGTGAAAGAACCATCGACACTGGTCGCACTCTGGAACGGTGAACGCCTTCCCTCGTCTCCTCCCGAATACCTCGACTACAGAACACAAGCCACATCCCTCACCGATTTCGCAGCCTATCGCGAAGGGGAGTTCAATGTCGCCGGAGTGGACGAGCCTCTACGGTTACGCGGAGCGCGGGTCACCTCCTCGTTCTTTCCGGCGACCGGCGCGACTCCCGTTGCGGGTCGTCTTTTCGGCTCCGAAGCGGATGTTCCTGGACGTCGTGTTGTCGTTCTCAGCGATGGATCGGCGCGCCGACTGTTCGGAGGCCCCGAGTCGGCCATCGGCCGGAATCTTATGCTGGACGGCGCTCCGCATCAGGTGGTAGCGGTGGTGAGGTCCGCGTTTCGATTCCCTCCGAAAGTGGAGATCTGGGCTCCCCTTGCGTTCGAACGCCGGGATCTCGAGCGGCGTTACATTCACAACCTTTCGGTCATCGCCCGCCTCAAGCCGGGCGTATCTCTGGCGTCCGCTCGTGAGGAAGCACGGCTGGTTGCCGCCCGCATGGCAGAGCAGAATCCGCAATCATACAACAGTAAATGGACAGCCCGGCTGGTTCCGCTTCAACAGGACCTGACCCGGCGCGTTCAACCCATTCTGTTGGTGCTCATCCTTGCGTCGAGCGTGATGCTGATTATGGGTAGCGTAAACGTTGCCAGCCTATTCATCACGCGTGCGTTAGAACGTCAGAAGGAATTCGGCACTCGACACGCTTTGGGAGCTCCACAGGGGCGGCTGATCTTCCAGGCATTGGTAGAGAGCGCCGCCCATGGACTGACTGCCGGACTCGCCGGCATCGCATTCGCGTACGTGCTTATCCGCTCGTTGACATCCATGCTGCCGGACCGACTCGGATATGTTCCCGAGTTCGGCCTCAATCTAACGGTAGTGGCATTCGCGCTCGCTGCCGCGCTTTTCACATCAGTTCTCTTTGGGATCGTTCCGGCATTTCACACAACATCCGGCGGTCTGACGGAGTTGTTGAAGGAAGGCGGGCGTTCCAGTTCGATGGGGGCGCGCGGGCGGCGCTGGCAGAGTGCAATGGTCTGTGCCGAGTTGGCCCTCACTTTCGTGCTTTTGGTGGGAGCGGGGCTCGCAGTCCGAACGTTCATCCACCTAAGCAACGTCGATATGGGATTCGACCCCAACAACCTACTCACCGCGAAAATCGCTCTGCCGGAGGCGTCGTATCGTGATCCGGTCCGGCGTAACCTATTCGTCAACAGCATCGAGGAGCACATTCGGTCGGTTCCTGGAATCATCGATGCGGCCGCGGTGAATACCGCTCCCTTTACCGGGCCACTGTCATCAATCGGAATCAGCCTCGAAGGCAAGGAACTCCCGGTGGGCAAGACTGCGGCGGAACCCGATGTGCTGGTTGTCACGCCCCAATTCTTCTCAACGCTCAGGACCAGGATTGTGAACGGACGGCTGTTCGCTGAGACGGATCATCGTAACAGCACACCGGTTGTCGTCGTGGATGACGTCCTGGCGGCATCTCTGTGGGGTAACGCGAACCCACTTAGGCAGCGGATAAAGTTCGGGCCAATCGGCAGCGATAATACGTGGATGGAAGTCGTCGGGGTTGTGCGCCACATCAAACAAGACTATGAAGAGGGTGGCATCAGGCCACAGATCTATCAGCCGTACTCACAGGCGCCAACATCCGCGATTGTTTTCGTGGCAAGGGCTCGACCCAATGCTGCTGCGCTTATTCCAACGCTGCGGCGTGCGATCAATGAGGTCGACCCCACCCGTCCCGTATACGACATGCGGGAGATGACGTCGCTAATGGGTGACGAGGGAGCGCGTTACAGGCTGAACGTAACGGTGATGAGCGCATTCGGCGGTTTGTCCCTCGTACTTGGGTGCGTGGGGCTCTACGGCGTCCTTGCGTACTCGGTGCGGACACGCCAGCAGGAGATTGGGATCCGGGTGGCCCTAGGCGCCAGCCAATCTCAAATCCGAAGCCTCGTCTTGCGCGATGGTCTCCGCCTCACATTGATAGGTCTGGTGATTGGGTTTCTGCTCGCGTTCGTTCTGGGCCGTCTCATGATCGCTGTTCTGGTCGGTGTTGCCCCTCTCGATACCGTGACGTACGGCATCACGCTGACTGTTCTCGCCGTAGTCGCAATGGTCGCTACGCTTCTCCCCGCGATGCGCGCCTCATCGCTCGACCCGTTGACTGTCCTGCGCAATGGCTAACAATCTACTATCGTGATGTCAGTGGTCGCAAAGCCCGCCGCGCCTACACTGCCGGGCCATTGACGCCGCGATCAACGCCGCAGCGTTTAGGAATCCAAACCGGATTGTCGGTAACTGGGGAAACTGGTGAAGCGCCCAAATGGCGCAGCTTCGGATTCGTCCCAGAAATGGGCGTCTCGTCAGCCGGTAGGGATGCTTTCCGGCTTCGGAAAAATCAAGGCGTGGGGCGAGGCATCAACGGCTTCCCTGATCGATCCGTAGTGCTGCAGACTCAGGCCCCTACGACGGTTCCGTAGGAAAAGCATCGCTTCCTGCTCCCACCAAAATGCTTGGTCGAGGAATGTACGGAATCGCCGTCCTTTCTGCTCTTCTTCCGCGACTCGCCGATCGTTGGCTTCGCGGTGTTTCTTGGGATCCGGCGATCTCGGCACAAGGTGAACCGCCACATCGACGTCGCCCAACCGATCGGCTCCGCTCAGGTAGCTGCCGAATACGATCGCCTTTTCGACGCGGGCCAGGAAGTGAGAATCCTGGTTCAACGCTGCGATGCGTTGCAAGAGATCATCGAGCAGGCCCTCAGCCGTCCGTCTGAGAAGCGGTTTGGCCGCGCTTGATCCACGAAGGCGGATTCCTGCTGTCGTGAGATCCCAACGGCCACCCTTCTCTTGTTTGAGAAAACCTGCCTTCATCAACGCCCGGAGCAAGGCTCCTGCCTTCGGTTCGGACACACGAAGAATGTCACGGACAAATCCAGCCGTGAGTGCGCCCTCCAATCCGGCTCGACGAAACAGCGTCCGGATCACGGTCAGTGGTACACCTTCAATCGTCGCTCGGGAGTCGATGTGCATATGGTGGTCGACGGCCAAGCATACGTTAAGTATCACAATCCGGCATCCAGAGCGGCCAGCAAGCACCCCACAGCAAGCACCCCACTGAAGGAAAAGAGGCTGGCAGCGGCGGACAACTGACGCACTTTGTCGTGGCCGTTCGTTCGTTGCGGTCCTCATCGTCACCGTCGTCGTCGCCGCCGCCGCCGCCGTCGTTGTGGTTTAAAGCATATCCTTGCCGCGAATAAACCATAATCTTGCCGGGAAAGCTGACACTTTACCCATAGCTTCGCAAAGCTGGAAGCATAGGTTTGCAAAACGGCTCGGCCGGCGGTCACCGGCTTAAAGGCCAAGGTCCCGGCGGACCTGGCGCAGGGCCGCGCGGCCCTCGTCCAGGTTGAGGTAATCGGAGCTCGTCAGCAGCGGACGCATGTTCTGGCGCGTGAGAGCGATGCCTTTGGCATGCAGTTCGTGCGCGAGTCGCCTCACCTCTTCGGCAGCCTGAGTCTTTCGAGCAACCGCACGCCTCGCCCGGTACTCCGCGTAGTGCTTCGCAATCTCAAAGCACACCTCTGGAAAGTGGCGCCGGACGGTGACTTCGGTGTGGGTGATGCGCTGGATGACCTGGGTTAACGAAGGCGACGGGTTCTCGGCAAGCGCTGCGTGGAGCAAGCGGGACACCTCTAGCCTGTTAATCCGAGGTCGGGGCTGAGCCGTCCGCCGTTGAGCATTGCTGTCCGTTTCAACCGGAGCGGATCGAAGGAAACCCCGTGAGGGGATGGACCTGGGACAACCGAGAAGGAAGTCCGACAGGGAGGTTTCCAGGCGGTACGCCATCGTCAAGAGAAGGGCTAGTGGAGGTAAAGCCTTGCCTCTTTGCCACCTGCTGACGTCGCCCCTCCCGACATGCATGAGGCGAGCGAATTCGGATGTGTTGCCGGAACTGGCACGCCTGATGCAAAGGCCGATCGTTTCCACCAGGTGCTCTCTTGTCGGCGGGCAGGCGATCTGCGGAGCGGTGGAAAGCAGCTCACCGAGAGTGCTGGCCACCCAGATGGCCCACATCGACTCGTTGCTCGAGAGCGTTCCGCAACCTGCCCCGGAATCCCCCACGGTGGGCACCAGCGATTGCCCACATCGCGAGCAGTAGCCGGACCGTGAGCGGGAATCCAATGGGCCGATGAGACGTTCGCAGTTCGGGCACACCTGCCGAAGGAGGCGCCGATGGTACGGACACACCGTCACTGCACGCAGCGCCCAGAGCAGAGGCTCATAAATCGGTTGTCTGGCTTGGCGCCAGGCACGTGCGCAACTGTCGCACCATGCCCGGGAACGGCGCAGCAGCGCGGAGCGCGGCAGAACGCGAGCCCAGGTGAGCATCGTCAAATAGCAGAGATCCCGGCGGCCGGTTAACATCTCAAGGGCGTGCACGAAGTCCAGGGCTGGGGAACCGAGTCCATTGATGGTGTGCGTGGAGTAGCCCTCGTCAGTTGTAAGGCGGAAAGTGAAGATGTTGCCTTTGCCCGCCACTGGCCGGATCTCTTTCCAGTAAAGAACGCCTGCGGATACGCAGTGTGCCTCAGCCAACCGGACCAAGTAGCCCGTCAGGCTCTCGACCATCGGTGTCCCGATCCCGATCGGAGCAAGGCTGTAAAGACGGGTAGCCTGGGGCAGGGTCGGTGAAATGCCGTCCCAGGTCTCATATTCGCGGAGCGTCCGGGGTTGGAACTCCTGCTGGCGGACACCGGAGATCGGCCGGCCATCCATTCAACCGGCCCCCCGGATCCCCACCGCATCGCGCACAGGCTTGCGCGATCCGACGCGCCGGCTAGCCGGATTCCGTGGCCGGTCAGGCACGGATGTCGCCGGTGTCCCCAACGCGGTGCCGGTGGAGGTTCTGGTTTCCACCGCTGGCTTCGTGCCCAAGCCCAGCAGGTTGCAGAGGCGCTCAGCCGCTTCCGGTACTTCGGTGAGCACGGACTCGCCGTCCAAGGCATCCTGCGCCATCTTTTCGCATTGATCCAGCGACCAGGCATGGCGCTCCAGATCTGCTCGGGTCAACGTCGGTGCGCCCCGCTCAAGCGCCTCGGCTAAGGCCCGGGTGAACCAGTCTTTGAGGATGCCGATGCAACCAATGCAATGCGCGTAGCAGTACTCCCAATCACGCCAGAGCTCTGGTTCCTGCGGAAGTGGCAGATGTCGTTGAAAACTGAAGATCACCCGCTGGAAGGCGACTACATCGTCCGGCTGGTCCGCTCGGTACCGGGGAAAGTGAATATCGATGCTGCGGCGGCTCAGTTGCGCGCTGAGGTTCCGGCACGGCAGCAGTTCGTAGGTCCCGATGAGCACGTGAACGCAGCCGGTCAAGCTGGCTAGGGACTTGAGGCAGTCCAACTGGTCTGAGAGCCGGCGCCCGCTGCCCATTTTCGTAAAGTGCTGGGCCTCATCAATCAGCACTGCCGCTGGTCTCCGATGACGGAGGGCCTGTTCCATCGCCAGGCGTAACTCGGGGTTGCCGATCCTGCTTGCCATCGTGAACTCACCGGCCTGGTTCCGGAAGATCTGGCGTGTCGCATAATCGATCTTGTAATCGATCAGGGGTTCCTCAAGTGCCCGCAAAGCTCGCCGGTAGTAATCTTTCCAGCCAAAGCTGCCCGAGTCGGGTGCGACCGCTTCGAATCCGACGACCGGAATGCGGCCCGGCTCTGGTGCAGCCGCCAGAAACTGCTGTTTCAATTCTTGTTCAATCCGCAGTCGAAGTGTTGTCTTGCCGACGCCAGTTGGTCCGATCACGAAAATCAGCGCCCGGCCTGCCGGTTCCTGGATGGCCCGCCAGAGCCCATCGCTTACCACCTTGAGCCGGGGGTGAGCGATCGTGTAGGACCGAAAATAGGCGAGCCGCTCACGCGTGGGGCGCTGCAGCAGATCGCGGGGAAAGCCCTCGGGAGGCAACTCAGTACTCCTCGTACACGGCGAGTTCGTCCAAGCTCAGGGTTTTCGTCGCTTCCTCGTGCTCTGATCGCGTTGGGGGGTTGGCCTTAGGAATCTGTGCTTCGCTGAATGCATCGGTGGCCGCTTGGCCGTCCAGACCGCCGTGGATCTTGACCAGCACGCCTCTGGCCTCCCGGTCACGGGCGCGCTGCGCGCTCAAGGCACGGTCGCCCTCGGCAGAAGCCAGAAAATCGGCCAGTTTCTTCGCCGTTGCCGTGAACTGTCCAACGTGTTTTTGCGCTCTTCGGCGTAACTCCGCCGTTGCGAGCATCAACTCGCGCTCGGATTTTCCGCGGAGGGTGCCGTAGTGCTCGGAGATGCACGGTAGCCAACGGTTGCGTACATAAACGTATGCAGTTCCGGCATCGTAGGGGTCATAGCGGACCGGAACTTGACTTCGCTCGATCTCCGTCTCCCGCAATGCCGTCGCCCAGTAGAACACGTGGTTGATCTTGACACCCTTGCCCGGTACGACTCGCGCCATGCCGCGGGCGGTTGTTGGCAGCGTCCACACCCGGAACTCTTCGTCATACGGCACGACGCGGTGAGGTCGATATCCGGCCTGCGCCAGGCCAGCGGTGAACGCTTCACGAGGGCTCTGACCGAAGGCGGGATGGGGGATCGTGTCGTAGATCTCGTACGCCCATTCGCACAGGCATTCGTAAAGATCGGCAAGCGTCCACTGGGCGTGACGTTTCGGATTCACAGACTTGGTCACCTGCCGGATATTCTTCGTGATCTGTGTGTTCCCGGCCAGGTTGTGGATGAAAGTCGTGTTCGAAGTGCCGAACAGCCTTTCGCAGACCGAGCCAAACCGCGCCTTGGCCGGTGGGCGTGTCTTCTTCGTGCACTCGAATCGGGCGAGAAGTGTGTCGAAATAAACACCGTCAAATTCCTTCCCGCCATCGACCACCAGGCTCTGGGGGAATCTCCCATGGCGCCGCACGCAGTCCCGAAGCACCATCATGCAGGAGCGGTAGCTGGGCGGATCAAAAGTGAGAAACAGCGCCAACAGCCGGCGCGAGAACGCGTCGGTCATTATCGTGTACCAGGGGCGGCCCAGGTTCTGACCCGTGCGCGAGCAAACGAGCTCGATGTCGAGCTCGGTATGGTCGATGTGGCAAATCTGAAACGGGCGATCGCCATGCCGAGGCGTATTACTGTCCAGTTCCAAGTAGCACGGCTCGTGCTGGTAGGCAGCTCTGCGCCCCTTCCTTTTTAACGTCTGTTCGTACTGCGGCCGGCGGGCGATCTCCAACGTGAACGTCTTGTAGCTGGGTGCGGGCGTGTTCTGCGCTTCGCAAGCACGAACCAGGGCCCCGTAGACGTGGCATCGGGTCTTTTGCCTAAAGTTCTCGTACTGGTTCTCGATGAAGTCGCGCATGAGCGTCCGGGTGAGTTCCGGAAGCCTACTCCTGCGGTTGCCGCTTTCATGTGTCCGCGGGATCAGGCCGAGAAAGCCGTTCCCATAGAGCGCTTCTGCGGTTCGGTACTTCTTTAGCCAGTCGTACACTGTCCGTGCGGGCGCCAGCTCGCTGCTGACGCGCTCTCCGTCAAGGTACGGGCAAATGATCCTGTAGCGCCGGTTCGCCTCCTGAAGTTCGCTGGGACTGGCTTTCCCGAGCTGACTCTCGGTACCGGAGACGAGCTCGCCGGAGGATTGCACGAGGCCGGTGATGGCTCCTGTGCGAACCAACGCCTCCAACATCGGATGTGGCAACTCGATCACGGAGCCGTCGGTCCCGCGAAGCCCCGTCGTGTGCGCCCCAACGTTGACGATCTCCCATCTCCTTTCGTCCCATGAGATTGCCTGCCCGATGGCGGCGGAAAGGAACGGCTTGCTCTCTGCCGTGGCCGGCGGGATCCTGGTCAAGTTGGCGTGAGCACAAACGGCCTCCGACTGACAGAAAACCGGGACTCGTTCTGGTTCCGCCAAAGGAAGAGAACGTAGTTCTATGTGCAACTGCCCGGTTGCGATCAAACCGTAGACATCATCCGGTCCAAACGAATCCGACAGCCGTATCAGCTCAGCCACCGTAATGCCTGGCTGCTTGCTGACAACTGCGAGGACGGCATCTCTGGCGGTTTCGGCGACGGTTAACGTACTGCAACGCAGGTAGTCTTCAAGGAACTCCAGATTGCGCCGGTAAACCTGGTTGGTCTCCCGAGATGATCGGATCTGGTAGCGCAGTCCGAACTCGCTGGCGTAGCGCTCTCCTGGCGGGCAGCGCCAGCCACCGGCTCCTTGAAATCGTCCCGGGCTCCGCTGAGCCAAGCTGACGAGATCTTCCTCTGTCTTGCATTCCACCCAGCCCGCCGATCCGGTTCGCAAAACGAAAAAATCGGCCGTGTGCAATACCCGCAGCCTCCGGCCAGTCTTCGCCTGGTACTCCAGCGGGATTGGTGGCTGAGGCTGGTCGTAAAACTCCAGGCAGTCCGGATCGTGTTCATAGTCGAGGATGGCGGCGAGCTCGTTGGAGTGGCTCTCGAACTGAATGGTCAGCCCCATCTTGCGACTCGGGTACCGCCCGGCCACGTTTTTCTTTCCGCCGCCGACCCGACGGGCAGGCGGTGAGCAGCGGATCTGGTCGACGAGTTGTTTGGCCTGCTGCTTGAGACCGAGGCGCTGGCACCAACTCAAGTACTGGCCTTCATCGAGCATCCGCCCCCCTTCCCTCAAGGCCCCGCCGCCGACCTTCAGAACATTCTACATCGAAAATGATTTTTGCAAGCCTATGCTTCCAATCCGGAACTCCGTGCAAACCTATGCTTCCAACCTGGGGCTCGCCCGAAAAACCAAACCGTTGGAAAACCGGGCCAGCCAGTGCAAACCTATGCTTCAAACCCTGCAGACCTATGGGTAAAGTGACAGCCTGCTGCGATGGCGATCCTGATTTCAACGATGATTTGCGAGCCCTGCGGCCCGCGGCCTGTACAAGGAACATCCGTGATTGTCTACTCAACAATGACAACATCGAACTTTGTACACCACAATAGGTTAGACGCCCTCCAACCGTCCCTCGAAACTTCTGCCGCTTCTTCAGATGTGCTGGCGGGGTTGTCGGATTCTGTTTAAAATAGCGTTAGGATAATTGGGAAACTATGGCACTAAAACGCCGGGAAATAGACGTTCGAACTGGAAGCCCTCCCGGATGGTCAGGCGAGCTTCCCCAAGAAGTTCCCGAATGGCTTGAGCAAGTACGCGTAACCGTCGAACAGAACGCCCCTCTTTTGCGCACTCTGCTCGTGCGAGGCATTAATGCAGTTCTGCAATTCACTACTCTTTCGGAAAAAGCAATTGCAAACGCGACCGAAGCGCCCAATGATCTCACGGTCCTCCTGCGCGCCTTGTCCTCGCCAGAACTTCTCGATGACCTAAGAAGAGCGGACCCCTTAGCTCCTGCTTTCATACGAGGCATCGAGGCATCCCGCCGATTGATCAACGAGCACGGCGGGGCCGTTACAGCATCGCAGGCGGCGACTCTCTTGAACATCACCCGTCAAATGGTAGATAAACGCCGACGTGCCGGAAGACTTCTTGCAATCTCGACCGGCCGACATGGGTACCGTTATCCAGCATGG
>WNGF01008094.1_pt1 | contig 12471 bp, 10 predicted proteins | sample 5400641 | NCBI WGS metagenome assembly WNGF01 (sample SAMN13153371, study PRJNA577476) | soil metagenome | isolation source: 80 cm soil or saprolite under grassland replicate 2 | place: USA:California | collected 2016-06-15
CCTCGCCAACGCGAGCGCCGCCACCGGGGCCGCGCTGCCGCTCGGCCTCCGCACCAGCCTCACCTATCAGCACACCAGCGGCGTCACGTGGGTGCTGCGCGGCGCGGACCAGGTCGCCCTGCGAACCCAGAGCACGGAATGGCCGTCCGGCAGCGTGAACTGGGCCTTCAGCCCGCCCCGCGGCTCGATCGGGAAGGTGCTGCAGAACATCTCGGCCCAGCTTGGGGTTCGGACCCGCAAAAGCGCCTCTCAGCAGGCCTCCTTCAGTCCGACGGCCGGGGGGCTCCTGACCAGCGGCACCGACCGCACGCTCACGCCCTCGGTGTCGCTGTTGTGGGTCCACGGGATCCTGACGGCGTTCGACCGGTCGGTCACGACGAGCGACCAGCGCAACGCCGGCAATCAGTTCAAGAACACCCGCAGCCAGCAGAACGCCTCGCTCACCTTCGCCTTCCGGCCGCCGGCGAGCCTGCTGCGACTCAAGACGGACATCCGCACCACCGCCCGCTGGTCGGTGGCCACGGGGCGGTCGTGCCTGCAATCACCCGGGAGCGCCACCTGCGTCCCCTACGTGGACAGCCGGCAATCCCAGGCCCAGCTTACCATGGATACGGACTTCCCCCCGACGCTCAGCGCCGGGTTGCAGATGGCGTATCTGGTGAACGAAGAGCGGCAGATCAACCGCAAGACGGCACAGCTGGTCATCACGGCGTTCGTCCAACTCAACACGAGCGTGGGACAGATCCGATGAGAGTGCTGACGGTAGCCCTGCTGGCCGCAGCGACCGCCTGCCAGGGGCAGGCCCGGGGCGGGGGGGGCGGCGGTGCGGGGCGGGGCAGTGGGGGATTCGACGGGCAGCGGGCGTTCGGCTACATCCAGGCGCAGATGGCGTTCGGCCCGCGCGTCCCCGGGACCCGCGGCCACGAGCAGACCGCCGACTGGCTCCTGGCACGGCTGCGCGAGCGCGCGGACACCGTCATCGTGCAGGACATCGCGCACCGGCTGCACAACGGCACGACGCTGCACCTCCGGAATTTCCTGGCGCGTTTCAAACCGGCCGCCGCGGAGCGCGTACTCTACCTCGCCCACTGGGACACGCGCCCCATCTCCGACCAGGCCCGCGCGCCCGCCGACCGGCGCCGCCCGGTCCCCGGGGCGAACGACGGGGCTTCCGGCGTCGCGGTGCTGCTCGGCGTCGGCGACGCGCTCAAGGCCAAGCCGTCGCGCATCGGCGTCGATCTCCTGTTTGTGGACGGCGAGGACTATGGGGACTTCGCCGACACCAGCGACGTGCTCATCGGGGCGCGCTGGTTCGCGGGGCACCAGCCGGCGGGCTATCCGCCGCTCCTGGCCGTGCTGTTCGACATGGTCGGCGACTCGGGGCTGCGCATCGCCGTCGAGCAGAACTCGCTGGCGGGCGCCCCGGAAGTGGTCGAGCGCGTGTGGCGCACCGCCGAAGAGTTGGGGTACGGCGGCGTGTTCGTGCGCACGCCGGGCCCGGTGCTCACCGACGACCACGTGGCGCTGCAGCGGGCGGGGATCCACACCATCGACGTCGTGGACTTCGACTACGGCCCCGGCAACAGCTGGTGGCATACGCCGGACGACACGATCGACAAGGTGTCGGCCCGGTCACTGCAGATCGTGGGGGACGTGGCTCTCGCCGTGATCCGTAGCTTCTGAAGGCGTGGGATGTGGGGAGTGGGGTGTGGGCCCACATCCCACACCCCACATCCCACGCCGTAAGCATCTCGCATTTTCCCGCCCCTGCCCGCACGAACCGGATACCAGTAGCGCGCCGCAACTCCATTAGGGTTGGAGATGGACGACAAACGCGCCGCGCTGGTGCTCGCGGGGCTCGCGCTCGCGGGAGCGGCCGTCAAGCTGCTGCTCGCTCCGCCTGTCGGCCGCGCCCCGGGCGACGTGACGCTCACCGCCGACACGGCGGCGCAGCCGGCGGGGCTCCGCGCCACGGCGCTGGAGGCGGCCCGGCTCGCGCGGCCGTTGGCGCCCGGCGAGCGCGTGGACCTCGATCTGGCCGACGTGACCGAGATCACTCGCCTGCCGCGCCTCGGCCCCGCGCTGGCGCGCCGCATCGTGGATTGGCGGGCGACGCACGGCCCGTTCGGCTCGCTCGCGCGTCTCGACAGCGTCTCCGGAATCGGTCCGCACCTCTTGGATGCGATTCGCCCTTACGTCATGTTTTCAGGGAGTTTAGCGCCGCGTCCTTGACCGGGGTGTGCCGAAGCCATAAGTTAGCTGCTTCAATCCCAACGAGTTGCGTTTACGGCCACCGCCGCCGCCGCCGCGGACAAGCTGGGTGACATCCTCGTCCGCGAGGGCCTCATCACCCCCGAGCAGCTCAAGCGGGCCCTTCAGGAGCAGAAGGGCTCGGGGATGCGGCTGGGCTACACGCTTGTCAAGCTGGGATTCGTCGAGGAGACCGAGGTCACCAAGTGCCTGGCCCGGCAGTACCGGATGCCGGCGGTGGACCTCACCCGCTTCGAAGTGGATCCCAAAATCCTCAAGTTGCTCCCGCCCGACATCGCCACCAAACACACCGTCCTGCCGCTGAAGCGCGAGGGCCGGACCCTGACCGTGGCGATCGCCGATCCCAACAACGTGGCGGCGATCGAGGACATCAAATTCATCACCCGCTGCGACGTCTTCCCCGTGATCGCGGGCGAGTATACCCTGCGCAACGCGATCGACCGCTACTACCAGCAGTCGGACGCGCAGCTGCAGACGCTGCTCAAGAGCGTGGAGGCCGCCGAGGAGGACCTCGAGGTCGTCGAGGAGCAGCAGGACGAGGACGTCAAGGCGCAGGACCTGGCCGATGATGCGCCGGTCGTGAAGCTGATCAACGGCCTGCTGACCGACGCCGTGAAGCGCGGGGCGTCGGACATCCACATCGAGCCGTTCGAGCACGAGCTGCGGGTGCGCTACCGGGTGGACGGCGTGCTGCAGGAGGTGATGAAGCCGCCGATCAAGATGAAGGCGGCGCTCACCTCGCGCGTCAAGATCATGGCGCAGCTGAACATCGCCGAGCGGCGCGTGCCCCAGGACGGCCGTATCAAGCTCAAGTTCGGCAGCAAAGTCATCGACTTCCGTGTCTCGACGCTGCCGGTGCTGTACGGGGAGAAGATCGTGCTCCGGATCCTCGACAAGGGGAACCTGACGCTCGACCTGTCGAAGTTCGGGTTCGAGCCGAAGTCCGAAGCGGACCTGTTGAAGGCGATCCTCAACCCGTACGGGATGGTGCTGGTGACGGGGCCGACGGGATCGGGGAAGACGACGACCCTGTATTCGGCCCTGTCCCGGATCAACACGATCGAGGTCAACATCCTGACGGCCGAGGACCCGGTCGAGTACAACCTCATGGGCATTAATCAGGTGCTCGTCCGCAACGAGGTGGGGATGACGTTCGCGGCGGCGCTGAAGGCGTTCCTGCGGCAGGACCCGAACATCATCATGGTGGGGGAGATCCGGGACCTGGAGACCGGCTCGATCGCGATCAAGGCGGCGCTCACGGGCCACCTGGTGCTGTCCACGCTGCATACCAACGACGCGCCGTCGACCGTGACGCGCATGGTGGACATGGGGATCGAGCCGTTCAACGTGGCGAGCGCGGTGAACCTGATCGTGGCGCAGCGGCTGGTGCGGCGCATCTGCTCCGGCTGCAAGCAGGAGCACACTTACTCCGACGAGGAGCTGCACGCCTTCGCCATCCAGCGCAAGGACGGCCCGTTCTTCAAGGGCCAGGGCTGCGACACCTGCAACGGCACGGGGTACAAGGGCCGGCAGGGGCTGTACGAGGTGATGTTGATGACGAGCGCGTTGCGGCGCCTGGTGCTGAAGGGCGCCTCGACGGAAGAGCTGCGGGACCAGGGCGTCCAGGACGGGATGCTGACGCTGCGGATGGACGGAATGGTGAAGGTCAAGAAGGGAGTCACGACTCTCGAAGAGGTCGTGAAGGAAACGGCCGCTTGAAGGAGACCATGCAATGCCGGTGAATCTGCGGGCCCTGCTCGAAGAGATGATCGAGAAGGATGCCTCCGACCTCCATATCGTCGCGGGCGAGCGGCCGAAAATCCGCGTGGACGGCGACATCGTGAACTCCTCGGTGGACGAGGTGCTCACGCCGAAGGACACGCTGTCCCTCGCCTATTCGGTGCTGACGGAGAACCAGAAGAAGCGCTTCGAGACCGAGAACGAGCTCGACTTCTCGTTCGGGATCCAGAACCTGGCGCGGTTCCGCGGCAACGTGTTCAAGCAGCGCGGCTGCGTCTCGATGGTGATCCGGCAGATCCCCTTCAGCGTGAAGACGTTCGACGATCTGGGGCTGCCGGGGGTGGTGGCGAAACTGTCCGAGAAGCCACGGGGCCTGGTGCTGGTGACGGGGCCCACGGGCTCCGGCAAGAGCACGACGCTCGCCGCGATGATCGACAAGGTCAACAAAGAGCTCAAGGGCCATATCATCACGGTGGAGGACCCGATCGAGTTCATCCACCGCCACCAGCTGTGCATCGTCAACCAGCGCGAGGTGGGGACCGACACCAACAGCTTCCACGCGGCCCTCAAGTACGCTCTGCGGCAGGACCCCGACGTCGTGCTGGTGGGTGAGATGCGCGACCTCGAGACGACGGCGTCGGCGCTCACCATCGCCGAAACCGGCCACCTCGCCTTCGCCACGCTGCACACCAACTCCGCGGCCGAGAGTATCAACCGCATCATCGATATCTTCCCGTCGCACCAGCAGACGCAGATCCGCACCCAGCTGTCGTTCGTGCTCGAGGGCGTGATCACGCAGACGCTGCTGCAGAAGGCGAAAGGGAAGGGCCGGGTCATGGCGGCGGAGATCCTCATCTGCACGCCCGCGATCCGCGCCTTGATCCGCGACGACAAGGTCGAGCAGATCCCCTCGATGATGCAAGCCGGGAAAAAGCACGGGATGCAGACCTTGAACGACGCGCTCTACCAGCTCTACATGGGGCGCGAGGTGACCAAGGAGGAGTGCCTCCGCGTCACGTCGCAGCCCAACGATTTCCTGCGGATGCTCGGGGAGGCCCCGCTGGACGATCGCGAGCCGCTGCCCACCAGCGGTTCCCCGGCAGGTGCCCCGAAGGTCGCCGCGCGCCGCTAGGCGGCGCGGGCGGGAGGTGAACGATGCCGGTCTTCGAATACACCGCGCGCAACGTCAAGGGGGAGATCGTCCAGAACAAGGGCGAGTTCGCCACCCGCGACGACGTCCTCGCGCACCTGCGCAAGAACCGCATGGTCGTGGTGCAGGTGCGGGAGGCCCCCCGCGCGTTCAAGATCAAGTTCGGCGCCGGGATCAAGACGCGCGACGTGGTGGTCTTCACGCGCCAGTTCGCGACGATGATCAACGCCGGCCTGCCGCTCGTGCAGGCCCTCGACATCCTGGCGCAGCAGACCGAGAACAAAGCGCTCGCCGACGTCACGCGCGCCGTGGTCTACGACGTCGAGAGCGGGCACACCCTCGCCGACGCCCTGCGCAAGCACCCCAAGGCGTTCAGCGACCTGTACGTGAACATGGTCGCCGCGGGCGAGGCGGGCGGTATCCTCGACACCATCCTGCTGCGCCTCGCGGAGTTCCTGGAGAAGAACGACGCCATCGTTCGCAAAGTGAAGGGCGCGATGGTGTACCCCGCCGTGATCTTCTCGGTCGCCGGCATCGCCATCTCGGTGCTGCTCATCTTCGTGATCCCGACGTTCCAGAGCATGTTCGCCTCGGCGGGCATCCAGCTGCCGCTCCCTACGCGCATCGTGATCGGGTTGAGCAGCCTCCTCAAAAACTACTGGTGGGCCCTCATCCTCCTGGCCGGCGGCGCGGTGTTCCTGGTGAACCGCTACTACAAGACGCCCGCCGGCAAGCTGCAGATCGACTCGCTGCTGCTCAAGATGCCGGTGCTGGGCGACCTGCTGCGGAAGTCGGCGGTGTCCCGCTTCACCCGCACGCTCGGCACCCTGATCTCCTCGGGCGTCTCGATCCTCGACGGTCTGGAGATCACGGCCCGCACCGCCGGCAACATGGTGATCCACAACGCCGTGATGGAGTCACGGACGTCGATCGCGGGCGGTGAAACGATTGCGGGGCCGCTCGCGAGGTCCAAGGTGTTCCCGCCGATGGTGATCTCGATGATCGCCGTGGGCGAGCAGACCGGCGGCCTGGACGAGATGCTCTCCAAGATCGCCGACTTCTACGACGAGGAAGTGGACGCCGCCGTCAGTACGCTGCTCTCCCTGATGGAGCCGATCATGATCGTCGTGCTCGGCGTCATCGTCGGCGGCATGGTGGTCGCGATGTACCTGCCGATCTTCGACATGGTGAACGCGGTGCAGTAAGAGTCGGACGGTCGGACGGTCGGACGGCCGGACTGTGAAAGGGCCTCGCGGGTTGGCGAGGCCCTTCAATTTGGGCCATCTTCACCGCGACCCTTCCGACCCGGATCCAACCATGCGTTCCCGTATGCAACCGCTGTGCTTCATCGCGCTCGTTGCCGGTCCCGCCACCGCCCAGGACCTGGGCCCCTGGCCCCAACACTCGATGGACCGGCCCGTACCGCCCGTCGTGACCCCCGCGCCCACGGCGACGCCGGGCGCACCGCCCTCCGACGCGGTTGTGCTGTTCGACGGCCAGAGTCTCACGGGTTGGGAAGCCGACTCGGCGAAGCCGGCCGGCTGGAAGGTGGCGAACGGGTACGTGGAGGTCGTGCGCGGGAGCGGCGGCATCCACACGACCAGCGCCTTCGGCGACTGCCAGCTGCACGTCGAGTGGGCGAGCCCCACGCCGGCCGAGGGCGAGGGCCAGGAGCGCGGCAACAGCGGCGTCTTCATGATGAGCCGCTACGAAATCCAGGTGCTCGATTCGTATCAGAACCGCACCTATGCCGACGGCCAGGCGGCCGCCGTGTACGGCCAGTATCCGCCGCTCGCGAACGCCAGCCGGCCCCCCGGCGAGTGGCAGAACTACGACATCGTCTTCCACGCGCCGCGGTTCGATGCGAGCGGCAAGGTGCTCTCGCCCGCCCGCGTCACGGTCCTCCACAACGGCGTACTGGTGCAGGACAACGTGGCCCTGTCGGGACCGACGGCGCACATGCGGCGGCCGCCCTACCGGGCGCACCCCGACCGCCTGCCGCTGCTGCTCCAGGACCACGGCGTCCCGGTCCGGTATCGGAACATCTGGATCAGGGAGCTACACGAGCCGGCGCCGTAGCGGCCTTACTGACCCCGGGCGCAAGCCCGGGGGTGATTACCTCGCGGGGAGTTTCTGGAGCCGATCCTTGATCCGGGGGTTATCCGGAAACTGAGTCTGAAGCCGCTCGAGGATGGCCCGCGCCGAGTCGGGCTTGTTCGCCAGGGCCCAGGCGTCGGCGGCGAGGAAGTCGCGGCGCAGTGCCAGCCGGCGGTCGTCGGGCGGGAGGGTGAGTTTGCCGAGGACGGCGAGCGCGCTCTTGCCGTCCTTCGCGTCGGTGATCAGGGATTCCACCGCCAGGAGCTGCACGTCGAGGTTGTCGGGGAACTGCCGGGCCATCTGCGCGAACAGCCCTGCGGCCTCGGCCGCTTTCCCCTGGCGGCGGTCGAGCTGGGCCTGCTGGTAGAGGCCCGCCAGGTACAGGCGCGTCACGTCGGTCGAGTCGCCCGTGCGGATCCCCACGCCGCCGGCGTAGGTGTAGACCAGCTCGCCGCCGTGCTCGCCCGCTTCGTACAGCGCGTACGCCCCGCCGAGTCCCACCAGCGCCGATCCCACGTACAGCCAGCGCCGCCACGGGCGCGTCGCGAACGCCAGCGCCAGAATCTCGAGAGCACCGACCACCAGAAAGACGTTGCGGGTCCGCTCTCCCCATTCCTCGTGCTCGACGACCGCCCCGCGCACGCCGGGAATGCGCTCGACCGGCCCGTGGGCGTCCGTGCCCGATTGGACGGCCGCCACGGCGGCGAGCGTGCCCGCGAGCAGCAGCGCCGCGGCCGCCGGCGACGTCCAGGGCCATTTCCCGGTGAGGGCGACCCAGCGCAGCAGCACGCCGGCGCCGAGCAGCGCGAGGACGAAGTGAACGATCTGCGGGTGGTAGAAGGCGAGGTTGGGCATGCCCGATAGTACGCGCTTGCCGCGTCATCCGTTAGCCGACAACTTGCCCTGATGGATCGACGCCACCTGCTCCGCTTGGGTGGGGCGGCAGCCCTCGGCGCCCGGCTGCTCCCCGACGCGGTCGTGCGATCCACGCCCGGTCATGCGTCCGCCGGCCGTCTCAAGCAATCCGTCTGCCGCTGGGCGTTCCAGGCGATTCCGCTCCCGGACCTGTGTCGTGCCGGGGCGGCAATGGGCCTCGCGGGCATCGATCTCCTCCAGCCCGACGACTGGGAGCGGGTGCGAGAATTCGGGCTGGTGTGCTCGATGGGCTATCCCGCCGACCGCCGCGACTTCATCGCCACCGGCTTCAACGACCCCGCGAACCACCCGCTGCTGCTGCGCGAGCTGGAAGCCGCGATCCCCCAGGCGGCGCGGCACGGCGTCCCCAACGTGATCACGATGTTCGGCAACCGCCGGACGGCGGCCGACGCCGACGCGGTCGCCCACTGCGTGGCGGGGCTCAAGCGCATCGCCCCGCTCGCCGAGGAGCACGGCGTCACGGTGTGCGTGGAGCTCCTGAACAGCAAGGTGGACCACGCCGGCTACCAGGGCGACCACACCGCCTTTGGCGCCGCGGTGATCGCAGCCGTGGGCTCGCCGCGGGTCAAGCTGCTGTACGACATCTATCACATGCAGATCATGGAGGGCGACATCATCCGGACGATCCGGACGCACGCCGCCCACATCGGCCATTTCCACACCGGGGGCGTACCCGGCCGCCACGAGCTCGACGACACGCAGGAGCTCAACTGGCGCGCCGTCGCAACAGCCATCGCGGACCTCGGCTTCACGGGCTTCGTGGCCCACGAGTTCGTGCCGACCCGCGAGCCGCTCGCCTCACTGAAACAGGCGGTCGCAGTGTGCACGGTGTAACTGACCCCCGGGCGCAAGCCCAGGGCTCCCGGAGAGCCCCTGGGGTTCTAGCCGCCTGAACCAACGCGCTGCATTTTCCCCGGCCATGCCCACTCCACACTTCCCACACCCCGCGCAGTCCAAGGTTTTCGACGTCTGCATCGTCGGCTCCGGAGCCGGCGGCGGGATGGCGGCGTACGCGCTCACCCAAGCGGGCGCCGACGTGATCGTCCTCGAGGCCGGCGGGCCCTGGGACAACCGCACCGACTCGGCGATGCTAACCTGGCCGTACGAGTCGCCACGGCGCGGCGCCTCCACGCCCGAGCGGCCGTTCGGCGAATTCGACGCGTGCATCGGCGGCTGGGACATCCCCGGCGAGCCCTACACCCGCGCCCCCGGCACCGAGTTCTCGTGGTGGCGGGCGCGGATGGTCGGGGGCCGCACCAATCACTGGGGACGGATCTCCCTGCGCTTCGGGCCCTACGACTTCAAGCGCAAATCCCGCGACGGCCTGGGTGACGACTGGCCGATCGCCTACGAGGACGTGGCGCCTTGGTACGACCGCGTCGACCGCCTCGTGGGGATTTTTGGGAGCAAGGAGAATCTGCCCAACGAGCCCAACGGCGTGTTCCAGCCGCCGCCCAAGCCGCGCTGCTACGAGCTGCTGGTCAAGCAGGCGGCCGACAAGCTGAACGTCACCTGCATTCCCGCGCGGCTGTCGATCATCACCCGGCCCCTGAACGGCCGCGCCGCCTGCCACTACTGCGGCCAATGCAACCGCGGCTGCAAGGTGAACGCCAACTTCACCTCCACGAACGTGCTCATCGCTCCGGCGCTCGCCACCGGCAATCTCACGCTGGTGACGAACGCGATGGCGCGCGAGGTGACGGTGGACGGGACCGGCCGCGCCACGGGGGTCGCCTACGTGGACAAGACGACCGGCGCGGACCGGCACGTGCACGCAAAGGTCGTCGTCCTCGCGGCGAGCGCGCTCGAATCCTCCCGGCTGCTGCTCAACTCGCGCTCGTCGCTGTTCCCCAACGGGCTCGCCAACGGCAGCGGCACGGTCGGCAAGTACATCACCGACACGACGGGGACCAGCGTCGCGGGCTTCATTCCCAGGATGATGGACCACGTGCCCCACAACCACGACGGCGTCGGTGGCATGCACCTCTACATGCCGTGGTGGCTCGACAACAAGACGCTCGATTTCCCCCGCGGCTACCACATCGAGGTCTGGGGCGGGCCGGGGATGCCCGGGCACGGCTTCATGGGCGGCATCCAGCGCTACGCTCCGGGCGGTGGCTACGGCAAGCAGCTCAAGGACGACTACCGCCGCTACTACGGGGCGACGATCGGCTTCTCGGGCCGCGGCGAGATGATCCCCAACGACGACAGCTACTGCGAGCTCGATCCGCGCACGGTGGATCGCTGGGGCATTCCCGTGCTGCGGTTTCACTGGAAGTGGGCGGACCACGAGGTCAAGCAGGTGAAGCACATGCAGGAGACGTTCCGGGCCCTGTTGGCGGAAATGGGCGGCCAGGTGTTCTCGCCGATGCCGGGTCCCGAGCGCGGCTACGGTATCGCTGCGGGGGGCACGATTATCCACGAGCTCGGCGGCACGCGCATGGGGGACGACCCCAAGACCTCCGTGCTCAACCGCTGGGGGCAGGCGCACGAAGTGAAGAACCTGTTCGTGGCCGACGGCGGCCCGTTCGTCTCCCAGGCCGACAAGAACCCGACGTGGACGATTCTGGCGCTGTCGATGCGGACCAGCGATTACATCGCGGGCCAGATGAAGCAGGGGGCGCTATGAAGTCGGACGGTCGGACCGTCGGACGGACGGACGGCATGACGCGGCGCGATGCGGTTCGCGTGCTGGCCGTCGCCCCCATCGCAGCAGCCTTCGCGTGGGCGCCGGAATCGGTGCGCGAGGCGGCGGCGCTGGCGCGTCGGGCCCAGGCCCAGGGAGCCTACCAGCCCAAGAACTTCACCGCCCACGAGTGGGACACGGTGCGTATCCTCGTGGACCTGATCCTGCCCAAAGACGAGCGCTCGGGCAGCGCGACCGAAGCGGGCGTCCCCGAATTCATGGACTTCATGCTCGGCGACGACGCCGACCTCCAGACTCCCGTGCGCGGCGGGCTCGCCTGGCTCGACCACGAATGCGACGACCGCTACGGGAAGACGTTCGTCACGTGCACCGACGGCGAACGGACCGCCGTGCTCGACGACATCGCCTGGCCGAAGAAGGCCAAGCCGGAGCACTCCGCGGGCGTGGCGTTCTTCAACAGCTTCCGCGACTTCACCGCGTCGGGGTTCTTCTCGAGCCGCGTCGGCATTCAGGATCTGCGCTACATCGGCAACACCTTCGTCGCCGAATGGAAGGGCTGTCCCCCGGAGGCGCTCGCCAAGCTCGGCGTGCACTACGAATGACGGCGGGCGAAAAACGGCTCGGCGTCGGTTTCATCGGCAGCGGGTTCAACGCCCGCTTTCACCTCCAGGGGTTCCAGGGCGTCCGCGACGCCGACGTGCTCGGCGTGTGGAGCCCGAACGCGAAGCATGCGGCAGACACGGCCGCGCTGGCGCACAAGCTCGACGTCGGTGCGGCGAAGGCTTACAAGTCCATCGCCGACATGGTCGCGGACCCGGCCATCCACGCGCTGTGGCTCTGCGGACCGAACTTCGCCCGCATCGAGAACGTCGAGGAGATCGCGCACGCGCTGACCGCCGGGAAGGGGGCGCTCGCCGGCATCGCCTGCGAGAAGCCCCTCGCCCGCAACGTGGCCGAGGCCAAGCGCGTCGTCGAGCTCGTGAAGCAGGCGGGCCTGAAGCACGGGTACCTCGAGAACCAGGTGTTCGCGCCGCAGGTGGAGTGGGGACGCGCGATCCTGTGGGCCCGCGGCGCCGCGCTGACCGGCCGACCCTACCTCGCCCGCGCCGCCGAAGAGCACAGCGGTCCCCACATGCCGTGGTTCTGGCGCGGCGACCTCCAGGGCGGCGGCGTGCTCAACGACATGATGTGTCACTCGGCGCTCGTGGTGCGGCACCTGCTCACCAAGCCTGACGCCCCGCGGTCCACCGTGAGCCCCAAACGCCTCACCGCCCACATCGCCAGCCTCAAGTGGTCCCGCCCGGAGTACGTGAAGCGGTTGAGCCACCAGATGGGCCCGGAGGTGGACTACGGGAAGCGCCCCGCTGAAGACTTCGCCAGCCTCATCATCGAATTCGCGACCGACGACGGCCACAAGGTGCTCGGCGAAGCGACGACGTCGTGGAGCTTCGTGGGAGCCGGGCTGCGGCTGTCGGCCGAGCTGCTCGGTCCCGAGTACTCGCTGTCGTGGAACTCCCTGGACGCGGGACTCAAGCTGTTCTTCAGCCGGGAAGTGCAGGGGAAGAGTGGCGAGGACCTGGTCGAGAAGCAGAACGCCGAGATGGGGTTGATGCCGGTCGTCGCCAACGAG
>WNGF01013281.1_pt1 | contig 12470 bp, 9 predicted proteins | sample 5400641 | NCBI WGS metagenome assembly WNGF01 (sample SAMN13153371, study PRJNA577476) | soil metagenome | isolation source: 80 cm soil or saprolite under grassland replicate 2 | place: USA:California | collected 2016-06-15
GGGAGCGTCTCGTGGGCACGATCGGGTACTACGGGTTCCTCGCGACGCGGATCGCCCCTTCGCGCCTCCTCGAGGTCGCTGCGCGGCGCGTCGCCCGCGCAGCGCGCAACCGGGTCGCGCCGCCCATCGCGCCGCAGCGCGATCGCCTGCTCTCCGTCCTCGGCTGCGACGGCGCGGCGACCCTCGCGCGGCTGCTCGCGCGCCCGCGACCGTGCCGGGCGCCGTGGACCCCGGCATCGCTCCGCGCCGCGCTCGACGAGCACCTACCCGGCGAGGCGGAACGCGCGACGGCCCGGGCGGAGGACGCGGCGTGCGGCCGGATCGCGGTGTTCGGCCGGGTGTTCCCGGTCGTGCGCCCGGATGGGCGCGGGACCGACTGGCAGCTCGACCCGGTGAACGGCGGACGCTTCGCGGGGTGGGCGCCCTCGCGCGCGCTGCCATCTGCGCCGGGGCTCGACGCGCGGCTCGCGTGGGCTGTCGGCCGCGGCGAGCAGTGGGTGGCGATCGCGCAGGGCGCGGTCCTGGACGCACGCCGGCGGCGGGAGCTCAGCGCGGCGGTCGCGTCGTCGGTGTCCGACTTCGTCGCGGAGAACCCGGTCGGGCACGGCGTGCACTGGTCGAGCGCGATGGAGGCGGGGCTCCGCGCCTGGAACCTCGTCCTCGCGCTGTGGCTCCTCTCCGCCGCGGGCGCACAGCCCGGGCCGGAGCTCGCGGTGGACGCCGCGCGCCTCCTCGTCGCGACCGGGCGGTTCGTCCTCGCGAACCTGGAGGACGACGCCGCGGTGCCCGACTCGCGCCTCGCGGCGGACTGGCTCGGCCTCCTCGCCTGCGCCGAGGGGCTCCCCGAGTGGCCGGAGTCTGCGCGATGGCGCGTGCTCGCCCGCGACGGGCTCGCGGCGTCGCTGCGCGACCAGGTGCACGACGACGGGACCGCGCGCGACGGGGCGCTGCCATACCAGCGGCTCGCGGCCGAGGTGTTCGCGGCGGGCGCCATCCTCTCGCACGGCGCCGGCCGGCCGGTGGGTTCCGCCTTCGCGCGGCGGCTCGCGGCGCTCCTCGGCGCGACCCGCACCCTCCTCGCGGCGGGCGGGGCCGTGCCGCAGATCGGCGAGGCGGACGCGCCGCGCGTCCTCGCGCTGCGCGATCGCGCGCCCGCCGACGCGGGAAACCTCCTGCCGCTCGCCGCGGCCCTCCTGCGCGCTCCCGCCTTGCTCGTCGCGCCCGGCCCGGGCGACGCCGCCGACGTCGCCTGGCTGCTCGGGCCGCGCCCGCTCGCGGCGCTCGCGGCCGCTCGCCAGGGGGACCGCCCGCGCAGCGCCAGCTTCGCGGCCGCCGGCCTCCACGTCCTGCGCCGCGGGCCGTTCGAGGTGTTCGTGTCCTGCGGCCCGAACGGCCAGCGCGGCGTCGGCGGCCACTCCCACAACGACAAGCTCGCGCTCGAGCTCCGCGCCGATGGCGCGCTCGGCGTCTGCGACGGTGGCACGCCCTCGGCCGGCGGGGACCCCGAGCTGCGCGACGCCTTCCGCTCGACCCGCGCGCACGCGACGGTCGTCGTGGACGGCCTCGAGCAGGCGCCGCTGCTGCGCGAGCGGCCCGGGGCGCTCCCCGACGTCACCGCCGCGCGGCTCCTCGCGTTCGAGCCCGGGGGTACCGCAGACCGGCTCGTCGGCGAGCACCGCGGCTTCGCCCGGGCGGGCGTCGTCCACCGCCGGGAGGTCCTCGTGGCGGAGGCGGGCGTCGCGATCGTGGACCGGCTCGCGGGCGCGGGGACGCACCGCGTGGAGCTGCGCTGGCCCTTCGCGAGCGCCGGAGCGCGGCTGCGCCCCGTCGCGGCGCAGGACGCGGCGGCGCTCGATCGGCTCGCGCGCGCCGTCCGGCTGCAGGTATCGATCGCCCGCGCCCACGCCGTCGAGGTGCCGCTCGGCGATCGCCGGCTCGTCCTCGTGTTCGCGCTCCCGCCGGGGCTCGTGCCGGAGGTCGCGCCCGCGGTCCACGCGCCGGGGTACGGCCACCTCGCGCACGGCGCGGTCGCGCTCGTCGCCGGCACGGTCCGCTGCCCGGCAGCGCTCGCGACGCTCCTCGTCGTCCTCTGACGCCGGCGCGTGCGCCGCGGCGGCGGGCCGGCGCGCGCCGTGCTAAGTCACCGGGAATGCTCCCCGCTCTCCTCTCCCTCCTCGTCGCCGCCGCGCCGGGCCCCGCGCCGGCGCCGGCGTCCCCCGACGGCGACCCCCGCGTCGCGGTCCTCGCCGCGATGACCGCGGAGCTCTCGCGCTCGACCGAGCGGCTCCGGCTGAAGGGCTACGAGGCGCCGTTCTTCGTCTCGTACCAGGTGAGGGACGTCACCCGATACGATCTCGCCGGGCGCTACGGAGCGATCTTCGACGACGACTCGCGGCGCGACCGGAACCTCTCCGTGGACCTGCGCGTCGGCAGCTACGAGTTCGACTCGTCCGGCACCGACGAGACCTCGCTCCTCCTCGGCGCGGAGGGGCCCACCTGGTACGCGCCGAAGGAGGCGCCGCTCGACGGCGACGTCGCGGCGCTCCGGACGGCGCTCTGGCTCGCGACGGACGAGCGCTACAAGGAGGCGCTCTCGTCCTACTTCAAGAAGAAGTCGCGCGAGGTTTACCGCGGCGCCGAGGAGGCGCGCGCGCCCAGCTTCTCGCGCGAGGGGCCGAACCGCCACGTGGACGCGCCCCTCCCCTTCACGTTCGATCGCGAGCGCTGGAGCGCGGTGGTGCGGGACGCGACGGCGCTCTTCCGCGCCCACCCGGACGTCTTCGACTCGTCCATGAAGGTGACCGCCGAGAAGCAGGTCCGCTGGTTCGCGTCGAGCGAGGGGGCCGGGCTCGTGACCGAGCGGACGATCTACGGCGTCCACGTGCAGGCCGTCGCGCGCGCGCCCGACGGGCAGCTCCTCGAGGACGGGCGCGACTTCTACGCGCGGACGGAGGGCGAGCTCCCTTCGCCGGCGCAGGTGCGCGTCGCCGCCGAGCAGGTCATCGCCGAGCTCGAGGCGCTGCGCCGCGCGCCGGCGATCGACCCGTACACGGGACCCGCGATCCTCGAGCCGGAGGCGGCGGGCGTCCTCTTCCACGAGGCGGTCGGGCACCGGCTCGAGGGCGAGCGGCTCGAGGACGACAAGGACGGCCAGACGTTCAAGGGGCAGGTCGGGCAGCTCGTGCTCCCGCCCTTCCTCACGATCGTGGACGACCCGACGCTCGCGACGGCGAACGGGATGGCGCTGAACGGCGCCTACGCGTTCGACGACCAAGGCGTCGCAGCCCGGCGCACCGTGCTCGTCCGCGACGGCCGGCTCGAGTCGTACCTCCTCTCGCGCAAGCCGGTGAAGCCGTTCGAGCGCTCGAACGGGCACGGGCGCAGCCAGGGTGCGCGCCCGGCGATGGCGCGCATGGCGAACCTCGTCCTCGAGTCGTCGCGGCGCGTCGGTGCGGCGGAGCTGAAGCGGATGCTGATGGCGGAGGCCCGGCGCCAGCACAAGCGGTACGGCCTCGTCATCCGCGACATCACCGGCGGCAACACCAACACCGCCTCGTACGGCTACCAGGCCTTCAAGGGGACGCCGCGACTCGTCTACCGGGTCGATGCCAAGACCGGCGCGGAGGAGCTCGTCCGCGGGGTCGAGCTCGTCGGCACGCCGCTCACGAGCGTCAACAAGGTGCTCGCGACGTCCGACGTCTCGCGCGTGTTCAACGGGTACTGCGGGGCGGAGAGCGGGTTCGTCCCGGTCTCGACCATCGCGCCGTCCGCGCTCGTCGGCGAGCTCGAGCTGCAGCGCGTCGCACGTGCGAACGAGCGGAGCCCGATCCTGCCGTCGCCCTGGGCGGAGGGGCCCGCGCCGGTCGCGCCGAGCGCCGCCCCGGCGTCGGCGATCCCCGCTGCGCCGGAGCGCGGCGCCGCGTCCGCAGGGGCCGCGCGATGACCGCCCCGCTCCCGCTCCCGCCCCTCGACGCGCTCCTCGCGCACCCGCGCCGTGCGGCGCTCGACGCGTTCCTCGCGGTCGGCTGGCGCCCGTACGCGCGCCCCATCGCGCTCGACGCAGAGCGCGCGCGGCTCCTCAACATCGACCTCTCCGAGCCCGACGTCGGCTTCGAGAAGGACGGAGACCTCGCCGCGGTCGCGCACTTCGAGACCGACCTCGAGGGGATCGTCACGCACGTGGAGGTGGTGGGGGCCGAGCCCGCCGACCCGGTCCGGATCGCGCTCGCGCTGCTCGGCGAGATCGGCCCGCCGCGGACGGGCGGCGGCGCGGAGGCGCGCGAGTGGATCTGGGGCCCCGAGTCCGGCGCGACGGCCACGGCCGGCGGCGAGCCGGTGCGACTCTGGATGTGCGCGGAGCGCGCCTACGGCGACCGGCTCTGGCTCGTCGCGACGCTCGTGCTGCGAGGTTAGCTCGCGCGCGGAGCGCGCGAGGTCAGCGGCGCCAGCCCTGCCACACGACGTAGCGGCGGAAGTCCGCCGCGAACTCCGCGTCGCTGAGCCCGATCGCCTCCTTGAAGGCGGCGGGGAAGCGGAGCCCGGTCCCCATGAGGCGCATCACCTCGAGCACCCGCGCCTCGCCGTAGCGGGCGATGAGGAACTCGACGGCGTGGTGGGCCGCGCCGTACACGACGTGCGACCGCTCCTGGTAGAGCGGATCGGGATCGACGATGGGATCGCCCGGTTGCGCGAGGACCGCGCGCGCGCCGCGCCCGCACTCGGGGACGCCGTCCCCCGAGCCCGGGAGCGTGTCCTGGTAGAACTCGTAGAGGTCCTCGATCCCGCCGTAGCGGTACCCCTGCTGCGCGGTGACGCTCGCGACCCCCTCGCTGAACCAGCGCGGGATCTCCTTGTACATCCAGGTGAGATCGTCCCCCGCGAGCTGGTACATCGCGCAGTGCGTGAGCTCGTGCGTGACGAGCTCCTCGAGCTTGCGCTCGTTCGCGCCGAAGAAGCCCCAGGTGCGCGGCGACTGCACCTCGATCGTCTGGAAGCGAGCCCAGGCGCGGAGCCAATCGTATCCCTGGCGGTGCACGGCGCGCTCGAGCGCCTCGTGGCTCGAGTGGATCGTCACGGTCACCGGCTGGCGGAGCCCGCCCCAGCGCGCGACGTGCGGCGCGGCGAGCTCGATCGCGTGGCGGACGTCGCGCGCCGCGGCCGCGTCCTCGGGCCAGTAGAGGATGCGGAAGCGGGCGGCCCCGACCGTGAGCTCCTGCGTCCGCGGCTCTCCGGTGCCGGCGAGCCGGGGCGCACAACCCGAGAGCAGGAGGATCGCCAGGACGACGGCGGGGAAACGGACCACGGAGTGGGTCTACCCGGCTCGGGCAGGCGGGCGCAAGCTTCCTCGCCCGGCGAGGGCGACGAGGAGTGGGGCGAGGTGGGTGAGATCCCCCACCGCGCCCACCTCCTGCGCGGCGCGCCCGAAGCCGAGGACCGGGACGAGCGCGCGCGTGTGGTTGCGCGTGGAGAGGTCCTCGAGGTTCCCGTGATCGCTCGCGACGACGAGCGCGTCGTCGGGCCCGAGGCCTGCGACGAGGGTGCGCAGGAGCGAGTCGAGACGCGCGAGCGCGTCGAGCGCGCGGTCCATCGAGCGGGCGTGGCCCGCCTCGTCCGTCTCGAAGAACTCGAAAACCGTGAGATCGTGCGGCCGCGCGAGGGTGCCGAGCAGCTCGGCAGCCTCGTCGGGCGCGCGGACGGGGACGTCGTACCCGCGCGCGCGGGCGCGCTCGCCGGTGATGTCGTGGGTGAGGCCGCGCCCCTCCCGCGCGTCCGGCCAGGTGCGGAAGCGGCCGCCTCCCGCGGCGAACGCGACGGTGGTCGCCGACGCGCGCGCCCGCCGGCTCCCGGGCCGGCCGTCGATCTCGAACTCCGCCTCACCGTCGGCCTCGTACCCGAGCGCGCGGAGGTACGCGACGGGGTAGGCGTTCGCGAACGCTGCGCTCCGCCCCGCCTCGGCGAGGGCGCGGAACAGCGACCTGCGCCGCAGGAGCTCGCGGAGCGCCGCGTTCGGAAACCCGAGCAGGTGGCGGCCGAGGAGCGCGGGCGCGTTCTCGCCGGTCAGGATCGCGGTCTGCCCCGTCGCGGACTGCGGCCGGCCCGGGACGCCGAGCGTCGCGTCGGCGAGCACCGCGCGCCCCCCCGTGGGGAGGCGCGTCCCGGTGCCGTCCTCGAATTGCGAGAGCAGGAACTCGCCCCGCGCGAGCGGGTTGCGGTCGGGGTCCGGCGCGCCGGCGCCGACGCCGTCCACGAACACGAAGAGGGTCGCCACCCGGGGATCATAGCCGCCGCTCGCCGCCCGCGTCGCCCCCGACCGACCCGACCGCGCCGGGGCCGCCGCACCCCGTCCTCCCTACGTTCCGGGCATGCCGCGGCTCGCGGGCTTTCCGACGGACGCGACGATCCGGTTCGACGGCACGTCGATCCCGGCGCGACGGGGCGAGCCGGTCGCGGCGGCGCTGCTCGCCGCCGGTCGCCCGCTCCTCTCGCGCTCGGCGAAGTACCACCGGCCGCGTGGTCCGTTCTGCCTCGCGGGCTCGTGCGCCGGGTGCGTCGTCCGCGCCGACGGCCTCCCCGGCCTCCGCGCGTGCCGGATCGCGTGCCGCGACGGTCTCGAGGTCGAGGCGCAAAACGCCTTCCCCGGCGCGCGCCACGACCTCCTCGGCGCGATCGACCTCGCGACGCCGCGCGGCCTCGATCACCACCGGCTCGCGACGTGGAGCCTCCTCGCGAACCGGGCCGCGGTCGCGCTGGCGCGCAGGCTCTCGGGCGTCGGGCGGCTACCCTCCGCCGCGGCCCCCGCGCGGCCTTCGTCCCCCGTGGAGGAGCGGTTCGACGCGCTCGTCGTCGGCGCCGGGCCGGCGGGCCTCGCCGCGGCGGAGGCGCTCGCCGAGGCGGGGCGGCGCGTCCTCGTCGCCGACGAGGCCCCTGCGCCGGGCGGGCGGCTGCGGGCGCGCCTCGGCGCGCCCGGCGACCCCGACCTCGCCTGGGTCGGCGCGGTCGTGCGGCGGGTGTCCGCCGCCGGCGGCGAGGTCGCGACCGGCACGTGCGCCGCGGGGCTGTGGCACGACGGCGGCGCGCCGCTCGCGCTCCTCGAGGGCGACGGGCGTGTCCGGCTCGTCCGCGCGCGCGCCATCGTGCTCGCGCCCGGCGGCCACCCGCAGCCGCCCGCGGTCCCGGGCGGCGATCGCCCCGGCGTCCTCGCCGCGCGCGGGGTCGCGACGCTCCTCGCCGAGCACGGGGTCGTGCCGGGCGCGCGCGCCGCGCTGCTGGGCGAGGGCGAGGAAGCGGAGCGGCTCGCCGTCGCGCTCGCGCGTGCGGGAATGGAGGTCGCCTGCGCCCCGTCCGCGGAGGGCGGGGTCGTCGTGGGCCGCGGGCGCGTGCGCGCGCTCGCGCTGCCTTTCGGGCGGATCGCCTGCGACACGATCGTGGTCGCGGCGGCGCCGGCGCCCGCCTTCGAGCTCGGCCGCGCCCTCGGCGCGGCGGTACGCTGGGACCCAGGCCTCGGCGCGCTCGCGCTCGCGGCGGAGGAGGACGGGAGCACCGGCGTCGCCGGGCTGCTGGCGGCGGGAGAGGTGACGGGCGCGACGGGGCCCGCCGGTGCGGCCGAGGCGGGGCGGCGCGCGGGAAGGATCGCGCGTGGGTAAGAGCATCCTCTGTGCGTGCGAGGACGTGACGCGCGAGGAGCTCCGGCGCGCCTTCCTCGGCGGCACGCGCGACGTCGACGCGCTGAAGCGGCTCACCGGGTTCGGCACCGGGCCGTGCCAGGGGAAGAGCTGCCTCGCCCTGGTGCTCCGCGAGCTGGCCGCGCTCGGCGCCGCGCCCGGCGAGCTCGTGCCATTCACGGCCCGGCCGCCCGCCACGCCCCTCGCGCTGGGCGCGCTCGCGGCGATCGACGCGGCGGCGCTGCCGATCGACGACGGGGTGCCGCGACCCTCGCCGGCTCAGGTCCGGGCGGCCCCCTCACCCCGACCCTCTCCCCCGCTGCGCGGGGGCGAGGGGGAGGGGCAGGACCTGCGCGGGGGCGAGGGGGAGGGTCATGACCTGCGCGGGGGCGAGGGGGAGGGGCAGGACCTGCGTGGGGGCGAGGGGGACCAGCACCAAGTCCAAGTCGCGATCGGGAAGGAGCTGACGCCGCTCCCCGCCCGCGCGGACATCGTCATCGTGGGCGGCGGGATCATGGGGCTCGCGCTCGCCTACGAGCTCGGACGGCGGGGCGTCCGCGACGTGCTCGTGCTCGAGCGCGGCCCGCTCAACGCCGGCGCCTCGGGCCGGAACGGCGGCGGCGTGCGCGCGCAGTGGGGGACCCCCACGATGATCCGGCTCGCCCGCCGCTCGATCGCGCTGTGCGCGCGGCTCGCGGTCGACCTCGGCGTGAACGTCTGGTTCCGGCGGGGCGGCTATCTCTTCCTCGCGCCGACGCGGGCCGAGGCGGCGCGGCTCGAGCGGTATGCCGCGCTTCACCGGCGCGAGGGGCTCCGCACCCGGGTCGTGGGCGCGGACGAGGCCGCTGCGATCGTCCCCGAGCTCGATCGCCGGCGTTTCGTCGCTGCATCGTGGAACCCGGACGACGGCGTCGTCTTCCCGTGGCCGTTCCTGTGGGGCTACGCGGCGCGCGCGGAGGCGCTCGGCGCGCGCGTCGCCACCTTCACCCGCGTGACGGGCTTCGACGCCGCCGGCGCGCGGATCGCCGCGGTGCGGACCGACCGCGGGCGCGTCGCGTGCGACACGGTCGTCGTCGCCTGCGGCGCCTGGTCGAAGGAGGTCGCGGCGCTCGCGGGCGTGTCGCTCCCGAACCGGCCGGTGCGCCACGAGATCCTCGCGACCGAGCCGCTCAAGCCGTGGCTCGGGCCGCTCGTGTCGCTCCTCGGCACCGGCCTCTCTCGACGCTTCGCTTCCTCGCGCGGTTCGCGCGCGCCGCGACGGCGCTCTGCCCGCGCCTCGCGGGGGTGAAGGTCGTCCGGCAATGGGCGGGGCCGTACGACGTGACACCGGACAACCAGCCGATCCTCGGCCCGGCCGGCTTCGAGAACTTCCTGCAGCTCTCCGGGTTCGTCGGGCACGGCTTCATGATGGCCCCGGCGGTCGCGGAGCTCTACGCGGACCTCCTCGCGGGGCGCGGCCGCGACGAGATCTTCGACCGGTTCCGCATCGAGCGCTTCGCGCGCGGGGCCGGGCCGAAAGAGGATTTCATCATCGGGTAGGGCTAGAGTCCTCCCCATGCCACTCGGGAAGAAGATCGCGTTCCTCGGCTCGGGGAACATGGCCGAGGCCCTCGTGAAGGGGCTGCTCGCCGCCGGCACCGCGGCACCGGACGAGATCGTGTGCGCGGAGCCGCGCGCCGAGCGGCGCGAGGAGCTGCAGACGCGACACGGCGTCGCCGTGACGGCGAGCAACCTCGCCGCCGTGAAGCAGGCCGACATCCTCCTCCTGTCGGTGAAGCCGCAGGTGATGGACGCGCTCCTCGACGAGATCGCCCCCGCGATGGACGCGCGGAAGCTCGTCGTGTCGATCGCGGCGGGCGTGCCGATCTCGGCGATCGCCCACCGGCTCGGCCCGACCGCGCGGATCGTGCGGACGATGCCGAACACCCCCGCCCTCGTCGGCGCGGGCGCGACGGCGCTCGCGCGCGGGCCGCACGCGACGGACGCCGACCTCGGCCAGGCCGTCGCGCTGTTCGAGGCGGTCGGCACGACCGTCGTCGTCGAGGAGCACCTGCTCGACGCGGTGACGGGGCTCTCGGGCTCCGGGCCTGCGTTCATCTTCCTCGCCATCGAGGCGCTCGCCGACGGCGGCGTGAAGATGGGGCTGCCGCGCCACGTCGCGATGGCGCTCGCCGCGCAGACGGTCGTCGGCGCCGGTCAGCTCGTGCTCGAGACGGGCGATCACCCGGGCAAGCTCAAGGACCAGGTGACGAGCCCCGGCGGCACGACGATCGCCGGCGTCCACGCGCTCGAGGCGGCCGGCTTCCGCGCGGCGCTCATGGCTGCGGTGGAGGCGGCGGCGAAGCGCTCGCGGGAGCTCGGCGAGCTCGCCGCGAAGAAGAGCTGACGGGCCGACCTACCCCTTCCCGCACGCGAGCGCGGGGTCCCGGCGCAGCGTCTCGAGGATCGCGTCGGTGACGCCCGCGTCGGTCGCGTCCGCCGACGGAAAGATCGCGCCGAAGCGCTTCTGGAGCGCCGCGCCGACCGCGCGCGAGTCGGCGCACGCGTTGATGACGGTGAGCGCGCCGATCGCCTCGCCCTCGCCCCGGGCGATGTCCTTCGCGACCACCTCGCGGTTCGCCTCGACGAAGTTCTTCGTCCCCTGGGCGAAGAGCGACGGGCCGCAGTTCGAGGTGCCGAAGGTGATCCCGAACGACTGGTTCGCGCAGATGCCGTTCAGGGTCGCCGCGATGATCTGGATCCCACCCGGCTGATCCTTGAACGCCATCGCGCCGAGGCCGCAGCCGGCGGTGCCGTAGCGCCCCGCCTCTCCCTGGATTCCCTTCTTGAGGTCCTCCTCGGTCTTGGACTGCGCGAGCGCCGACGAGGCGGCGAGGAGCGAGACGATCACGGCGAGGATGCGGGCCATGCGAACCTCCGGGTGGGGCGACGCGCCCGACGTTACCGCGCCCCCGCCCGCCCGCCCGCGCCCTCGTCGGGTGCTGCGCCGGGACACCGCGCGAGCCGCGAGGTGGGCCGCCTCCGCGACCGCCCTACTCCGTCGTCTCGCAGCTCGCCCAGCCGCAGCGGGGACAGGTCCGGCACCCGCCCGAGAGCACGAGCGCCGCGTCGCACTGCGGGCACTCCTCGCCGTTGCGCGTCGCGCCGCTCGTCAGCACCTGCTTCTCCCGCGACCCGTCGCGGTAGACCGTGATCCCCTTGCAGCCGAGCTCGAACGCGAGCCGGTAGGCGCCCGCGACGTCCTCGGCCGTCGCGTGGCGCGGCAGGTTGATCGTCTTCGAGACCCCGTTGTCGACGTGCCGCTGGAAGGCCGCCTGCATCCGGACGTGGCCCTCGGGCGAGACGTCGTGGGCCGTCGCGAAGAGCCGCCCGACGGGCTCGGGCACGCCCTGGATGCCGCGCGCGCGCCCCATCGTGCGGACGGTCGCGAGCGCCGCCTCCGCGCCGGCGGCGCGCAGCGCGTCCGCGAGCAGCGCGTGCTCCTCGCGCAGCTCGGAGGCGTCGAGCGCCCGCCGCACGTACGAGAGCGCGAACAGCGGCTCGATCCCGGACGAGCACCCGGCGATGAGGGCGAGCGTGCCGGTCGGCGCGATCGTGGTCACCGTCGCGTTCCGGCGCGGCGCGAGCCCCCGGCGCGCGAGCGCGCTCGTCGCGAACCCCGGGAACGGCCCGCGCTCCCGCGCGAGCGCCTCGCTTGCCGCGTGCGCCTCGCGCGACACGAACCCCATCACCTCGTCGGCGAGCCGGAGCGCCTCGGGCGCGTCGTACGGGACGCCGAGCCGGACGAGCAGGTCCGCCCAGCCCATCACCCCGAGCCCGATCTTGCGGTTCCGGTGCGACACGTCCGCGATCTCCGAGAGCGGCCAGACGTTCACGTCGAGCACGTCGTCGAGGAAGCGGACGCCGTCGCGCACGCAGGCTGCGAGCGCGTCGTGATCGAGGCGCCCGCCGCGCTCGAAGCGGGCGAGGTTCACGGACCCGAGCGTGCACGCCTCGAACGGAAGGAGTGGCTGCTCGCCGCACGGGTTCACCGCCTCGAACCGGCCGACGTCCGGCGTCGGATTTTCCGCCTCGACGCGGTCCATGAACACGAGCCCGGGCTCGCCCGACGCCCAGGCGGAACCGGCGATGTGTTCGAGCAGCGCCCCCGCGTCGACCGTTCGCACGACCCCGCCGCCGCGCGGGTGACGCAGCGCCCACGGCTCGCCCGCCACCGCCGCGTGGAAGAGGGCGTCCGGGGCGGCGACGGACAGGTTGAAGTTCTCGAGCCCGGCGCCGCGCTTCGCGTCCACGAACTCCTCGACGTCGGGGTGCCACGCCGCGAGCACGGCCATGTTGGCGCCGCGCCGAACGCCCCCCTGCTTGATGATCTCGGTCGCCGCGTCGTAGACGCGCATGAACGAGACCGGCCCGCTCGCGACGCCGTGGGTCGTCTTCACGACGTCGCCGCGCGGGCGCAGGCGCGAGAACGCGAACCCCGTGCCGCCGCCGGACTGGTGGATGAGCGCCGCCCACTTGAGCGCGTCGAAGATGCCGGCGAGGTCGTCCTCGACCGGCAGGACGAAGCACGCCGCGAGCTGACCATGCTCGCGGCCCGCGTTCATGAGCGTCGGCGAGTTCGGCAAGAACTCGAGCGCCGCCATGCGGGCCTCGAACCGCTCGGCGGCTCGCCCGCGCTCGGCCTCGGGCTCCGCCTTCGCGACGGCGCGCGCGACGCGGCGAAAGAGCTCGGCGGGCGTCTCGACCACCACGCCGCCCTCGTCGCGGAGCAGGTAGCGGCGCTCGAGCACGTGCCGGGCGTTGTCGGAG
>WNGF01015090.1_pt1 | contig 12468 bp, 11 predicted proteins | sample 5400641 | NCBI WGS metagenome assembly WNGF01 (sample SAMN13153371, study PRJNA577476) | soil metagenome | isolation source: 80 cm soil or saprolite under grassland replicate 2 | place: USA:California | collected 2016-06-15
TTGGCGCGAGCGAGGAAACAATTTCTTCAAAGCGCGGATCGCCGCGCAATGGATCCCAAAACGGTAGCAGTTTCAATTTGCCATAGCTTAGGGAGCTTGGGAAACGGATGGCGATGGCGAGTTGTTCGCAGGCGAGATCTTTGTCGCCGACCCACGCGGCGATCATCGCCAAATATGCGATCATGAGCGGACCATTGATTGCGTCTTTTTCCGCAGGTAGAAGCTCGACGGCGCGCCGGCCTTCGCGCAGTGCCTCTTCTTTGCGCCCGAGCGCGGCGTCGATTAAGCCAAGAGCGCACAGTGGTGGGCCGTACCCTCGTTGAGCTTGGACGGCTTTCTCCTGTTCGGTACGCGCGGCAGTGAAAGCGGAACGTGCCTGGCCATCGTCATTCATCATCCGAGCGATAACGCCTTCCACGAATGGACGATTGAAATGAACAGCCTCATCGTGTAGGGGGGATTCTCGCCCGATGCAATCAAGGCATTTTTTGCGGCAACGGAGTCGCGTTCGGCCAGTGCACAGTGGACCCAATCACCGGCGATACTCGGCATGACGGCAGGATTTGTGGCCCGAATTGAATCGATTGTTTGATGCAAGGATCGGGTATCAGCTTTCCAATGGAGGTCCGCAAACGCGCGCGTTACTCTCATCTCGGGGTTGTTTGGTTCGATAGCCAACGCGCGATCAAACACCAATTTCTCTTCAGCATAGCGCCGGAGATCCTCGTAACTCAGCGCAATCTGCTGCAGCGTGTCAACATTGCGCGGGTCGAGGTCAGCCGCGCGCTCGAGATTTTGAATGGCGTCTTCCCAGCCTCCTTGACGCCTCTCGATGTAACCCTTCAGCTCGAATAGCCGAGGATCATTGGGTAGGGTCTGCCGGGCAATTTCGAGTTCAGCCAGAGCGCCGTCGTAATCGAGGTATCCTCGATAAAGACTTTGCGCACGTGCAAGGTGCACTTCGCCTGCATCCGGACGGAGACGAAATGCCGCTTGGACCGCCGCATCTGCTAACGCCAGACGCGCGGGAGTCTGATCGAGACCAATGAGGTAAAGGAGATCGTGAGTCCAGGCAAGTTGACAATACGCCTGGACAAATGCTGGGTCACGCGCGACAGCCTGGTTCAGCAGATCGGCCGCCTTTAGTAAATTCGCTCCCGCGCTACTGCTGAAGCTCGTGGTAAGAAAAAGGTTTTTACCGCGAGTGTAGAGGTCGAAGGCGGTGATGTCGGCTGTTGGGGGACGTTCGATTGCAGCCTTCTCACTTGGTGAAAGCTTGGCTTGCAGTTGGTCGGCAATCGCCTTTGCGATCTGACTTTGAATTGCGAACACGTCCGCCAGATCGCGATCATAGGTCTCTCCCCATAATTGTCTGTTGATGCGCGCATCGATCAAGTGAGCGTTGACGCGCACACGGTTACCAGAACGCTGGACACTTCCTTCCACAACATGCGCAACGCCGAGCGTCTTGGCGATCTCACGCAGATTGCGCGCGACTCCGCTTTGGTAATGCATCACTGACGTGCGACTGATTATTTTCAGGTCCGCGATCTTGGCCAGGTCCGTCAGGATTTCATCCTGCACGCCGTCCGCGAAGTAAGCGTTCTCTTTCGCATCGCTTGAATTCTCAAATGGAAGAACGGCGATGCTCTTTTCGGGAATAGACGCCACAACTCCAGCAGCTCCCTCGGAAGAGGTCTGCGCGATGCTTGGCGAACCTCGACGGAAAACGATTGAAAAACTGATCGCCAAGGCGACACCCGCCACAAATAAAACAGCTATAAGCGCGAACTTTGGCCAACGCAGTACACTAAGCGGACGGACTGCAGGACCAGATGCCTGTTTCCATCTTCTTCCCCGCTTGAGTTTCTGAGGAGCGTGCGGATTGCCGAGATTATCTTTGTATAGGTTAAACAGGTGCAGCCGTAGCCCGTACTTCACTTCGCACTCGCCCAGATCGTGCAAGTGAGGCTGCCAGTGCCGGTATTGCAATAGATCTTCTGCCACATGCTTGGACAAAAGAATATGCCCGGCATCGCCACAATCCATGACGCGCTGCGCGACGTTGAGTCCCGCCCCTGCCATGTTCGTTTTGTCGTTAACATCCTTGACCGGAGTGACGGGGCCGCTGTGAACTCCCATACGCAACTGGATGCCCGGATGATCCTGTAACGCTCTGCTAATCTCGATCGCGCATCGCGCCGGCTGTTCCGGACTATGGAAAAACAGGAGCGCCATCCCGTCTCCGGTTGATAAGCGGATAAGCCGCCCGCTGGCTTCCGCGCCACGAAAAGCGTCCGTTCCGTGCACGATCTGATTCAACTCGTGCAGCAATTCAATCTGCTCATTGACGAGCAATTTTGAATAACCCACTACGTCGATTAACAGGAGGTGCGCGATCTCGAGCGAGAGATCTGGCTTGAACTCAATGGGCGTGTCTTGGGCGTTCACCCTTAGTAACCCTAACGATACCGTTACCCTGGCCGAAGACAATAACCGTTGTGGCAACCCCAACGGATGCCGCCCTACTTTGGCGCAAGCGAGTCGACGATCTTATCGAAGCGCGGGTCGCCGCGCAGCGGATCCCAGTATGGGTCCAAACGAAGTTTGCCATAGCTTAAATGTCCGGGCATGCGTACCGCACGGGCTAACTGTTCGAAGGCAAGGTCCTTCTCGCCTGTCCAGCAGTAACTCGACCGCACGCCGACCTTCACGAATTGCATCCTCCTTGTGGCCAAGCGCCGCATCAACCATTCCGAGGACGCAAAGTCCTTCCGCATAATCAGGTTGCTCGGCAACGAGTTTGGCCGCTTCGGCCCGGGCGCTCGTAAAGGCAGCGCGCGCTGCCGCTTTATCACCGCGCATGTCGGCAACTACGGCTTCGCACCAAGCGCGCGGAAACGGAATAGTGTCATCGTAACACCCAGCGATGGGCAGAGCAGCCAACGCGCGGAGTGCGCCGTCGAAATCGCGCTGACATAGCGATCCGCGAAGCCAAATATCCGCTATATTCCTGGCTTCGCGCGCATCTTCGGCGACGATCGCCGTAATTGTAGACATCAGCGGGCGCGTGTCGGCATGCCAGTTAAGCTCTAGCTGCGCACGTGCAGCTCGCAGCGTTGCGTCCTTGGGAGTAACAGAGATTGCACGGTCGAAAATACGCTCTTCATCAGCATAACGGCGCAAAAGATCATAACTGCCAATGATTTGCTGGAGAACGTGAGGGTTTTGCGGGTCTAGTTCGATGGCGCGTTCGAGATTTTTGGTCGATTCGGCCCACCGGCCCTGCCGTCGATCGATATAACCGGCCAGCACAAACGGCAGCGGGTCGTTAGGCAAACTTTTTTGTGCCAGACTAAGTTCCGCGCGAGCGCGGTCGTAATCATGGTAACCCCAGTACAAATGCTTGGCGAGAGCAAGATGCGCTTCACCTGAATTTGGGAGTAAGCGAGCGAGCGATTGGATCGCCGAGTCAGCCATAGCCAGCCGCGCAGGCGTATGGTCGGTGCCTCCGAAGTAGACGAGATCGTGAGCGTGGGCCAGTTGGTAATATGCAAGCGCAAAGTTGGGATCGCGTTCGATTGCCTGATCCAGCAGGCGAACGGCCTCGAACAGGCCCTCCTGCAAGGGCGTACTGTAAACAGCAGTTGCGATGAGTGTTTTGGCGCGAATATACAGATCGTGAGCAACAAGATCACTCGTTGGTTTTTCTTCGATCGCCGCCTTCTCCTCTGCTGAAAGTTTACTTTTGAGTTGAGCGATGATCTTGCCGGCCAGCTCGCTTTCGATCGCAAATACATCTGCGACATCGCGGTCGTACCGCTCGCCCCAAAGCTGTGTATCTGTCCGTGCATCGATTAACTGAGCGCTGACACGTACACGGTCGCCCGCACGCTGGACGCCTCCCGTCAGCACATGCGTCACGCCGAGCGCCTTGCCGATCTCGCGCAGATTATGCTCTGCACCGACTTTGTACTGCAGCGTCGACGTTCGACTGATTACTTTCAGATCGGCCACCCTGGCAAGGCCAGTGAGGATTTCATCCTGTACGCCGTCTGCGAAGTAGGCGTTCTCTTTCTTGTCGCTTAAATTTTCGAAGGGAAGAACGGCGATACTCTTCTCGGGGATAGCGGTTGGCCAACTGGTAGGTGTTGTTTCGGGAGGGACCGATATGGTCTGCGACGGTGAGGCTCGATGGAAAAAGATCAGGGAGCTGATCACCATGACGACAGCGGACACAAGCAGAGCCATTACAACCGCGAGCTTTGGCCAACCTGGAGAGCTAAGTGGCCCAACCGCGGACGCCTGCTTTGATCTTTTCCCTCGCCTGAGCTTCTCAGGGACCTGTGGGTTGCCGAGATTATCTTTGTAGAGGTTAAAGAGGTGCAGGTGCAGGCCGTGCTTCACTTCGCACTCGCCCAGATCGTGCAAGTACGGCTGCCAGTGCCGGTAATCGGCCAAATCTTCCGCGACATGCCCCGACAAAAGAATATGGCCGGCATCGCCGCAATCCAGCACACGTTGCGCGACATTTATTCCCGATCCCGCAAAGTTGGTTTTGTCGTTTACATCGGTCACTCGGTTGACAGGGCCGCTGTGAACTCCCATCCGCACCTGAATATGCGGATGATCTTGAAGGGTCCTGCTAATCTCGAGAGCACATCGCACCGGTTCTTCAGGGCTACGAAAGAAAAGGAGCGCCATCCCGTCTCCCGTTGGCACTCGGATGAGTTTGCCGCTTGCTTCCGCCGAGCGAAAACATTCGGTGTTTCGTACGATCTGATTCAATTCCTGGAGAAGTTCGATCTGCTCATTCACGAGCAGTTTCGAATAACCCACCACGTCGATTAACAAGAGGTGCGCGATCTCGAGCGGGAGATCTGGCTCAGTCTCCGAGGACGTAGGTTGGGCGTTCACCCTGTTGCGAAGATAGCAATACCGTTGCCGGTTATCGAGAGCAAATAGCCTGCATCAGCCCAAGGGGCTGTCTTCAGTGGCCTACGCGTGGGCCGCTTGGCAGCGAACGAATAATTGTTTCGCTCTGCCGCCAACCAAACCTGGACCGAAGGCCGCCACATTAAGAATCATCATTATAAGCGCGAACAGATACATTCCCATTGTCGCGCCAATCACAATGTGCATCGCGCAAATGCAGATCAGCCACACCTTTCGTGTCTTGCCATTCCAAATAAAAAACGGATATCCGATTTCCAAGAGACAAATAAATATCCCTGCAGCTGGGAACAGGTAATTCCATCTCACGAGTATCTCGGGATCAATGATGTTGAATGGAGGCCGGATAAGAGCGCGCCATATGTTCGAACCATCCCACCATCCACTGCCCAGACATTTCGTCAGGCCGCTGAAAAAATAGATCAGACACAAGTGGAGCTGAAGGACCCGACGCCAAAAACCGAGGAGCTGTGGATCTCTGGGTCCCGTTTCTCGCAGTCGCCAGTCGAGAGAATATCGGCTTGGCAGCGGCGATAACATCAAGTAGAAGAGTCCGATCGTCATAAAGCTATCGACGCCATACGACACGAACCCACCGCTCTTGGCTGCGCACAGGTGAAGAAACCAGGCCAGAATCGCAGAGAATCGAGAGGCGAATCCCATAAGAAGACCGCAGCCGGAAGCAAGTAAACAAATCCACGTAACACTAAGGACTGTCTCTTCGCGCAGGCCAACCTGCGTCCCGAGAGCGACGAACCATCCCAGTCTCGGAACCAAATGGCTTTCCAGAGAGAGAATTGCTTCTCCGAGATTTCGGCTAATCAGCCCATGGCCTGTTCCTGCGAGAAGATAATTCCAATCGTCTCGCAGGGACAGCGCATAAAGTACGACCTGAAGACCAAGACCGATTCTTAAGACCGCCAGCCAAGTATCAGACTCGGAAGGAAAAAAGAAATCGATCAGTCGTTCCCGCCATGCCGACAATCTCTTCACGGCGTGCTTTGCTCAGTTGATTTCTCGCTAACGCTGAAGTCGTAGGCATATAGGAATTCGTATGATTCCCTTTTTCCGTGCGCGAATTCTGGCGCACTTGGTAAGATTACCGTTCCGAAGATTGCGCGAATCATTGTTGCGTCCGCGTGCTCCCGCCACACCGCATCAGCCAGCATCTTGACCATCGTTTGACGAAATGCCTCGGAACGAGTCCGCCCAATCTGGTCCAACAAACTGGCAACACGCAGGACGGATGCCGCATTGGACACGCGTGGCAGTTCGTATTCAACGCGCCCGTCTGGAAAACGCAGTTCGAACACGAGTTTGTAACTATTTGGGATATTTGGCGCAAAGAAACCGTATCCGACCTCGATTCCAGAAAGATCCAGATACCCAGTCAAAATGTGGCGGACCGGGTTCGAAGGCGACAAGCGTTGTCCTAACGCCGTTGATGCGATTTGCTCCGCTCGTTGCCAAAAGTTTTTGGACGACGCCGGGAAAATAGTGTTGCTCTTTGAGAGAAGCCAGAACGTGTCTCGCGATGACACGGTGATTATCAGGAACAGATGCAGGGTAATGCCTGCCAAGTAAACGCGGCGTTTGCTCAAGGCCATTTAGATTGTGTGCCTTGCTGAGCAATCCAAATCCCGGATCAACTATTTTATCTTGCTGAGGAAATCTGTCGCATCATCGAGAGTGTCAAAAGCCACCTTCTGCAAAAGATGAACTGGATCCGCAGGCGCCGGATTCCCAGCGGCCTCAGAACGTAATGCGCCGGTCACCTTCAGGGGTCTGTGCCATTTCTTTTGCTGCTTCTCATCGTAATAATCTACGTTACACACTTTCTTCCCGTGCTTTTCTATTAGAGCATCGAATGCTTTTTCAACATCCCCTGAGGCTCTGACTTTCACCCCAGGTTCTTTCATGAGAATAAGCACCGGCTTGTCGGTGACTAGGATGGCAGACTTCTGACACGCAGAAACTAGGACAATCGAAGCGGTGACGCCTGCCGTCAGAATCACGAGTTTTAATGCGAATGTTCCAGATGGGGTTTTCATAATGACCGCTGGTTTGACCGAGTCTGCGTCAATTAGCAAGCCTAAAATTTAGGTGTCCGGCCCATCTCGCATAGAGAGATAGGTCAAAGCGGAACGGGAGCCAGCCCGGCACACAAGCGGACGTTGCAAATTCTCTTCGAACGTCTTCGTGCCAGCTCCCAACCGCGATTTGTCCCAGAGGTTTGCGAGGGCCGCAATCAAAACCATTAAACTTTTTTCGAGAACTTCGTCCCGCCGTCTCCGGAGAAGGAGGTGAGAAGCGGTTCACTAATCCAATAAATTTCTCCTGGGTAAGCCGTAAGCATGGCCCCCAGCAATCAAAAACCAGACAAACAAGAAAGAAAGCAAATGATAAGAATAGGTAATATCTGTTTCGCGATTGCCCTTGCATTCAGCATCGGATCAGCCAAGCAAGACCGGTTGGTAAATACTCTACGCCCACATTGTCGTGTGGAACCTCAGCGGCGAGCTACATTGAAGTCCAAGTTTGTGCGGGTACCACAGGTGCCCCTGCCGGATTTAGCGTTCAATGGGAAACCGCAGCAGATTTTGCGATATATGGCTGGAGTAACTTAACTCCCAGCTATTGTGCCGCAAGTTTCAGGGGGGTCCCAGGAAACAGCCGATATAACCTTGCACCGAACTCCTGCATTACCGTGCAAATTGGAGACAATCTGTTTGACGACGTTGGAGCTTCGAGTTTGTGCGGGTACATCATTAGCATGCGGCACTCAATACGTGTTTCGTGCCTTTGCGCACGCAACCAGCGGAGTTAATCGCAGCGACTTCAGTTCAACGCTAACGTGCGAAACCTTACCGTGTAACCCAGGCGGTGGTTGTACGTTTACCCAGGGCTTCTGGAAAACGCACGGTCCGCTGGGATGCGTAACCGGCAACAACACCAACCTGTGGCCAGTACCTTCGCTTGCCCTCGGCAATACGACGTACGACGACACGCAACTCTGCGCGATCTTCAATACACCAGCAGGAGGAAATGGTCTTATCTCCTTGGCGCATCAGTTGATCGCAGCCAAATTGAATGTTGCGAACGGCGCTGACGCTACAAGCATTGCTTCTGCTATCAGCGATGCAGACGCCTTGATTGGCAGTCTCATTATTCCACCGATAGGTTCAGGTTCACTCAGCCCAAGTGCAACGAGTACGTTGATCGCAACGCTAACTTCGTTCAACGAAGGCTTGATCGGCCCGGGTCACTGCCAATAAGTTCACATTTAACCTGCATCGTCTCCGGGCGGTGCAGTCCTATTTGAACAGAACAAGCGTACTTACGAACGAGCTAGATAACCACAACACGAGTCTACTGACCATTGCCACTAAGTAAGCGAAAAGAATTCTGTATCACGATAAAATAAACAAATAGTAACATACAGTAAGAAGGCGACTGGTAAAAGTACCGGTCGCCTTTCTCATTTGGTTAGGCACCGAATTTTCTCGAGAACTTCACCCATCCAATTCCGGAGAAGGAGGTGAGACATGAAAACTGTAATCCCGACGAGACTGGCGCCAGGAACTCCAAAGAGCTGGGCGCGCGGCGCAAAATCCAAGCCACTGCCCGACGAATCAAGCACTGACTAAATCTCGGGACGGGAAAGCCTGAGTGATCGCCAAAATGAAGACTAAACTCCAAATAATACTAGCTATACTGACGGTTGCTGCGCTCGTAACAAATCAGCCGATTTCGGTTTCTGCATCGCAGTCGGACGAAGCTAATGCTTCGCATTCGAAACATGGGAAACACAAAAAGAAGACCAAACATAAGAGTAGAACTCTCTCCGGCATCAAGGATGTTGACGAGGCGGCTGCTCGGGAAATATACCAGCATCTGCTCGATACAACCCCAGCGGTTGTTGCATCCGGCACATCTTTAGTAGAGGGCTCAAACAGGAAGGTTGCAGTTAATAGAGCCTTTAATCAATTGCAACAGTCCATAGCGAGTAAGCCTTGGTCTGCTAAGGCTAAGAAATATGCTCACCAGTTGGCAGAGATTCTTAAGCAGAATAATAACAATGCCTCTGCTACCTCATATTACGGAGCGTATTGTTTTTGTTGGAAGCGCACGGTTGTATTTGTTCACGACCCTTGGTATGTAGTGCATTACGAAATTGAATTATGTTGTAAGCCTACGCCTACGCCTACGCCGACACCTACGCCAACGCCGACACCTACGCCAACGCCGAAGCCGACACCTACGCCTACGCCAACTCCTAAGCCGACACCTACGCCAACGCCGAAGCCGACACCTACGCCAACGCCAACTCCTAAGCCGACACCTACGCCAACGCCGAAGCCGACGCCTACGCCGAAGCCGACACCGACACCTACTCCCACTTCAACGCCGAGCCCTACCCCCACCCCAACCGCGACTCCGACTGCTACACCGACCCCTAGGCCGACGCCAACGCCCACGCCAACCCCAACTCCGACCGCCACACCGACATCGACGCCAACCCCGACCCCGACGGCAACTCCAACCGGTACACCGACACCAACACCTACCCCCACGTCAACGCCCACCCCAACACCAACACCCACACCAACACCCACACCAACCCCAACACCAACACCCACACCGACCCCAACACCAACGCCAACGCCCACACCAACGCCAACCCCGACGCCAACGCCAACGCCAACCCCTACACCAGGCACTCCTTCGGTTGCCTGCGATACATCAGCGGCATCGAATATCGGCGTGACTGTAACCGCCGGAGATGGCGGCGCGCCTACAGGATTTACGATTCAGTGGGAAACTCTGACAGACTACAATAATTTTGGATGGAATCCGGGCGGCTCAAGTTTTTGCACGGCAGATTTCCGCGGTCAAATACCGGATTGCAATATGTATATCCTCGGCGCAGGGCAAAGTGTTACCGTTGTGATTGGAGACGATCACTTATTTGATAATGGTTGCGTCACCAGTCAGTGTGCCGGCACACCACTGCTGTGTAATACAGCCTACGTGTTTCATGTGCGCGCAAATGGAGGAAGCGAATTTAGCAATTCCATTACCTGTTCGACAGTTCCGTGCGTTTCTCCGGGAAACTGCACCTATACGCAAGGTTATTGGAAAAACCATCCAGGCGCATCGCCGGTGGGCAATCTTACGCTTGGAACTGTCAACTACACGGAAGCTCAGTTACTGCAAATTCTTAATCAGCCCGCGCAAGGCAATGGCCTTGTTATACTGGCGCACCAGCTTATCGCTGCCAGGCTGAACATAGCCAATGGCGCAGACCCGACAGAGACGGCGCAGGCCATCGCCGATGCCGATGCCATGATCGGCGGCCTGGTAATACCGCCAGTTGGCAGCGGTTATTTGCCACCAACTCAAACCAGCGACCTGACAGAAACCCTCACGGAATATAATGAAGGAACCATCGGGCCGGGGCATTGCATTGATTAAAGTGCCCTGGTCCGCGCACCGGGCTTCAAGAGCACTTCGTGGCGAAATCCATGAGAAATGCTAATACCATGTCGCGCACGCTCGCCGCGGGATGAGTCCGCCCGATGGCGGACTTTCGGAGTGCGCGCGCTTCCTAGCGTCGCTTTTTCGCAGACCGCCCGCGCCGAAGACCATGTAAGCTCTTCTCAACAGTTCTCGCTAAGGAAATAAAATGAAAAAACTGGTGTTCAGCCTGTTGGGCCTCGCCGCGATCGCCTCAGCTAGTTTTGCTGGCACGGAAGTCTATTCCGGAAAGGAGATGAAGCAGGTGGTACCGCCGCCGTGCCCGCAATGGTACGCGGATAACGAGTTTAACGTCGGTCTGTGGGGCACTTACGTGTTCACAGGAAACGAGTGGCAGGATGATCGTTACCTGGAAGCGGATCACGCCTGGGGCGGTGGCGTTGACCTCAAATACTTTTTCCACCGTTATTTCGGTGTCGGCATCGAAGGCTGGGTGGTGGATGCCAGGCACGCGTTTGAGGATATCCTTGTCGATTTTAACAGGGAGATTTTTATCTTCAATACCACGCACGAGAGCCGCGCGGTGGGTTCCGTGCTGGGCACGTTCACGCTGCGTTATCCAATCCCCTGCACGCGTTTTGCGCCGTACGTCTTCGCCGGCGGCGGTGGCATCTTTGGCGGTGGCGAAAAGACGAACGTTGTGGTGAGCGACGGAATCATTCGGACCGAACAAACTGATTCTGAGACGAGGGCAATTGGCCAGTTCGGCGGCGGAATCGAAGTCCGCATCACTCCGCATATCGGCTGGATCAATGATTTCAGCTGGAACGTGGTGGATGGTCCGGACAACAACTTTGGCATGGTGCGCAGTGGCCTCAATTTCGCCTTCTAAGACTTGCCCTGAGCGAACCCGAAGGGTAATTGCCCCTGAGCCGAATCGAACGAGACAAGCCGCATTTGCAACGGCGGCACATGGGATTTACCGGATGCCGCCGTCTCGCTTTGTGCGCCCGACAGTGCGCATACGCTACAGCAGATTGTTGAAGCAAACGCATCTGCCCGGGGGGCATGGAAGACCGGTGCGCGGCCCCGCCCTTTGTATGCCGCTTCTTAGGGAGCTTGGCACGTTGGGAGATGGATCTTGCTACGAACATGCTGCGCCTAGCAGCGCTCACGTGCTTGAGCGCGCGGCTTTTCAACAGAGCCACACCAATTCCGAAGAACAGCATGAGAAGGGGCGCACGGGGGTTTCAAGAGTCCCTGAGGGTAAAAGTCCGCTGCACGCCCGCCTCGCAGGGAACGCGGCACAACGCGATCCAGCATCGAGTATCCAGCGGCAATTACCGGCTTGCCAACAATCGCGCAAATGAGATTATGAGCGCCTGTGAACCCCAACGCGCTTGCTTCCGGCGAAGGCCGGCCCGACCGCTTCAAGACGACGCGGTGGAGCATCGTCTTGTCCTGTGCAGGTTCTGGAGGCGACGAGCAAAAGGCGCGCGCTGCCCTTGCGGAACTTTGCAAAATCTACTGGCGACCGGTTTTCGCTTTCATCTGCCGCCAGGGCCACTCCGTTCCCGACGCCCAAGATCTCACACAGGATTTTTTTGTCATGATGCTAAAAGGTCCTCTCCTCCAGCGGGCCGACCAGAATCGCGGGCGCTTCCGTTCGCTTGTGCTCAAGGCGCTGCAGGATTTCTTGCACGATGCCGCAGACAAGCGTCGCGCGCGCAAGCGCGGTGGCGACGTGCAAATCGTTTCCTGGGACGAGTGGATGGCCGAGGCGCCATCACATTTCTCGATCCCGGCGCACGAATCGGAGAGGTGGTCGCCGGAGCGGATTTTCGATGTGCGCTGGGCGGCCACTGTGGTCGAGCGCGCCTTGAGCCGACTGGGCGAGGAATGCGAGAAGCGCGGGCGGCGACGCGTTTTCGATGTGCTGAGTAGTTGTCTGGCGGCAGAGCGGGAAGATGTTTCTTACGCAAAGTTGTCAAAAACGCTCGGCGTGCCGGAGGTATCGGTAAAACGCCTCGTACACCA
>WNGF01017617.1_pt1 | contig 12466 bp, 11 predicted proteins | sample 5400641 | NCBI WGS metagenome assembly WNGF01 (sample SAMN13153371, study PRJNA577476) | soil metagenome | isolation source: 80 cm soil or saprolite under grassland replicate 2 | place: USA:California | collected 2016-06-15
TACGTCGGCACGCTCGACGGGGTGGTCGCGGTCGGCGGAGTGTAACCGGGGGATCTCCGTCGAATGAGGTAGCCCGGCCCGCCCGGAGGGCCGAGGACTACGGCCGCGGCGCTCGCGTAGCGTTCGGCCGGAAGCTATCCGGCAACGAGGACACGAGCAATGGCATACCGGACCGAGAACCGTCACCCGCGGCGGGTGTTCGCCGCTGCCCCGGCCATCCCGGGCAGCCCGGGCAGCCCGGGCAGCGGCGCCATGCCCCTGGTGCTGATGTATCACTCGATCACGCCCTACATGCAGGATCCATACCTGGTGACTGTCAGCCCGCCACGGTTCGAGCAGCAGATGTCGTGGCTGCGCCGGCGGGGGCTGCGCGGCACCTCCGTGCGGGAGCTGCTCGCCGCGGCCGAGCGCGGCGAGGCCCGCAGCCTGGTTGGCCTCACCTTCGACGACGGCTACGCGGACCTGGTCGAATACGTGGTCCCTGTGCTGCGCCGCCACGGCTTCACCGCGACCGTGTTCGTGATCGGGGGCCGGCTCGGCGGTGACAACTCATGGGATGCCGACGGCCCGCGCAAGCCACTGATGACCGCCGGACAAGTGCGGCAGGTGGCGGCCGACGGGATCGAGATTGGCTCACACGGGCTGCGTCACGTAACGCTTCCCGGTACCTCCGACGCGGAGCTCACCGCGGAGCTCACCCACAGCCGCCAGGTACTTCAAGACGTCAGCGGCCAGGACGTGCGCGGTTTCTGCTATCCGTACGGGGATCTCGACGGGCGAGTGGTGAACGGCGTGCGGGAAGCTGGTTACGAATACGGCTGCGCGATCTGGCGATCGGATTTCACCGGGCGGCACGCGCTGCCGCGTACCTACATCGGCGACGCCGACTCACCGCCCCGCTTGTGGGCAAAGCGCCTGCGTCACCGCCTCAGCTGGCGTTAAGTCGGCCCCTGCAGTGGCCTCGGTGGGCCATCGTGGCCCCTCCAGTGGCTCGGTGGCCCATCGTGGCCCCTGCGCCATGTCCTCGGTGGCCCACGGCGGCCCTTAATTGCGGTCGGTGGGCGCAGGACCAGCAGATCCCAGCCGCCGGAGCCGCTCCGGCGTTTCGGTGAGGGCCACTCACCCAAATGGTGGAGGTGGCCGGGTAGCTACCGATGCCACAGTCGATATTGCTGACGGGGATGGGGGGCACAGGGCTCCCCGCACACCATGGGGGGCCTTACATTGGCGGAACACCAGCTCTCGCTGGCGGTCAACGGCCGGGAGCACCAACTGAAGCACAGGCTGGTTCCCTTCGAGATGCCCGCCGGAAAGGCCAGCGACGGCAGCGGTAACGGCAACGGGCGTCCGGCCGGGACACGGTGCGTGGCGATCATAGGACTGGGTTACGTCGGGCTGCCGACGGCGCTGGCACTCTACGCACCGGCCGAGGGTTCCACGGGGTCGGCCCCAAAGAGCAAGCGCCCGAGGATCATCGGGATCGATGTCAGCCCCGGGCGGCTGCGCACCATCACCGCAGGCGAAGCTGACCTCACCCCGGCTGACCAGAGCCGCCTCGCGGCCGCGCTCTCGGATGGCGACCTTGAACTGACCACCGATCCGCACGCCGCCGCGGCGGCCGACGCGGTGATTGTCTGCGTGCCGACCCCGGTGGATGGCGATCACGTGCCCGACCTGTCGGCGCTTCGCAGTGCGTGCAGGACCGCCGTGGCACACGCGCGTGAGGGCCAGACGATCATCCTTACGTCCACGACCTTTGTCGGGACGACACGGGAACTGCTGGTAGAGCCGCTCGAGAAGCGCGGGATGCGGGCCGGCACGGACGTGTTCGTGGCCTTCAGCCCCGAGCGTATCGACCCGGGAAATCACGACCACCGGCAGCGCGAAACCCCGCGGGTCGTTGGCGGGGCTACGACGGCGTGCACCCAGCGCGCGGCCGCTGTCGTGCGCCGCCTGACCGATGTCGTTTACCTGGTGAGCTCACCCGAAGCAGCCGAGGCGACAAAGCTTTACGAGAACATCTTCCGCGCGGTCAGCCTCGCGCTGGCGAACGAGTTCGCCGACGTCTGTGGCGCGCTGAAGCTCGATCCGATCGAGGTAACCCTCGCGGCCGGAACAAAACCGTACGGTTTCCTCGGGGCGTTCCCCGGGCCCGGCGTCGGCGGGCACTGCATTCCGTGCGACCCCTATTACCTGCTCTGGCAGCTGGGCCAGCAGGATCGGACCGCGCCGCTGATCGAGCAGGCGATGAGGCTGATTGATCTTCGCCCCCGACGGGTGATCGATCGCGCGGCCGAGGTGCTCGCCAGCACCGGCCGGGAACTGGCCGGGGCAAAGGTGATCGTCGCTGGGGTGAGCTATAAGGCAGGCGTCGCCGACCTGCGCGAGTCACCTGCGCTGCCGATCATCGACGGGCTGATCAGCCGGGGCGCGGACGTGCATTACTACGATCCGCTGGTCCCCGAGGTGCGGCTGCCGGGCGGACGGCGGGCACAAACCACGCCGACGCCGCGGGGGGCGGACTGGGATCTGGCGATCATCCACACGGTGCACCCGGGCGCCGACTATTCGTGGGCACACGACTGTCCGCACGTCCTCGACGCGACCTACCAGTTCGACGGCGTGGCCCGTCGCGCGGTGGTCTGAGCGGCCGGGACAGCGATGAGAACCATTCTGGGCGAGGTCGACACCAGCACTCCCGCCGTCGTGCTGAAACTCGACGCCAACGTCATGCATCACGGCGGGCTGGGTGCCATCCGCACGCTGGGACGGCTCGGCGTGCCCGTCTACGGGGTGCACGAAGGGCCGTTGGCACCGGCGGCAAGCTCCCGCTATCTGCGCGGCCGCTGGTTCTGGCGGCCGGACCCGGAGGATACCGAACGGCTGCGCGAGGGTCTGCTGCGGCTCGCCCGGCAGATCGGCCGCCCGGCGGTACTGATTCCCACCGATGATGCCGGCGCGATCTTCCTCGCCGAGCAGGGCGGCTGCCTGCGGGACTGGTATCACTTCCCTGCTCCGCCGCCGGATCTGCCGCGCAAGCTGGCAGGCAAGTACTCGCTGTACCAGCTTTGCCACGAGCTGAACGTGCCGTGCCCGCAGGCCTGCGTGCCGACATCAGCCGGCGAGGCGGATGAGTTCGCCGCCCACGTGGGTTTCCCGCTGATCGCGAAGCTCGCCACCCCGTGGAAGAAGGAGCGGCACGGAACCCCTAAGCTCCGCAGCACCTCGATCGTCGGCGGCGCGGCCGAACTGGCCGAGATCGCCCGCACCAGCGAGCTCGCTGGGGTCGGCCTGATGCTGCAGGAATTCATCCCCGGCGGCCAGGGCCACGACTGGTTCTTCCACGGGTACTGCGACGCCGGATCCGAGTGCAGGCCAGCGTTCACCGGGGTGAAGGAACGCTCCTACCCTGCTCACGCGGGCCTGACCAGCCTGGGCCGGTCGGTCTCGAACACAAGCCTGCGCCGCCACGTCACCCGGCTCCTCGCCCGGCTCTCCTACCAGGGCATCGTCGACCTCGATCTTCGTCTTGACGCCAGGGACGGGCAGTACAAGCTCCTGGACTTCAATCCGCGCGTCGGTGCGCAGTTCCGCCTCTTCCGCGATGCGGCGGGCGTTGACGTCGTGCTCGCCGCCTACCTCGACCTGACCGGCGCCGCGAACAGAGGCCGTGACCGTGCGGGCAGCGGCCACGGCGCCAGCAGCGGCCAGGTTGACGACCGCAAGTTCCTGGTGGAGAACTACGACCCGATCAGTGCGCTGCGTTACTGGCGCGACGGTGAGCTCGGGCTGCGCTCCTGGGCCGCGTCCATGCGGGGAGTCAGCGAGACGGCCTGGTTCGCGCGCGATGACCTGCGGCCGTTCGGGCTGATGTGCGTGCGGATGGCGTCGCGGAGCGTGACACGGCCCTTCGCGCGGGGCGGCCACCGCGCGGCGCCGACTGAGCCCCGATACCGCTGCGGCCGCGCGGCGGCGGCGCAACCATCCCCGACCGTCATGCAAACCCATCCGCGCGGAACGCGCAGGGAGGATCAACCGGCATGAACTATCCCATCGACTGTGCCGACACCGCGATCATAGGCGCGGGTCCGTACGGGCTGGCGCTCGCCGCGCATCTTCGCCGGGCGGGTGTGCGTTTCCGCCAGTTCGGCCTGCCGATGCTTCCGTGGCGGTCGGCGATGCCACGCGGAATGTTCCTTAAATCGCAGGGCTTCGCCTCGAACATCTCGGATCCGGAGGGCACGCACACGCTGGAGGCATTCTGCGCCCAATCCGGCCATCCGTACGCGCATTACGGCCTGCCGGTTCCACTGGACACCTTCGTTGCCTACGGCCAGTGGTTTCGTGCCAACCTCGTGCCCGATCTCGAGGAGGTAACCGTCACCAAGCTGACCCGGCACGACGGCCATTACGAACTCGGCCTCGCGAACGGCGACCGCGCCACCGCCCGCACGGTGGTCATCGCCGCAGGTATCGAGCACTTCGCCCATGTGCCTGAGCCGCTGTCCGCGCTGCCCGCCGCCGCGTGCACCCATAGTTCGGCACACGTCGACCTGGGCGCCTTCCGTGGCCAAAGCGTCATCGTCGTCGGCGCCGGCCAGTCGGCGCTCGAGTCCGCCGCCCTGCTGCACGAGAGCGGAGCAATCGTGCAGGTGGTGGTGCGAGAGTCGGGTGTGGCGTGGAACGGGGAACCGCTGGAACCATACCGGCCGCTGGTGCAGCGGCTCATGGAACCAGAGGCGGGGCTGGGTTCGGGGTGGACGACGTGGTTTTACTCCACTCACCCTGAGCTGTTCCGCCACTTGCCGGAGTCGGTCCGTATCCACCGTGCCCGCACCGCGCTCGGCCCTGCGGGGGCCTCCTGGCTGCGCAGCCGGGTGGACGGGAAAGTCCCCATAATCACCGGCCACGCCGTAATGACGGCACAGGCCGAAGCGGACGGCGCCGTGCTTGGCCTCGCCGCCCGCGGAGGGAACCACAGGGAACTCGCCGCCGAGCACGTCATCGCGGCCACCGGTTACCGCACTGACCTGCGCCGGCTTCCGTTCCTCGGCCGGGATCTCCGCCGCCAGCTGAAGACGGTGGGGGGCACGCCAGCGGTCGGGCGTGACTATCAGTCATCGGTGCGCGGGCTGTATTTCATCGGCCCGGCCGTCGCTCCGACCTTCGGCCCGGTCATGCGCTTTGTGTACGGCACAGACCACGCGGCGCCCGTGGTGGCGAGGCGGCTGGCGAGCATGGCTGACCACCGGCCGCGCATCCTCGCACTGGTGGGGCCGGCTGGCACCACTTGCGGTGCCTGCGGCCGACGCGGTCGCGCTCGCGGCCGCCGTCACCATCGCCGGGGCCGGCTGGCCGATGGCTGGCTACGCGGCCGCCGTGTTCACGGTGCTCGCGGTCGGCGGCCAGCAGCGGCTCCGGATCTGCCTGCGGACCTCCGACCAGGTCGGGCGGATCGTGGGTGCGGCGGCGCTGCCGCTGCTGATTGCGCTCCCGTGGATGCCGCCCGGCGGCGCCCTGCGCGCAGCCCTGTCCTGTGCGGCGCTGGTGGTGGCGGTTCGCGCCGTCGGCTTCGCCGTGCTGCGCGCCCTCCACCGGCGGGGGCGGTTGATGGAGCACGCGCTGGTGGTCGGCGTCGGCCCGCTCGGCGCCCAGGTCGCACGCCTGCTCGGCGAGCACCGCGAACTAGGGCTTCGGCCTCGCGGATTCGTGGACAGCGCCGACAGCGCCGACAGCGCCGACGCCGGATCGCGCCCGCCGGGGGGCGGCGCGCCCCCCGTGCTTGGCCAGCTTGGCGATCTCGGTCAGGTGATCGCCAGGTTCGGGATCAGCCGGGTCATCCTGTGCCTCCCCGCCCACCGCGACGAGGATCTCGTGCCGGTCCTGCGGGCCTGCCGGATGCTGCGCGCTGAGGTTTGCCTGGTGCCCCGGCTCTACGAGGTTGGCATGGCCGTGCCGACGGGCTGCCTGGACGAGATCTGGGGTATCCCGCTCATTCCGCTGCGCAGGTACGGTCGCGCATGGGTGCGCCTGCGCGCCAAACGCGCTTTCGACGTGGTCGCGAGTGCGCTGCTGCTCGCGGTCCTCGCGCCGGTGATGGCCCTGATGGTGCTCGCGGTATGGCTGCGGTCCGGCAGGCCCGCGCTGTTCCGCCAGGTCCGCGTCACCGGGGCCGGCCGCCGGGCCACGCTCCTCAAGCTGCGCACTCTCAGCCAGCAGGCCGACCCTGACACCCAGTGGGTGGTGCCGGTGACCCAGTGCACGGCAATGGACCGCCTGCTGCGCCGCACGCACCTGGACGAGCTGCCACAGCTGATCAACGTGCTACGCGGGGACATGTCGTTGGTCGGACCGCGACCCGAGCGCCCCTACTTCGCCGCGCGCTTCACGCGCGAGATTCCCGGATACGCCGCGCGCCACCGCGCACCCGCCGGGATGACCGGATGGGCTCAGGTGCACGGCCTCAACGGCGACACCTCCATAGAGGACCGCGCCAGGTTCGACAACTCCTACATCGAACACTGGTCGTTCTGGCTGGATTTGGTGATCCTGGCCCGCACATTCGCCACCTGCATCCCTGGATCCTCACGAGGAGGTCAACAATGAAGGTACTGCACGTCATCACCGGACTTGGCGTGGGCGGCGCCGAGCTTCAGCTGCGGTCCATACTGCAGCACACGCGGCACACGTCCGACGTGGTGACGCTCTACAACGCCGGGCCCGTCGCGGACATGATCCGCGCCGACGGTGGCAACGTGTGCGACCTCGGCATGAAGAGCAACACACAGCTCTCCGCCGTGCTGCGGCTGCGCCGGATGATGCGTGAGGGCCGTTATGACGTGGTCCATGCGCATCTGTACCGATCCCAGATCTATGGCAGGCTCGCCGCCTGGCTGGCGCGGACGCCGGTCGTGGTGAGCACCGAGCACTCGATCGGCGAAACCCACCTGGAACGGCGGCGCATGACCCTCGCGGTCCGCGCACTGTACCTGGCCACCGAGATGCTCTCCGACGTCACGATCGCGGTGTCCGACGCGGTAGCGGGGCGGATGGCGAACTGGGGCGTCCGCGCACGCAAGATGACCGTCATTCCCAACGGCGTCGACTTCGGCCGGGTGTCGTTCGACACGCGGGCGCGGGAGCGAATCCGCAAGGAGTTCGGCATCGGCTCCGGTGAGTACGTCATCGGCGTGCTCGGCCGGCTCGACCCAAACAAGCGGTTCGACCTCGTCATCGAGGCTGCCGTGCCGTTGCTTGATGCGGATACCCGATTGCTGATTGTGGGCAAGGGCGCCGAGCGTGACCACCTGGAGCAGGTGGCCGCCGACGCTGGCGTTACCGACCGCGTGATCTTCGCTGGAGAGCGGCACGACGTCGCCGCGATGCTGTCCGCCCTCGACCTGTTCGTGGCCTCCTCGGCACAGGAGACGTTTGGCCTGTCGGTGCTCGAGGCCCTCGCCAACGGCGCTCCCGCGCTCTACACGACCTGCCCCGCACTTGACGGGATTGACACCGACCGGGCCCGGCAGGTTCCTGGCACGGTCGAGGGCATGCGCGAGGCCCTGGCGGCGGAGGTGAGGGCGGGCCGGCGGCCCCGGGTGTCCCTTACCGCCGTCCGAGACCACTACGGCATCGAGGCGGTGACAGCCCAGATTGACGATCTCTACGAACGGCTCAGCCCGGCGTCACCACCACCGTCGATGCCGGAAAATGCTCCCCAGTCGACGGGAGTCGCAGCATGAAATGCCTCGTCACAGGCGCCGCCGGCTTCATCGGTTCCCATCTGACCGAACAACTGCTCGCGGGCGGCCATGACGTCGTCGGGCTCGATGACCTGAGCACCGGACGGCTGCGGAACCTCGGCGCGGTAGCGGATCACCCTCGCTTCCGGCTGGTGGTTGGCTCCATCCTCGACGCCGCGCTGCTTGATGAACTCGCCGCCGGAGCGGCAACCGTCTACCACCTCGCAGCGGTCGTGGGCTCGTTCATGATCCGGGACCGCAGCCTGCAGAGCCTGCACACCAACATCCACGGCACCGATAACGTCATCGACGCGGCCAGCCGGTACGGCGCGCGGCTGCTGCTGGCTTCCACCAGCGAGATCTACGGCAAGAACGACATAGTCGGGCTGCGTGAAGGAGACGACCGCGTCATCGGCTCGCCGCTGAAGTCGCGCTGGTGCTATTCGGAGGCCAAGGCCGTCGACGAGAGCCTGGTCGACGCGTACGTGCGCGAGCGTGGCCTGCGGGCGGTCATCGTGCGCCTTTTCAACACGGTCGGGCCACGCCAGACTGGGCACTACGGGATGGTCATCCCCCGGTTCGTCCGGCAGGCGCGCCGCGGTGAACCACTCACCATTTTTGGCACCGGCACGCAGGTGCGCTGCTTCTGTCACGTGCACGATGTGGTGCCAGCCATGATCCGGCTGGCCGAGTCGGATCGCGCGCTCGGCCAGGCGGTCAACGTGGGCAGCTCGCAGCAGATCTCCATCTCCGGGCTCGCCCGGAAAGTGATCGCCGCCACCGGGTCGCAGAGTCCCGTCGTGCACGTGTCCTACCTGGAAGCGATGGGCCCGGGTTATGAGGACACGATGCGCAGGGTGCCGGACTGCAGGCTCGCGCGGGAACTCGTTGGCTTCACGGCGTCCCGGACGCTCGGCGACATCATCCAGGAAGTGATCGAGGACCAGGAATCCGAGGCCCACCGCGAAGCGGCCGCAGTCATGTGACGGCGAGCCGGTGCGAGGCGAAAAGACACTTCTCACCCGGCGGCCCCCGGCTCGCGCCAGGGCCTACGCCGGCCGCCGTCGACGGCTCTGGCCGCGGCGGCGCCGCACCGTGCCCCGGCGCCCCGTCCTCACGCTGGCCACCAGCACGGACACGCCGCCGGTCGGCCGCCGGTCCCGGCTGCCGCGCCTGCTCGCCACCCTCGCCTGGCCCGCGCTCGTGCTGGCCGGCGGAGCGCTGGTGGCCCTGACCGTGTACCCGAACCCGCACAGCGCAGCGCCGCCGGGAAAGCAGGTAATCGCCTCCCTGCCGTACTGGAGCCTCGACCATGGGACAGGCACGGTGTTGTCGAACCGGCGCACGTTCACCGAGGTCTCGCCGTGGATTTACGGGCTGGACGACAGCGGGCGCATCGTCGCTCAGTACAGTCCCGGCCAGGCCGCCGCGGTCGCCGGCCAGCTTGGCCAGCTGCGCGCCGCCGGTGTGCCAATCGTGCCGACCATCGCGAACATCACCCACGGCAACTGGTCATACCACCCTGTCGCCCGCGTCCTGCACAATCCGGCGCTGATGGCCCGTCACATCGCGGCGATCGTCGCCCTGGTAGAGGAGCATCGATACGCCGGAATCGACATCGACTACGAGGACCTGCGCGCAAGCGACCGTGCCGCCTTCACCAGCTTCGTGACGCGCCTCGCAGCGACCTTGCACGCGAAGGGAAAGACCCTTTCCGTCGCGTTGTTCGCAAAAACCACGAATGCGGGAACCGATCCGCGCAACATAGCGCAGGACTACGCGGCGATCGGCCGGGCCGCCGACCAGGTACGGCTGATGTGCTACGACTACCACTGGACGACGTCGCCGCCCGGACCGATCGCCCCGATCTGGTGGGTCCGCGAGGTGGTGCGTTACGCCAAGACCCAGATACCCGCGCACAAGATTATTCTTGGCATACCGTTGTTCGGCTACGACTGGGTGGGCCACAAAGCCATACCAGTGAGCTGGCTGCAGGCCTTCCGGCTGGCCACCGAGCACCACGTGCGGCTGCATTTCGAAGCCTCCAGCCAGGCGCCCTGGTTCGACTACACGGACAAGGCGGGCCGCAAGCACCAGGTGTGGTTCGAGAACGTCCCGAGCTCCAAGGCCAAGTTCGGGGTAGCCCTCGGCTCGGGCGTGGGCGGCGTGTACCTGTGGATTTACGGCTACGAGGACACCGGCACGTGGGCCGCGCTGCGCCACACCCTCCCCATAGCACGGCACTCAGCCCACCCTCCCGCGTCACGGCCGACCCCATGATGCCGTGGTGGGGCCTTGCCATTCTCGTGCTCGGCGCGAATTTCGCGTTGTGGGGAACGATTGGCGCGCTGCGGCTCGCCGGCGCGATGCTGGCCCGGCTGCGCGGCGCGGTGGCAGGCCGAGTGCCACGCCGCGGCAGCCGTTCGGAATCCAAAAACGTCGCGGCCGACCACGCTACCGGCACGTCGCTTCGGCGCCCGCTCACCGTGGCCGATGTCGCGGTACTCATCCCGGCGCACAACGAAGCCACCGTGATCGGGGACAGCCTCCTCGCCATCATGGCTCTGGTGCCGCGCGAGAACGTGCACGTCGTGTCGGACGGATCGACCGACGCCACGGTGGAGATCGCGCTGAGCACCGGCGCGAGAGTGATCAAGACGCGTAGCAACGTTGGCAAAGCGGGTGCGCTGCAGGAGGCGATCCGCCGCTTCAAGCTCATTGACCGGTTTGCGGTTGTGATGCTGCTCGACGCGGACACCCGGGTGCGACCCGGCTACTTCGCGGCGGCGCTGCCGATGTTCGACGATCCGAAGGTCGCCGCGGTGGCCGGGTGTGTCAAGACCGCGCGCGACCGGAACCTCTCCGCCACCGGAAACGTGCTGGTCGCACACCGCCAGCGGATCTACGCGATCGGCCAGCGCGTGCTCAAGTTCGGCCAGACGTGGCGGTACACGAACGCCACCCACATCGTGCCGGGCTTCGCCAGCATTTACCGGGCCGAGGTGCTCCCGCAGATCGAGATGAACCCACCCGGGCTGGTGATCGAGGACTTCAACATGACCTTCGAGGTCTACCACAAACGGCTGGGCAAGGTCGGTTTCAACCTCGGCGCCGTCGCGGTCACCCAGGACCCGGACACTCTCGGTGACTATGTGCGCCAGACCAAGCGATGGGCCCTGGGCCTCTGGCAGACAGTCCGGCGCCATCCGCCGCGGGCGAACCTGTTCACCGCCATGCTGACGCTGCTGCTACTCGAACTGGTTACCGCGAGCATGCTGTTCCTGCTCCTGCCGCTGTTGCTTGTCATCCTCGCGATCCCGGATCTGGAACCGGCCGCGCTGTCCTGGCCAGGTTTCGCAACGGTGCATGCCGTCGTCGCCGCGCACGTGAACTTCCATTCCGTGCTGTTGGGCGTCGTCGTGCCCGACGCCGCGATGACGTGTGTCGCGGCCGCACTCGAACGTCGGCCGCGCTTGTTGCTGTGCGGCCCTTTCTTCCCGATCCTGCGGGTGATCGACGCCTTCATCGCGGTCACCGCGGTGCCGCTGGCATGGCTGGTGAAGTCGAGCGGCCGGTGGAAGAGCCCGGCGAGACGCGCGGTGGTCGACGAGATGCCCGCGAGCACGCAGATCGCGCTCACCGCGGACGACACGCGGGCCGGCCCGCGGGCCGGCGCGCTCACCGCGGATGGCACACCGGTCGGCACGCGGGCCGGCCCGGCGGATGGCACACCGGTCGGCGTGTTCACGGCGGACGGCACGCGGGTCAGCGGAGGTCGCGATGTGCAAGCAAGCTGACAACGGCGCGACTCGTAGGAGTGAAGTGGCAGATTCCGAGCGCTCGCATGAGAACGCCGTCATGCATCTGGACGAGGACATACCCGCCGCGACCGTGCACAGTGGATCCGTGGACGTCGTGCGATTGCTGCTGGTGGATGACCATTTGATGGTCACGGAGGCCCTGGCGTCCCGGTTGTCCGCGGCGCTTGATTTCTGGGTGGCGGGCCGCTGCGCCGCGAGCGACCCCAGCCTGATCGACATTGTCCGCGGGCTCAGGCCGGATGTCATCACGATCGAGATCGAGCCACTCGCTTCGGAAGCGGCAGCGGTGGTGCGGCGTCTGCTGGCGGCCCGGCCGACGGCGCACGTGGTGGTGCTGAGCGCCGACCACAACGTCGCGCACGCGATCGAGGTCGCCAGAGCTGGGGCGGCGGCTTGGGTGGCCAAAGAGCAGGGTGCGGGCGAGCTGGAGAGCATACTGCGCGGTGTGTGCCGTGGACACTCGTGGTTCCCGCCGGAGATGCTCGGTGAGATCTTGCGGGAACTGCGCGCCGACATCAGCCGCGCGAAAGATCATCATGATCCGCTCGACGTGCTGAGCCCACGCGAAAAAGACGTTCTGCTGAGCATGATGGACGGCAAGCGCGGCTGGCAGATCGCGGAGGAACTGCTGATCTCGACCGACACCGTGCGTACCCACACCCGCAACATCTTCGCCAAACTTGATGTGCACAGCCGCCTGGAAGCGGTCAGCGTGGCGTTGGCGTCCGGGTTGCGACCGGAACCGGCCAGATGAGTGCCCCGCTGCGCGTGGCGACGGTGATCACCCGACTTGAGGGCGGCGCGGGCATGCTCGCCCTCCGTGGGGCAAGGGCCATGGATTCCGGCGCGTTCCAGCAGACGATCATCACCGGCAGCGGGAATGGCCTCGTGCGCGCCGCCGCA
>WNGF01008100.1_pt1 | contig 12465 bp, 9 predicted proteins | sample 5400641 | NCBI WGS metagenome assembly WNGF01 (sample SAMN13153371, study PRJNA577476) | soil metagenome | isolation source: 80 cm soil or saprolite under grassland replicate 2 | place: USA:California | collected 2016-06-15
CGATGCGCACGCCCCAGCGGAAGCGGTGGCCATGCTGGGTCTCGAGCGCGAACACCATGCCGGACTTGATCTCGACCGGATGGTCGAGCGACCAGATGCGGGAGATCACCGGCTGATCGTATTGCGCGAGCCCCAGCCCGTGGCCCCACAGATTGGCCGCGGCCTGGTCCTCCTCCGCATAGCCCCACGCTTCCCGTGCCGAAGGCCATTTCGACGCGATCTCGCGCGTGGTGGTTCCGACGCGCACTGCGTCGATCGAATCGTAGAGCCATCCGAGCGCCGTCGCATAAACGTCCTTCTGCTCCTGGCTCGGCTCCTTGCCGACGCAATAGGTGCGGTAATAGCAGGACTTGTAGCCGTTCCAGGTCAGCGCCGCGAGATCCATGAATACGATGTCGCCCGGCTTGATGATGCGGTCGGAGAAATTGCGCCAGTTCGGCCAAGTGTTCGGACCGGAAGAGACGATCACGTCCTCCACGTCCTCCATCCCGGGAATGCGATACAGAAACTCCATGATGTGGGCCGTCACCTGGTTCTCGGTCAGACCCGGTCGCAGGAATTTCATGGTCTCCCAGTGCGCGGCATCGCCGATCGCGCCGACGACGCGCATCGCCTCCTGCTCGTCCTCGTTCTTGATGGCGCGCGCCTCCATCATCGGCGTCATGCCGTCGGTCCAATGGATGTTGGAGTCCTGGAAGATCTGCAGCATGTTGATGTCGATGAAATCGACGCCGAGTTTCTGGCCGGCCACGCCGTGGCGGCGCATTTCTTCCTGGATGGCATTGGTGAATTTGCGAACCTGCTGGGTCGAGGCCGGACCGGCGGCGCCTTTGATCCAGGCGTAGGACCAGCGCACGTTCTCGGGCGGGATCCACGGCGAATGCCGCTGGATCTGAAAGCCGATGTCGCCCTGCTCGAACAGAACCGGCGCGGCGTCGCCGCACAGCAGCGTATAGCGCAGCCCGGGCTTCAATCGGTTCCAGCCCGGCGTGAGCGTGCCGGTCACGTAGCGGACGTTCTCGTCGTACATCAGCAGCAGCGCGCCGAGCCCGTGCGCCTTCATGCGTTCTCGCGCCCGCTCGAGCCGGTATTTCCGCAGTCGGTCCCAATTGATGCGCTGCTGCCAGTCCAATCCTACGATCCCGGCATTCGCCATGGTGTTCTCCGCAATCGGTCCGTGGCCGAACAGGGTGGATGCGGCGAGCGAGAAACCGGACCGTTCGGGACGAAGCCCTATTGGATCGCGCCGCTCATGAAGGCGAACCCCGCGTGACGAGGCACTGCGCGAGTGCCGTGACGCCCTCCCGAATGCCGGCACCCGCGCAGTCGGCCCAAAGCGTACACGGGGAATGTAAGGATCGCCAAGAAGGCTAGCTGCCGGCCTTCTGTGTCCAGTAGACCGGCATGCTCGCCGCATCGCGGCCGCCCCAGCTGTCGCGGCTCGCCCGCTCGAAGCAGGCGAGCGTCCGCTCGACCAGGGGCAGATCGAGACCGCGCACCTCGCCTTCCGCAAGCATCGTGCGCAGGTCTTTCAGCCCACCGTCGATCGGGAAACCGACCGGTCCCGGGTCGCCGCCCTTGAGCATGGTCGCAACCACCGGCCCGCGCATCTTGATGACGTTGGTGCCGCCCGATGTGTCCGCGAACAGGTCCAGCAGCCGGCTCGGATCGAGCCCCACCGTGCGCGAGAGCGCCAAGGCCTCGCCGAGCGCCTGCCAATAGACCAGCAGCGGCAGGTTGATGGCGAGCTTCATCAAGGCGCCGTTGCCGACCGGTCCGACGTGCTCGAGCCGGCGGCAGAGTTGCTCGAGGATCGGCTTGGCGCGCACGGCATCGCCGTCCTCGGCCCCCATCAGCCCGATGAGCTTGCCTTGGCGGGCCGGCCCGACCGTGCCGCCGACCGGGCATTCCACCAGGCCGGCACCCTTGGCGCGGACTCTTCGCGCAAGATCGATCTCGGTCTGCGGCTGCACCGTGCTCATCTCGATGAACAGCTTGCCGGCAACGTCGCCGGAGAGCAGGCCGGATGGTCCGTCGTACACCGCCTCGATCGCCGCGGCGTCGGTCAGAATGGTGATGACGGTCTCGACCTTTCCGGCAAGCGCGCCGGGCGAACGCGCGAGCGCGGCACCGGCGGTTTCGAGCGGCTTGGCCTTCTCGGGCGAGCGGTTCCATACCGTGAGCGTGTGGCCGACCTCGATCAGCCGCGCCGCGATCGCCGCGCCCATGCGGCCGAGCCCCGCAATCCCGATCTGCATCGGAAATCCTCCATTGTCCTCGCCGGCTGCGGTTCATAGCATAGCGTGCGCTTGAGGAGCGCAAGCGCTCGCAGGTCCGATACGGGAAGCTCGAGGATGGATGCAGCACCCGGCAGCGCCGCCGCGCGGCTCGAATCTCGCAGCGAGATCCGCGACGACATGCGCATCCACTGGGACGTGCCGATCGAGATGGACGGCGGGCTCGTGCTGCGCGCCGACGCGTTCTTGCCCGTTCAGGAAGGACGATATCCCGTCATCCTGAGCTATGGCCCTTATGCCAAGGGGCTCGCGTTCCAGGACGGTTACGCCGGCGCCTGGGAGCGCATGGCGCAGAACCATCCGGACGTCACCGCGGGGTCGAGCAATCTCTATCAGAACTGGGAAGTGGTCGATCCGGAGAAATGGGTGCCGCACGGCTATGCCGTCGTGCGCGTCGATTCCCGCGGCTGCGGCTGTTCGCCGGGCTATATCGACCATTTCTCGCCGCGCGAGACCGCGGACTTCTACGCCTGCATCGAATGGGCCGGCGTGCAGCCCTGGTCGAACGGGAAAATCGGGCTCAACGGCATCTCGTACTACGCCATCAACCAGTGGCACGTCGCCTCGCTGCAGCCGCCGCATCTCGCCGCGATGTGCGTATGGGAAGGCGCGGCCGATTGGTACCGCGACATGACCCACCACGGCGGCATCCTCTCGGTGTTCTGGGCGAACTGGTACGACATGCAGGTCAAGACCGTGCAATACGGGCTCGGCGAGCGCGGCGGACGCTCGCGCGTGCACGGCCGTCCGGTGTGCGGACCGGAAACGCTGTCGGAGGACGAGCTTGCAAAAAACCGCTGCGATTTCGGCAAGGAGATCCGCGCGCATCCGCTCGATGACGAATACCACAAGGCGCGCTCGCCGGTATGGGAGAACATCAACGTGCCGCTGTTCTCGGCCGCCAACTGGGGCGGCCAGGGCCTGCACCCGCGCGGCAATTTCGAGGGTTTCGTGCGCGCCGCCTCCAAGGACAAATGGCTCGAGGCGCACGGCATCGAGCATTGGACGCATTTTTATACCGATTACGGCCGCGAGCTGCAGCGCAAGTTCTTCGATCATTTTCTCAAGGGCGTCGAGAGCGGCTGGGGCAGGCAGCCGCGCGTGCTGCTGCAGGTGCGCCACTTGGACAAGTTCGTTGCGCGCGAGGAGAACGAATGGCCGCTGGCGCGCACCCAGTGGACGAAGTTTTATCTCGATCCGGCCGAGCATTCGCTCAGGACAACGCCTTCTGCACGGCAAGGAAAAACGAGTTTCGATGCGCTGGGCGACGGCCTCACCTTCTTGACGCCGCCGCTGGCGCAGGAGACCGAGATCACCGGCCCGTCGGCCGCAAAGCTGTTCGTGTCCTCCTCGACCGGCGATGCCGACCTTTTTGTCGTGCTGCGGGCGTTCTCGGCCGATCTGAACGAGGTGGTGTTCCAGGGAGCGCTCGATCCGCACACGCCGATCGGACAGGGCTGGCTGCGCGCCTCGCATCGCAAGCTCGACCGCAAGCTTTCCACGCCCTATCGGCCCTACCACACGCATGACGAGCTGCAGCCGCTGCAGCCCGGGCAAGTCGTCGAGCTCGGGATCGAAATCTGGCCGACGTCCATCGACGTTCCCGCAGGATATCGCGTCGGACTGAGCATCCGCGGCAAGGACTACGAGCATCCCGGGCCGCCGACCCGCCTTTCCAACATGAAACGTCCGATGACCGGCTGCGGGCCGTTCATGCACGATGATCCGATCGACCGCCCATCGGACGTGTTCGGCGGCCGCACCACGCTGCATTTCGGTGGCGGCCGCGAGCCCTATCTGCTGCTCCCGATCATCCCGCCGAAGCCCGCACCGGATCGGTAGCCCGCGCGCGCAATGCGTGACAAAATGGCCCTTAGGGCCAAGGAAAACCGCGCGGATGGAATGCCTGTCGTATGCAATTCGAACCGAGCACCCCGCTCCAATCGGGGATGCCAAACCAAGGGGAGTGAAACATCCATGAAACTTGAACGCAGAACCGTCCTGAAGGGGATTGTGGGGGGCGTCAGCGCTTTGGCGTTGAAAGCACCGGCGATCGCGCAGTCGGCGCCGTTCAAGATCGGCCTCCTCACGGTGAAGACCGGTCCGCTCGCGCAGGGCGGGATCCAGATGGAGCAGGGCATCGCCACGCTCCTCAAAGAGCGGAGCAATACCTTCGCCGGCCGCAAGATCGAATTCATCTCGGCCGATACCGGCGGCAATCCGGCCGGCACCAAGACCAAGGCGCAGGAGCTGATCGAGCGCGATAAGGTCAACGTCATTCTCGGGCCGCTCGCCGCGTTCGAGCTGCTCGCCATCCTCGATTACGTCCGCGACAGCCAGACGCCGCTGCTGAGCATCGCCGCCGCCGAGGATGCCACGCAACGCAAAGCCAATCCGTTCATCATCCGGCCTTCCTCGACCTCGGCGCAGTGCTGTCACGTGATCGCCGATTACGCCGCCAAGGACCTCAAATACAAGCGCGTGGCAACGATCTCCGAGGATTTTGCTTTCGGCTACGAACAGATGGGCGGGTTCCTGCACGTGTTCGAAGATAACGGCGGGAAGGTGGTGAAGAAGCTCTGGCCGCCGTTGGTTACCCCTGATTACACGCCCTATATCGCCCAGATCGGCAACGTCGACTGCGTGTTCAACGGATTTGCCGGGTCCAATCCGGTGAAATTCATGCGCGCCTACGCGGATCTCGGCCTCAAGGACAGAATTCCGCTGCTCGGGGGCTGGACCGCCATGGACGACGCCCTGCTGCGGAGCCTGGGCGATGAAGCCATCGGCGTCGTTTCCGCGCACTGGTATTCACCCGAACGCGACACCCCGAGCAACAAGCGCTTCATCGCGGCGATGCAGAAGGACTACGGCGTGCTTCCGGGCGGCTACTCCGCGGGAATGTACGTGGCCGGATTGTGTGTCGAGGCGGCCATGCAAAAGCTCGACGGACGGGCGGACGACAGAAAGGCGCTGGCGGAAGCGCTGCACGCGGTCTCGTTGACCGACACGCCGCGCGGCCCGGTCAAGTTCGACCACCTCGGCAACGTGGTGGGCGACGTCTTCGTCCGCAAATGCGAGCGCAAGGGCAAAGAGCTCGTCAACACGATCATCAAGACCTATCCGAACGTCAGCCAGTTCTGGACCTACGAGGAGAAGGCGTTCCTGGCCAATCCGGTGTATGCACGTGACTATCCGCCCGCCAAGAACCTGGAATAGGCGAGTCCTTCCCCGTCGTCCCCGCGAAAGGGACCCATGGCCAAAGGCTGTGCGGAAGTGAGAGATCGGCGGTTATGGGTCCCGGCTCGCGGCCGCTATGCGGCCTTGGCCGGGATGACAAACTTGGGCTCGTCACCTGCCGCGAGGCAGGTATTAGGTGACTTTCGACCGTCGTCCAGGCACCCCGGGCATCACACATGTCTGTCTGGTTGACCCTGGCGGTGAACAGCATCGCGTACGGCGGGTTGCTGTTCCTGCTGTCCGCGGGATTTTCGCTGATCTTCGGCCTGATGCGGATTCCGAATCTCATGCATGGCTCGTTTTTCATGCTCGGAGCCTATTTCGGGGTCACCCTGCTCGACAAAACCGGGATGAATTTCTGGCTCGCGGCGCTCATCAGCGGCGCGGCGATGGCCGTGATCGGCGGCGTGATCGAACGCCTGCTGCTGCGGCGGCTGGCCGGTCAGGAGCTCGCGCAGGTCCTGCTTACGCTGGGCCTCTCCTTCATCGTTGCCGACCTTTGCCTGATGGTGTGGACCGGCGATCCGTGGCAGCCGGCGACGCCGGCGCACCTGCGCGGCGCGGTGCAGGTGGCGGGCCTGTTCTTTCCGCTCTACCGCCTGGCGATCGTCGGGGTCGCCGTTGCGATCGCGATCGCGCTCTGGCTGATGATCGATTGGACGCGCCTGGGCGCGATGATCCGCGCCGGGGTCGATGATGCTCCCATCGCCCGCGTCGTCGGCATCAAGGTTTCGCAGCTGTTCACCCTGGTATTCGCGCTCGGCGCTGCGCTCGCGGCTTTCGCCGGCGTGGTCGGCGCGCCGTATCTCTCGGTCTATCCCGGCCTCGACGCCGAAATGCTGCCGCTGGCGCTGATCGTCGTCATCCTGGGCGGGACCGGCAGCCTGCTCGGCGCGCTGGTTGGAAGCTTCTTGATCGGGTTCCTCTATAATTTCGGCCAGGCGATGTTGCCCGACCTCGCCTACGTGATCCTGTTCCTGCCGATGCTGTTGGTCCTGGTGCTGCGGCCGCAGGGCTTGTTCGGCAGAATCGTGTCATGAGCGCCATCACGCCGCGGCGGGCGGCCATCGGCATTGCGCTGCTTTTGCTCGTCACGCTGCCGACCTGGGTCGCCAATCCCTACTACATCAATGTCTCCAGCCAGATTCTGCTGTTCGCGGTGTTCGCGCTCGCGCTCAACGTGCTGGTCGGATACGGCGGCCTCGTCTCGCTCGGCCATGCCGGTCTGTTCGCGGCCGCCGGCTATGCGGGGGCGTTGATGCTGCAGGCCGGCTACGGGCATTTCGCCGCCGACGTCGCCGCGATCGTCCTCGCGCTCATCGCCGCAGCGGTGTTCGGCGCGCTCGCGCTGCGCTCGACCGGCATCGGCTTTTTGATGATCACGCTCGCGCTCGGCCAGATCGTCTGGGGCGTCGCCTATCGATGGGCAAGCCTGACCAACGGCGACAACGGCGTCAACGTCACGACTCGGCCGCGGCCGTTCGGCCTCAGTCTCGCCGGCGCGGACGCGTTCTATTACGCGACGCTGCTGATCTTCCTCGCCGCTGTGGCGAGCATGGCCGTGTTCGTCCGCTCGCCGTTCGGCGCGAGCCTGTGCGGAACGCGCGACCAGGGCCGGCGCATGAACGCGCTCGGATATAACGTCTGGATGATCCGCTTCGTCGCCTTCCTGTTCTCCGGTTTCTGGTCGGGCATCGCCGGGCTGTTGTTCATCTATTATACGAATTTCATCAGCCCACAGGTCGCCTCCCTGCAAACCTCGGCCGAAGTGCTGCTGATGGTGATCTCGGGCGGAACGGCGACCCTGCTCGGCCCGATCGCCGGCGCCGCCATCGTCGTCATCATGAAAAACGTGGTGAGCGCCTACGTCGAGCGCTGGAACCTGGTGCTCGGGGTGATCTTCGTCGCCATCATCACCTTCATGCCCGAGGGTTTGGTGCCCGGCTCGGTGCGGCTGTGGCGCATGGGATGGCGGGCGTTCCGCGACCGCGGCAGGGCGGGCGTGCTGCGCAACGTGCCGGAGCCGCCGGCATGACTGCGCTCGCCATCCGTGCACTGTGCAAGTCGTTCGGCGGCTTGCGCGTCAGCGCCGATGTCAGCCTGGCAGTCGAGCCCGGCGAGCGGCGGCTGATCATCGGCCCCAACGGCGCCGGCAAGACCACCTTGTTCAACCTGATCACCGGCGAGCTTGCGCCCGACAGCGGCTCGATCCTGCTGTTCGATCACGACATCACGCGAATTCCGAGCCGACGACGCGCTCACCTCGGCATGGCGCGGACCTACCAGATCATCACCCTGTTTCCCCGCGACACCATCGTGCGCAACGTCTGTCTGGCGCTGCTCGGCCTCTCGCCGATGCGCTGGAACCCGCTGACGGCGTTCGACCGCCAGCGCCCGCTGTTCGAACGCGCCCATGCGGCGCTGGCGCAGGTCGGCCTCACGCATATCGCCGACCGGCAGCTGTCGCAGACCTCCTACGGCGAGCAGCGCCGCGTCGAGATCGCCATGGCGCTGGCGCAGAATCCCAAGGTCCTGCTGCTCGACGAGCCGTTCGCGGGGCTGTCGATCGACGAGCGCCGCGACGTCGGCCGGCTGCTGTCCGCCATCCCGCGCGAGGTGACCGTGGTGATGATCGAGCATGACATCGATACCGCACTGGAGCTTGCCGATCGCATCACCTTGCTGCATTTCGGCGAGGTCATCGTCGAGGGCACGCGCGCCGAGGTCGTCGCCGACCCGCGCACCAAGGAGATCTATCTCGGTGCGTAGCGCGCTCAGCCTCAAGGAGATCGACGCCTTCTACGGCGACAGCCACGTGCTGCAGAAGATGTCGTTCGAGCTCGGCGAGGGACGCCTGCTGGGCCTGCTCGGCCGCAACGGCGCCGGCAAATCCACCTGCATGAGCGTGACCGTGGGACTGCTGCCGCCGCGGGCGGGCGCCGTCGAGCTGTTCGGCGCGCCGGTCACGCGCCTTGCGCCGGAAGCGATCGCGGCGCGCGGGGTCGCGCTCGTTCCCCAGGGCCGCCGCATCTTCAAGAGCCTGACCGTGCGCGAGAACCTCGCGGTCGCGGCGCGCGTGCCCAAGAGCAGCAAGCCGCTGTGGACGCTCGAGAGCGTGTTCGGACTATTCCCGCGCCTGCGCGAGCGGCGCAGCCAGATGGCCGGCCTGCTCTCCGGCGGCGAGCAGCAGATGCTCGCGATCGGCCGGGCGCTGATGGGCAACCCGCGCGTGCTGCTGATGGACGAGCCCTCGGAAGGGCTCGCGCCTCAGCTCATCGCCGAGGTCGCGCGCGCGATCGCCCGGCTCAAAGCCGAAGGCCAATCGATTCTGCTGGTCGAGCAGAACATCAAGCTCACGCTGTCGCTCGCCGACGACGTGGTGATCATCAATACCGGCAAGGTGGTGTTTCAGGGCTCCGCGGCCGAGACCGAGGCGGCGAAGGACATCGTCGCCCAGCATCTCGGCGTGTTCTAGCGAGGATTATCAACGAGGAGGACCCAATTGAGCGCGATCCATCCCTACGGACCGACGGCGGCGCGCAAGCACGGCAAGCCGGGGCGCGAGCTGCGGCCCAAGAGCACCACGATCGATATCCATTCGCATGTCGCCGTGCCGGCGGCGGCCGCGATCGTGCAGCCGCATCTCGATCCTTCGAGCATCCCGCTGGCACATTTCTCGACCGCCGAGACGACCAGGATCAATCAACAGCAGCAGGCAGATCGCCGCGCGCGCATCACCGGACTCGACGGCGGGCTCGCCGATCGGCTGCGCGACCTCGACGACATGGGCATCGACCTGCAGCTGGTGATGCCGCCGCCGCCGCAGCTCTACTTCACCGTGCCGATCGAGATCGCCGTCAAGGCGACACGGATCGTCAACGACGGGATTGCCGAATATGTCGCGCGCACGCCCGACCGCTTCGTGGCGCTCGGCGGCGTGCCGCTGCAGGACGGCAACGAGGCCGCCAACGAGCTCGAGCGCTGCATGAAACAGCTCGGCTTCAAAGGCGCGGAAATCCTCACCAACGTCGGCGGCCGCGAGCTATCCGATCCGGCCTTTGCGCCGTTCTGGCAAAAGGCCGAAGCGCTCGGCGCGCTCGTCGTGATCCATCCCAACGGCTTCACCGAGGCCAAGCGGCTGACGCGATTCTATTTCAACAACGTCATCGGCAACCCCTTCGAGACCGCGCTGGCGCTGCATTATCTGATCTTCGACGGCGTGCTCGCGCGGCATCCCACGCTGAAGATCCTGGCGGTGCACGGCGCGGGCTATCTCGGCGGCTATTCCGGGCGGATCGATCACGCCTGGGGCGCGCGGCCGGATTGCCGCGCCGATTTTTTGCTGGAGCCGCCGACCGCGTATCTCAAGAAGGTCTACGTGGACAGCGTGGTGTTCACGCCGCATCAGCTCGCGCATCTGGTCGAGGTGTTCGGCGCCGACCGCGTGCTGATGGGCACGGACTACCCGTTCGACATGGGCGAATACGATCCGGTCGGTCACGTCGCCTCGGTCGCTGCGTTCGACGACAAGACCCGCGCGGCGATCGCGGGCGGCAACGCGAAGCGCCTGCTGGGAATTTGAATATTTGAGAGTGGTGCCGTAGCCCGGATGGAGCGGCGCGCTGCGCCGCGTAATCCGGGAACGTTCCCCGGATTGCGCGCCTTCGGCGCTTCATCCGGGCTACGGGCTTTCAGCTTCCCAACAGCACCTCGGCGATGCACTCGCGGGTCAGCGGCAGATCGCGGACGCGGGCGCCGAGCGCGCGGGCCACCGCGTTGCCGATCGCCGCGGCGGTCGGTCCCTGGGCGACTTCGCCGAGCCCCAGCGGCGGCTCGTTGCGCGCGTCGATCAGCCGAATGTCGATCTCGGGCACTTCGGAGAATTTCAGGATCGGATAGGTCTCCCAGCTGGTCGAGGCGACGCGGCCCTCGGCGAAGCGCACCGCTTCCTTCAAGGTCCAGCTCGCGGCCTGGATCATCCCGCCCTCGACCTGATTCATCGCGCCGTCGGGATTGATGATCAGCCCGCCGTCGGCCGCGCACCACATTTTCGCGATCCGCACTTCCGCCTCGACCTCGACCTCGGCCGCGACCGCCGCATAGCCGCCGCGGTTCTTGTAGCGCGCCATGCCGAGCCCAATCCCGCGGCCGCCGCCGCGCTCGGCGCTGGAGGCGCGTGCGCTCCAGTCGCACATCGCCGCCACCGTCTCAATCACGCGCCGCGCCCGCGGGTCGGAGAGCAGCGCGAGCCGGTAGGCGACCGAATCCTCGCCCGCGAGCTCCGCCAGCTCGTCCAAACAACACTCGATCGCGAACACGTTGGCGAAGGCGCCGAGCGAGCGCAGCGCCGAGGTCCGCACCCGCGGATCGGGGATCAGGTGATGAATGACCCTATGTCGCGGAAACTGGTAGATCGCCGCGGCATTGCGCGTGCCGCCGCCGCCCGACGCGTCCGGCGGATCGGCGGGCTCCGGCCGAGGCGGCGGTGCGGGCAGCGCCTCGCGCCCGAGCAGCGGCGCTCGGCTCATGCCCGGCCGCTGCGTGTGTACCGGGCTGAACACTTCGAGCGTCCAATCGAGCGGACGGCCCGCCGGATCGAGGCCGGCGCGGATCTTCACCGCCATCGCGGCGCCGAACGGCGCCGCCGCAAGCTCGTCCTCGCGTTCCCATTGCACGCGCACCGGCCGGCCCGGCCGCCGCACCGCGATCGCGGCGGCGTCGAAGGCGACGTCGTCGGCGCCGTTGTGGCCGTAGCAGCCGGCGCCCTGATGGTGGCGCACCGAGATGCGTCCGAGATCGAGGTCGAGCGCGTGCGCGAGCGCGATGCGCAGCGGATAGACGCCCTGGGCGTGGGTGGTCACCTCGAGCCGGCCCTCTGCAAATTGGGCAACGGCGCAGGACGGTGCGAGCGAGGCATGGGCGATATAGGGCCGCGAGTAGATCGCCTCGAATGTGCGGACCGGCTGCGGGGCCGCCTGCGCGCTCACCTCGATCACGCGATCGATGCTGGGCAGTGCCATCAGATTTCGCGGCGTTCCGGCATCGTCCGGCGCATCGATCCCGCCTTCCCATCGTGCGGTCCGGCGCGCCGCCTCGAGCGCGGCGCGCGCGACGGATTCGCGCCCCGCGACGAACGCGACGAAATCGCCGTCGCGGATGATCTCGAGAAGTCCGCCGCGGCGCGCGGCGGCTTCGTCGAAGCCCACGAGCCGCGCACCGCGATGCGGCTGGCGCAGTACGCGGGCGTGGAGCACGCCCTGCGGCGCCAGATCGTGCAGGAACGGCGCTCCGGTAAGCTTTTCCGGCAGGTCGAGCCGCGGCACGTTCCGCACGATGACGTGGTGCTCGGAGGGATGCTTGACGGGCGCACTCGCGGTGGCGTCGCGCGCGAGATCGACGCTGGGAGCAAGCCGCCAATAATCGTAGCCGGTGTCGGTCTGGCCGCGCAGAAATTTGCCGCCGGCCACCGCAAGCTCCGCGGGATCGCAGCGAAGCTCCGCCGCAAGCTTTTGCACGAACAGGTGCCGCACCTCGGCGCAGACGAGCCGGATCGAGCCGCCGGAGACTTCGATCGAGAGGCTTCCCGTGGTGTAGCCTTCGTTGGGCGTGCGTTCGGTATCGCCGGACACGATGCGAACGCGGGAGGGCTCGACATCGAGCTCCTCGGCGGCGATCTGGACGAGCGCGGTCAGCACGCCCTGCCCGAGCTCGACCTTGCCGGTCGCAAGCCGCACCGTGCGGTCGGGCTCGAAGCCGATCCAGCGGTCGAGCCGTGGATTGTCGGCGAGGCTGCGCGGCAGCGCCGTCACGCGGGAACTCCACGCTTTGCCGACGCCGCGCGCTGCACCGCCCGGATGATGCCATTGTGCGCGCCGCAGCGGCACAGGTTCTGGTCGAGCGCCGCGGCGATCTCGGCGCGGCTCGGCGC
>WNGF01014977.1_pt1 | contig 12464 bp, 8 predicted proteins | sample 5400641 | NCBI WGS metagenome assembly WNGF01 (sample SAMN13153371, study PRJNA577476) | soil metagenome | isolation source: 80 cm soil or saprolite under grassland replicate 2 | place: USA:California | collected 2016-06-15
TCCGCTCCGATCTCAACCCAGGAACAACCATGCCGATGTTCTCTCTTGCCGATGTCGTTGACCGCGGTCTGCTGCATCCGCTCATCGCCGAAACCATCGCCACTCCACCCGCCGCGGAAATGGACGACGCAAAGATGGTGTCCGCGTTCAAGAAGGCGGCCGCCCGGGCCACGATCAAAAGCAAGTTCGACGGCCTCGCCGGCGCCATCGTTAAATTCAAGAACCCTCTCGATCTCGCCACCGGCATTATCAACGCGAAGCACACTGCGCTGGGCGGCCCTTCCGGTTTTCTCGGCGCCGCCACCACGCCGGTCACGGTTTGTCCCGACAGCAAGGGGTATTACCGCCATTTCAAAGGCGGCTCGATTTACTGGCACTACCTCAGCGGCGCCCATGAAGTGCACGGATTGATCCGCGCCAAATGGGCCGGCTTGGGCTGGGAAAAAAGTTTCCTGGGATATCCCACCACCGATGAGACCACCGGCCGCGACCTGGAGGGCCGGGGGCGCTTCAATCATTTTCAGGGCGGCTCCATCTACTGGCACCCGATCACCGCCGCGCACGAGGTACACGGCGCCATTCGCGTAAAATATCTCGAACTCGGCGCCGAGGCCAGTTTCCTCGGTTATCCCACCACCGACGAAACCGGCACACCTGACGGCATCGGGCGCTTCAATCATTTCCAGGCGGGCTCGATTTACTGGACGGCCTACACGTGGGCGCACGAGGTTCACGGTCTCATCCGCCAACTCTGGGCGGAACATGGCTGGGAGCGAAATCCGTCGCTGGGTTACCCGATCTCTGACGAATTGATTCCGGACCGCGCGATCGGCCATTTGAGACCGCAAATCTTTCGCAAACCGATCGCCGGCCTGCCGCTGGACGTCATCAAATTGCCGGAGGAAGCCACGACACCGGGCATGGTAGTCCGACCAATCACCGCAGTGACCGCCGCGCCGGCCCCAATGCTCGCCGTCCGAACGGCGGCCACGCCGACGGCGACGGCGTTGACATTTCGGCCCGCGATGATGGCCGCCGCCGCGAGAATCACCCCGACTGCCGCTCCAGGTGCGCCGGCACCGCAACCGAAGAGCGTGACCCCGAGCCTCGTCCTGCGTCCCGAAGTGATTGGCGCGGTGGTCTCAGCCCTCCAACCCGGCGTCAGCCAGGCCGCCAAGGAAGGCGGGGTGAGCCGCAACCGATTTGGCGATTTCGAGAATGGCGTGTTGTTCTGGAAGCGCGGCGCCGGGGCGGCGGTTCAGTTGCAACCGTGGTTGCACACCGCCCGGGGCGACAAACTTCACCTGACCGCCGCCGAGGTCGTCGCCATTGCCTCAACGCCGATTCGCAACGCGCTCAATCGCGTGAACGGCGCCCAGGTGGCCGCTCTCAACTTCGCGGGCGTGACCCGCTACTGGTTCGACGGCGCCACCACGCACAATCGACGGCACAAGATCAACGTTATCCTGCAAGGCGTGCGCATCTCCGGCATTTTCCCGCAACCGCTCGCGGCGACCGTCGAAGTTCACGCGGAGATTTCTTATGATCCCCTCGCCGGTCGAATCGTCGGGTATCTGACCGAATGGCGGCTCTTGAGCGCGACCGGTGATTTTCCCGGCGGGCCGATCCATCGCCAGCTTCACACCTTGCTCGATTGCGCACTGTGGACGCGCTTCCCGGTGCTGAGCATTCCCACGCAGGACGGCGCTGTCCTCCCCGTCCTGTCCGTCAAAACGATGCCGGACGGCGATGTGAACGTGTACATCGAGCCGTGATCCGTCCAACAAGCCTTGAGCCCGCACCCCTCTGCCTGAAAACGAAAAGATTATGCCTGCCACCTCCACCACGACCACTCGCCTAACAGGGACCAGCGTTGTCGCTGCCAATCTCAGCCAACTGCCCCTCGATAATCACAACGCCACGGCGCTCAAACTGCGCGAACTCAGGGCGCAACCGTCCGACTTCGCTCCCGCTTTCCTCAAACTCGTACGCGCCAACCAACCGCAGAAAGCCAGGAACTTCACCATCGCCTTTGCCGGGACGATGGAGACAAACGATCAATTACGCGGCATGTTCGACGTCATCGCTCGCGCCCGGCCAGCGGACCGCCGTCTTGCCTTTGACGGTCTGCGGTCGGCCGGCCAGGCGCGGCGTATCGTCCATGCCGTCGGCCTGCTGCCGGCCGCGCACGGGCGGGCTTTGATGAAGGACTTCATCCTGGACGCCGGCGGAAAACTCGATGCCGGTTCGGCCTCGGAGATCGGGCGGTGGCTGGCCGACGCCGGCCAGGTGATCCGCGGCAAAGGCACGGTCATCCCGCCCCCGAACGCGCCCCACGATGAACCCATCGTCGCCTTCGTCGAGGACGCGGCGGATGCCGTGGTAAATGCGGTAAAGGCGGTGGTGGATGCGGTCGCGAGCGCCGTGGGCGACATCGTCAGCGCCATTGCCTCGGTCGTCAAAGACATCGTTAACTGGACCATCGACCAGGTGGCCAACCTGGTGCAGGCCGCGCTGGCCGCGGGTAAAACCATCGCCCACCTCATCGAAGGCGCGCTGCGCGCCAGCTTCGAGGCGCTCAAGCAGATGATCAAAGGCATCGAAGCGGTCGGCAAAGCCGTCTTCGAAGTGCTGGAAGCCGCCGCCAGCTTCGCCGTCAACGCCATCGGCACGGTGCTCAAGGCGCTGCGCGATATCGGCAGCGGCCTCGTGAAATTGTTCACCTGGCTGGCCAAGAAGGCCTTTGACGTGGTCAAGAAGTTCGTTCAGGCCCTGATCGAAATCGGCCAGCAGATCGCGAACATTCTCGCCGAGGCCATCAAGTTCGGCGCCGCGCTCATCAAGGGTGTGGTGCAGAGCCTGATCGCCCTCGGGCAGGCGGTCGGCAAAATTCTGGTGGCGGCCATCACCAACCCGGCGCATGTGCTGGATGCCGTGGTCGGCGCGCTGCGCGACCTCGGTCGCAGCTTCGCCGGCATCCTCAATGAGATCAAGGCGCAGGGCCTCCAGTTCGTCCGGCAGGTCGCCGCCTCGATCGGTCGCATCGCCTCCACGCTGGCCGACCTCGCCGTTTACGTCGCGACCGCCGCGGTGGATGTGGTTCGTCAGGTGGTCGCCGGCCTGCTCGACATCGGCAAAACCATCGGCGACCTGATCATCAACCTGGCGCAACAGGGATTCGCCGCCATCCGGAAAGTCGTCAACGCCGCGTTCGAACTGGGACAGACGCTCGTGGAAGTCGCCCGCGGCCTGGCCAATATCGCCGGCGATCTGCTGGCGCAGGCCGTCAAAGCCGTGTTTGATCTGGGCAAGACGCTGGCTGACTTCACGCTGGCGGCGATGCAGGCGAGCTTCGATCTCGCCGGCAAGCTGCTCGACGCCGCGATCAAAGCCGGCAAAGCCGTGGCCTCTGTGCTCGCCACCGCGCTGCAACAGGGTTACCTCATCTTCCGCCGCACCGTCAACGCATTGCTCAGCCGAATGGGACCGCTGGGCGAGGTGTTCGATTGGCTGCTCACGCAGGCCGAAAACGTCGCCGCCCTGGCCTGGCGCGAGACCATCGACGCCCTCCAAACCTTCGGCCGTTCCGTGCGCGAAGCGCTCGATTGGGCCGCGAAGAAATCGATCGACGTGCTCAAGAAGGTCGTTCAGGCCATCGACGCGGCGGGCATGGTGGTGGCCGACGTGATCGCCTGGGCGAAGAAAGCGGGCGACGCCGCGCTCAAGGCCGTGGGTGAAGGGCTCTACAAAGCCGGACGAACCGTTGAGTACATCATGATTTGGATGGAGAAAGACGTGCTGGAAGGCGTGCGTGCCGTCGTCCACGGCATGTTCGAGGCCGGCGCCACCGTGGCCGAGTTGATGGCCTGGGCGGTCCAGCGCACGGTCCAGGTCGTCAAGGACGTCACCGCGGAATTGATTTCCCTTGGCGTGACGGTGGCGCAGTTGGTTGCCGACACGCTGGCGCATCCGCAGAACGCGTTGAAGAATCTGGTTCAAGCGCTGACTGAGCTGGGCAAGACCGCCAAGGACATCGTGGAAGCGGCTGTCGTTCAGCCAACCGAAGATGCCGCCCGCCGCGTTTTGCGCGCCTTGAAGGACCTCGGCAAGACCGCCGTCGAGGTCATGACCGCCGCCCTCGAACTGGGCGGCAGCGCCATTGCCCTGACCTTCGCGCTGATCCTGGAATGGTTCCCCGGCGAATATCGCCCGCTCACCGCGACCGAACGCGCCGAAGGCGAGAAAGTCTTCGGCACCTCCATCGAACTCGACAAGGTCCGCTTGTCGGTGCTCTCGCTGCCCGTGGACCTGGTCGAGTTGTGCAACCACCAGCGTCCTTTCACCACCATGTATCTCATCAACTTCGCGTCGTGGGAGAAGCTGTCGATCAACACCCTCATGCACGAAATGACCCACGTCTGGCAAAGCGTCGCCGTCGGGCCGATCTACATGGTCGAGGCCATCGAAAGCCAGTTGTCGTCCGAAGGTTACAACTACGGCTACGACGACTCGGAGACCGGCGAGGGGGCGCAACCCGAGTTGGAAGCCGCCGCCGGCAATTTCAATGCCTTCAACCGCGAGCAACAGGCCCAGATCGTCATGCATTACTACGTGCGGCGCTTCGTGAAGAACCTGGATTTCACCTCCTGGCAACCGTACGCCAATGTCGTCCACGCCTGATACCTGGCAGGTCGTCGCCGATGCGGCGGCCTTCCAATATCTCGAGCCGCTGCTGGCCGCCCACCGGTCCTTGCGCCCGGTGCGCGCCCTCGAGTTGAACGCGGGCGAGGGTTGGAAAACACCGGCCGACGATGTGGCCGCGGTATTGATCGTCGGCGATCGTCGGCGATCGCCGCGCCGCGCCTTGCCCGGCCTTTTCCTGCGGGACCGTTCCGGGCGGCGCGTTCCGGCGGGCTGGCTGCCGAACGTAAAAAAACGGCTGGCGACATTTGCCGTGGCGGCGGCCGGGACGGTGGCGCGTGCTCGAGCCGGCTTGCCACGCGGGCCGTTGATTCTCCTGGGACAATGGGAGGACCGCTCGCTCCGGCTGGCGAGCACGACGGAACTTGGCTTCGGCTCGGAGACGCAACCCCTGCCGGTTTTCCGCTGGACGGCGGAGCGCATCGCCCGCACGGACTTGTTGCACGCTCTGCGCGGCGGTCCCGGGTTGGCGATCTACTTCGGTCACGGACGCGCGCGGGGATGGGCCGGCTATCACGGTGTGCGCGCCCCGCACCTTGAAGACGCCTTGGGGGAACCCCTCGGAGCGGTGCTCTCCCTCACCTGCCACACCGTCAATCGGCACAAGGTGGGGCTCAGCTTCGCGGAGGAAATGGTGCTGATGGGGATGTGTGCCGCATCCCTCGGCGCCACCGGCAGGACCCGGCATCTCGATAACGGTTGTCTGGCCAACAACCTCTGCTCCGCGCTGGCCTCCAGCCCGGCCGCCACGATTGGCGATCTGCTGCTGCACGCGGGCCTGACCGACCGTCAGGCCGACTCCATTTACCGTTTGATCGGCGATCCACTCGCGCCCTTGATCGGCGCCGCCGATTCGCTGGAGCGCGCCCGGCAGGTCTTCGCGCCGGCACCGGATGACCCGCTGCCACCATTGCCCGAGTACGAAGAAGACCTGAGCGCCGCGTAAACTTCTTCCAACTGCCCACCGCTGTTCGTTCAAAGTTCAAAGTTCGATGTTCGATTATTGCTGTCCGCGAAGCCAACCAAACATCTCATTTCATCCGCCAGGCAGACTCGGGCCTTCGGATCCAAACGAATTCGCGGCACTCCGGCGCAGCCGGACGCTTGTTTTTCCAGTTTCTCCATGCGCCCAGACCGATGCAGGTGATTCCACCCAACTCGAGCGCCCAGTTCAATTTGAAGCCTCCAATCCGCAGCCCGATCATTTGATCCACCTGATGGAACGACGCGGCGCGAATCAGGACGAAGCACGTCAGGAAAACCGCGCCGATCCGTGCCAGAGAAGTCTGCCGACGATTTTTGCGGACCAGAATGCGCAGGATTGCGAGCCCGACGATGCCCAGCATCGTCAGCGCGCCAATGAACGCGGCTTGAAAAACACGGCGTTGTTCGTACCAGCCTTGCGCCTCCGCGGCGGATTTGAGCGCGAGAGTGAACCAGGTTTGCAGGTCGAGCTGTTTGTTGACGCCGAGCAGCGTCAACAACAAAGCCAGCCCAAACCAAAGACGCGGCTGACGGGGGTAACCCGACTGCGGGTGCGCGCGCTGGTCGCTCCGCCCGGCCATCCCGCAGAGGAGCGCAGCGGTGAAATACCCCACGACCGTCAGCCACCCCATAAACGTTGGGTCCCCGATGCCCGGTCGCCAGCGATCCGCTTCCGTGAAAGCCAGGATCATGGCTCAATACAAGCCCGGCCGGGTAATTCCCGCAATGGGGCGAATACCGTAGATCGCTCCGGTGCCCTCAGACAGCCTCACGGACCGGATCTTGACCGATAAGTTGTAGGACAGGCGACAGCGTGAGGCTGAGTTCAAGAATGGCAGCCGCCGAGGTAAGGAGGCGGATTTTGGCGCGAAAAAGACTTCCGCCTCGTGACCTCGGCGGCTACGGCTTTTGCGACGATTCTTGAACTCACCCTGCGACGGCGTGTTCCTGCCATTGAAACTTGCGTCTTGTCGCTTATCCCGCATAAAGAACGTGCAACGATGAATTGGCAGGATCCTCTCACAAAGTATTGGCCTCACCTTGCCGCCGGCTTCAGCTTTTTGGCCTCGTTGCTCGCCTCGATTCACGCCGTGCTCAACAAGCGCGATTCGCGCGCGGCCGCGTTGTGGCTGGGATTCATCTGGTTGCTGCCGTTCCTGGGGCCGGTGCTCTACCTGGCGCTGGGCGTGAACCGCATCCGGCGCCACGCGCTCTCATTGCGGATCGGCCGGGCGCAGGGCGATGCGAGTTTGAGACCAATTCCCGATGACATGGGCGAACCGCACCGCCTCGAAGCGGAACACTTGCGGACGCTGGCGCGCGTGGTGGATCGCGTCGCAAGGCGGCCGTTGGTCGCCGCCAACCGCGTGCAGGCCCTGGTGAACGGCGACGAAGCCTTTCCCGCGATGCTCGCTGCCATCGAGGAAGCCACTATCTCCGTTTCGCTGGCGACCTACATCTTTGACAACGATCGGAGCGGCAATCAATTCGCCGGAGCGTTGGGCCGGGCCGTGGCGCGCGGCGTCCAGGTGCGCGTGCTGATTGACGATGCGGGCGCGCGTTATTCCTGGCCCTCCATCGTCGGCAAATTGAGGCGGATGGGCGTGCCGGTCGCGCGATTTCTCCCGACGCTTGCCCCGTGGCGGCTCACGACCATAAATCTCCACAACCACCGGAAAATCCTGGTGGCCGATGGCCGGATTGGGTTCACCGGTGGCATCAACATCCGCGAGGGCAACGTGCTGACAAACAAACCGCGCCGCCCTGTGCAAGACCTGCACTTCAAGGTTGAAGGCCCGGTGGTGGCGCAGTTGCAGGAAGCCTTCGCCGATGATTGGGGGTTCTGCACCAAAGAAGTCCTCGCCGGGGATGCCTGGTTCCCGGAGTTGAAAGAGTGCGGCAATGTCATTGCCCGGGTCGTCACCGACGGGCCGGAGGTGGACCTCGATAAGCTGCGCTGGACGTTGCTCGGCGCCTTGTCCTGTGCGCAGACCTCCGTGCGGATTATCACGCCCTACTTTTTGCCCGACCAGTCGCTCATCACGTCGCTGAACCTGGCCGTCCTGCGCGGCGTGCAGGTCGATATCGTTTTGCCTGGCAAGAACAACCTGCCCTGCGTGCATTGGGCGTCGCGCGCGATGTGGTGGCAGGTGCTCGAACGCGGCTGCGGCATCTGGCTGACGCCGCCGCCGTTCGACCACGCCAAACTGACGATCGTGGATAATCACTGGGTGTTCCTGGGTTCCGCCAATTGGGACCCGCGCAGTCTCCGGCTCAATTTCGAGTTGAACCTCGAGTGTTACGGGCGCGACTTCGCGGGCAGGATGGAGGCGATCGTGCAAAACAAACTGCGCGGGGCGAAACCGGTGACGCTCGAAGAAGTGGACGGCCGTTCGCTGCCCGTGCGCCTGCGCGACGGTGTGGCCCGGCTCTTCACGCCGTATCTGTAGCGTCACAATTTCGTGGAAGTGCCGCGCGACTGCGAGAGATCACCCGCATCGTTGTTTTGGAGCGACCTCCAACAAGCACTGTTGTCACTCAATGCGAATGTGACTCAGCAGATGCAGATCTGTTCTCGGTCGTTCTCCACATCAAATCCCGTCCCGGGGCGCCAGCTCTGCAACAACGAGGAACGGTATGGCCAAACACGAAATCATCATCAAAGACACTCACCGCGGCCTCTGGTACGAGGACGGCGTTCTCGTCAAAATCGTCGAAGCCGGCCGCTACAAGATTCCCTTGAAACGCTTCGGCTTCCTCCCACCCAAGCCCCGTGTCGAAGTCGTGCTCGTGGATATGCGCGAGCGCGACCTCACCATCAAAGGCCAGGAAATCCTCACCGCCGACAAAGTCGCTTTGCGCGTGAGCATCATCGTCCAGTTCCGTGTCGTGGATCCCAAGCTTGCGCTCCACGCGGTGGATAAATACGAAGAACGACTCTACAGCGACGTGCAACTCGCCGCGCGCCGCTCACTCGCCTCGATGACGCTCGAAGAGATTCTCACCAACCGCAATCGGCTTAGCGAAGACATTCTGCGCGATGTCAAGGGCACGGCAGCCACCTACGGCGTTACCATCCAGCGTGCCGACGTGAAAGACCTCGTGTTCCCCGGGAACCTGCAAGAAATCATGAACAAAGTGCTGGCAGCCGAACGCATGAGCCAGGTGCAACTCGTCGAGGCCCGCACCAAGGCGGACGTGCAAAAGATCGAGTCACAGGCCAAAGCGGAATCGCAGCGCTCCGACGCCGAAGCCAAAGCCGTCGTGCAACGCCTGAGCGCCCAAGGCGACGTTGAAGCCCAGCGGCTGCAAACCGAATCTGAAATCCGCCGGCTGCAGGAACGCGAACGCACCGCGCAAGCCTATGCCAAACACCCTGCGCTCCTGCGCATGTTGGAACTCGAAACCCTCCGTGAGCTCGGCAAAAACGGGAACGCCCGGATATACATTGGGTTCGATAAATATGCTCCTGCCGATGCTGCGAAGGATGGAAACTAATTCAGTTGATGTTTCCCCAGATCTGCCCGATTGGGAACGCAGCCTTTACCAGCCCGGTGGCGGTGATGCCTTTCTGTTCTTTGCTGTCTATGGGCAGTTCCAGACCGACCTCCAGATTTCCGGCTCGACGTATCGCACCGCCGGTGTTCCCGAAGGCGTTGATGTGCGGAAGTTGGATCGGGCGCAGTCGCCCGATTTCCCGTTCGATAGCGGACCAATTGGCAAGTTATTGGAACCGGAGCAGCCCGCCTTGTTTGCGGCCATTCAAGAGGTGCCCGAAGGCACGATCATTCAGGGCGTCGTTCCCGATCCGCCGGACCTGAATTATCTGCGCGATACCGCGGGCCTCGTCATGTATTTCCTCGACCACGGCGGCAATCTCGACGATCCCGATTTCAACAACGTGCACGTGGAGATTCGTTGGCCCATGTAGCGTTGCGAAATGAAACGCGGACGAAGCCGTCCGCGCTCAAATTCGTGTTAATTCGCGAAATTCGTGTCAACCTCCCTGCTTTGTTCCTCTCTTTGGCGCCTTCCGCGGTTCGCATTCTGAAAAGTCAGTTCTCCGCATTCGTATAGGTCAGGTCGTCGAAATAGACCGTGACACTGTTGCCATCGATCCACGGAGTGCAGATGCCGAAACGGTCGAAGCTTGCGCCAATGGCTTTGTGCCCCGGCGCGAGGGGCAGGCTGCACGTCTGATCGTCCAGGCCGACGGTGATCTGCCCGTTGCCGTTCGCGCCTTCAGGATCGTAGTGCAGAAACCAGTCGTGGACCTTCCCGTCGGGATAAATGCGTGGCGACTTTCCGCCATTGTGCCCGAGCGCAGTCCCTTCGTCGCCGTGCGTGCGATACACCGGATAAAAAAAGAAGCCTTCACCCGACGGGCCTTCGATGTTGATCCCGACATAATCCATCGGGATCGACTGCTTCTGCGACGGATGGCTCTGCATGCTGTGCTTCGAATGGTAAAAACCAATCGACGCCGTGCTGTCACTGATCGCGCGCAAGACGGCGACTTTCCCGCGCGCCTCGAGCCGCGTCTTGAGCGTCAGCGTTCCGAGCCGATCTCCGTAAGAGGCCATGCGGCGCGGTTCACGGCAGTCGCCGCGAAAGATCAATCCACCCAATTCGCCCGCCTTTTGCCCGTCGGCGTGGCGAGTCTGGCTCCAGCCAAAATCGAACCTCGGCCGCGTGTCCGCGCTCACGTAGCTGCGACGGTTGTTGAAGGCATCCCATTTCGGGTCGTCACTGAAATAGAAGGCGACCCCGTTGATCGTCACGTCGTCGAGCCAGACCTCGCCGGGGTTATCCCATGTCTTGAGGACGGGCAGGAGACCGAAGTGGGTGACGGTGAGTCCCTCGCCGCGGCGATGTGCCGGCTCGATCTCACAACGCGCGGTTTTGTCGTCCAGGTTGAAGGTCAACAGACCCTTGCCTCCCGCCCCGTTTGGATCATAGACCATCTTCCAACGATGCACTTTGCGGGTCGGAATTTCGACGGGCGAAATCCGCTCGCCCTGGACGATCTCGCCGATAACGCCCGCGGAGGCCCGCCAACGACTGGTGCAATATTCCAGATGACAATGAAAGGTATCGTCGCGGTTGTTGATGCGGGCGACCAGCGTGTTCGGCGTGCGCCATTCATTGAGCGTGTTGGTGTTGAAAAATCCCAGCAGACAATGGCCCCTGCCGGTCGCCACAAACAAATGCCCTTCGGCTGTCATCGACGACTCCAGGTTGAGCGGCCTGGGCAGACGATAGCCGTAATAGGCCGGCTCACCCGCCGGGTTGATCCGGCCGCCGATCTCACCGGCCTGTCCACCAGCATGGCTTGTCGTCGCGCTGTAGCCGAAATTCTGTTCGACCGTCTTCGGCTCGAAAAATTTGTTGCGATTGTTGACGCCCTCCCAGTTCGGCGGTTCGCGATCGAAGTTTTCCTGGCGCACACCTGCGGCCGACGGCAGGATCGTCAGGAAGCCCAGAACGGAGACGAGCCAACTCCACTTCAACGAAGTCTTCATAGAGGAGTGAGAGCGTAGTCAGTCAGCGGGAATTGGCAACCCGGGAGCCTGACGCAGGTTTTCCCGCTCTCCCATCGGAGGGAGCGAATACTCCCAGGCAGGCCGCCATGGACCCGTTCGTTCTCGTGCTCGTCGTCGTCCTCGTCCTCGAAGCCAAGCCAATCAATCGAGGACGAGAAGGAGGACGAGGACGAGGACGGAAGGTCGGTTCATGGAAAGCCTCCACGACTGCAGCATCGCGCATTGGGACCATGAAACCGACCCTGCAAACCTCTGTCGCGTACGCGACAAAGTTTGGTGCCTGGTGTTTCGGTTCATGAAGAGGGTCAGCGCACCATCGCTTCGAATCGCACCACGCCCAAGGCGAGCCGTTGAGTTCTCCCGCCGTTGAACGGTGAAATCTTCCTGAAAAGGGAAGAAGAACGCCGAATACACGTCCTGACAACGCAATTCCGGACCGGCAAACCGCTGATTGACCTGCCGGAATATTCGGCGTCACATAGCGGAAATCACGCCTGTGAGCATGAACCAGCGTAGAGAGTATCCCGGATTCTGGCATGCGGTTCTGTTATGCGTCACGTTTGTGGCCCTGCAGATGTTCCTCACGGTGCCTTTCGTGATATTGGACGCTGTCTTCAAGCTCCGTCTGGCCACACATCCTGTCGCGGTCGGCGTCGTCAATCTGATTGCTTGCGCCCTGGTGTTGTTGATGAGCTGGTTGATCGGCAGGCCGGCGATGTCGGAGGTGTGCAGCTTGCGCCGTGTTTCCCCGCAGGCCGTCGCGGGTGTGATCGTCGCCAGCGGGGGCGCAATAATACTGCTGTCTGAAGTGGACAATCTGGTGAGGGTCGTGCTGCCGCCGCCGGAATGGATCGTGCGCCTTTTGGGCGAATTGTCGTTCTCCTCGGAGCACGTCTGGGCATCCGTCTTCCTGCTGGTAATCGTGGCGCCGGTGACGGAGGAATTGATGTTTCGCGGTTTGATTCTGCGAGGGTTTCTGCGGAGGTTCAATGTTGTCGGGGCGTTTCTGTTGTCGTCACTGTTGTTCGGCGCCGTGCACCTTAATCCCTGGCAATTCATTTCCGCCACAGGTCTGGGATTGATGTTCGCCTGGTGGTACGCGCGAACGCAATCACTGATCCCCTCTCTGATCGGCCACGGGCTGGCAAACGCAACCGTCCTGGGTCATCAATCGCTGCCGTTCAAGATTCGGGGGTTCAACGCCGGGGAACCGTTTGGCAGCACGGAGCTTCAACC
>WNGF01016481.1_pt1 | contig 12463 bp, 10 predicted proteins | sample 5400641 | NCBI WGS metagenome assembly WNGF01 (sample SAMN13153371, study PRJNA577476) | soil metagenome | isolation source: 80 cm soil or saprolite under grassland replicate 2 | place: USA:California | collected 2016-06-15
TGGCAGCGTCGTGAGGAATGGTCGCTCGGGCAGGACGAGCGGAGTGTTGTCCTGCATGTCCAGCAGCTCATCCAATTCCTCGCGCGTGAGTCGATTCGCCGGGACAGCCGTCGAGTCCGGGACCGACGGTGTGACTGGCTGCGGCGGCTCCTGGACGCGTCCCGGCAGCGGCCGAATCGACGAGGGTTCGAAGGTAATCCAACCGTAGCGCGGGAAGTAGGCCTCGACCCAGCTGTGGGCGTGATTCTCGCGCACTGTCGAGATGCCGGTGGCCTCGTCGAAGTCGCCGGGCGCGAACCCTGAGGCGACGCGAGCGGGCACGCCTTCGATCCGCAGCAGGACGACCATGGAGGTCGCAAAGTAATCGCAGTAGCCCTGCCCAGAATCGAACAGGAAGTAGTCAACCCAATCGCGATCCGTCGGCACGCTCGTCACGTGCGTCGAGTAGGTGTACGCGTCGCGCAGAAACTGCTCGATCGCCGCTGCCTTATCGTAGGCTGACGTCGCGCCGGCGATTGCGTCATGGGCAAGCCTGACGACCCGCGGTGGCAGGCGGCGTGGCAGCTGCAGATAGCGTTGGCGGATCCAGTCCGGGTAGTTCTCGCCGGCCGAATTCAGCTCCTGGATCGAGGCGGCCGACACCGCCGAGACCAGGCTGTACTCCTGGTTCTGCTGGGCCGGACTGAGCAGCCGCACCGCCGCGAGGTCATCTGGGTTGCCGCGCGTATCCAGTTGCGTTGGCACGCTGAACCGCAGCGGCGCGTCGGGCGCGAACGCCACGACTGTGCGGCTGGCGAGGACCTTGACCTGCGCCTGCACCGCCACGCGGCCCTCGGGAATCAGCTCCTCCGGCAACAGGTCGCCGTTCGCGTCGACGTCGGTCGTGGTCGTTTCGGAGCTCGTGATGGCCTGGCCCGCATAGCGATCCGCCGTGGTAGCGCGCAGGTACATCGGCGCACTGGTCTTCACCTGCAGGACGGGCGTGTCGCCGAGGTCGAACGCACCGCGCGGCGCGAGGGTGCGCCCAAAGCTGAGGCCCCGCGCGTTGCGGCTGCTGCCGTTGATCGCGGCAAACCAGCGATCGAATTCACCCTCCATGCCCTGCCAGGGCGACAGCAGCTTGCCCCAACTCGAGGCCACGGCCGGGCTGGCGACATTGGCCGGCAGCGCCCACGCGATCGACAGCAGCGCACCGACGAGCAGTGCCGTGCCCAGCAGGACGTTGGCCACGATGCGCCAGCCCACGTTGAGCTGCGCTCGGCGCCACAGCTCAGTGCGGTTCGCCAGTTGCTGCGCCGCCAATAGCAAGCACGCCGCGAACGCGAACCAGGTTACGTATCCGATCAGCGTCTGCGACGCGTACGACAGATTCATCAGTAGGCCTAGGCCGTTGAGGACAATGGCCAGCCAGGGCGCGTTATCGCGGAACACCAGCCACGCCGTAATCAGGCCGAGCAGCCACGCTAGCGTGCCCATCGCCACGGCGAAGACGAGCGGATCGTTGCTGACGCCGCCGCTCAAGATCGTGTCGAACCAGGCGCCGACGCCTCCGCCCAGCCCGGCGACCCGTTCGGCCATCGTGCCCACCACGGGTAATGAGGCGAATATCCAGGTCACCGCTTCGACACCGAGCAGCGTGCCCAGCAGCAACCCAACCGGTCCTGGCAAGCGTGTGCGCTCGACGAGGTAGCCGACCAGCAGACCGAGCACGGCTAGTCTCGGCAGCGGCTCGAGGTTGGGCACCCAGCCGGCGTCGATGACCGACAGTGGCGCCTGGACGAGCAGCAGCGTCGCCGCCAGCAGGACGAGGATGTCCATTGGTCGGAAGCGCGTCGGGGCAAGTTTGAGGTTTCTCACGGGTTGTAGCCTCGCGCGGTCAGGCGCGGCGTTGACAGCGCGTGGTCGAGTCGCTCGCCGCGTTTTACGAGGTACGTTGCGATGTGCGCAGCAGCGAGCGAGCTGACCAGGAGCAGGGTCGACTCGGCTGGACCGAAGGTCGCAGCCTCGATCAGCACGGCCGTAGTCTTGACGCCGCGCCCGCTGAGGGCCTGGCAAAACCGCGCCCAACCCTCTGACGTCGAGGGCGTCACCACGATCAGCGTTGAGCTGCGGGCAAACCGACTCGTCTCGGCACTCAGCAGGGCCGATAGAGGCAGCTGACTGCTCGACTTGAGCAGGGCCAGCACTTCCAGGATGCGCTCGATCTGACGCGGGCCGCGATCAGCGGGCAGCGTCGCGGTCTGCGAGACGAGGCCGACCGCGCGGCCCTGGTCGAGCAGGTGCCTGGCCAGCGACGCGGCGGCGGTAACGGCGTATTCCTCGGTGGATTCGAGGCCGGAACCGGTGTGGACGTCGGAGCTCAGGTCCACGACGATCCACACATCGGCCGTCGGGTCGAGCTCAAATTCGCGCACCATAAGGCGCATGGTGCGGGCCGTCGTTGGCCAATGGATGCGGTTGAACGCGTCGCCTGGGCGGTACTCGCGCACTGATGACACATTTGGCGTGGTGAACTGCACGCGTTGACCCTGCAGTGAGCCGCCCGGTAGCTCGCCTGGTACTCGGCCGAAGCGTGGCAGCGGTACCGTCCTTGGGTACACCACGACGTTGGTGCCGTCCACCAGCCTTTTGGACGTACGGAAAATGCCGAACGGGTCGCCGCTGGTGATCCACACCGGCCCCAGCGTGAACCTGCCTCGGCGCATGCACACCGACCTCAATTCCCAGACCTTGCGTCCGAGCGGCCCCAGCGAGAGCACCGAGTCCAGGTGATGGCCAGGGAAGTCGGAACCGTCGTGCAGCTCTATCCACAGCCGCGGCCACCACTGCAGCGGCCCCGGCTCCGCTTCCAGAATCGCCTGCTCGGTAAACGTGTCGCCGACCTGGATGCGCGTGACCCGATGCCGCCGCCGCAGCTCGAGTCCACGGACGTTCCAGTGCGCCCACGCGAAACTGGCCACCACCAGCAGCCCGAGCGCCCACACCAGAACCCACGTCGCGTTCCACCCCGTAGACAGCGCAAACATGAGCAGCAGCAGCCACAAGGTCACCAGCGAGCCAAACTTCAGCAGCATGCGTCCCGCCGTTCAAGTCGAGCCACGGTGTCCAGCACGCTTGGCAGCTCCTGCAAGACCTCGACGTTGGTGAAGCGCACAACCCGAATGCCGACACGCTCCAGAAACGCGGTCCGCTTCGCATCAGCGCTAATGCCCTCGGCTGTCAAATGCTGGCTGCCGTCCACTTCGACAGCAACACGATACGCAGGAGCGTAGAAGTCGAGCACATACGATCCAACCGAGAATTGCCGCCGGAATTCGACTCCGCCTACCTGGCCGTCGCGGAGCGATGACCACAAGAGTTTTTCAGCATCCGTGGTCGATCGGCGTAGTGCGCGACGCTGCTGGTCGGGCGGGCGAAAGAGCCTCGCGACGGCCATGGTCAGGCGGAAACGCGGGAGCCGGGGACGGGCACCTCGCGCAGAACCTGCTCGACGACGCCGGTTGCTGTGGCGTTGCGCATGCGTGCTTCGGGACTCATGATCAGCCGATGCGCTAGCGCGGCTGGTGCGAGGGCCTTGACGTCATCGGGAATGACGTAGTCGCGCGCGTTGAGCATTGCCCGCGCTTGCGCGGCGCGCATGACCGCCAGGCTGCCGCGTGGGCTGGCGCCGAGATACACATCGGGGTGATCGCGCGTCAGCCCGACCACCTGCACGATGTAGCGCTGCACCTGCGGGTCGACGTGAATGCCACGGACAGCGCGTTGGAGTTGCTCGAGCTCGTGCGCGTTGGTGACCGGCTGCAAATCCTCGATGGGATGGCGCAAGATCTGGCTCTGCAGCACCTGAGCCTCTTGCGACGGCTCGGGATAGCCCAGGTGGATGCGCAACAGAAAGCGGTCGAGCTGCGCCTCCGGGAGCGGAAACGTGCCCTCGTACTCGATCGGGTTCTGCGTCGCCAACACAATGAACGGCACCGGTAGCGGGCGAGTCACACCCTCGACCGTGACCTGGTGCTCTTCCATCGCCTCGAGCAGCGCCGACTGCGTCTTGGGCGTGGCGCGATTGATCTCGTCCGCCAACACCACGTGGGCCACGATGGGCCCAGCGCGAAACTCGAACTCGGAGGTGCGCTGGTTGTAGATCGACACGCCCGTGACGTCGCTGGGCAGCAGATCGGGCGTGAACTGGATGCGCTTGAACGTACTCCCGGTGGCACGCGCCAGCGACTTGGCCAGCATGGTCTTGCCCACGCCCGGCACGTCCTCGATGAGCAGGTGGCCGGCCGCGGCCAGACCAATAATCGTCAGCTCGGCCTCGTGGTGCTTACCAATCAGGACCCGCTCGATCGCCGCGAGCAGATCCTTGAGCAGCTGCGTGCCGTTCAACGGCGTGCCAAGCGAGGCGTCACTTGCCGTGACACCGCTTGTACTTCAGCCCTGAGCCGCACGGGCACAGCTGATTGCGGCCAACCTTGTCCCCGACGCGGATTGGCTGCCGCTGCGCCGCGCCATTGGCGCGGGCCGCGCGCATGGTCAGCGGCCGACCGGCCGCGGCCGAAGCCGAGGCGCCGTTCGTGCCACTGGGTGTCTCGTCGCCGTGGTCCGGCCCGAGCTCGATCGTCGGCCGCGGGCGCGGCGGCGCCTGCTCGTGCGTCACCTGCAGCTTGTAAATCGAGTGCACGACCTGGGTGCGGATCGTGGCCTGCAACTCGTCGAACATGCGCGCCGCCTCGACCTTGTATTCGATCAGTGGATCGCGCTGCCCATACGCGCGCAGCCCGATGCCTTCGCGCAGGTCGTCGATCGCGGTGAGATGCTCGATCCACAGGCCATCCATCACGCGCAGGATCCGCCAGCGTTCATACTGGCGCATCAGGTCCGCATTGGTCCATCAACGCTTCGATCTCTTGCCAGTCGAAGTCTTCCGGGATCGGGAAGATGTGCTCGACCTGCAGCCGCAGCGCGTCGAAGTCCCAGGAGTGGCGGTCAGCGGCGAGCGTCTCGTCGGTCAGCATGACCAGCGTTTCCTCGACCCACTCCATGATCAGTTCTTTCAGATTGGGATCGAAGAGCACCCGATCGCGATCGCCGTAGATCACGTCGCGCTGCCGATTCAAAACGTCGTCGTATTCGACGACGTGCTTGCGGATGTCGAAGTTGTAGGCCTCGACCTTCTGTTGCGCGTTCTCGATCGCGCGCGTGACCAGCGAGTGCTCGAGCGGCACGTCTTCCTCGAGCCCGAGCTTGTCCATGATCCCGGCGATCGTGCCGCCACCGAAGCGGCGCATGAGCTCGTCCTCGAGCGACACGTAGAAGCGCGACGAGCCCTGATCGCCCTGACGGCCAGCGCGACCGCGCAATTGATTGTCGATACGCCGTGCTTCGTGGCGTTCGGTGCCGAGCACGTGCAAACCACCGAGCAGGCGCACGCGGTCCGCGTCACGCTCGACCTGCGCATTGGCTTCCTGCCACGCTTCCTGGCGCTGCTCGTCGGTCGCCTCGGAGGGGACGATGTTCTTGGCCCTCAGGTATTCGTCGACCAGTCCGTCGGGATTTCCGCCCAGCAGGATGTCGACGCCACGACCGGCCATGTTGGTGGCGATCGTCACCGCGCTCGGGCGGCCCGCTTGAGCAATGACCCACGCTTCTCGTTCGTGCTGCTTGGCATTTAGCACTTCGTGCGCGACGCCGCGTCGCCCCAGCTGCTGACTCAAGCGCTCCGACTTCTCGACTGAGGTCGTGCCCACCAGCACGGGCCGACCGCTCTTGCTCAGGTCGGCAATCTCGTCGATCACGGCATTGAACTTGGCGTCCTCGCTCTTGAACACGAGGTCCGACTGATCGTTGCGGATCATGTCGCGATTGGTCGGGATCACGACCACATCCAGGTCGTAGATCTTTTGGAACTCCTCGCGCTCGGTCCACGCGGTACCCGTCATGCCGGCCAGCTTTTCGTACATGCGGAAGTAGTTCTGGAAGGTAATGCGCGCGAGCGTGACCGTTTCGCGTTGCACGTGCACGCCTTCCTTGGCTTCGATCGACTGGTGCAGGCCTTCGGAATAGCGCCGACCGGGCATCAAACGGCCCGTGAATTCGTCGACGATCACGATCTCGTTGTCCGGATTGACGATGTACTGATCGTCGCGGTGGAACAGATATTGGGCCTTGAGCGCGTTGTCGAGATAGTGCGTCATTTGCACGTTCTCGGGGTCGTACATGCTGCCCACGAACTCGGCATGCGCCCGACGCAGCCGTGCTTCGATCTTATCGATGCCTCTTTCCGTTGCCGTGACGACGCGGAACTTCTCGTCGACGATGACATCGGCGTTGGGGTCGGGGTCCTCGCCCTCGGCGGGCTTGGCCGCTGCGTCGAGGTCCTTGACCACTTTGGCGAAGACTTCGTACAGCTTGTTCGCCTCTTCGGCCGGCCCCGAAATGATCAACGGTGTGCGCGCTTCGTCGACCAGGATATTGTCGACTTCGTCGACGATCGCATAGTGCAGTTCGCGCTGCACTTTGGCCTCGGGGTCGAGCTGCATGTTGTCGCGCAAATAGTCGAACCCGAACTCGTTGTTGGTGCCGTACGTGATGTCGGCTCGATAGGCGTGGGCTCGTGGTACGGGTTCCCAGTGATTGAGCCGATCGTCAGGATGCTTGAGCTGGTCCTGGAAGTCGGGGTTGTACAGGCCGGCGAACTCGTGCGAGATCACACCTACGCTCAGGCCGAGCGCATGGTAGATCGGGCCCATCCAGCCGCCACCCAGGCGGGACAGGTAGTCGTTCGGCGTGACCAGGTGCGCACCCTGGCCGGCCAGCGCATTGAGGTACAGCGGCAGCGTGGCGACCAGCGTTTTGCCTTCGCCCGTCCTCATCTCGGCGATGCGGCCTGAGTGCAGAACGGCACCGGCCAGCATCTGGACGTCGTAGTGACGTTTGCCAATCGAGCGCTTGGTGGCTTCGCGCACGGCGGCAAAAGCTTCGGGCAGCAGGTCGTCCAGCGTCTCGCCCTGCTCCAACCGTTCGCGGAACTCGGCCGTCTTGTCGCGCAGCGCGTCGTCAGCGAGCGCCTGGTACTCGGACTCGAGGTCGCTGATCTGCGCGACCAGGGGTCGAAGTTTCTTGATTTCTCGTTCGGAGGGGTCGCCGCCGAAGCGGGTTAGAAAATTGAGCATCAGTAGTCAGTGGTCAGTGATCAGTGGTCAGTATGCACCGCCGAACATGGCCGCTGGGATATTGTCCGGTATCGTGACCCAAGTCGCCAGCAACATTCCTGACCACTCGGTGGCGCCCAGATGTGCCTGGGAGTGGTCGATCGCAACGCCGAAGTCGGCGTGACCTGGGGTGCAGTCGTATGTCAGCGACGACAAGGCCATGACGTTCTGCATCTACGACGGCCCAGATCCCGAGTCGATCCGCACGACCGCCCAACGCAACGGCCTGCCGGTCGACAGCATCACGCGCGTCAGCGTGCTGGACCCGTATTTTTACCGCTGAGGGGCTAGACGGGCGCCCCAAACAGGGCGCCCACCGACTCGCCCGTGTGGATCCGCGAGATCGCCTCGCCCAATAGCAATGACACGGACAGAACGGTAATCTTCGGCAGCCGCTTTTCGACCGGCTGGTGAACCGTATCGGTCACGATGATCTCTTCGATCGGCGCGTTGCGCAGCCGCTCGACGGCATTGGCCGTCAAGAGCGCGTGCGTCCCCGCCGCATACACCACGCGCGCCCCTGCCGCGCGCACGATCTCAGCCGCACCGCAAATCGAACCAGCCGTATCGATCTCGTCGTCGATGACCACGGCTGACTTGCCGCGCACGTCGCCGATCACCCCCAGCGACTCGCTGCGGCTGTTGTTGCCCAGCCGACGCTTCTCGACGAAAGCCACGGACGCCCCGATCATGTCGGCGAAGTTCCGCGCCCGTTTTGCGAAGCCGAGATCGGCGGCGACCACAACAGGGTCGATGAGTTCCATCCCCGTCACGTAGTCGCGCAGCAGGATTGGCACGGCCGACAACTCGTCCACCGGGATGTTGAAGAAGCCCTGGACCTGCCCTGCGTGCAGGTCAATCGTCAGCATCCGATTGGCGCCAGCGGTCTGCAGCATGTCGGCCACCAGGCGGGCCGTGATCGGCACCCGCGGCTGATCCTTCTTGTCCGACCGGGCGTACGAGAAGTACGGCACCACAGCAGTGATACGACTGGCCGAGGCACGCTTGAGCGCGTCGATCATGATGAGCAGCTCGAGAATCGAGTCGCTCACGTTGGGATAGGTGGGCTGGATGACGAAGACGTCGTGCTCGCGCACGTTCTGATTGATCTTGGGAAAGATGTTCTCGTTCGAGAATTTGACGACCTCGGCCTTGCCGAGCGGCACGCCCAGGTAGCGGCAGACCGCGTGCGCCAGCTCTGGATGCGCGGTGCCACTGAAGATCGATAGGTCTCGATACACTATTGGCAGCCCTCTTCGAACTGGGTGCGGGGCCAGCCCCGCCACCGCGGCCGAGTGCATACAGACGGAAGTATAGGGCGACCCTGCCGAGCGCCCTATACCACCGCTCGTTTACCGGCGTGCGCTGGCCGCTGCCCAGTCGGCCGCAAAGTGCACCCAGGCGGGTTTCTTCACGAACCCCAAAGCTTCGTTGATCGCTAGCATCGGCCGATTGGTCGATGCATTGTCGGTGATCACCCGCCGAATACCTGGCACCGTCCGAGCAAAATCGAGCGCGCGCAGCTTCAGCGCGAACGCGATCCCGCGTCGCCGATATGCCCGTCGGACACCCGTCAGGCCCGTACGCAGCATGTCGGGCTCGTCGAGTGACAGCCACAATTGGCTCGTGCCCACCAGCCAGCCATCGACAAACGCGACAAAGTAGCCATCGTCAAGTCGGCTGGGGTGGTTCTGATACTCGGACCATTCCTCGAACGTCATATCGCTGCGTACTTCGCCCGGCGGCAGCGGCATGTCCTGGCGTACCTCGCACCACAGGTCGAACAGATTGCGATCGAGGTCTGGGTCGCCGACCAGTTCAGCGCGCGACTTGATCTCGACACCATCGTCGAGCACCGCGCGGGTGTACGTCTCGAACGGCCGCGGATCGTAGGTGGCCACATCGAGCTCCGAAACCCACATGCGCATCGTCTCGGCGAAACCTCGGTTGTGCAAGAAGCGCAGGTAACACGGCATGTCGTCGCGGCACCACGTGCTGAGATTGGTCGGCTGCAGCGGCCGCAGCGCGTCGACGACAGTGTCGTAGAGCGCCGTGCCCATGCCTTGTTGCACGTGCTCCGGATCGACGCCAATTTCGAGTGCGAACCGGTGCGGGTCGAAGATGGACGCGTGCTGGTCATACTGCGCATACGCGACGGCTTCGCCGTCTTGTTCGGCAATCCAGCGCGCATGGCGGCACCGTTCCGGCCGTTTGCTGTCGTCGAAGCGGAACTCGTCTGCCGATTGTGCAAAGTCCGTGAACACCACGTTGTGGATGCGCGTAAACGCATCGTACTCGTCATTGAATAATTTGATGATGGTCTTGGTAGTTGTTGTCACAGGTGAGTTAGCCACTTCGTTTCAAACGACCGGTTCGCTTGGCGAACCGCTCAGCTTCGCGGAAGATCAGTAATCCGCCAGGTATCAACGCGGCACCCATCACGCCCAACACCAGCAAGTCGCCGCCGACCATGCCGAGTCCGCCGCCTTCGAGCAGGCCGACGCGCACGCTGCGCAGGATGTACGTGATCGGCGACAGTGGCGACAGCACTTGCAGCCAGCCGGGCAGCACGTCGATCGGTGCATAGACACCCGAGATCAAGAGCAGACTCGAGTGGATGACGAACGTCATCTGCGCGCCGCGCTCGGTGAACAGCAGCGGCAGCACGGCGGCGACCATGGCCAGACCGATGACGCTGATGCTGCCGACCACGATCACGGTGGCCGCGGTCAGCACGTTCGCGCGCCCCAGGTCGATGCCGAAGATCAGCGCGACGATGCCGAAGAGCAGCGTCGAGCGAAACACGGCATAGGTCACCGCGAAGCAGCACGTGCCAAGCAAGTGCAGATAACGCGGGACAGGCGCCATGAGCGTGTACTCGATCGTGCCTTCCCAGCGTTCCCAGGCGATTGTCTCGGCGACCACGTCGAACACCGCCGACAGGTAGCTCCACATCGTGGTCCCGATGAGCAGGTACAGCACAAAGAAACCTGTATCGACGGCCTGGCCGGTGATCCGCTCGGTAGCGGCGGCGATGAACAGAATGGTCAGCGCGCTCACCAGCGAGTAGATGATCCAGACGACTTCCCAGCCAAGATAACGGCGAGTGAGATTCCAGTTGCGCTCGAAGAACGCATACGCCGTATTCGCTGAAGACAAGCTCAACATCATGCTGCTTCCTCCTCTTCATGCGTCAGTCGCATGAACACGTCTTCCAGCGACCCGCCACCGCGTTTCAAATCGGCGGGTGTATTGAGAGCAATGACGGCCCCGCGGTCGAGCACAGCAACCCGGTCACACAGCCTGTCGGCCTCCTCCATGTCGTGGGTGGTCAGTACGATGGTGGCGTCGTGCTCCTCGCGCAGGCGAAGCACCAGGTTCTGCACGTCCTTCTTGGAGCGCGGATCGAGACCGGTCGTCGGTTCGTCCAGCAGCAGCAGGACCGGCGACGTCAGCAGCGCGCGTGCAATCGCGACTTTCTGCTGCATGCCGCGCGACATGTGCTCCATCGGATTGAGTGCCACTTTGGTGCTGATGCCGAGTTGGGCCAGGATGTCCAGACCGCGTCGACGCGTTTCGGTTGCGCCAAGTCCGTACAGCCGGCCGGCGTATGTCAAGTTCTCCATCGGGCTCAACTTCTTGAAGAACGCAGCGTCGACACTGACGCGATTGATCAGTTGTTTGACGCGCAGCTCGTCCTCGACCACGTCCAGGCCGAAGACGCGCACGCGTCCGGCGTCGGCCAGGAGCAGCGTCGAGATGACGCGAATGAGTGTTGATTTGCCCGAGCCGTTGGCGCCCAGGATGCCGAAGATTTCGCCGCGCGGGACGTCGAATGAGACGTCGTCCACCGCTACCACACGGCGGCGGGCCGCCGTCGAGTGCCATGGCAGACGCAGCCTGGGTGTGGCGGATCCGAAGTTCTTGGACACGCCGCGCAGGCTGAGCGCCAGCATCAGGCTGGGCAGCGCGCTAAGCGGTACGGAGCGGTTTGGTGCGACGACCACGTTCACGGAAGAAGGACCTCATCGGAGCTAAACGACGGAAGGACACGACGTTGCGGCACGCGAGTGCGCCGCCGGTGCGACCGAAGAGGTGGAGAACGGGGTCGATCGGTGCTAGTGGGTCAACTGTGACCGCTCCCCACCCGGATCTCGGCCGATGGCGCGACAGTACGACGCGCACACCTCGTAAACACGAGTGCGCCCGCGATGCCGCTGTGAATTCTGGATGCCATCGGACCTCGCAGATGGGGAAAGCTGAGTCACACCATAGGGCTTGGTGCCCGATCTGTCAATCGCCTATCGTCGGGCAATGCGGGACGTCCTACCCGATGACCTGCGCTATACCGGCACTGTCTCCCAGCACCTGCTGCCGACGCCAGCAAGGCGCGCCATGTGCTGGGCTGGGAACCGGCCGACCCGCAGGCCGGCCTGAAACGCTCCGTCGAGTGGCACCTGGCCCACCCGCCCACCGAGCCCGACCCCGGCTTCGACGCCGACGACCGCGCCCTGGCCCACGAATTAAAGAGGATTGCGAAATTACCGGCGTGATTTGGTCATAGCCGCAAGCCGGAGTGACGCAGGAAGGCGAAGCAGAGTGCAGCGTCGCTGCCGATACGATCGAGGCCCTCTTCTGCGCTGTCGGCGACCGCATCGATCGTGTCGGAGCACAGGTTGGCGAGCTCTTTCGACTTGAGGCTGCCCCAAACCTGCTCGATGGGGTTGACATCCGGTGCATAGCCTGGGAGTGGCTCGACGGATAACCAGTGCCGTTGGCTGGCGATCCAGTCGCTCATGCGTCGGCTGCGATGCGACGGCAATCCGTCCCAGATCAGCAGCACCGGACGCTGCTCATGCTCGTTCAAGAAGGTCAGGAATTCGATCAGCGTTTCGTCGTTGTAGGCGCCAGGACGCAGTTCGAACATCAGGTGCGCATTGCTGCCATCCGGTTCGTAGGCAAGAGCGCCGGCCAGTGACAGGCGTTTCCACGCGAAGCGGTGACGCAGCACGGGCGTATGGCCTCGCGGCGCCCAGGTCGCACGGACCGAAGGCAGCAGTGAGACCCCGGACTCGTCCTCAAAGACGATCAATGCGTTCTGGCGCCGCGCCCTTTTTTCAACTGCGGCCAGCGCTTCTTGACCCACCGCTGGATGGCTTCGTCGTTGCGTTCGGTCGCTTGGCGGGCTGGCCTTTGCCAGGTCCAGTCCAGCCCGTGCCGCAGGATGTACCACACCCGCGCCGGGTGGTAGC
>WNGF01008104.1_pt1 | contig 12458 bp, 10 predicted proteins | sample 5400641 | NCBI WGS metagenome assembly WNGF01 (sample SAMN13153371, study PRJNA577476) | soil metagenome | isolation source: 80 cm soil or saprolite under grassland replicate 2 | place: USA:California | collected 2016-06-15
ATGCGTCCCGATCGCGCTGCCCCGAGCAGCGCCTCGAACACCGACTGGTTTTCGCTTGGGCTACGACCCGTGAGCAGCGCGTCCGCGCCCGCGCGCACTGCCTCGATGGCCGCTTCGGGCTCGGGCAGGATATCGGCGACGCCAGCCATCTCGAGCGCGTCGGTGACCACGAGACCCTGGTGCCCAAGCTGGTTGCGCAGCAGCTCGGTCAGGATCAACGGCGACAGCGTGCCGATCCATTCCGGGTCAAGCGCTTCGACGAGCACGTGCGCGGTCATCACGCTCGCCACGCCAGCCTCGATCGCCCTGCGAAATGGCTCGAGCTCGATGCGCTCCAGCCGCGCGCGGTCGTGCGTCATGCGGGGCAGCCCAAGATGCGAGTCCACGTCGGTATCGCCGTGGCCGGGGAAGTGCTTGGCGCACGCCAGCAGGCCGGCGGCCTGATAGGCGCGAATGGCCGCCGCGCAGTACGCCCCGACCACGGCCGGATCGTCGCTGTAGGCGCGCGTGCCGATGACCGGGTTGCGCGGGTTGTTGTTGACGTCGGCGACCGGCGCCAGGGTCCAGTTGACACCGACTGCTTCGAGCTCAGTAGCCAGCAGCGCCGCGGCCTCGGCGGCGATCTCGGGATCGGCCGCGGCACCGAGCGCCATGTTCGACGGCACCGCCGTCGCGACCGTGCGCATGAACCGCACGTGCCCGCCCTCGTGGTCGCAGCAGATCAAGAGCGGCACGCCGTTGCGCGCGAGCGCCGCGCGTTGCGCGTGCGCCACGTAGTCGGCCATCTGGGCCGGGTCCTGGTAGACGTCCCGATGGATGATGATGCCGCCGGCACCGAACGCATCGGTATAGGTCGTCGGCGACAGCTCCAAATTGCGCGGACGCGGCACCATCAGCTGAGCGACGCGGTCCTCGAGCGACAGGCGCTCGTACCACTCCTGTGCGCTCATACAACCGCGCGCTCCCGCACGCCTGCCCTGAACTCGTCCATCCAGACCGTCCGACCGGTGACCCGGGCCTCTTCGGCCGCGAATGCCATGAGATGGCTCTCCACCGACTCGCGCGCCGACGTCCGCAGCCCGTCCCGTTCGCCGCGCACCGCGCTGAGAAACGCCTCGATCAAGCCCCAGTCGCCGCCACCGTGGCCGCCCCGCGCCGCTGGTATTTCGACTTCGCGCCGCTTGCCACTGCCATGGTCGATCACCGAGATCTCGTTCCGCGCTTCATTAGCCAGCAACGTGGCGCGCATGCCGTCGATGCGCACGGTGCGTCCCTCGACGTACGAGGCGCCCTGCATAGTCAGTGTGACCGCCTGACCGCCGCCGAAGTGCATCAGCACGGCCTGGTGATCCACCACGTCGTTATCGCAGCGGTAGACACACCGCCCGTACGGCCCGCTCTCCAACGCGCGTAGCACCCCCTGCTCAGTGTGGTCGAGCGTAATTGCGTTGACAGTGAAGTTGTGCGGATCTTCCGCCAATCGGTTCAGGTACAGCCTGGGCGCGTAGTACAGGCACTGCTCGGCGTACGGGCAGCCATCGGTGCATCGGGCAGGCACCTCGGGGCCCACTCTGGCCGAAGTGAAGTAGCGTTGCTCGCCGTGCGAGGCGATACGCTCGCACGTCGGGCCGAGCATCCACACCAATAGATCCAGGTCGTGGCAGCACTTCGTGAGCAGCATCGGCGCGGTCCGACTCGCATTCGACCAGTTGCCGCGCACGAAGCTGTGTGCGTAGTGCCAGTACACGAGGTTTTCCCGCCAGTCGATTGAGACGACGTCGCCGAGGTCGCCGCCGCGAACCAGGTCGTGGATGGTCTTGAAGAACGGCGCGTAGCGCAGCACGTGGCTGATCTGGAGCGTGCGTCCGTGGCGTTCGGCGGCTCGCGCAACGTCGAGGACGTCGTCAGGCGTGGTGGCAATCGGCTTTTCGAGCAACAGGTCATACCCGGCCGCCAGCAAACCAAGCGTGCTCGCCCGATGGGTGCCGTCCAGCGTCGCGTTGAAGGCGATAGGCACCAGCGGCGCCCGTGCAGCCAACTCTTCCCAGGCCCGAAACTGACGGTCGGCGGGAATGCCATGCGCAGTCGCAAAGCTGCCGCGCCGTCCCGCGTCGGGGTCGACCACGGCGACGAAGCGCAAGTGCTCCGGATTCGCCAGGGCATAGGCGCCATACACGCGTGCGCCGCGATTGCCGGCGCCCACCAGTACCGCCTCAACCGGTCCGGGCATCCTGTAGAGGGTAGACGTATGCACAGGGTCGGCGTCGGCGCTGTTGTTACCAACCCCCACGGGCAGGTATTGCTCGTTCGCACGGCGAAAGCCGGCTGGGAGCTACCCGGCGGGCAGGTCGAGCCAGGTGAAGACCTGGTCGGCGCGCTCGAGCGCGAAGTGTTCGAAGAGTCGGGCTATGCCGCTGCCATCGGCGACCTGGTGGGTGCCTACGCGCACGTGCGCCAGGACCTGCTGATCCTGATCTTCCGCGCCACGGCGGCCACAGCCATTCCCGCGCCCGAGCCCGACGAGGACGTGCTGGAAGCGCGCTGGTTCAGTGCCGACGACGCCTTGCGCAGTGTGACCCACGTGCGTGAGCGCGAGGCCCTCGCCGATGCGCTTTCGGCTACGTCCTCAGCGCGCTACCGGGCGTACGACGTCGCCCATTAGCACGCGCTCGAACGCATTGACCAGGCCGTCAACGTCCGCCTCGGTCATCGGCGTCGAGATGCTGCCCATGCCGCGCGGGGCGAGGAAGCAACCAGCGTTCATGAGCGCCAGTACCGCCGCGCGACTCGCTTCGTTGGCACCTGCTCGGGCCGACTTGTAGTCGACGATCTCGTCGGCCGTGAAATGCACGTTGAACAGCGAGCCGATGCCTGTCACCTGGACCGCCACGTCGAGCCGCTCGAACAGCGCTGTGAGGCGCGACCGCAGCCGCTCGCCCAACGCATTCAGCCGCGCGTAGACCTCGGGCGTCAGCGCTTCCAGCGTGACAATGCCCGCGATGGTCCCGACGGGATTGCCGTTGAACGTGCCGCCGTGCGGGATCGCCGGGCCACTGCCACGTGGGTCGAGCAGGGCCATGACGTCGGCGCGGCCGCCAAAGGCGGCGACAGGGAACCCGCCGCCGATGATCTTGCCCATCGTGGTCAGGTCGGGCCGGACGCCGTACACCTGTTGCGCACCGCCTGGCGCCACGCGCAGCGAGATGACCTCGTCGAAGATCAACAGGCTGCCATTCGCAGTCGCCAGATCACGCAGGCCGCGCAGAAATTCCGGCTTCGCTGGCAGCACCCCAGCCGCGCCCAGCACCGGCTCGACAATGATCGCCGCCAGATCAGCGCCGGCTTCATCGACCACGCGCGACACGGCGGCGAGGTCGTTGAACGGAGCGCTGACCATCGTGCCGCGCACGACCTGCGGGATGCCCGCGCTGCTCGTGAACGCGGCGTAGTCATGCGTGCCGTGATACCCGCCCTCCATGACCAGGACCTTGTCGCGTCCGGTAAAGGCCCGCGCCAGGCGCATCGCGAATAGCGTTGCTTCAGTGCCTGAGTTGGCGAAGCGCAGCCGTTCTACCGACGGCACGCGCGTGCAGATCAGCTCGGCCAAGCGCAGCTCGTTCTCGGTGGGCGCCGCGAAGGCGGTGCCGCGCTGTGCCTGCTCGGTCACGGCGGCGACCACGCCGGGGTCGGCGTGACCCAGGATGAGCGACGTGTAGTTGTTCAGGAAATCGAGCCTGCGATTGCCGTCGAGGTCCATGACCCAGCAGCCCTCGCCACGCACGAGCACCGGCGGATACGGCTCGAAGAAAACGGTGGTGCGCGTGGTGCCACCGGCCAGCGCGCCAACGGCGCGTTCGAAGTGGGCGCGCGAGCGCGGATTCAGCTCGACATAATCGGCGATCGCTACATCCAGGCTCACGCGACCTGGCCCGACAACGGTGCTCATGCGCCGCCGATCCTATCACCGTCGTGCGCCAGACCGAGCCAGCGCGCGCGCCGCACCACTGCCTCGGCCATCTTGCGATTGGCCTCATCGATCATCTCGCCCTCGAAGCGCACGGCGCCCCGCCCTGCACCCTGGGTGGCCGCCCGATACGCCGCGAGAATCCCCTCCGAGCGCGCGAGCAGCGCCGGGTCAGGCGAGTACACCTGATTGACCGTCTCGATCTGCGACGGATGAATCACCCACTTGCCGTCAAAGCCCAAGGCCGCCGTGCGCCGCGCTGACGCCTCCAGGCCCGCCCGGTCATCAAAAGCCGCATATGGTCCGTCAATGGCCAGCACGCCAGCCGCGCGGGCGGCCACCAGCAGTCGCATCAACGCAAAATGCCATACGTCGCCCGGGTAGCCACTCTCGAGCGTGCCAATGCTCAGTTGACCCATGCCCAGACTGGCCGACAGATCGCCCGGCCCAAACGTCAGCGACTCCAAGCGAGTCGATGCGCGCGCGATCTGGTCGATCTGCTGCAGGCCCGCCGCCGACTCGATCAGTACCTCCAGGCCAATGCTGCCGCGCGGCCAATCGTGCGCGTGTTCGATCTGGTCGAGCAGGCGATCGACAAAATGCACGTCCGCGGCCGACTCGACCTTGGGCAGATACACCGTGCCGACCCGATCGCCAGCGGCTTCGATCACGTCCACGATGTCGCGATAGCACCACGGCGTATCGACGCCGTTGACGCGCACGCTCACCAGCCGTCCCGCGAAGTCCAGGGTGCGCAGCGACTGGACGATGACTGCGCGGGCAGCCACTTTCTCAGACGGTGCCGTCGCGTCTTCGAGGTCGAACAGCACCTGGTCTGCGGCGAGCGTGGCCGCTTTGATCTGCATGCGCGCGCTGCTGCCGGGCACCGCTAGTCACGACCGGCGCGGTTTCAGGGTGCGCGTCACGCCTCGTGCACGACGTGCCCACCAACCATGGTCAGCCCCACCTGTGTTTCCAGCAGTGCCCCAGCCTGTAGCGGCTTATCCAATACCACGAGGTCCGCATCCATACCGGGCGCTAGCCTGCCACGCCGCTCCTGTGCCCGCTCGGCCGTTGCCGACCCAACGGTATACGCGCGCACCGCCTCGTCGAGCGTCAGCCGCTGCTCCGCATACCACCCGCCCGGCGGCTGGCCGTGCGGATCAACTCGCGTAATGGCCGCATGGAGATTGAGCAAGGGTTCCAGCCGCTCCACTGGTGCATCGGTGCCGAAGGCCAGCACAGCGCCCGCGTCCAACAGCGAGCGCCATGCGTACGCGTGCCGTGCCCGACCGCCCCAATGCGCGTCGGCCGCGTGCCAGTCCGCGATGGCATGGATCGGCTGCATCGATGCGATCACGCCCAATTGCGCGAAGCGCGGCACGTCATCCGGATGAACGAGCTGCGCGTGCTCGATGCGCACCAGCCTGCTGGGCCGAGCGATTTCCACCGCATCCAGCACCATGCGCACCGCCGCATCGCCTATGGCATGCACCGCCACATCCAGACCAACATCGCCAGCCACACGCAGGTCGTCCACAACCTGGTCGATGGTCAGTGTCGGCACGCCCTGATGTGTGCTGCCGACGTACGGCTCGAGCATGTGCGCCGTGCGCGAGCCCAGCGCGCCATCCGAAAACAGCTTGACCGGTCCAACGCGCACCAGCCCGCTGCCAGCACCCGTACGCAGTCCCAACTCGGCAGCACGCCGCAGCAGGCCGCGCCGCACCCCGTGGTACACGCGTAGGGCCAGCTCACCCGCCGCCTCCAGCGCCCGAAACGCCGCCAGACTGTGCTCGTCTTCGAGGTTGTGGATGCCCGTCAGTCCCGCCCGGGCAGCCAGCGGCAGCGCCTGCCGAATCGCCTCGGTCAGCTCTTGCTCCGTCGGCTCAGGGGCGTGCTTGCGGACGAGCTCCTGCGCATTCTCGAACACAACGCCGCTGGGACTGCCGCTCACGTCGCGTTCGATCATGCCGCCCGCGGGCGCGACCGACTGGGCGTTCAGGCCTACGGCCGACATCGCCGCGCCGTTCAGCCACAGCGAATGCCCGTCGTGGCTCGATAGCACCGCCGGCCGTGGACCTGTCGCGCGGTCCAGCTCGGACGCCGTGGGCAGCCGTCCCCAGCGGTTGCGGTCCCAGCCTCGCCCGCGCACCCACCGCTCTTCAGGGAGACGCTGCGCGAAGGCCGCAACCTGCCGCAACCCGTCCTCGAGCGTGGCCGCACTATCTAGATCGACTTGCTTCAAACCCAGCGCAAACGCCCCGAAGTGAATGTGCGCATCCACGAACCCGGGCACCACGGCTCGGCCGGCCAGGTCGATGACGCGCGTCGCCGGCCCGCACAGCTCGTCCAGATCATCCTCGCCGACCGCCACGATGCGCCCCTTGCCAACCGCTACCGACCGCGCGCGCGGCCGCTCGGCGTCCAACGTCAGAACCCGCCCGCCCCGCAAGATCACGTCTGCGCGCATCGCGCGAACCATCGTATCTGCGATCATCAACGCCACGTGCCCGAGCTCGCCTCGCCTGCCCAGGAGCGCCCGCTGCTCGTCATCGACGGCGACAATCTGGCGCACCGCGCCTACCACTCGATTCCCAAGTCGCTCCGCTCGGCGGACGGTCGACCGATCAACGCCATCGTCGGCTGGACGAATATGGTCCTGTACCTGTGGGACAACGAACAGCCGCGCGGCATCTTCGTCGCCTGGGACACGCTCGGCGTCGATACCTACCGCCACAAGCTGTGGCCCACCTATCAGGCCGGACGCGTCTTCGACAATTCGATCGTCCGCCAGCTTGACCTGCTGCCTGGCCTGGCGGCGGCGTTCGGCTTCGGGGTTGGCAAAGCACCCGGCTACGAAGCCGACGACTTCATGGCCGCGGCAGCCGCGGCCGAGACCAAACGCGGCGGTCACAGCCTGCTGCTGACAACCGACCGCGACGCGTACCAACTGGTGAACGACCAGGTGACCGTGCTGGCGCCGCGGGCCGGCATTCGTGATCTGCTGCGCATCGGTCCACAACAGGTCGTCGAGCGCATGGGCGTCCTGCCCGAGCAAGTCCCCGACTATAAAGCGCTGGCCGGCGATTCTTCGGACAACATCCCCGGCGCCAAGGGCATCGGACCCAAGGCCGCCGCGTCCCTGCTGCTGCAGTACGGCAACCTCGATGGCGTGCTGGCCGCGCGCGCCGCCACGATGCCCGCTGCCACGGCCGATCAATTACGTGTCTTCCGCGATGTCGTCAGCATGCGCGGCCACGAATTGACCGTCGAGCTGCCGCCGAGCGGGTCCCCTACGTGGGCGGCGGCCGCGGCGGAGCTCGAGCGCCTCGGCGCGCAGAACTTGTCGGAACGCGTCGCCGCGCTGGCGAGCCGCTGAGCGCCGGCTGCGCCGACGCCCGAATCACCAGCTCGGCGTGCAGTACCTGGGGTGCCACGGCCGTGCCAATTGCCACCTCCACCGCCGCCCGACCCAGCGCCTCGGCCGGCTGCGCGACCGATGCCAGCGCCGGCCGCATGAACGCGGCTAACGGCAGATCGTCGAAGCCGATCACCGCCACCTCATCGGGCACCGCCCGCCCGGCATCGTTCAGGGCCGCCAGGGCCGCGATGGCCAGCCGGTCGGTCGCCGCGAATACGGCGTCGAACGTGCTCTGCACTAACTCCTGCTCGATCTTCTGGTAGGCCTCCTCCGGCGAGCCGCTGGTTATCAGCGCGCTTGGCTCCATGCCCGCCGCGTCGGTTGCCTGCAGGTAGCCCGTGTATCGGTCGACCATCGTCGTCTGTGTCGGTGGGCCGCCGAGGTGCAGAACGCGTGAGCGCCCCAGTCCGATCAGGTGCACCGTGGCAGCCCGCGCCGCCGATACGTTGTCGACGCTGACATACGGCAGCTTCACGTCGTAACCGGGCCGACCAATCAGCACTACCGGCAGCCCGCTCTGCACCACCAGCCGCAGCTCCTCCGCGCCCAGGCTGCTGCCGCCCGAGAGCAATACGCCGTCGACCCGCCGGCCGCGTAGCAGGTCCAGGTATTCGCTCAGGTGAGCCGGATCGCCCAGGGTATTGCAGATCAGTACCGCCAGCTGGGCGTGGTGCGCTGCGTCCTCGACGCCGCTGGCGATCTGTGGGTAGTACGGGTCGGTCAGATCGGGCACCACCAACCCGAGCAGCCCCGAGCGGCGCGCCACCAACCCGCGCGCGATCGCCGACGGCACAAAGCGCAGCTCCAGCGCCGCCTGGCGCACGCGCTCCGCGGTCAGCGCGCTGACCGGGTGCTGATCCGGCCCGGGCGAAAGTACGCGCGAAACCGTTGCGATCGAAACTCCCGCCCTGCGCGCCACGTCGCCGATCGTGACCGCCACGCGGTGATCCTACCGGCTGATCTCGACCCAACGACGCCGGCCGACGGTAAACGCTTACCGGTAAACGATTTCCGTGCTACCCTGAGCAGGCCATGACCACCCCCGTCCGAGTCGCCATCGTCGGCGTCGGCAACTGCGCCTCCGCCCTCGTCCAGGGCATCCACAAATACCGCGACGCCGCGCCCGACACCTTCGTGCCCGGCCTGATGCACGTCGACCTCGGCGGCTACCACGTGCGTGACATCGAGATCGTCGCCGCCTTTGACGTCGACCGCCGCAAGGTCGGCCACGACGTGTCCGAAGCTATCTTCAGCGAGCCCAACAACACCGTGCGCTTCGCCGAGGTGCCGCCGCTGGGCGTCACTGTCCAGCGCGGTGAGACCCGCGACGGCCTGGGCACCTATCTCAAGGAGGTCATCGACGAAGCGCCGCAGGCGCCGGTCGACATCGCCCAGGTGCTGCGCCACACGCGCGCCGACGTGCTGGTCAACTACCTGCCTGTTGGCAGCGAGCAGGCGACGCGCTTCTACATGGAGCAAGCCCTCGCGGCCGGCTGTGCCGTCGTCAACTGCATTCCGGTGTTCATCGCCCGCGAAGCCATGTGGCGGCGCCGCTTCGAGGAGCACGGCCTGCCCCTGATCGGCGACGACATCAAAAGCCAGGTTGGCGCCACCATCGTGCACCGCGTACTCGCGCGCCTGTTCCAGGACCGCGGCGTGCGCCTCGAACGCACCAGTCAGCTCAACGTCGGCGGCAATACCGACTTCTTGAACATGCTCGAACGCAGCCGCCTGGAATCCAAGAAGATCTCGAAAACCACCAGCGTCACCAGCCAGATCGACGAAGAGCTTGCTGCTCAGGACGTGCACGTCGGCCCGAGCGACTACGTCCCGTGGCTGACGGATCGCAAGTGGGCCCATATTCGGCTCGAGGGCCGCTCGTTCGGCGACGTGCCGCTCAACCTCGAGCTGAAGCTTGAAGTATGGGATTCGCCGAACAGTGCTGGCGTGGTCATTGACGCGGTCCGCTGCGCCAAGATCGGCCTCGATCGAAGCATCGGCGGCGCGCTGGAAGGTCCAAGCGCGTACTTCATGAAGAGCCCTCCAGTCCAGTTCCGCGACGACGTCGCGCGCACCATGGTCGAAGCCTTCATCGCGCCAACTGAAGTTCCGTCGCCGGCATTCTCTGCCATCGCCTAGTCACGCGCCCGCAAGGCGGCACACGATTAGTTGAGCTGCGCATGATTCCGCGAGAGTCTTCTTGTTTAAAGTGCGACGGCGGCCGAACCGTCTTCATTGAGAAGATCAGGTCGGCCGCACGGCGCTCTTCAGTTGTTACCGCTGGGCCATCGCGGTTAGAAGTGGTCCGTCGGCATAGAAGTCGCGACGGGAGGTGGGATGGCCGGTCGGCGCGCTGATCCTACGCGGCGACGGTCTCACTTACCCAGTCTTCACGTCCCGATTCAACAGGCTGACCGTACCATTCTCCGTCCAGCCAGCCGGCGACGCGGTAGCACGCCCCGGCTACGACATGCCGCACCACTAGCGGCGTGCGGCGCGAGCGCCGCGAGCCGCTCTTGCGCGGCCTCCTCGAGCAACATGCGACGCTTGGACTCGACGTACTCGTGCGGGTCAATGGGAAACATCCCGCCCTCCATAAGTGGCCTGTAGTGGACTTCCAACCTGTCCACAGCGTAGCCTCCAATGAGGACAGATTCGGTCCTCCTTAGCGTCACGAAACCACGCCCACGCAAGGCCCCATGTACCACCCGACGACACGCGTGTTGACCGTGCTCGAGCTGCTCCAGTCGCGTTCGCGCATGAGCGGCGCCGAGCTCGCCGAACGCCTCGAAGTCGACCCGCGTACGGTCCGCCGCTACGTGACCATGCTTCAGGACCTGGGCGTCCCGGTCGAATCCGAAGCGGGCCGCTACGGCGGCTACTGTCTGCGGCCCGGCTACAAGCTGCCGCCGATGATGTTCACCGAGGAGGAAGCGCTCGCGCTCAGCCTCGGACTGCTCGTTTCACGCCGCCTCGGGCTCGCCGAGGCAGCGCCGGCCGTCGAAGGCGCGCTGGCCAAGCTCGACCGCGTCCTACCAGAGCGGCTGCGCGGACGCGTCCAGGCGGTCCAGGGTGCGCTCGCATTTACACCGCTGCGCGGCACGAATCGGCCGTCCGATCCGGCCACGCTCATCGCCCTGACCAGCGCCGCCCAGGCGACGCGGCGCATCCACCTGCGCTACCAGACAGGCGACGATGTGACCGAGCGCGACATCGATCCCTACGGCGTTGTCCATCACCACGGTCGCTGGTACGTCGTCGGCTGGTGCCACCTGCGCGACGACGTGCGCACGTTTCGGCTGGACCGCATCATGGGCCTCGAGCCGCGCACACAGCCCTTCGCGCGACCGCTCGACTTCGACTGCGCCGAGTTCGTGCTGCACTCGCTGGCCACGATTCCCCATGGCTGGCCAATCCGCGTCCTGCTCGAGCTGTCGCTCGACGAAGCGCGGCGTCGCGTCGCGCCAGACACCGGCACGCTCGAAGCCGTCCGCGGTGGGGTGCTGCTGCGCACGCAGGCCGACAATCTCGAATGGATGGCCCGCCTCCTGATCCACATCGGCTGCCCGTTTCGGGTGCTCGATCCGCCCGAGCTGCGCGCCGCCTTGCGCGCAACCGTGCGCCAGATCAGTCGCTTCGCACGACGCGGCGAGCGTCAGTCCCACGCGAAGACCACGTCGCCGACGCGCAGCACCACGTTGGTACCGGCGTAGCTGGCATAGAAGCCGCGCGTGCCCCGAGCTTGCCCAGGAATTCGTGGTTGTACGGAGTGAAGTGCACCTCGGCGTAGCGCACGTTCTGGCGGCGGCAGTCGACCAGGTAGTCGTCGACCATGCGCTCATAGGCCGCGGCGTCGACGAAGCTGGCGTGCATGGCCAGCCAGAGCACCAGAATAGCTCGAAGGAGTCGAAGACGTATGTGGCGCGTAGGGCCTCGGGCGAGTCGGCCGGCAGCGGCACGCCAGCGCGCTGGGCGAAGTCCCACAGCGTCTCGGGGCTGACGGTGCCTTCGAGATGCAGGTGCAGCTCGGTCTTGGGCATCCGCTTGATGACCTGTTCAGGGGTCAAGATCTTGTCCGCGCCCGATCCGCCAGCGCCGCCAGCTCATACGAGACTCTCTCCAGCCGCTCCGTGAACTGCTGTGCCGTCTCATCACCTTCAGGTCGTAGTGGTGCGCCAAACGCGATCGCCAGGGTCGTGCGTTTGAGAGACACTGGTACGCCAGCAATCACTGGGCCCTTGAAATCGTCCAGAAACGGCGGCATGGCCAGCTCGGTCCCGGCCAGCCCGAACGGCACCACCGGCGCGCCCAGAGCCTCGGCCACGTGCACGACACCGGTCTTGAAGCGCGCGGCTGGTGGATCGCCGCGCTCTTCGGACGGTCGCGCGTGCGTGCCCTGCGGAAAGATCAGCACGGCGTTGCCCTGGCGCGCCAGGTCGGCCAGCCGACGCAGACTCGCTTCGCGATTGCGGTGACGATCCAACGGGTACAGCCCGAACGCGGCCGCCGCGTATCTGGACAGCGGCGAGCGCCAGCCTTCGCCCTCGGCCAGCGCAGCGACGACCAGCCGACGCGCAAAGCGTCGCGCTGGGCTGCGCCCGATACCGAGCCGGATCAGCGGTAAATCGGCAAACGAGCGGTGATTGCCCGCGAACACGACGCCGCTGTGCAGCCCGGCGAGATGCTCGGCACCGAGCACGATCGTGCGCGGAATCCCGAGCGCGTACAGCAGGTCGAACGGCGCAGTAAGCACCGGCCGCGCCAGCCAGCCGTACTTGTAGAACCAGCGCGGCACCGGCAGCGGCTGGGCCGTTTCGAGATCGGCCGCGACGCGCTCGTCGGCCAGCGGGGCCGCGGCGACGATCTCGCGTAGCGCCGCGACGCGCAGCTCGGTCGACAGCGCGCCTTCGTGCAGCGCCCGACCGGTCTTTTCTTCGAGCTGGACGACCAGTTCGACGATGCCCAGGCTGTCGATACCCAGCTCGGCCAGCGTCTGCTCGTCGGCCACCCTGATCGTTTTGGCCACCGTGGCGACAACCTCGGCGACCGGATCGCCCTCCATCGGCGGTG
>WNGF01023449.1_pt1 | contig 12457 bp, 11 predicted proteins | sample 5400641 | NCBI WGS metagenome assembly WNGF01 (sample SAMN13153371, study PRJNA577476) | soil metagenome | isolation source: 80 cm soil or saprolite under grassland replicate 2 | place: USA:California | collected 2016-06-15
CCCCACGGGAGCGAGCGCAGCGAGCGACGTCATGCCGCCTCCGACTTCCCTCGCGCGAGCGTGACCCTGACGGTCGTCCCGGAGCCCGGCTCCGACTGGAGCTCGACGCGGCCGCCGAGCGCGGTGACGGCCTCGCGCACGATCGCAAGACCGAGGCCGAAGTTGCGGGGGTCGCGTCCGTCCGCGCGATAGAAGCGGTCGAAGATCCGCTCCTGCCGCTCCTTCGGGATCCCCCTTCCGGTGTCGGACACCTCCACCGCCACCGCCGAGCCGGAGACAGGACGCGCCGAGATGACGACCTTGCCCTCGTCCGTGTTCTCGACCGCGTTTGCAACCAGGTTGGAGAGCGCCTGTTCGACGAGGTCCTGCTCGGCGAGGACCTCGAGGCCGGGGGCGCAGCGCACTTCGACGGCCACCCCGTCCGACGGTCTCGCGTCCGCCGCGATCGCCTCGAGCAGCGGCTCCATCTGCACGGCGGCCAAGCGGGGCGCCTCTTCACGGGTCTGGGCACGCGCCAGGACGAGGAGCGCGCGGCTCAGACGGCTGAGACGCGCGGTCTCGCGCTCGATGTGCCCGAGGAAGCGCTCGCGCTCCTCGGCGTCGTCCTTGGCTCCGGCCTGCAGAACCTGGATCGAGCCGGCGATCGTCGCAAGGGGCGTCCGCAGCTCATGCGCCGCGTTGGCGACGAACTCGCGCTCGGCCCGCTCGCGCCGCTCGCGCACGGACACGTCGGTGAGGACGAGGACGGCCGTCTTCGAGCGGCCCCGCGGCGGAATCCCGACGACGGTGTACGAGCGGTCACCGGCAAGGGCGAGCGTTTCCTGGACGATCTTCGCGCGCCGTTTGAACAGCGACTCGGCGATGCGGCGGAGCGCACCGTCGCCCCAGTCGGGAAGCTGGTCTCCCTCGCCGAGATCGCGCTGGCCCAGCAGCCTCTTGGCGGCCGAATTGCAGAACTCGACGCTCAGATCCGGCTCGATCGCGACGACGCCGTCGTGTAGCCGCTCGAGCAGGCGGCGCAGTCGGTCGCGCTCCGAGCCGAGCCGTGCGAACGAGTCCCTCAGCCGCAAGCGCATGCGGTCGATCGTCTCGGCCAGCGTGCCGAGCTCGTCCTTGAACCAGGGCTTGAGCGTGGTCTCGAAGCTCCCGCTCTCGATCGCGGAGGCGGCGGCGACGATCCTCCTCAGCCGGCGCGCGATCAGCATCGCCACGAGCAGTCCGGCCAGGGCCCCGACGAGAGAGGCCCACAGCGCGGCCTGGACGATCTGCTCGTGGACGATCCCGAGCTGGGCTGCGAGCTCCGGACGGCTCGAGTACGTGATCACGGCGCCGCCCACACGCGGAATCGGCTCGGCCACGAGCGTCGCCCGCCTCCTTTCGAGCGGCGCGATGTAGCGCCGGCCGCTGAGCGCCTCCCTGATCGCCACCCGGTGCTGTGGGATGGAGCTCAAGGTGATTCCCTTGGCGTGGGCCGCGGCCACCTTGTTGCCGGCGGCCGCGAACACGAACACGGACATCCGGCGCCGGCTCGCGATCTCCTCGGCGAGGTCCTGGGCCTCGCCCGTCTTGATGACCGCCGTGAAGGTGTTCGCGGTTTGGATCGTGCCGCCGACCGCCAGGTCCTCGGCGTTCGCTCTGAGCGCCTTCTCCGACCGGGCCGAGAAGACCACCGTGATGGCGACCGCCGTGACCGCGGCGATCAGCGCGAATGCAAGCGCGAGCCACAGCCGCATTCCGATCCCAACCGAGCGAATCCGGGGAAGGCGCATGCCGAAAGTATCGCCAACGGCGATCGCCAGAGCCCTCAGGGGATCTTGAGGAAACTCTTATGCGTTCCTGAGTCGCGTTCGGGATGCTTTCCGGGCAATGACTCTGCACGTCGTCACCGGGACCCTCACCCCCACGAACGCGTCCTTGCTGCAAGCGTTTCGAGACGCGGGCATCGACGCAGCCCTGACGCCTCCGTCAGACCTCGGCACCCGGATTCACCCCGGGGACACCGCGCTCGCCCGGCTCGACGTCCTGCCCACGCTCGAGGGAGTCGAGCCCGGCGTGTGGGCGCTCGAGGAGCTCGAGCGCCGCGGAGTGTCGCTGCTCAACCATCCCTCCGCCCTGCTGGCGGCGCACGACAAGCTGGCCACCGCCCTCCGTCTCGGCGCGGCCGGAGTCGCGCACCCGCGGACCGCGCACCTCGACATCGACTCTCCGACGCCGCGGATCGAGCCGCCCGTGGTGGTGAAGCCGCGGTTCGGGAGCTGGGGCCGTGACGTCTTCCTCTGCCGGGACTGGATGGAGCTCTCCACCTGCCTCGCGTCGCTGAGCGGGCGCGCCTGGTTCGAGCGTCAGGGCGTGCTCGTCCAGGAGCTCGTGCAGCCGCGCGGGTACGACCTCCGCGTCGTCGTCGCCGGAGGCGAGGTCGTGGGAGCGATCGAGCGCGTCGCCGCCGACGGTGAATGGCGCACGAACATCGCGCTCGGAGGCTGGAGACGGCCGACGGATCCCCCACCCGCGGCGTGTGCGCTCGCCGTCGAAGCCGCAGCGGCAATCGGCGGCGACCTCGTCGGAGTCGACCTCCTTCCGAACGGCGAGGGCTGGGTGGTGCTCGAGCTGAACGGCGCGGTGGACTTCACGTCCGAGTACTCGCTGAACGGATCGGACGTATTCGACTTGGTCGCGCAGGCGCTCGCGCCCGCCCAGCCGCTTCCCGTCGCCACAGCTGCTTCGTAGGAAACCGCCGTTCGCCGGCGTAGCTACTCTGCGCCGATGCGCGTCCTCGTCTCGGTCGCCGGAGCGGCGCTCGCCGCCGCTCTCCTGTCCGCGCCGCTGTCGACGGCCGGCAATGTCCCGCGGGCGCCAAAGGTGCGCTGGATCAAGAACGTCACCATCACCGAGTACTACCCCGCCCCCGAGCGCTGGTTCGTCGGACGCAAGATGAAGGCGCCGGGCCTGAACGGGCGGCACCGCGTCGACTGGCTGTACTCGTCCTCGGGTGTCGCGATGGAAGGGGACGGCGTCGGCCTGAACGGCCGCCGCTTCCACCTGGCCACGTACGGCCCGAGGAACTGGGTGGCTCCCGACGGCAAGCCCACGCGGCCGCGCAAGAACGGCGGCTGGACGCATGGGTGGCCGGCGTGGCGGACGGGGGAATGGCGAAACGCGGACCACGAAGTGACGTTCCCGCTGCAGGGCGGCGGCTGGCAGAACGGGAAAGCCGTGCGCTACATCAAGCCCCGCGGCGTCGAGTTCGCGCCCGGCCCCTCGCTTCCGCTACGGCCGTGGCGCAGCATCGCGGTCGATCCGAAGGTCATTCCGCTCGGAAGCCGCGTCTTCGTCCCCGTCTACTGCGAGGTGATCGGCCGGGGATGGTTCCGCGCCGAGGACACCGGGCCGGCGATCAGCAGGCGGCACATCGACGTCTACCGGCGGCCGCCGGCGAAGGAGGACGGTGCCTCGGCGTATTCGGGGGAGCGGATCTTCGTCATTCCGCCGAGCGTCCACCGCAAGAAGAAGCCGACCTGCGCGACGGTTCAGAAGCTCTTCCAGCCACCGGGTGAGGGAGCCCCGATCCGGGCAAGCTCAGGGAGGGTCAGCATCTTGAGCCGCTTCGCCCGCAGGCGCCGGATGATGGTCGGGAGCCCAGCCGCCGTCTGCGGGAGGACGTGCATGAGGACGATGCTCCCGGGATGGGTGTGGCTCACGACCCGCTGGATGATGGTCGCGGTGCCGGGGCTCGTCCAGTCGCGCGGGTCGACGTCCCACAGCACGATCGCCCCATAGCCCTCTGCCCCCCCGGCCGCGAGGGTGGACGCGTTGTACGCGCCGTACGGGGGTCGGAAGTACGGCGTCGGGGACACGCGGGCGAGATGCCACCAGATCTCACGGTCGTAGGACAGCCTCGCCCGCGCCGATCCGTACGAGAGCGAGGCGAAGTTCGCATGGTCCCACCCGTGGCTCCCGATCGCATGGCGCGCCGCCACCGTCCGGCGCGCAAGCCCGGGAGAGGCGCGAACCTGCTGGCCGGGGCAGAAGAACGTCGCTTTGATCCGGTAGTGCCGAAGCGTGTGCAGGATGCTCGACCAGGCGCTCGGGGAGCCGCAGTCGTCGAACGTGAGCGCCACACGCCGGCCGACGGCGCTGAACCGGCCCCACACGCGTGCGTGGACCGGCCGGTCCACGAGGAACGTGCGCTGGGACGAGACCCCGACGTTCCCGAGCTCGTCCACCGCTCGCAGCGCGATCCTGTACGCGCCGGGCTTCAGACTCACGCGCCCGATGCGCGGCCAGCGCAGTGAGAAGCGCGCGGCGGCTTCGGGCCGCGAGCGTCCGCTGGAAAGCGGGTTGCCGGTCTGATCGGTCAACGACGTCCCGACGCGAACAGCCTTCGACCGGTCGCTCACGCGGCCCCGCAGCCGGAGCGGGCCACGGTCGGTCCGGCGGGGAGAGAGGCCCCGCCAGCCCGCGTCCTCCCAGGCGCGTGCGGCCCTTCCACACGAAGTGCAGCGTCTTCGGCCGCATCGTGACGACGGCGCGCGACGAGAAGATCGTGACGCCCTGGTGTGCGAAGTCGAGCACGACCCGGGAGGGCTGGTCGACATGGGCGGCGATCCGGACGATCTCCTTCACATGATCCCCGTTAGGGCTGAAAGCATCCGGAGCGACGGTGAGCGTGACGACCGGCCGCGCCGCCTGGGCCCGCTCGACGGCGCTCGACGCCAGGGCGAGGGGAAGTGCCACGACGACGAGCGTGAGGACGGGCCGCAACACCTTCACGACGAACGCCTCCACGGAGTTCGCTTGCGGAGCCCTGACGTGCGCCGGCGCGGTTTTGGCTTCTCGCCTGGCTCTGTCGGTTCGGACCGCATTCCCTTCTCGCGCTGCTCGAGCTCGGCCTCGCGGGCGTCGAGCTCCCGCCGCCGTTGGTCGAGCTCTCGTTCCTTTGCCTTCAGCTCCTGCTCGGCCCGGGCGATCCTGCTCGAATCCGAGCCTGCCTTCTCCTCGCTGTCCGACGTGCGCCTGCGCGTCGCGCGGCGGTCGCCCCTGCCCCTGAGCTTGCGCTGCTCGCGCTCGAGCGCGCGCTGCCAGTCCTCGAGCTCGCGCTCCCGGGCGGTGAGGTCGGCCGCTCGCTCGCGCAAAGCCCGTTTGAGCTCCTCGACCTCTCCCCCACCGTCACGCCCGCGCGCCCGCCGCGCCGCCTCGCGGGCATGCCGGCGGAGCGTCTCCTTGAGCTCGGCCACCTCTTCCGCGACTCGCTCCCGCTCGCGCTGAGCCTCCTCCCGCAGCGAGCGCTCGAGGCGGCTGAGCCGCTCGCGCTCGGACTCGAGGCCTTGCCGGGTCGAGGCGCGCGAGCCGGTGGACGATTTGGGCTGATCAGACTTGTTCCGTTGAAGGCGAAACTTGCGCATGGACCCGCGATGATGATACGGAGATGCAAAGCACGATCTCGCTGAGGGCCCCGAACATCGGGCCCGCGCCGGAGCTGGCGGTCGGCTTCGTCGACTCGGTCTGCAGCCTGGTCGGGCTCGGCGAGAGCGACGCCGAGGCCCTCCGCCGAGCCACCGACGGCCTCGTTCGATTCGCGCTCCAGCACGCGTATCCGGAGGGCGTCGAGGGAGACATCGCGGTCGAGGCGCACGTCTTCGACGGCGGGATCAGGATCGACGTCCACGACTGGGGGCTCCCACTCGAGCTGGAGCGCCATCGCACGGCGGAGGGCTCGCACGATGCGTCGGCGTTCGAGGCTCCGGACCTCGACCTGGAGCACCTTGTGGACGAGGTCTCGTTCCACAACCTGGGACGGGACGGAAAGCTCTTCTCGATCGTCAAGCACTGCGAGCACTCCTCGCCCGTGGCCGCCGCCACACCGCTTCTGTCCGAGCACGACGACCACGAGCAGACCCCAGGACGGCCGGCCCCCGACGTCACGGTGCGCCGGTTCCAGCAAGGCGACGAGGAGGCGATCTGCCAGCTCGTGTACCGCAACTACTCCAACACGTACGGCGCCGACTTCTTCTACGTCCCGGAGAAGCTGCTCGAGCGGAACCGAAACGGCGAGGTCGCCTCGACGGTCGCGCTCGTGGAGGGGCAGATCGTGGGTCACCTGGCGCTCCTGCGCGAGGACGGCGGGCCGACTGCCGAGAGCGGCGCCGCCGTCGTGCATCCCGACTAAAAGGGGATGGGCATCTTCAGCGCAATGGTCGTCCCGGCGCTCGACGAGGCGCGCGAGCTCGGCCTCGACGCCGTGTACGGCCAGGCCGTCACCGTGCATCCGTACAGTCAGAAGGCCGCCTTCTCGCACGGCTACCGCGACACCGGCGTCGCCGTGGGACGCGCCCGCGCCTCGATCCGGCTGGAGGGGAACAAGCTGATGCGCACGGGGAAGCGCCACGCGATCGTCCTGCACTATCTGGTCTTCGACCCGCGGGGACGGGCCGTCTTCCTCCCGACCGTGTACCGCGATGAGGTCGTCCGGGCGTACGAGAACGTCGGCATTCCCGTCGAATGGAAGCCCGAAGACGCGGCCGGCCGGCAGGGCCCGTCCGCCGAGCTGAACGCGAGCCTGAACATCGGAACGATCGCGATCGGACGGTGGGCGGACGGCGACGACCTCGGGCTCAGCCGGGCCTTCCACTACCTCCTGGCCAAGCACTGCGACATGATCTACGCCGAGATCGACCTCCAGACCGTGGCGAATGTTGATGCAGTCGTCGACCGCCTCAACCGGGAGGGGTTCTTCTACAGCGGCCTCGTCCTCTATGGCCGCGACGGCCACGACCAGCTGCGGCTCCAGTACGAGAACACGCTCGACGTCGACGAGGAGGAGATCATCTGCTACTCGGACTTCGCGCAGGAGCTGCGGCGGTTCATCTTGGAGGACAAGGCTCGGGTCGTTACGGACGCCGGGACCGGCTGAGGCGACCGCCCCCGGCGCGCGGACGGCATGATTCCCGGATGGGGAGGGTACTGAAAGCGGTTGCCGTCGCGGCTCTCGGCGCAGCTCTCGCCCTCGGCCTCGCCGCCGCGGGCTCCGGGCGCGCGAAGTCGCCTCGCGTCGGCGCCTATCGCGGGCTCGCAACTTGGGTCGACCTGTACGACCCGAAGGCCTGGGTCAGCCCCGAGGCGAGCGTCGCGGCCATGAGAGAACGGGGCGTGAGGACGCTCTTCCTCGAAACCGGCAACTACCGGCAGCATGTCCTGATCCGCCGCCGCGCTCTTGTCGAGCGCTTCGTCGATGCCGCCCACGACTACGGAATGCGCATCGTGGCGTGGTATCTCCCCTCCTTCGCAAGGCCGCGCGCCGACTTCCGCCGTTCGCTCGCGCCGATCCGCTTACGCACCCAAACGGGCCAGCGCTTCGACTCGTTCGCGCTCGATATCGAGGCCAGCGTCGTCCGCTCGCCGCAACGCCGCACGGCCCGCCTGCTGAAGCTGTCGCGAAGGATCCGGAGAGCGGTCGGCCATTCGTACCCGCTCGGCGCCGTCATCCCTTCGCCGCGCGGGATGCAGTTGCTGCCGCACTACTGGCCGAAGTTCCCGTACGCGGGCCTGGCGCAGATCTACGACGTCTTTCTGCCGATGACGTATTTCAGCTACCGGCCGCGCGACCTCGGCGGTCCCTTCGGCTACACGCGCCGCGGCGTGAGGATCATCCGCCGGGCGACCGGGAAGCCGCGCGTTCGCGTCCACCCGATCGGTGGGCTGGCCGACGCCCTGAGGGACGCTCAGGTGGCGGCCTTCCTCCGCGCGGTGCACACCTGCGGCGCGATGGGAGCCAGCCTCTACGACTTCACCACGACGCGCCCGTCCGGCTGGCGGCGGCTTGCGGGCGTGCCGCGTCGCGCGCACGCGCCCGCCGGGTCCTGTTCCTAGCTCTCGTTCAGAAACTCGAGCAGTAGCCGGTTGAACTCGTCCGGCTTCTCCATGCTCGGAACGTGGGCGGTGTCCGGGATCTCGACCTTCCGCGCGCCGGGGATGCCGTCCGTGAGCACGTCTGCGATCCGCAGGATGTCGGGCTGGTCCTTGTCGCCGACGAGCACGAGCGTCGGCGCCGAGACCTCGGCGAGGCGCGCGCTTGCCGGAGGCTCGAGGGGATCCTCCGGCCCCGGGTGTGGCTCCTGCTCGAAAGCGGCGAGATCGATCTCGAACGCACGCCGTTGCATCTGCCGCACCCGCTCACGCACTTCCGGGTCGACCTCGGAGGGAGCGCGCTCCGGCCCGTCCACCCACATCCGCAGATTGAGCTCGACCGCGTCATCGACCTCACCGCGGTCGACGAGCGCTTCCTCCTCCTCGCCGAATTTCCGCACCTCGGGCGACCACTCCCAGTCGCGAAGGCCGGCGCCGACAAGCACGAGCGCCTCGACCAGCTCCGGATGCACGAGCGCGAGCTCGAGAGAGATACGTCCACCCACGGAGACACCGACCACGGCCGCGCTCTGTATCTCCAGCACGTCAAGCAAGCCCCGGAGGTCGCCGACGTGCGAGAAGCGCCCGGGCGGAAGCGTGGACGAGCCGTACCCGCGCAGGTCGTAGCGCACGACCCGTCTGCCGGCGGCCAGGAGCGGCTCGACCTGCGGGTCCCACATCCGCATGTCGCAGATTCCCTCGTGGACGAGCACGACCGCGGGCCCGGACCCCGCGATCGCGTAGGAGAGCCGGGCGCCGTCGATGTCGGCGGCGCCCTGTACCAGCCCCACCTAGCCCGTGGTCGGTCCCAGGACGACCACATACTCGTGGACGATGCCCGGGTTCGGCGTGGGCTGCGGCTTGAGCTCGAGCTTGATCTCAACGATCCTGGCGTGGTGGTTCTGCCCTTGAGCCCACTTGGCAGCGGCCTCCCCGGCTTTCTGCAGCGCATCTTCGAGACTCGTCTTGCTCTTGCCCTCTGCGTGCTCCATGCTCCCTCCTCTCTCAGCCGGCCGACCATACAACCCCCGCGAGAACCCTGCCGCTCAGACAGGCTGTGCCAGACGCGCCGCCGTTTGGCGGGCGGATACGACGTTGCCCTTGCGGTCGAAGACTTCTTGTGCATCTCGCAGGGCTACCGCGGCCTCGGTCTCCTCGCCCGCCGACCGGAGCACGTCCGCGAGATCGAGAAGGGCGCTCCCGTGCATGTTCAGCGCGTCGGTCTGCGCCGCAAGCTCGACGCCCTCGCCCGCGAGCTGCACCCCTTCTTGTCGATCTTCGGCGAGAAGGGCGCACAGGCCGAGCGAGAGCACCCGTGTTGCGATGTCGTACTTTCCCGCTCCACGGCCCACGTCCGCGAGCTCCCGGGCCTCGTCGACCCGCCCCTGCAGATACACCGCCCGGCCGAGTGTGGCGGCGAAGTTCGCCAGGAGACCCTTGGCACCCATCTCGGCGAACACGTCGTAGGGCCGTCGGTAGAGCTCTTCCGCCTTGGGGAAGTCCTCCGCCAGCAGTTCGACGTCGCCCGCGATCTGCTCCAGCCCGGCGAGCGGGAGCGTCAGTCCCAGGTCGGTGTACACGGTGCGTGCACGGTCGGCGAGCGCGCGCGCCTCGTCGAACCGGCCGCGCACGGCATGCAGGCCGGCCAGCGCACTCATCACGTTCGCCTCCAGGAGGCGGTTCCCGCGGCTGCGCTCGAGCATCTCCTCGCAGCGTGCGATCGCCGCTTCCGCCGGTGCCGGTCCGTACAGGAGACACGTGCAGAGGCCGTCGGCGCAGCGCGCTTCTTCCTGACCGTCGCCGGACCCCTGGGCATGGGCGAGCGCCCGCGTGATCGCCTCTTCTCCTTGCCCATAGTGGCAGCGCCCGCGCGCAACCACCGAAAGCCGTCGCCACGCCCGGGCGAGGCCGAGATCGTCGCCGGCTTCCTCGAAGATCTCGATCGCCTGCTCGGCGGCGCGCAGGAGCTCGTCTGCGGCGGCGTCGGGATCGGCCATGTTGCGCCGGCCGGCCTGCTCCAGCCGCGCGTACCACTCGATCTGCCGGTCGCCCCTCGCGACTGCGGCCTCGAGCACCCCGGTCAGGACCGTGTCCGCCCGCTTCGCGTCGCCCAGCGCCCACAGCGCCATGCTCAGCTCTCGCTCGGCCTCGAGTCGAGAGACGCCGTCTTGCGGGAGCAGCGCAAGAGCCCGGTCGAGGAGGCTCGACGCTGCGTGCACGTCGTCCCGGGCGAAGGCCCGCCGGCCTGCCCGTTCGAGCAATCCGCCGGCGCGCGCCGCGAGCTCCCGCGTCTGCTCGTCGGGAGGGCGAAGCTCGGCCCGGTTCCGGTAGGCCTGCTCGAGGTGGTAGCCGACAAGCTCGTCGTACTCCCCCGCCCTCGCCCCGGCGCGGTCCTCGACCCAGCCCGCGAAGCGCTCGTGCAGGCCGGCGCGGCGCTCCTTCGGGATCGCCCCGTAGGCCGTGTCTCGGACGAGCAGATGCCGGAAGCGATAGGCCGCCACGGCCCCGCGGTGGAAGACGCGCCCTTCGACCGAGGCGGCCTCGACGACGGCGCGCTCCTTGGCCGACAGGCGGTCGAGCCGCGAGGCGAGGAGCGCCTGGATGGTCGGCGGCAGGGGGACGTCGGCGAGCCGGCCTGTCGCCCGCCACCCTCCGTCGGCCCGCTCGACCAGCCCTTCGTCCACGAGCAGGGCGAGCGACTCTTCGAGAAAGAGCGCATTCCCCTCGGCCGAGCGCAGAATCGCCTCCCGGACCTGCGCATCGATGGGGCCGCCCAGGGCTCCTTCGACCAACTCGACGGCGTCCTCGTCGTGAAGGGGCTCGAGCAGAACTGTGGTGTTGACCGCTCGGCTCCCCCACTGCGGACGGAGCTCGAGCAGCTCGGGCCGCGCGAGGCAGAGCAGGAGGATGGGGGCGTCGCGCGTCCAGGCCGGGATGTGCTCGACGAGATCGAGGAAGGTGGGCTCGGCCCAGTGCAGATCTTCGAAAACGACGACGAGAGGGCGCTTGCGTGCGAGTGCTTCGAAGAAGCGGCGGGCGGCCCAGAAGCTCTCCTCGCCCCCGGCGAGCGCATCGCTGAGGCCGATGAGCTGGCTGATCCGCTCCGCGACCAGGGGGGCGTTCTCCTCACCCTCGAGCAGCGAGGCGAGCTTGGCGCGCGCGTCTTCGACCGACTCGTCGGCACGGAGGTCGGCTGCCTCGCGCACCGCCTCGGCGAGCGGCCAGAAGGTGATGCCCTCGCCGTAGGACAGGCAGCGCCCGTGGATCACGGTCGCCTCGCCGGCAACGGCGGCCGTGAACTCGTCGGTCAGCCTCGACTTCCCGACTCCGAGCGCGCCGAGAAGCGTGAAGAGGTGGCACGCCCGCTGCTCGACCGCCCACGAGAACGCATCCCGAAGAAGCTCGAACTCGTCGCGGCGGCCGACGAAAGGAGAGCCCTGCGCGCGCCCGGACGCGCTCTCCGCCCGGAGCACCCGGAAGGCCTCGGTCTCGGATGCCTTGCCGCGCAGCCGGAGCGGCTCGACCGGCTCGGCGTCGACCGCGTCGCGCACGAGTCGGAATGTCGGCTCGCCTATCAGGACCGATCCCGGTCGCGCGTTCTCCTCGAGGCGCTTGGCGGTGTTGACCACGTCGCCGGTCGCAAACCTATGGCCGGAGCCGGGGTCGCCGGCCACGACCTCGCCCGTGTTGACGCCGATGCGGGTCTCGAGCCGCACGCCGCGGTCGCGCTCGAGCTCCTCGTTCAGCTCGACGAGTGCGTCCCGCATCTCCGCATCGTCCTCGTGCAGGACCGGGATGCCGAAAACGGCCATGACCGCGTCTCCGATGAACTTCTCGACCGTCCCGCCGTGCCGCTCGAGGATCGCCTGCATCTCCTCGAAGTAGCGCACCATGACGCCGCGCACCGATTCGGGGTCCGACCGCTCGCCGAGCGACGTGGACCCCGTCACGTCCGAGAACAGGACCGTGACGATTCTCCGGGTCTCCGCCGGCGAGTCGACGAGTTGCGCTCCGCAGGCGTTACAGAACTGCGACGCGGGCGGGTTTTCCACCCCACAATGCGGGCACGTGGCCATTCGCACAGGGTACGGCCAAGCCGCGGAATGGTCTAGTGTCGCCGGCGTGAAGGTCTCTCCCTATGGATCGTGGGAGTCGCCGATCAGCTCCGGCCTCGTGGCACGGACGGGCGCGATCTGGGCGCGCTTCGAGCGGCCCGAGCCGGCCGAGGACGGCGTCTACTGGCTCGAGTCGCGCCCGGACGAGGGCCGGACCGTGCTGGTCTTCAAGCCGTGGGACGGCGGCGTCGAGGACGTCACCTCCGCGGAATTCAACGTCCGCAGCCGCGTCCACGAGTACGGCGGGAGCGCGTACTTCCGCCACGGCGACACCCTGTTCTTCAGCAACTTCGACGACCAGCGGCTGTACCGCCAGGACGGTCGCGGGTCGGACGCGCGACCGATCACGCCCGAGCCTCCCGAGCCCGCGTCGCTTCGTTATGCCGACGCCGTCGTCTCCCCCGACGGGCGCACGGTCGTCTGCGTGCGGGAGCGGCACG
>WNGF01013333.1_pt1 | contig 12454 bp, 14 predicted proteins | sample 5400641 | NCBI WGS metagenome assembly WNGF01 (sample SAMN13153371, study PRJNA577476) | soil metagenome | isolation source: 80 cm soil or saprolite under grassland replicate 2 | place: USA:California | collected 2016-06-15
CGAGGGAGGGTGAGAGAGATGTCGGACGTCAGACCTCAGACGTCAGCCATCCCCGAGCCGATCGAGCCGCCGCCGGTCCTTCTTGGTGGGCCGGCCCTTCCCTTCGTAGCGGACCCCGGGGGCGATCCGTAACTGCTCGGCGACTCGCTCGCGCACTCGCTTCGCGACCGGGTCCTCCGCATACAACGCCGCCGCATTCGCCGGTGGCCCCCGGCGCTCCGCCAGGGCGCGGACCTCGACCTGGAACTCGAAGGGCCCCTTTCTCACCCGCACGCGGTCGCCGACCTTCAACGTCTTGGCGCGCTTCGCCCGCGCGTCGTTGACTTCAACTTTCCCGCCGTCAATAGCCTGAGCGGCGAGGCTTCTCGTCTTGAAGAACCGCGCCGCCCACAACCAGGTGTCGAGTCGAATGGAGTCTGCAGGCATCACTCCGAAGTTGCGCGCCGCATCCGCACCCCACCAGACCCCGTCTCGATCTTCACGCGACCCTGCCCGTCCCCGATCTGGCCGACGATGTGATCCGCTTCGAGCCTCCGCGCCTGGATCGTGAGACCCGTGAACTCGATCCCCCCACTCCCCGTCTCGATGTCCAGCTGCGCCCCGAAGTCGGCGGGGATCGTGATCGTGACGCCGCCGGACCCCGTGTCCACGTCCAGCAGCTCCACATCCGACAGCAGCTCCAGCTTGACGTTGCCACTGCCGGTGTCGAGGCTCACGTCCTTCGCCTTCACGCCCGTCAGCTCCACGTCCCCCGACCCCGTGTCGACCTTGAGGTCGTCCACGGCGACGCGCGCGCAGGTCACGCCGCCCGACCCGGTGTCGAGCTTCAGGCCCGTACCGGTCACCCCCGTCACCGTGACGTCACCCGAGCCGGTATCGAGACTGATCTCGCCCGCGACGTCGGTGACCGTCACGTTGCCGGACCCGGTGTCGAGCAGCAGCCGTCCTCGGGTGTGATCGGCCTCGACGTCGGCGGAGGAGACGCTCACCTTGAGGTCGCCGTCGACGTTGGTCACGGTCGCCTTCCCCACCGCCAGGTACACGGCGACGCGCCGTCCCACCGGGACGACGATGCGAAGGTCCGCGTACGCCTCGAGCCCGCCGCCCGAGCCGCTGATGCGCACCTCGTGGCCGCGGGAGAGGAAGCGCCGGTCGTGGCCGTCATCGAAGGTGCCGTCGTCGCGCACGTGCTCGGTGGTGTTGGAGCCGCGTTCCATGAGGGGGTACGTGATCTCGTCGGCGTCGTAGATCACGCGCAGCGTCTGGCGATCGCGGATCTCGCCGGTGGCGATCTTGAGCCGGGCGGCGTCCGCGCCGTGCCGCGTGACTTCCACGAGGACCGCCGCGCCGGTGCCGCCTTCGACCTTGAGCTGGCCGACGAGGTTGTAGACCGCCACGTCGTCGCCGGCGATGGTGTACCGCTCCGGCGTCTGCGCCGCCGCGCGCGCGGCCAGCGCGACGGCGAGCGCGACCCACGTCACCTGAGTCTGCATGGTGGATGGAACTCCTGCTGGAGGACGTTCAACGTACGGCCCGCCGCGGCGGGCCGTTTCCTCTCGGATACGATAGGCGGCGCGCGCGAAAGGTTGCCGGGGACGGCGTCCGCCTTACGGCTCGCCGCTCGCGCGGCTAGTATTGAACCACTTGTCCCGCTTCAGCTTGGCAGGAGGGGGGCGTCGTGTCCGACTGGCAGGTCTGGCTCATCGCGGGCGTGCTGCTGCTCGTGGCCGAGATGTTCACGCCCGGCTTCTGGCTCGCGTGCCTGGCGATCGGCGCGTTTGCCGCCGGCGTGCTGGCGCTGCTGCCCGTCGTGGGGACCACGCTCGAGACGGTGGTGTTCGCGGCGACGAGCCTGCTCTCCATGGCCGGCATCCGGCCGGCGCTGGCCCGGCGCTTCCGGCTGGGTTCGGGGACGGGACTGCGGACCAACGTGGACGCGCTGATCGGCAAGACCGGCGTGGTGACCGAGCGGATCGACCCCGCCGGCCGCCCCGGACGCGTGCTCGTGGACGGGGAGAACTGGCGGGGGACATCCGTCGACGACACGGTGCTGGAGCCCGGCACCCGCGTCTCGGTGCTGCAGGTGGACGGGACGACGCTCATGGTCGAAAGGGAGATGTAACGATGACGCCTGGTTTGATCGTGGTCGCGGCGGTCGCCTTCTTCGTGATCGTCACCATCAGCCGCAGCATCCGGATCGTCCAGCAGGCGCAGACGATGATCATCGAGCGCCTCGGCAAATATCACCGGACGTTGTCGTCCGGCATCAACATCATCATGCCGATCCTCGACCGCCCGCGGGCGATCGACTGGCACCAGGTGATCGTGACGCCGGCGGGGGATTCCTTCGCACGCCACTTCCGCACCGAGAAGATCGACCTGCGCGAGACGGTATACGTGTTCCCGCGCCAGAACGTGATCACGAAAGACAACGTCGTCGTGGAGATCGACGCGCTGATCTACTCCCAGATCACCGACCCCGTGCGTGCGACGTACGAGATCGCCAATCTCCCGGACGCGATCGAGAAGCTGACGCAGACGACCCTGCGCAACGTGATCGGCGAGATGGAGCTCGACCATGTGCTCTCCTCGCGCGACACCATCAACGCCAAGCTGCGCGAGATCCTCGACGAGGCCACGCACAAATGGGGCTCCAAGGTCAGCCGCGTCGAGCTCAAGGACATCAACCCGCCGCGCGACATCCGCGACGCGATGGAAAAGCAGATGCGCGCCGAGCGGGACCGGCGCGCGGCGATCCTCACCGCCGAGGCCGAGAAGCAGTCGCGCACGCTGCAGTCGGAAGGCATCCGCCAGTCGGAGATCAACAAGGCCGAGGGCGACAAGCAGGCGCGGATCCTCGCGGCCGAAGGCGAAGCCAACGCGCGGCTCAAGGTGGCCGAGGCGGAGGCGCAGGCGATCGAGCGCATCACCGCCGCGATCAAGGGGACCGGCGGCGATCCGGCGCGCTACCTGATCGCGATCCGCTACATCGAGGCCCTGAAGGAGATGGTCTCGGGCCAGAACAACAAGGTCATCTACATGCCGTACGAGGCGACGGGGGTGTTGAGCTCGCTGGGCGGCATCCGCGAGATGCTGGCGGGCAAGGTGCCCGACCAGCGCGGGTGACCCACCCGGTCGTCATGAAGTTCGGCGGCACCTCGGTGGAGGATGCCGCCGCCGTCGAGCGCGTCCTCGCGATCGTGCAGGCAGGGCTGGCGCGGCACCCCGTGGTGGTCGTCTCCGCGATGGCGCGGGTGACCGATGTGCTGCTCGCGGCGGCGGCCCGCGCGGGGCAGGACGACCCGATCGGCGCCCTCGCGGACCTCGAGCCGGTCCTCGCCCGTTACAGCGACGCGGCCCGCCGCCTGCTCCCCCCCGCCGAGGGCACCCGGTACCAAGCGACGGTGACCTCCGCCCGCGCGGAGCTCGCCGCCGACCTCGCGCGGGTGGCGCGCGACCCCGCGGCGCCCGACGCGGTCGCCGCGCAGGGGGAGCGGCTGTGCGCTGCCCTCGTGGCCGCCGCGCTCCCCGCCCGCGGCGTGCCGGCGCGCGAGATCGACGCCCGCCGCTGCATCCGTACCGATACCCGCCACGGCAAGGCCGAGCCGCTGATTCCCGAGACCGACGTCGCCACCCGCGCCGCGCTCGAGCCTCTGATCGCCACGGGGTCGGTCCCGGTGCTCGGCGGCTACATCGGCGCGACCCCTGAAGGGGTGACCACCACGCTCGGCCGCGGCGGCTCGGACTACAGCGCCTCGCTGATCGGCGCCGCGCTGGGCGCGAGCGAGATCCAGATCTGGACCGACGTCAGCGGCGTGCTCACAGCCGACCCCAAGGTCGCGCCCGCGGCGCGCACCATCCCCAAGCTCTCGTTCGCCGAGGCGTCCGAGCTCGCCTACTTCGGCGCCCGGGTGCTGCACCCCAAGACCATCCTGCCCGCCATCCGCCACGGCATCCCCGTGCGCATCCTCAATTCGCGCGCGCCGGAGGACGAGGGGACGCGAGTGGCGGCGGAGTCGGAGGTCGTCCCCCACACCGTCAAAGCGATCGCGTTCAAGAGCGGCGTGTCGATCGTCAGCGTCACCTCGACGCGGATGCTCGGCGCCTACGGATTCCTGCGGGCGCTGGGCGAGGTGTTCGAGCGCCACCGCACGGTGGTCGATCTCGTGGCGACCTCCGAGGTCAGCGTGTCGCTTTCGGTGGACGACACCAGCACCCTCCCGGGGATCCTGCGCGATCTCGCCGCCCTGGGGGAGCCGACGGTCGAGACCGGCCGCGCCATCATCTGCGTCGTCGGCGAGGGGATGCGTGGCACCCCGGGGATCGCGGCGCGGATCTTTGCGACCATCCGCGACATCAACGTGTCGTTGATCTCGCTCGGCGCCTCGCGCATCAACATCACCTTCGTCGTCGAGGAGTCCCGCGCGGCCGAAGCGGTGCGCCGCCTGCACGCCGCCCTGTTCGAGATGGCGCTGGAGCCGGTCTCGTGACGCCGCCACCGCCGGACGCCGTCGCCCTGGCTCGAGCCCTCGTGGACATTCCCTCCGCGGACGCGGACGAGGCCGCGGTGGCTGAGTACCTCGCGTCCTACCTGATCGAGCGCGGCTGGACGGTCGAGCGCCAGGAAGCGGCGCCGCACCGCCCCAACATTCTCGCCACCACGGGGGCGGCCGCACGCGTCGTGTTCTCGACCCACCTGGACACCGTCCCGCCGCACATCCCGGCGCGCGAGGATGGAGAGTTTCTTCACGGTCGCGGCGCGTGCGACGCCAAGGGGATCGTCGCCGCTCAGGTCGCGGCGGCGGAGCGGCTGCGCGCCGCGGGGGTCCGGGAGCTGGGCCTGCTCTTTGTCGCCGACGAGGAGCAGGATGGCCGTGGCGCGCGCGCCGCGAACCGGCACCCGCGGGCCCGCGAATGCCGTTGGCTCATCAACGGCGAGCCAACCGAGAACAAGTTGGCCACAGGGACGAAGGGCTCGCTGCGGCTGCGACTCACGGCCGAGGGGAAGAGCGCCCACTCGGCCTACCCCGAGCTGGGCCACTCGGCGATCGACGACCTGCTCGCGGTCCTGGCCGACCTGCGCGCCGCGCGCTGGCCGGAGGATCCGCTGTTCGGCGCGACGACGTGCAACATCGGCGTGATCGTGGGCGGCACCCGGCCCAACGTGATCGCCGAGTCGGCGCATGCCGATCTGCAGATCCGGCTGGTGGGTCCCGTGGAGCCGGTGCGAGAGATTGTCGAGCGCGCGGCGCGCGGGCGTGCCCGAATCGACGTGCTCACCAGCATCCCGCCGGTCCGGCTGGCCACGGTCCCCGGCTTCGAGACCGCCCTCGTCCGTTACGCCACGGACATCCCCAACCTCACCAACTGGGGGACCCCGCTGCTCCTCGGCCCCGGCTCGATCCACGTCGCCCACACGCCGGAGGAGCGCATCGCGAAGGCGGAGCTGCTGCGCGGCGTGGATCTGTACGAGCGACTGGTACAGGCCCTGTGAAGCTGGCCTTCTTCGGGCGCGGCGGCATCGGGAAGGTCGTCCAGGAGCGTGCGCGTCAGGAAGGTTGGGAGATCGGCGCCGTCGTGACATCGGCCGACGCCGGTCTGGACGTGGCGGCGCTCGCCCCAAAACTCCGCGGCCACCACGCCGCGATCGATTTCTCCCGGGCCGACGCCGTGCTCCGCAACGCCACGGCCTGCGCGCGGGCCGGCGTGCCGCTCGTGGAAGGGACGACGGGCTGGCAGGATCACGAAAGCGAAGTGCGCCGTGCCGTCGAGCAGGCGGGTGGCGCGATGATCTACGGCGCCAACTTTTCGCTGGGCGTGAACCTGTTCTACCGCCTCGTGCGCCACGCGGGGACGCTATTCGCGTCGATCAAAGAATACTCCGCCTTCATCGACGAAACCCACCACGCGCGCAAGAAAGACGCGCCGTCCGGCACAGCGTTGAAGCTCCGGGATATTCTGCGTGATGCGCTGGGCGGGAGCCGGGAGGTGCCCGTCACGAGCACCCGCGAGGGCGACGTGCCGGGGATCCACCGGGTGGGCCTCGAATCCAGCGCGGACCGCATTCTGCTCGTCCACGAAGCCCGCTCGCGCGAAGGGTTCGCCGCGGGCGCCCTGCTGGCCGCGCGGTGGATCGTGGGCCGGCGCGGAGTGTACCTTTTCGCCGACGTGCTGGACGAGCTGCTGACGCTGGAGCGGACGAGATGACGGTGCGGGCGGACTGGCTGCGCGGCTGCGCGACGGCGCTGGTGACGCCGTTCACCGCGGACGGCGCGGTAGACGAGGGGCGGATGCGCGCGCTCGTGGAGCGGCAGATCGCCGGCGGCGTGAAGCTCCTGGTGCCGTGCGGCACCACCGGCGAGAGCGCGACGCTGTCCTCCGACGAGCAGCAGCGCGTCATCGCCATCACCATCGCGGTGGCGAAGGGCAAGGCGCGGGTGATCGCCGGGGTCGGCAACAACAACACCGCGGTCACGATCGAGCGCGCGAAAGCCGCGCGCACCGCGGGCGCCGACGCCGCCCTCGTCGTCGGCCCCTACTACAACAAGCCGACGCAGGCGGGCTTCCTGGCGCACTACCGGGCGATCGCGGCGGCGGTGCCCGGCTTCCCCGTCGTCGTCTACAACGTTCCGGGCCGCACGGGCTCCAACATCGCCGCGGCCACGACGCTCGCCCTCGCGCGCGAGGTGGACAACGTGGTGGCGGTGAAGGAAGCCTCGGGTGACCTCTCCCAGATTATGGCGATCCTGAAGGGCCGCCCCGCCGGCTTCCAGTTGCTGTCCGGAGACGACGCGCTGACGCTCGCCGTCATCGCCCTCGGCGGCGATGGGCTGGTCTCCGTCGCCTCCAACGAGGTGCCCGACCTGATGACCCGCATGACCGATCTCGCCCTCGCCGGCGACTGGACCGCCGCGCGCGCGCTGCATTACAAGCTGCTGCCGCTCATGGAGGGCAACTTCATCGAATCGAATCCAGGTCCCGTGAAGGCGGCGATGGCGCTCATGGGCCTGCTCGAGGAGCGCTTCCGCCTGCCGCTCGTGCCCGTGCAGGAGAGTACGCGGGCGCGGCTCAAGGAGATCCTTGGGCAAGTCGCTGCATGACCGCGTCGCCGCGCTTGCTGCGGCATCCCCGGCCGGCTACTCGGCGGCCGATCGCACCCTGTTCGCCGAGTTCCGCGCGGCGCTTGCCCGCGGCGAAATCCGCGCCGCGGAGCGGGGGGCCGACGGGCGCTGGCGGGCGAACGCCTGGGTGAAGGAAGGGATCCTTCTGGGCTTCCGGATGGGGGCGATCACGGAGATGGCGGACGGGCCGGTGCTCAAGTTCTTCGACAAGGACACCTATCCGCTGCGCCCCACCACGGTCGCCGAGCAGGTGCGCATCGTCCCGGGGGGCTCGAGCATCCGCGACGGCGCGTACGTCGCCCGGGGGGTGGTGTGCATGCCGCCGATGTTCGTGAACGTGGGTGCGTACGTGGACGAAGGCACGATGATCGACAGCCACGCGCTGGTGGGCTCGTGCGCGCAGATCGGCAAGCGCGTCCATCTCTCCGCCGCCGCGCAGATTGGCGGCGTGTTGGAGCCCGTGGGCGCGGCGCCGGTGGTGATCGAGGACGAGGTGTTCGTGGGCGGCGGCTGCGGGGTATATGAAGGCACCGTGGTGCGCGAGCGGGCGGTGCTGGCGCCCGGCACGATCCTGACCGGTGCCACGCCGGTGCACGATCTCGTGCGCGGCGAGATCTACCGCGCGACCGACGACGCGCCGCTCGAGATTCCGGCGGGCGCGGTCGTCGTTCCGGGAAGCCGCCACGTGGGCGGCGAGCGCGGCAAAGCGTGGGGGCTGTCCCTGTACGCGCCGGTGATCGTCAAGTACCGCGACGCGGGCACCGCGGCCGCCGTGCAGCTGGAGGATTACCTGCGATGATCCGCGTCGGCATCCTCGGCGCCACCGGGACGGTGGGTCAGCGCTTCGTGCAACTGCTGGAGCGGCACCGCGACTTCGTCGTGAGCGCGCTCGCCGCTTCGGACCGCTCCGAGGGCAGGCCGTACGTCGAGGCGTGCGTGTGGCGGCTGCCGGGCGAGATGCCCGAGACCGTGCGTGGCCTCCTGGTACGACCGTGCGAGCCGCCGCTCGACTGCGACGTGGTGTTCTCCAGCCTGCCGTCGGCCATCGCGCGGGATGTGGAAGGGCGGTTCGCCGCCGCGGGGTATCCGGTGATCAGCAATTCGTCGTCGTTCCGCATGGACGCCGACGTGCCGCTGGTGATCCCGGAGGTGAACCCCGAGCACCTCGCGCTCATCGAGCGCCAGCGCAGCAAGGGCAAAGGCGGCTACATCGTCACCAACCCCAACTGCTCGGCCGTGATGGTGGTGCTGGCGCTCGCGCCGCTGCATCGTCGGTTCGGCGTCACGAGCGTCGTCGTCACGACGATGCAGGCGCTCTCCGGCGCCGGGTACCCCGGCGTGCCCTCGCTCGACGCGACGGACAACGTCATCCCGTACATCGCCGAGGAAGAGGAGAAGATCGAGCGCGAAACAAAGAAGCTCCTCGGCGGCTACGCCGACGGCGCGGTACAGCCGGCGGCGCTGGCGGTGAGCGCGCAGTGTCATCGCGTGAACGTGACTGACGGTCACCTCGGCGCGTTCCGCGTGAAGCTGGCGCGCCGCGCGACGCTCGCGGAGCTGCGCGAAGCGTGGACGGGGTTCCGCGGCCTCCCGCAGGAGCTCGGCTTGCCGAGCGCGCCGGCGCAGCCGATCGTCGTGCGTGACGAGGCCGACCGGCCGCAGCCGCGGCTCGACCGCGACGCGGGGAACGGGATGAGCGTGTCGGTCGGCCGCATCGCCTCGGACCCGGTTCTCGACCCTGTCCGAGGACGAGCGGCTGTTCCAGAGCACCGTCCGCGACTTCGCCGAGCAGGAAGTGCGGCCCCGGGTCGCCGCGATGGAGCAAAACTCCGCAATCGACCCGACGCTCATCCCCAAGCTCTTCGAGCTGGGCCTCATGGGAATCGAGATCCCCGAGCCCCTGGGCGGCGCCGGCGGCACGCTGTTTCTCACGACCCTCGCCGTCGAGGAGCTGTCGGCGGTGGATGCCTCGGCGGCGATTCTGGTGGACGTGCAGAACACGCTCGTCAACGTGCCGCTGTTGCTGTGGGCGACCGAGGACCAGAAGCGGCGCTGGCTGCCGCGGCTGGCGGGCGAGGTGGTCGGGGCCTACGCGCTGAGCGAACCGGGCTCCGGATCGGACGCGTTCGGGCTCCAGACGAAGGCCACCGAGCAGGGCGATCACTGGAGTCTCGCGGGCCGCAAGCTGTGGATCACGAACGGCGCCGAGGCGGGGATATACGTCATCTTCGCCAACGTCGATTTCGCCAAAGGCTACAAGGGCATCACGGCGTTCATCGTGGAACGCGGCTTCGCGGGGTTCAGCGTCGGTAAGAAGGAAGACAAGCTCGGCATCCGCGCGTCGAGCACGACGGAGCTGATCCTCGACGGGTGCGCGGTGCCGCGGGAGAACGTGCTAGGGGAGGTCGGCAAGGGCTACAAGATCGCGATCGAGACCCTGAACACGGGGCGCATCGGCATCGGGGCGCAGATGATCGGCGTGGCGCGCGGCGCGCTCGACGCTACCGTGAAGTATGTCAAGGAGCGCAAGCAGTTCGGCAAGCCGGTGGCGGAGTTCCAGGCGGTGCAGTTCCAGCTGGCGCAGGCCGCGACCGAGCTCGAGGCGGCACGGCTGATGGTGTACAACGCCGCGCGGCTGCGCGACGCGGGGCAGGAGTACACGCAGCACGCGGCGATGGCGATGTTGTTCTCGTCGCAGGTGGCGGAGCGGGTGACGTCGTTGTGCGTGGAACTGTTCGGCGGATATGGGTACACGAAGGAGTACCCGGTCGAGAAGTTTTATCGCGACGCCAAGATCGGGACGATTTACGAAGGCACGAGCAACATGCAGCTGAGCACGATCGCGAAATTGCTGCTCAAGTAGACGTCAGGCGTCAGACATCAGAGGGCACATGACCATGAAGAAACTCGGAGTGGTTGCAGCAATCCTGGTCCTGTCGGCAGGAAGCCTCGCCGCGCAGGGTCGCGGACCGAAGCGCTACGCCGTGGCTCCGAACCGTGCAGTGGTAGTGACGCGCGAGGTCCTAGGCAGGAAAGGCTTCGAAGTGATCCGCGTTGAGACGGTGGGCAACGACGAGATCGTGTGGTACCGGGCCGGCAACCGCGGCCGCGGCCGCGGCAAGGGGCCGCCGATGCGGATGGTGATCCGGCGGGACCCGGTGGTGAATAAGATCGTGTTCCTCGAAACACCGCCGGCGATTCTGGTGGATATCGATGTGCGGTTGAGATAGCCGCAACAAGAGAGAGCGGTAGAGGACGGTAGAGGGCGGGAGAAGGACAAAGGGCGGTCGAGCACAGCTCGGCCGCCCTTGGCGTCTGCGCCCTGCTTGCTGAAGGAAGCACCACGCTAGCGCGGCGAGCCGACCCCCGGATGGTACAGCGACAGGATCCGCTGCGCGCGGAAGACGTACCCGGCGTTGCCGTTGATCTGCCACACCACCTGGCCGGTGGAGTCGTACTCCTGCACGCGACCGGTCGGACCAAACGAGACCAGCACGTGCCCGTCCGGCAGCGCCTGCGTGCTCCCGCCCAGCGGCACCGAGACCGGGGGCGCGGAACCGTATGAGCCGACGAGCGTCGCCGTGTGCTGGACCGCATCGTACACGTATCGCTCCGCCCGGGAAGCGCTGGGATCCCCCTGGTTATCGAGCAGCAGGAACTGTCCCGGTCCCGTCACGCGCAGCCCGTGCTGCCGGGCGAAGCCCGGGCCGGGGGCGCCCAGAAAGTCGAACTGGTCGCGGAGCCCCCCCATGCGCCACAGCACGTCTCCAGACCTGGTGTCGATCTTCGTCAGCTCGCTGAGGCTGCGGAATGAGGCAATGAGATTGCCGTCGGTGTCGAGATCGATCGCATTGCCGTGCGTCCAGTTCACGCTCGCCCCCGTGCGGGCGGCCGGCTCGAGGTCGGTGATCGCGAAGTGATCGAACGGGCTCCAGTCGAACAGCACGTCGCCCGTGGCGCTCACGTGCTGGATCACGGTGCCCATGACCTGCGCGGAGGCGACCCCGCCAACGGCCGTCAGGTCCATCGTCCGGGACTCGTCGCACATAATCCAGTATCCGCCGTTCGGCTCCGCGATCAAATCATGAAACCGCGGCTCCAGTCCCCGGCCGCAGCCAAAGGTCCGCGTCACGTTGCCCAGCGGGTCGACCTCGACCCAGAGATCCAGATCGGTCGGGTCGGGGGTCGTGGGGCGGGCGACGTAGCGCCCGGTCGGCTCGGCCTCGAAGTTGAGGCCCGGCCCGTCGTGATAGCGCCGGTACCACACGACCCGACCAGTGTTGTCGATGACGAGTCCGTATTGACCGGCGGCGAACACGATAAAGCCGGGCAAGGGGTCCGAGCCGCTCGCGGTATACCGAGGCAGATCGCCCGGTAGCGTATCGGTGATGAACCCGAGCGGGACACCGGGGACGGCTTGTCCCTCGCCGTATACCACCACCCGCAACAGATACGGCGTACCTGGTAGGAGACCGAGGACGGGAACGACGGCGGAGTCGCCGGCGGGAATCACCGCCGCTGTGACGCTATCCAGCGATGGCACCGGCCCGTACTGCACCGCCACACTGTCGGCGAACCGGACCCGGGTTGTGACCACAGCGCTGAGCACGTTGTTCTGGTTCGCGGCCACCGCCGTGGCGTCGATCACCGGGAACGTCGTCGGCGCGACCCCCGCTGGCCGCTCTCGGCAGCCGGCCAGCACCAGGGCGGTACCGACGATCGGGAGCCAGCGCACCGCCACCCTCAGCGCCGCCACGCCGGATCGGCCGATGGGTCAAGGACGACCTGGAACGCGCCGCTGCCGTCGGCCCTGATCACCCAGATGCTCGAGTAGCAACCGTAGTAGTAGTCGCAGTAGTAGTCTGTAAACGCGATCTTGCTGCCGTTGGGTGACCACGCGGGCTCGCTGGCGGTCCCCGTCGCCGTCAGCTGGGTGGTCCCCGACCCGTCGGCGTTCATGACGAAGATGTTGAAGTAGCAGTTGTAGTAGTCACAGCTGCCGCCGGTGAACGCGATCTTTGCGCCGTCCCGTGACCAATCGGGTTGGGTCTCCGGGCTGGCGCCATGCGAGATTTCAGTCACATTCGACCCGTCCGCATTCATGACGTAGATGTGACTCAGACCGGCCCGGTCGCTCTCGAAGGCGATCTTCGTGCCGTCGGGCGACCAGGCGGGGTTGCCGTCGTACGCCGGGTTGTTCGTGAGCCGCACGACGTTCGAGCCGTCCGCGTTCATCACATAGATCTCACCCTGGCCGTCCCGCCAGCTCGTGAACGCGATCTTGGTGCCGTCGGGCGACCATTCCGGCTGTGCGTTGGCCCCCACGCTATTCG
>WNGF01008110.1_pt1 | contig 12451 bp, 10 predicted proteins | sample 5400641 | NCBI WGS metagenome assembly WNGF01 (sample SAMN13153371, study PRJNA577476) | soil metagenome | isolation source: 80 cm soil or saprolite under grassland replicate 2 | place: USA:California | collected 2016-06-15
TCCGGTCACACCGGTTCCTGCAGCGGGGCCTCGCCAGACGCGACAGCGCAGCCGCCCTGCCCGGTGCACGGCCCTGCTTCTACATCGTCTTGCCCGTACTCCGAGAAGCAGCCGTCATCGAGCAGGCAGTTGCCCACTTCGAGACGCTCGCCGCGGGGCACGACGCGCGGATCGTGGTGGTCACCACGGCTCGGGAGGAGCTGGAACGCGACCAGCATGCGAGCGCCGACGACACGGTTCTTGCAGCAAAGGAGCTCGCGGCGTCGGGTCGGTGCACCCACCTGCATTACCCCGACCCGCAAGGTGTCAAGGCGGACCAGCTCAACTTCGCCGTGGACTACCTCGCCGCCGCAGCGCCCGATCCCATCGCGGCGTCACGGTCGTTTCTGCTCTGCTACGATGCCGACTCCCGCCCACCCCTTGACTCGCTGGCCGGCTTCCAACGGGCCATCACCCAGCACCCGCACGTGAACGTCTTCCACCAGTCGTCCCGGTTCGAGCTGCGGCAGCCCGACGCCCCGCGCTCTTGGTCTTGGCCGCGCTGCTGGCTTGCCGACGCGGGCGCCCTCCGCGCCAACCGCTTCGTCGTCGCGTACGAGATCCCGCGCCTCCTGAACCGTTCGCCCACCGCGCCCGCGTGGAGGCGGAGGGTTGCTTCCTACGTCTACGCGCACGTCACCGGGCACGGTCTGTGCGCGCGGCTGTCGCTGCTCCAGCGCCTGCCCTTCCCGCCGCGCTCGCCGTTGGAGGACATGCACTACAGCTTCATCCTCGGCTCAAGGAACGAGGCGATGCTGCCCATCCCGAGCCTGGACTGCGCCGAGGTGCCGAGCTCCGTGCGGCTGCAAATCGAGCAGGCAGCGCGATGGTTCTTCGGCCCTGGACGGTTCGTGGCCTACCGCAAGCACCCACAGACAAGACGGGGGCTGCGAGCCCGGCTGCTCTCGGTGTCCGCACTGGCGATCTGCGTTGAGTGGCTGAGCTGCGCCGTCATGCCAGTGGCACTCGTCTTGTCATTGTGGCGTGCCAGTGAGTTCGTACGCGCCGTGGCCGTGGTGTTCGTCAGCATCTATTTCCTCCAGCTCATCGCCACAGACAGGTTCATTGGCTCGCCGGCACGGCCGCTCGACCGCGTCGGCAGGCTGCTTGCCTATCCGATCACCTGTACCCTGTTCGGAGTGGGTGGTATTATCGGCGCCGGCCGCTTGCTCCAAGGTGGATCCGGCGTCGGCAAGACCGAGCGCTCCAGCGCATGAATTTAAGGAGCTGAGGCGTCACATGCTGAGCGTTGCGATCGAGGGCCGTGCTGCGCGGGAAAGACGACGCTGGGCCGCGGCCTTCTGTCCGAGCTCAGCCACCTTGCAGTCGCCTACGTGGCCGACTACGCAGATTACGTGGGCGGGGGAAGGTTCCTGCCCGCTGCGGTGCCGGGCTTGCCGGCGGAGGAAGAGCGAGCACTTGCAACGTTCCTGGCGATCGAAGCGGACCGGGCCAGCCACGTACGAGCATCGGCCAGCGCCTGGGACCTGGTCCTCATTGATCGCAGCATCCACACCCTCTTGGCGCATTGTTTCGGGCTCGACCACGTGATGGCGCAAGGATATTTCAGGCTTGCGGAGGGAGTTCTGCCCAGCTCAGCGATTCCACTCTGGCCTGATCTCGTCCTGTACTTGGATCTACCGCAGGAGGTCTTGGCGGCCCGGAACAGAGGAAAATTCGAGCGAGATAGCATCTATGTGAATGCCGCCTTCAACGAAGGAGCTCGGTCGTACTTCCAGGCGCTTGCCAGCCGGGGGCATCCGCGTGTCGCCTGGCTGGACGCCACGGTGCATGCGGCAGAGCTGGCGGCGCAAGCCAGGGTGCAGCTCGACGAGCGGATCGGGGCCACTCAGAGGTCAACGAGGAGGGGCACGTGAGACAGTCCATGCTGCCGCTGTGGAGGCGCGTGATCTTCGTCGACTGGCAGGGCGTGCTGTCGCGTGACCCATTTTGGATGTCGATCCTGGCAAACCCGAAGCATCCCCTGCGCCCAAGCCTTGAAGCGGAGCTGGCGCGAATCTTCTCGCGGGATGCGGCGACCTCGCACGAGTGGATGAAGGGCATCCTGTCCTCGACGGAGATCATCTCGGGGATGAAGATACGGCTGGACCGCCGGTTCCGGGACGACTTCCTACACAGGCGCCTTGACGACGACTGTCGGTATATGAAGATCAACGTGGAGCTGCTCGAAGCGTTACGTAGGGTGCGGGGGCAGGCGTTCGTGGTGATCGCCACAGACAACATGGACTGCTTTGTCCGCGCGTTCGATTACGCGAGATCCCGTGCTCGTCGGTCCAAGAAAGCCCGTGAAACGCTCAACAACTGGGCGGCGTTCTGCGATGACATCGTCTGCTCAAGCGAGGTCGGACAGCTCAAGAGCGAAGACCCAGTAGGCTTCTTCGGGCCGTGGCTGTCGGCCTACGGTCTGCGGTTCTCCGACGCGCTGCTCATCGACGACCGCGCGGACAATTGCGCCGCTTTCGTGCAGCAGGGTGGCGCAGTCATTCAGTGGAAGATGGGCGCAGGAGAGATCAGCCAGATCACAGAATCGCTTGACGGCTGGTTCCAGCGCCCTGGTGCTGACCGGTCAGATGCCCTCCCCACGTTGAACCGATCCGACACCGCTCCTAAATTATGATCGCCTTCCTCGACCCTTGGCAGCTGGAAGACTTCGACCAGCCTGGCGACCACGCTCCCGAAGACACCCCAGACATCCCTGTCACTGCGCTCAGCTATTGTCGTGGCGAGATCACCTTGGCCTCGTCCACTCCTCGCCGATCCGCGAGCGCCATGATGCAAAGCTGCCTTCACCGGCCGTCCCTCCAGCCCAAGGGTCGAAACGGCCTCGCCGGCAGCGCCGGCGCCGCGCCCGGGTCCCTGCACCCGGACGCGGACCGGCCGTTGCCGCGGCCACCCGGCCAGATCCCGCGCCGCTGCCGGGGCGCGTCAAGGGCGCTGCGCGTCCCTGCGGGACCGCCGGCGGCGGCCCTTGACCCGCGCCCGGGCGGCACGGGCCGGCGTCCACGCCGCCCCGCCGGGCGGGTGGAGTCGAGGCCGGCCGGCCGCGACAGCCCCGCACCGGGACGACGATTCCGCCGGAATCAAGGGACGGGATCGTGACCGACCAGGCGTCCCGGCGTGCCGTGCCAGCATCCGGCCCGGTTGCCGCCGACGGTCCCGACCAGCCGCCGGTCGGCGTCGCCGAGCTGCAGCAGCGCGTCGGGGGCGCGCTGACGGCCGCCTTCCCCGACCGAACGTGGCTCTTCGGCGAGATCGTCGGAACCCCCGCGGTGCGTGGTGGCGGGGTGGGGATTGCCTTCACCCTGGCCGAGTCGTCGGGGAGTACGGTCGTCACCTTGCGAGCCTGGCTTGGCCGACCCTACTACCAGGAGTTGCAGCAGTCGCTGGGTGAGGCCGCCACCGCTGAGCTGCTGGCTGTCGGGAACCTTGTAGTGGTCGGCGGGTCCTTGCAGTACGGCGGGCCGTTCAGCAGCCTGGAGCTCAAGGTTGACCGGGTCGTGCGGACGCCGGCCGGGCCCGGGGCGGTCACCCAGCAGCGTGAGAGCTTGCAGCGGGAGCTCGCCGCGAGCGGGCTGCTGGGTCGCCAGCGCGTGCTGCAGCTGCTGCTGGCCCCGCGGCGCGTCGGCGTGGTGGCGGGCGGTGCCGGCACGGTTGGCTACCGCGACGCCGTAACGGTCCTGGAGCAGAGCGGCTACGACGTGTTGGCGACGCACTTTCCGGCCCCACTGGAGGGGGAGGCCGCCGGTGGGCGCATCGCGGCACAGATCCGGGCCGCCAGCGTCGGCCAGCAGGTGGTGCTGGTGGTCCGTGGCGGGGGAGAGGACGCCCAGCTCAGCGCCTTCGACAGCGCACCGGTGGTCACCGCGATCGCCGCCGCGCCGGTGCCGGTCATCACCGGCATCGGCCACAGCCACCACACCACGTTGGCGGACACCGCCGCCTACCAGGCCTGCGCGTCGCCGGCGCACGCGGCTGGGGTGATCGCCGAGCGCCTGCAGAACGCCGGCCGAACGCTCGAGCGGGAGCAGGCCGCGATCCGGCGCACGGCGGAGGCGCGCCTGGCCGCGCAGCGGGCGGCGCGTCGACGTCGGCTCGGCCTCACGGTCGCGGCGGCGGGGCTGGCCGGCCTTGCGATCTGGCGTTGGGGATGGCCGGCCGCCGCCTTGGTCGCACTGGTCACCGTAGCCATCATGGTGGCCCGTGGCCGGCGCGACCGTCCCCCGGCCCTGGCGCCGCAGCCGGCGGCGGACACCTTCGAGGATGTGGTGCAAGAACTCGGGGCGGTCAAGACCGCCCTGCAGCACACGGCCGTCACCAATGAGGACGTTCAGCGCCTGCTCCGCGCAGCCGACTGGCTGGACCGACGCGGCGGCGCGCTTCTCGGCCGCCCTCGTCCGGATGACTCCTAACGTTCTGTCCCTGACGTCCGTTCACGAGTCGTTTTGACCATGATGTCGTCGGCGCCTTTGACCCACATAATAGTGCTCTGTCAGGTCGAGGGACGGCCCGATGCGCAGGTCGGAGCGGGGTCGTCAGCCCGGCATGCGCCTCCGCGCCGCAGCCAAGGAGCCTGAGCCGCATAGACTGTGACCATGTCCAACCGACCCGAGGGAGCTGGACGCTGGCCCGAGCATCTTCCGGTCGGCGCGTTGCGCGTCGGCCGTTCCAGCGCCCACTACGACCAGGCGGTCCGGTTCTACCGGGACCTGGTCGGGCTGCCGGTGCTGGAGAGCTTTGCGGCAAGCTACGGCGAGGACGGCGTGATCTTCGGCCTCCCCGACGCCTCCGTGCAGCTGGAGATCGTCCGGTCGACTGCGCCAGTTGTCCGGGTTGATCGCATCGATATGCTGGTGTTGTACCTGCCCGACGCGGCGGCCCAGGAGCGTTTGATCGCGAGGATGGCGGCTGCCGGTGTGGAGCCGACCTCGCAGCACGCCTACTGGCAGGCCAACGGCGGCGTGACCTACCAAGATCCGGACGGGCGCGAGGTCGTGTTCGTGTCGTGGGTCTACGGGCGCGACCGGACCTGACAGAGCCCTAATAAACGGCTGGCAGCGCTCGTTCCAGCCATCGACGAAGCGGCGGATGGCAGCGACCAGGTCGGGAACGGGGAAGACTCAGGTACAGGTCGCGTGCGGCTGAGTACGCATTCTCACGCTTGAAGCCACGGCGTTCACGGACTTGAGGTCCGTACGGGGCTGCGGATCTCTGAGCAGGTCAGCCTGATCCGCTTCGAGCTGCCGACCTTGACGATCAGCGTGCCTACCAGCCGACCGAGTTGCCCAATATGCTCGCCAAGCTTCATGCGAGCTTCGGAGGTGCAGGTGAGCTTCACCGAGTACCGGCCGCTGGTAGCGGATCCGCGCACCAGGTTCGCTCACTGCCGGTTTGGTGGGGGCGACCGAAAGGGTGGCCTCGCTCCTCTGGGCGCAGGCCGCCCGGGCCTGTTGGTCCTGGCGGTGGAGGGGATGGGCGGTTCTCGGAGAAGCGGCAGTAGGCGCTCTCGAACCACAGGGTGGCGGTGCCGGTCGGGCCGAAGCGATGGTGAAAGACCCGGAGTTCGGCGGCTCGGCGATCGTCCCACGTCCATGGCTGGATATGGCCGCGCATGTGCAGCAAGGCGATGACGTCGGCGACATGCACGGCCGCACGATACTCGGACAGGTCGGTGAGTTCGGGACGCTGGCCGCCGCGCTCCTCGGCACGGCGGCTGAGCTGGGAGACCGCGATAACGGCGAGGTCGAGTTCAACGGCCAGGTGTTTGAGGCGGCTCAGGGCCTCGCGTGGGTCGCAGAACTCGTCCGCCGTGTGTGGGTTGCTCAGGAGCAACTGGATGTAGTCGACAACCAACAGGTCGAGTTCCTTTCGCCGCGTGAGGTTGAGGCAGTGCTCAACCAGGTCGGTCAGCGACAGGCCGAAGCGGGTCGGGATGAAGGTGACCGGCGCGAACGCGAACCGGCCGAGGCTGCGGGTCAGCCTCGTCCAATCAGCGTCCGCAAGGCGTCCGGCACGAAGGCGGGACAGGTCAACGCTCGCGCTCGCCGCGGTCAGCCGCATGGCCACCTCGTCGTTGGTCATCTCCAAGCACGCCAGAGCAACGCGGGCCCCTCGGGTGCATGCCATGTCCAAGGCCAGGCCCAGGGTCAGGGCGCTCTTGCCATGACCAGGCCTGGATGCGATGACGGTCAGGCTGCCACGGCGAAGTGCGGCGCGAACCTCGTCCAAGGTGATCGGTCTTGGCGCGCGGCTGCGGTCTGGCGTTCTCGGAGACGATGGTTCGGGCGGCACGGTACGCTGCGGAATCCTGGTCGCTGGGCGCTGGAACACATCGTCGAGCAGCCCAGAGATCCGGACTGGGTCGTCAAACCCAAAGGCAGGCTCCCAGGCAGATGCGGACGTGGAGGAGTCTGCGACCGCGCCCAAGTCGTTGGCGACCGTGACCTGCTGGGTGCTCATGACTGCGACCGCCAGGTCGCTGTGCACCTTTCGAGTCGAGCACCAAAGCGGCCTGGCGCCGGGAAGGTTCCAGGCGAAGGTGTCTTGAACGTTGGAGGCGGCTTGCTGGAGCGCGCGATCCAGCGGCCCACCGGGCGCGACGCGGCTGTTAGCCGGCCAGGTCCCATGCAGCTTCGGAGAGGTCGCGACGAAGGCAACTCGCCCTGGAGAGCGTATCAGGACGATCGCGCCTTGTCCTGATAGCCGTTGTGCGACACGAACTGCCACGGCCTGCCACGAGGCTGGCGAGAGCCGACGGAGCGCGTGGATATGGGCCGCGGTTGGATGTGCGCTACCCACGACGTGGTCGAGGAGCTTGTCGCTGATCAGCAATGTGGCGGCGAACCGCTGGCAGATGCGCTCCTCGATCTCTGCGGGGTCGCCGACGCTGCCGGCGAGCGCGTCGATCAGGTCGTACAGGCCGGGGTCGATCGCATCGATGAGGTAATGGCCCAGCTCGTGCAGGAGCGTGAAGCGTACCCGTTCGGCAGCCACGTCGATGCGGTAGACGAGCCAGGGCCGGCCGGGGGTCAAGCGCGGCTCGTAGTAGCCATCGCACTGGCACACCGCTGACGTGAATGGGCTCCCCGACGGTAGAGGCTGTAGGGATAGGGCGGGGAAGTGCCGCTGGATCGTGCGGGCTGGTGCCCAGATCAGCTGCTCAGGGTGCATCGGCAGCAGCGCCAGCATCCGCTCGACGATCGGGCTCAACGCATCACGCACAGCTCAGCTCCGGAGGATGAGGATGTAGGTGTCGAGCAGCCGCTGCCAGTCGGTCTCGGTGGGTTCACCTTGGCTGCGGCGGGGTGCCGAGGCCATGCCGGCAAGGATCTGGCGGCGGACCTCCTCGGCCGGGCGGTCCAGTTCCTGCGCCAACCGGGCGATCTCGGTTGCGAACCGGTCGCTGCGGGCGAACGCGAGCAGCGAGCGGGGCGCGGACGCCAAGACCAGGTCCCACGGATCGATCGGTTTGCCGTCGCCGTCGTCGCCGAGCAGGGCACTTGCCGGTACCTCCAAGGCGGCGGCGAGCTTGCGGAGCGCGCCGACGGTGGGGTTGCCACGCCCGCGTTCCAGGTTGGCGATGTAGGCCAGTGACAGGCCGGCGCGCTGCGCGACCTCGGCCAGGGTGAGGCCAAGTGCCAGGCGCCGGCTACGGATCCGGGTCCTGAGGTCGTCCATGGCGCTCCTGTGCTGGAAAGATTACACGGATGTGTTCTTCTCAGAGGATAACACCAGGTAAGGGCCGCCACGTGAGCGACGCTGCTCCAGCCTGTTCACGGCTTGCCCGTCTGCGTCTTCCGACACCGAGACGGTCAACCAGGCGGCGCCTGTGGCAGTCGTGCGGGCAGCGCATCGTTGCGCGGCGGCGTTCACGGGCACGCCGTGCGGCGTGGCTGTCGAGCCGATCGGCGGCGCTGCGGGCGGCAGGGGCGATCTCCCCGAGATCGGGTGGCCAGGATCACCCTGTCGGTGACCGTGCCCCGTGTTGTCGGCCCTGCGACTGCGCCGCTTGCGCCGCTCGGGTCCAGACGGGGCCGGCAGCCCGACGACGGGCAGCCCTGGCGTCCCGTGCTGGCCGAGGTGGGACACCGCGGCACGCCAGCCGATCACGTCCCTGCAGGCTGCAGCAGGGAACGCGCGCCGCTGCCACGGACCGCACGCTCAGGAGGGCCCGGCGCAGGCGGTGTACCCCAACTGCTGGCGCGCCCCCATGTCGTCGACGGTGTCGGGTCGGACGGCGACGACGGCGCCACGCGAAAGCCGCACCCGCACCACCGAGGGGGCGCGGTCAGGAACGCCAGCCGCCAGGCAGACGACCGCCGCGACCTGCACCTCCCCGGATCGACCGGGGAGGTGCGCGGCGGCGACCGATGGGGCCCATCGCGCGCTGAACCCGGGTGCGTTGGACTTCGCCCCGATCGGCCCGTACGGGTCGACCGCGTCGACTGGCGTGGTGAGCAGCCGCACCGCGTACCCGACCACCACCGCGCCGGTAGTCTGGGCCTGCAGCCCGGCCAGCCCCCGACCATTGGCGGATGGTGTCACGGTGAACGTGATGATCTTCGGCTGCGCCCGGCCGCCCCAGCCGGCGCATCGCGGGTCTGGCTGGTCCCCGAGCGCAGCCTCTTTCGACTGCGACTGCACCTTGGCCGAGGCGACCAGCTGCGCGCGGCGGTGCACGATCAGCCACCGCTGGTCCGGCCAGGGCTCCTTGCCCAGCAGGACGCGGAAGTCGCCGATCGGCTCCCCGATGCAGTAGCCGTCGAACCCGAGCGTGCAGCCACCGGAGAACCGGTTGACCTGCGGATGGCTGGTGCCAGGCCCGCTGCGCGCGTTCACCCCACCCAGCTCTTGGACGGTCTGGGCGAAGAACCGTGCCCCGTACACCGGCGCGCCCTCGCATGCCGGTGCCGCCGCCTGCGTCGGCGTGCTCGGCACGATCAGGCTCACTGACCCGACCGCCGCGGCGGCGAACGCCAGCGCCGCGCTCGCCCCAGCCACCACGCTGCCCACCTCGACGACCTCGCCAGCGGCGTGCCGGCGCGCGGCACGCGCCTGGGACCAAGTGAGCACCATGAGGCCGATCGCGGCGGCCACCACCAGGTTCCAGGCCCGCTCGGCCGAGGCGCCGTACTGCCGCCCGGTGACGAACAGCCAGATCCGGGCGGTGACGACGAGGACCGCCACGACGACCGTCACCGCACGCGCCGCATGCCACCGGCCCACTGCCTGCCTCCGTCCCGCGCCCGGTTCCCGAGCCTGCCGCTGATCGGGATAGGAAATCACAAGCGGTCCCAATCGAGGCCGATCCGTCATGTGAGCGTTACGAGCACCGCCGGTGCGCCATCGCCACACCGGGGCCGTGAGGCGTAGAGCCTCATCGACACCTGCATGAGGGTCGTGCTGGACCTGGTGGCGGGAGCCATGTCAAGCAGCCTGCGGTCCCGTCACGCGGCTGCGTACAGCCCAGGCCCACCGCAATCTGCTGGCTGATCCTGCCGCGCCCGCCCCGGCCGTACCAAGACCCGGCCACTGTGCGCCCCGGGTCGCGATCCCAGGTCCAGCTCACCAGCCCTGCCTGGGGTCGGCGCCGGCGCCGTCGGCCAGCGCGGCAGCGCGGACCAGCGCCTCCCCAAGCGCGTGCTGGTCGGCGGGGTCGGTCGCCTCGGCCACGACACGCCGCAGACTCGCGGTGATCGTCGCGGCCAGCTCAACCACCGCGTCGGCGACCCGCTGCGCCCGCTCAGCCTGCTGCCGCGCCGCCATCGACCCACGCAGCGGGACCCGCAGCGGCAGCCCACCACCGACGACCAAGACCGGGAACGCCGCGCCGGGTGGTATCGGGGGCGGCGGCGGCGCGGACGGCGCCTCGTCGAGCAGGTCGGCGGCCTCGGCAGCCGCGTCGCGGGCGGAGGCCAGCGGCTTGAGGTACTCCACGGGCCGCAGGAAGGTCAGGTGCTCGCACACCAAGGCGCCGATTGCGAAGGCGCGCCGGGCCAGGTACAGGACCTCCACCAGGTCCTTGGCGGCATGGACCTCGCGGGTGACGGCGGCCAGCACCCCGAGCAACTGGTCCGGCTCGGCACGCGGCGGTGACGGGCCGGGCTCGGCGGGCTGCTCGGTGTCGCCGCCGCCGCCGAGGTCGGCTTGGCCGGCTGGGTCGCGGTTGAGCAGCCACCCGTAGCAGGCGTTGCAGACCAGTCGGCGGTGGTCGTGGACGGCTACGAGCCGCGCGACCTTGGGCTGGGCGCACCGGGCACAGACGAATCGGCCCCGGCTGGCCAATCGGTACAGCCGCAGCCGCCCCACGGGCGGGAACAGCTTGGCGACATGGCCGGCCGGTGGTGAGCCGCCGGTCAAGATGACAGGCTCGGGCTTGGGCATCGGGCGGTATCCAGCGACAGCGGTCTTCATGCCGCAGCTTGGACGACCATCGTGTGCTTGACAAGCCAGACCAGCCGGCAGTTCTATCGCGGAACTCTCGGGCACGACGAGCAGCCGATGCTCCTCGGGCCCGACAGGAGTGTGTGGCGATCCAACCCGTTGGAGTTGCCCAAGATGACGTCGTACGGCTATCCGCTGCTGACGCCAGCGGCGTGCCAGTCGAACCCTTTGGGCCGCACTGGGTCCTTGCTCGCTATCGCCTCGCGGGGTGGACGCCGCCGAGGCGCCGCTTCCAGGTTGGCGTCGCTGAGGTCCGCCTGCTCCAGGTGCGCGCCTTCGAAGTGCCTGCGAGGCTGGTCGCGACCCCAAGGCCAACAACGGCGACACAAGGCCGGGGCAGGCTTCGATGAGACGAGATAGTGGCTACTCCTGTCAGGTCAGATCAGGAAGCTCGATCTCGCTGTCCGGTGACAGTTGATCTTCCTCGTTGTCACTGACAGCGGCCGGGTGCCGCCCCGGCCGGGTGGGCGGGGTGGCAGCAGGTGGGCCAGGCGGCCGGCCAGCCAGGTGAGAACCTTGGCAGGCAGCGACGAACGCGGGCAGTATGACAACGGAGACCGGACCTCCTCGGCAGGCGTGAACACCTTGCCTATGGTCCGGTCCCCGTCAATGCCAGGGCACACGGAGCATCACGGACACTGCGATGATCTTCTCGTGGTGGTCGCGGTGACAGCCTGACCCTCACGGACACCGGCCTCGTGCCTTTTGTTGGGACCTGTCGACTCGAGCCGTGGCCACCACGGGCACGCCAACCGGACGAACGTGACCTGATAGGAGCCTGTTCCAAGACCCATCGCAGTGCTGTCCGCCCGGCCGGCGCGCGTGCCATCCACCACCCCGTCAAGGACAGGAGATGACCATCACCAGCATGGCACACCCCAGCGCGCCACAGCTTACCGTCGGAGTCGACACCCACCTCGACGTCCACGTCGCCCACGCAGTCGACCAGCTCGGCCGCAGCATGGCCACGGTCTCGATCCCCACCACGCCCGCTGGCTACCAGGACCTGCTCGCCTGGGCCCGTGGCCTCGGCGAGCCCGTCGCCTGGGGCGTGGAGGGCACCGGCGCCTACGGCGCCGCCCTCGCCCGCTTCCTTGCCGCCAACGGCCAGGCCGTCGTGGAGGTCAACCGGCCCGACCGCCAAGCCCGCCGCCGACGCGGCAAGTCCGACCCGGTGGACGCCGAGGCCGCCGCCCGGGCGGTCCAGGCCGGCCAGGTCACCGTCACGCCCAAGGCCGGCACCGGCCAGGTGGAGATGATCCGCTCGCTGCGGGTGGCCCGCGCCACCGCCATGCGGGCCCGCACCCAGGCCACCAACGCGCTGCATGCACTGCTGGTCACCGCGCCCGCCGAGCTGCGCGAGCAGCTCCGCGGCCTGTCGGCGACCCGGCTGCTCGGCGCCGCGGCCGAACTCCAGCCAGGCCCGGTCATTAGCCCGCTGGCCGCGGCCATGCTCGCGCTTGGGATCCTCGCCAGGCGCTCCCAGGCCCTGTCGGCCGAGATCACCACCCTCACCACGCAGCTGGACCGGCTCACCGCCACCACAGCGCCCAAGCTGGTCGCGCTGTTCGGCGTCGGCCAAGACTCGGCCGGCGCGCTGCTCACAGCCGCCGGCGACAACCCCGACCGGCTGCGCAGCGACGCCTGCTTCGCGATGCTGTGCGGCGCCTCGCCGATCCAGGCGTCCTCGGGCAAGACCGCCCGCCACCGCCTCAACCGCGGCGGCGACCGCCAAGCCAACGCCGCGCTGTACCGGGTCGTCCTGGTCCGGCTGCGCTGGCATCAGCCCACCAAGGACTACATGGCACGGCGGCTCAAGGAGGGCAAGTCCAAAAAGGAGATCATCCGCTGCCTCAAACGCTACGTCGCCCGGGAGGTGTTCGCAGCACTCAACCAGACAAGCCACGACACCCTCACCCCAGCCGCTTGACATCCATAGGAGCGTCCCTCA
>WNGF01008113.1_pt1 | contig 12449 bp, 10 predicted proteins | sample 5400641 | NCBI WGS metagenome assembly WNGF01 (sample SAMN13153371, study PRJNA577476) | soil metagenome | isolation source: 80 cm soil or saprolite under grassland replicate 2 | place: USA:California | collected 2016-06-15
GGCCACATTGAAACATAGCTTACTGGGAGGGATTCTTGGCGCCGCCGCCGGCGTCGCGTATGCGTTGGCGTTCCGTCCCTCGCGGCGGGCCTATCCTGACAGCGTAATGACTGCGGCCGCGTTCGGCGTCCCGACCTGGGCATTACTGAGCGTGATCGTCTTTCCTTTACTGTCGGGGCAAATGCCAATGTGGACGGCGGAGGGGATGCGGGCGCTGTTTCCGGAATTGGTGGGTTGGGTGTTGTTTGGCTCGTTTCTGGGGTTGGCCACGCAGGCGCTGAATGATCTCGCCTTCTGGGGCTTAGGGCCGGAGCCTGCGCCGCCCCCGCCGGCTGTGGTACAGAAAAAACGCATCCTCATTCTTGGCGGCGGTTTCGGCGGGATGACCACGGCGGAAAATTTAGAGCGCGTGTTCGGCGCAGACCGGTCGGTTGAGATCACACTGGTAAGCGAGACCAACGCGCTGCTCTTCACCCCTATGCTGGCCGAAGTTGCTGGCAGCAGTTTGGAGCCGACGCACATCAGCGCCCCTTTACGCACCAGTTTGCGTCGTACGCAAGTCGTGCGCGGCAAGGTGGCGCAAATAGATTTGGAAAAACGATGCGTCAACGTGACGCTCAGCCCACGGTCGCGGGATGACGGCGCGGCCGATTTCCAAGAACTGAACTACGACCACCTGGTTCTGGCGCTGGGTTCGGTCTCCAACTATTTCGGCAATCAGAACATCGAGCGCCTCGCCTTCGACTTCAAATCGCTGCTCGACGCCATCCGCATTCGCAATCACGTCATTGACATGTTTGAACGCGCCGACCGCGTACCAGACGCGGCGATGCGGCGGGAGTTGCTGACGTTCGTGGTCGCCGGCGGCGGGTTCGCCGGCGTCGAACTGGCCGGCGCGTTGAACGACTTCGCGCGAGGCATGCTGGCCGATTATCCGAATCTGCGCCCCGAAGATTTGCAGATCATTCTGGTACACGCGGGCGAACGCATCCTGCCGGAGTTGAGCGAGCCGCTGGCGGCGTATGCGCTCAAGCGAATGGGCGAGCGCGGCGTGACCTTCAAACTCAAAACGCGCCTGGCCGATGCGCGGCCAGGCGTGGTGATCCTGAATCCGCCGGAAGAGATTCGCGCGCAGACCCTGGGCTGGACGGCGGGAACCGCGCCCAACCCGTTGATCAAAACTTTACCCGTCGCGGTCAACGAACGTGGCGCGGTGGAAGTGGACGACGCGCTTGCAGCGCCGGGCCAGACGGGGTTATGGGCGGTGGGCGATTGCGCGGCGGTTACCGACGCTAAAACCGGCGCCCCCTACCCGCCGACCGCGCAATTCGCTTTGCGCGAAGCCCGTACCTTGGCGCGAAACATACACGCGAGCATCAACGGCAAGTCGCTTAAACCTTTCCACTTCGACTCGCTCGGCGCGCTTTGCGTCGTGGGGCATCAAACCGCCTGCGCCGAACTCACGATTCCGTTTGCCAGAGACAAATCGGTCCGGTTTTCGGGGTTGCTCGCATGGTTGATGTGGCGGGGTATCTATCTGACAAAGCTGCCAGGGCTGGAGCGTAAAGCTCGTGTGTTGATTGATTGGGTGATCGAACTGTTCTTCCCGCGCGACATCGTTCAGACGATCGATCTGAGCGAGCCGGCGCCGAGTGAATCTGAACCTACCACACTGACTGCGACTACTCGTTCCTAAAGGGAGAGAGATGATGCGTTATTCACTGCTAATTGCGATCATTATCTGCATTCTCGTCGGCGCGCTGGGCGGCGCGTCGAGCGCGCTGGTTATCAACGCCCCATTGGGCGCCAGCATTTTGTTGGGCATGTTGTACGGCCTGATCTTCGCGCTGTTTGGAGCGTCACGCGCTGTAAGTCCGGGCGCCGGTTTGTTATGGGGGCTCGGCTACTCATTCGTATTGTGGCTGGCGATCCCTGAGGGGATCGTTCCTGTGCTGATGGGCGGAATGCCCTCGATGGGAATGCTCGACACGGCTCGAGCGCACTTCCCTGAATTGGTCGCTTACACACTTTGTTTTGGCGCGCCTCTGGGATTGGCGCTAGGGACCTGGGGATTGTGGAATGCGGAATGCGGAATGCGGATTGATGGAGGGACTGATATTTCCAATCCGCAATCCGCAATCCGCAATCCGCAATCCGCATTCAGTTGGCCACGTGCGCTTGTCGTCGGCGGGTTGGCGGGCATCTTCGGCGGTTGGGCGTTTGGCAAATGGATGGCGCAGGTCAATTTCTTCCCGCTCATCGCCGGATTGGTCAACTCCGATTCGATAATGGTTGGTATGACGCTTCACTTTGTCTTCGCCGTGATCATCGGCGCGAGCTTCGGCGTCTTATTCCAACGCGACGTGCGAGGTTACGGATCGTGCATGGGCTGGGGCGTCGGCTACGGATTGTTCTGGTGGTTTCTTGGGCCGCTGGCGATTATGCCGCTCTGGCAAGGCGGCCGACTGGATTGGTCCTACAACCGGGCGAGCGCCCTGTTCGGCTCGCTCGTCGGCCATGTGATCTACGGGGTGATCGTCGGCTTGATCTATGCGGCGCTCGACAGACTATGGGTCGGGTTCTTCAAAGACTCCGACCCGATCAACCGCGAACCCGAAGGGATTGGCTCGCGCTTCCTGTATTCACTGAGGTGGGGCGCGGTGGCGAGTCTGGCGGGCGGCTTTCTGTTTTCGCTGGTGATGATGGCCGTAGGGTTTCTGCCGAAAGTGGCGGGACTGGTCGGCGGCGCGTCGCCCACGCTCGGCTTCGTGGTTCACATGCTCATCAGCGCGTTGATCGGAATGAGCTACGGTCTGCTGTTTCGTTACGAAGCGCCCGATTTCGGATCGGGCGTGGCATGGGGCCTGGTTTATGGCTTGATCTGGTGGTTTGTCGGGCCGCTGACCTTGATGCCGATCTTGCTCGGCGGGACTTTCACCTGGACGACCGAAGCCGCCGGAGCTTTATTACCCTCGCTGATCGGCCATCTGATCTATGGCGCGTCGACGGCGGTTGTCTTTTTGGCGTTGGAACGGCGTCACGCTGACTGGTTGCTGCTCGATCCGCGAATCGCGGCGCGTGAAGCGCGACGGACGCGGCCAATCGGCACGCCGGCGCCTGCACTATGGTTATTTGTACTGGGGTTGGGGGTGATACTGCCAATTTTGCTGGGCTGAGCAAGAACCGCTCCGAAGGGGGAAGCCAGCGGGCCCGGGACGCCGCTAGAAAGCAGAGTCTCGGGCCCGCGAGGAACGCCCTAGGAAAGCACATTGCTCACTGGCTTTCCCGACCCTCAGGCCGTGTGGGCGCCCCTGGAACAGCTCAATCGGATGAGCGTGGGTCTCATGGATTGCCCTGTCCCGAGAGGAGCTTGAGGGTGTAGCTCACCGGCGGAGCGTTGGACTGCGGCCTGAAGCGCAACATCTCGACGATGCTCTGGCCGGGGAGGAGTATACCATCGCGCAGGAACACGCGGAGATAAGGATCGCCGCTGCTGGTGATCCCGCTGGCGTTCTCCAAGCGGATCCGATCGGAGAGACCCCGGACTACGATGAGGAGGTGGGTGTCCACGATCGACGAGCTGTTGTTCATGATCCTATAGACGTCCTCCTGCCGCCGGCCGCCGATGCTGTTGGAACCGAGCCGCGCAATGTTCACCTGCCTGGTCACGTCCAGGAACTCGAGCCCCAGGTCGCGCCGGGAAAGGGCGTCGTTGTTCGATCGAGCAAGGCCGCTGGCCATCAGTCCATCGATTGCGCCCAGGGCCGCGAGGTCGGGGCGAAAGATCGAGTAGGTCAGGTCCCGCTCGTTCGGATCGAACGTATCGGTCGTCGAGTTCGGATCGAAGCGGACGAACGCCGGATCGAAGAGAGCGTTCTCAAGGAAATCGGTTAGATCGTCCACTTGATCGTCGCTGAGGCCCAGGCCGCGAGGCGAGCCGGGTCCGCGGGGGTTGGTGAACCGGGTCGTGAACGTACTCGCGGCGGCGGCCTCCGCGTCCTGCGGCGCACCGGCGTTGAAGTACCGCACCACGTCCTTCACGCGCGTGAACGAGCCGTTGTGGAAAAAGAAAAAGCCGTCTCTGAGTTGCCGCAGCGTCAGCGCGCGGAACTCGAACGCGTCGTCATCGCGGAAAGTGATTTCCCTCCGTCCGTCATCGCGAAAGTTCGGATCGTTTCTCGCCACGACGTTCAAGGCTTGTATCGGGTGGTCGCCGAGGCCGAGGTTGAAGAAGTTCTCGTCCACGAACTGACCGGCCCCGGCCCGTCGGGGTCGTTGGGCTGCTTGTTGAGCATCGGGCCGCTGTGGCAGGAAAAACAACCCGCCCCGCCGCTGCTCGCGGGCGTGAAGAAGAGCCTGGCTCCCCGCCGCTGTGCGACCGTCAGGGCGCCGTTGTCTCCGGACAGGAACCGGTCATACGGTGTGTTTCGTGTGACCACGGTTCGCAGGAAGGTCGCCATGGCCCGTAGGACGGTCTGGTCGTTGATGAGGAGATTGACGTCGTTGGCGGCGTCGGCCGCAGCGGCCTCTTCGGGGAACGCGTCCCGGAAGAGCTTCCGGTAGGTCGCGAACCGCTGCAGTTCGGCGGCCTGGTCGTCCTGCATCCGGTGAGCGTCGAGCGTCAACTGGGTCAGGCTTTCCCCCGCAGTAAACCCGAACGGGTTAAGGGCGCCGGGCGACGAGTCAGGCTCGCCTGCGAACCCGCCCAGCAAGAGGCGGTTGTTGAAGGCGAATCCGATCATGCTTGGCGAATTTCGCGCGACGCTGTCCACGGCGTCGAGACGACCGGTTCGCAGCAGCGCGCCAGCAGGCGGCAGGTCCGTGCGGCGACCTCGGCCTGGATTGCCCACCGCGAACTCGTAGATGTCCGTGAGAGTGGGGAGCTCGTCCACCAGCGTGTCACCGGCGAACAGAGGGCTCGGGCGCAGTTGCGGGACGTCGGACCGGGTCCGCCGGCGTGGAATGAAGTTCCCCGAGGCGTCCGTGAAGCCCCGCCCCTCGCCGCCCACGCCGAAGTTGATGAGCGTGCCGGCCTTCGACGCCGCCTCGCCGAGGTGGCAGGAACCGCAGGAGGCGGTCTGCCTCGTGGCGAGCACACCACCGAACTCCGTCCGGATTCTGGCCGTTCGGATCGGGTCGAAGTAGAGCTGTTTCCCGAGGTAGCGCTTGGCCTCGGTGGTCTTGGAGAACGGGTCCGGGCTTCCATCGGGAAGATGCGGCTGCGGAAGGTCGGAATTGTTCGCGGGAACCATCAACTTCTCGATTCCACCGACCTGATGGTCGATGAACCGGCGCAACTGGGTGGGGCTATTGCCTTGAGCGGCCGCGTCGCCGCTGCTCCAGGAGACTCCACCGCACAACAGGGAGAAGGCCAGGGCGCTGGCCACCTTCATCAGGAACAGACGCCGGCCGACCGGCTTCGACGTCGGAGTGTCCCCCTGTCGATTAGCGGGCTCTGCAAACTGTCCTTGCTCTGCAAACTGTCCTCTTGGTTCTTTCTTCAAATTCATATACCTCCAGAGGCTAGGCGTGGACACGCGGTCCCCGAAAAGGACACCTGACGTCCGGTTAGAGCCGGTCTCCTGCCTCGGTTGGATGCGCTCCACCATGGACCGGCTGAGACAAAGAGTTAAGACCCCGGCTGCCGTTCGATGACGCAATAACCTTCGGGGACATAAATCCACGCCAATTTTTAGTTTTGGGTTGCAATCTATCGCCGGCCCGGTTTTCATTAAACCAGCGATACTCTTTTCCACATATTCAGTAGGTCCGGTCCTACCCATTAGTCTCGGCAAGGCGCTGTTCGTTACAGGTCTGTTAAGGCAATCGCATCATAAGAAAAGTAGGTGAGGTATTGATGGCTTTACTGATGAGGTACTGAATTTTTCTGTCCTACATTTTTCTGTTCTGGTTTCGCGAACAGATAAGTGGGTGTGTCCCACCTGTCTAACCGCCTCCGGCGGTTAGACAGGTGGGACACACCCACTGATTACCGAGAGCCAGACTTCAAACTGTTTGAATTTTTCAGGTTTGGCTGCTCCGGTGAGAGAAGTATTCGGATTTTACCCTGTAGTTGTTTCATTATGGGTATAACGTTCTGTTCAACGATACGCCTTGCCTGTTGTTTTAAGTCCTCCGCTAGGGCAGGATGTGAATTGGCTGCGACCTCAATAGTGTAATGATTGCTGAATAGGAGTTCTGTCGTTCTCACTAAGCTTTGTACACTCTTCGTAATCTCATCATCGAAGTAAATTCTATTTTCGTCGTGAAATTCAATCGCCTCTTGAAATCGCTCCTGAGTTTTCGCGTAGAATTCCTCCTTGGTGTCTGTGCGACGCAGAACATCCCAGTTTGCCCAGTTCTGTAAATCCATTTCCACTCTGGCCAGCAACTTGAACAGTTTCACAATCGCTTCTGCTCTTTGCTGGTGAAGCAATGAATAACGCGTCTGAAACTCATAGAACTTTATTTGAAAGGCAGACTGAAGTTGAAGCTTATGGCTTTCGAGTTCTTTAGTAATGTTTGCTTTGTAAGACTCAAGCTCTTTGCTGAGGTCTATTTTGTAGCGCTCGATATCCTTATTTAATTGCGTCTGGTAGCGCGCCATTCTCCGCGCAAGCCAAAGATATGTCAAGAGTGGAACAATCACCGCTGCTAACGTGGGGCCAGCTTTTAGCCAAAAATCTATATCTCGTAACAAGTGCATAAGCCTCTCTATTCGCCATCAACATTCGTTCGCTTTCAATCTATCTATATTCTATTCCGAATGGCTTCTCAATATCTCCGACGTAACTTTCGATTTGGAGAATGGCATCTATAACATAGCTAACGGTAAACTTTGCTTCCTCTTCTGTGAAGTCGCTCTTTTTTAACCTGCAAGTTAAAGTGCCATCCATCGCCTCAGAAATTAGAACAGCGCTTGAGGCTTGTTGATACTTCGCATATTCAGCAAAATTCAACCCTAAAGTTTGAAGCATCACCATAGTTTTCATTTTGTCCAACGTCATATAGCTATCTCTCGGGGTAGACAGTGTCCCTTGGAACTGAGGCAATTCCCCGATCACCTTCTTTATGACTAAGTTTATACACTTATTGAATGCGGCTTTTGCATATTTAATAGCCTCGATATACTTACCAGCTTTAAAGTGTGCCTCTGCTTCCACGAGCCTTTCCTTGATTTTTGAATGTTGGATCAAATCGGTAAGGCTGATCTCGTCAAAATTCTTATCCCAAACTTGAATCGTAATGTGTTCGAGAAAATCCCTCGTATAGGTTCGGCAATCATTGACTTCGATTTCGGTAGGATACTTGGCCTTATGCTGTGCATCATTCCGGATTGAGCGTACGTGCTGAATTTGAACTTTGTCTGGCAATGAAGAGAGGCCAATAGGAGTTAGCGAACTTTCTACGGACGAAACAAGTCCTTGAAATTCCTTTTCCGGATTCTTGCTGGGATTAAGCGATGAAAATACTGCTTTCAAAATCGTCTCGGTTGCAAGGTCAAACGTCACGACCGCGATAATCCTACTCACCGGGCTGCTCCTTGCCTCAGAATGCAAATATGCCTGCTGATAAAGTTGTTTCACAAGAGCAAGTTTTTTCATCGTGACCGGATCGAGTGGTATAGGCATATGGCTATTGTCCTTCGGGTAAGGGTGGATGGTGTCTCATAGGGCCGATTCCTCTACAAATTTGGCAAAGACTCGCACTATTTACGCCTGAGCGCTCCTAAAGTCAATATTTGTCTCAGTTCCTCCCTCGCTCTGATTTCAAACAGTTTGAATCTTTATGGGTCCACTTCAGGGACTCCAATTCTAGCGGTTCTAATAATTCTTGCAAGTGGACTTTTTCATAGATAAAATCCTAATTCTTCTTTTGACCGGCCCTCTTCATCTACAGGAAGTGGTTAAGGCTATGTGTGACTCAGAACACGCTTGGATCGAGCGACATTTCGAGTATTTATCCAACCGGAAAAGCTGTGAATGGTGCCAACATCCCGAATGTCCTGTGATGCCGAAAATTGGATTATGCCGCCATTGTAATAGAATTCGCCTTGAGTTAAGCCGCCTCGAAAAGAGAGGCATCACAGGATTCTCTTATCAAGTTGCGCAAGAAATGAAAGCAAGCGCGATAACCGAAGGTATGTCTTTTGGTCTTCCCGCTATGTTGGCCGTTAGCTCACTTCGCCTAGAGCACGCGTTGAGGGATTTAGGAAGATACTTCGTACGCAAAGAATTTTTTGTAAATGATGCAACTCACCTGGGTAACGTATTCTGCCCGATCCATAGGCAATATGTGTTCTACATGTTGTCCCTTTATATCAGGGAATACCTGAGAAAGAACCGGCGTCAAATGGCCAGCTACCCTCTGGGGGAAGACATATAGCCGGGAACCAAACTTCATAATTCAGCACCGAGGACAAAATAGAATGGCTGAAACAACACAAGAGATCGCTCTACGGCATTTTTACTTTCCTGTTAATATTGATGAGTTTATTAAGCCGATTAACGATTTTCTATCTATAGCGCAGAAGCCACTTATTCAACCAATCGGGTCGTTCGCCAAAAACCTATCGTCTGTTATTTCAACAACGAGCTTGCCATTTTGGATGGGGATGGCGAGCGTTTCACAAAAGCGATTCTTGCAGATACACTTAGCTGAAAAGATACGCGCTCTAAATCACGCGGATAAAGATGGACATATTCCTGAGTGGGCGCGCGCTCAAGCATATGAAATCGCCAAAAAGCGAGCACAGGAAGAAAGTTTAGACGACACGCATAAAGATACTACTATTGAAGAGTTATTTGCTGATCTAATAATGTTATTGAGCGATCCGAACTTTAATACTGCTTCACGAGAAGTGTTAAGACAGGGTGCTGTGCTTACTTGGTCAAGTATCGAGGTTTTAGCTACCGATTTATTTATATCTCTCTTGAATACGAAACCTGAGCTTGTGAATATTCTTTTCAAGAATGATAGAGTCAGAAAGTGGTTTGACATAAGAGGAGTTTCTTTGGAGATACTTGAGACGCACGGGTTTGATGTTTCAAAAAAGATGGGAGATATTTTGATTGAACATTATTCAATAGACACTTTACCCGCAATAAAAACTATATTTTCCATATTGTCGCTAGGGCGAGCCGATTTAATCACAGCACTTGATAACCCAGATTTATATTTATTGAATAAGAGACGTCACTTAATTGTTCATCGAAGAAGTATTGTTGATCTTCAGTATAAAAATAGCACTAGTGATTCTTTAAATGTTGGAGATGAACTGTATATCAAGCCTGATGATTTAGATCGTTATTTGACAGTAGTGAGAGAGGCGGGAAAGGAACTGATTGATTCGGCTTGCAGCATCCTTTAGGCCTGTCCAAAACCGCTTTCTTCAGGCGGTCTTTAATATTTTATTGGCTTTCCGTAACCATCAATTACATTCGCACCGGAGGTAGATTATGGACGCAGAAACAAGACACAAACTTAGAGTAACAGTCGAGCGACTTATCAGACAAGAAATGCTTGCGGTGTTTACAGAAGCGGCAAGAGCACGTGAAAACCACATCGCCAATTCCGATGCAGATGCAGTTCCATTAACAGATTACCTGATAGTAGCGGTACAAGAGCGTATAAAGAGAGGAGAAATAGACGCTAAGATAGTGCCGCAATTTTAGTCAGCCCTAGACGGCCTATAAATTTTCGGGTGTGTCCCACAAATCTAACCGCCTCCGGCGGTTAGATTTGTGGGATTGTGGATTGACCACCCTAAATATGTTACTGCTTGATAGATTTTCAATGCGTTCTGTCGGCCCTTCTCCGAGCGGAATCCATCATGATTTCGTTCCAGCCGGCGCAAAACGCGCATTCCGGTTTCGGCCAATGAATTGCGTTTGACTCCGGGCACTCTCAAGAAGGTCGTCATGTTTTTGAAATGCTCTTCGAGGAAAGAAGGGTGTGTCCCACCTGTCTAACCGCCGGAGGCGGTTAGACAGGTGGGACACACCCGGATATGATAGTAGCCGCTGACTTCCTCCAGGTCTTTCTGCAATTGGCGGAGACTCTGTTGGGGGATGCCGAAAACAGCTCTTAAGCCGACGCCTCTCCTCCTGAGCTTTCCCTGAATTTGATAGCCAAGGAAGTCGCAGCTCTCACTCCAATGAGTAATTTTCGTTTTCTTCTCACTGAGCTTGAGCCCCATGTTGGAGAGTTTCAGCCTGATTTGCTCCTTGAATGCTTCGGTTTCCTTTTTGGTTCCTGCAACAAGAACGAGGAAATCATCGCAATAACGGACGTACCATACCTTGCCCGGATGTTTCCTATTTTTGGCGTAGCATGGAACGTATTTCCGTTGCCGCTCCAGTTCCTTGATCTCTTTGACGATAGATCTGTCGCCATGTCCATCCCTGAGTTGTCTCCTAAGCTTGGCGATTCTGGTCTCGAATTTTCTGTATTCGGGATTTCGTCTCGCGTTCGCCTGTTGACTGGTCTGGGATTGATTGGCGTTCAGTTCTCTCAGCATAAAGAGGTCGAACTGGTGAAGGAAGACATTGCACAACAGAGGGCCGACAATGTTCCCTTGCGGGACGCCACTGTAGGTTTTGTGATAGCGCCATTCTTCCAGGTAGCCGGCCTTGAGAAATTTGCTGATTAGGCTCAGCACCTTCTCGTCCGCCACGCGTTTCTTGATCAGTTCCAACAGCCCGCCATGCGGGATATTGTCAAAGCAGCCTTTAATATCGCCCTCGATCAGGTAACTGATGACCGGGTACGCACGTGATACGTCGCGTAATGCCGTTATTGTCGATCTGCCTTGCCTGAAACCGTGCGAACATTTGCAGAAGTCCGCCTCAAAGATCGGTTCGAGTAACATTTTGATTGCCTGTTGCACAATCCGATCTTTGATGGTCGAAATTCCAAGTGGTCGAGTTTTGCCATTGGCTTTCGGAATAAAGACGCGGCGAACAGGGGTGGGCCTGTACGTCCCGCTCTTCAAACTGTCTGCCAGTTTATGGACCAATTCAAGGTCTATTTCAATTGCCGTCATCTTATCAATGCCGGGAGTTTGACTACCCTTGTTGTTCCGTATCTGCTCCCAGGCTTGCGCCAACCACATTTTGTCAGTCAGCAGCTTCCATAGTGGTTTGCGTATTTGATCCTGGGTTCGTCTTGCCAGCGTATGAAGTCGCTCCATTTCCTCAGCCACGTTGATCATATTGTTTCCTTTATGGTACGGCGGCTTGTCCGTCCGTAACTGAGTATCGTGTCGCATTGAGTGTATGAGACCCTTCGCCCTGTGAACGTCTCTCTCGTTCGCCTCGGATGGTCGTTACTCCATCGACTATTACGATCTCGCTGCCCCGACACCGGCATTGGTGATCTACCCACTTACCCTCTGTTGTTAGGGGGAGCCGGTATCGGTTCCGACGTTGCTCACATAACAATTTATCCGGGGTGTGTCCCACCTGTCTAACGGGAATTCGGGGTAATATATTACAAACAGGCGACTTAAGCGGTTTTTGAGATGACTCGCCGCCTGCAATGAAAATTAGGCTTAAACCTATTGAAGTAAATGGTTTAGCACGTTCTGCGGTTAGACGGGTGGGACACACCCTTTATCCGCCGACTTAGGTCTTCTTCCGATTCCTTAGCGTGGCGCACCACGTTTGGGACTAGATCGGCAATTGTAAGGACCGCTGACCACCCGTATCTGACGACTCGGAAAGGGCTGTCCGAGTTGCGGGGATCATAAGGGCTATTGCTCGCCCCTATTCATTTCGTCCCAATACCTCATTAGCTACCGTAGGTATTCCATCGATTATAGGAAAATCTCGAATTCGACAATGACCGTCTGACCCTATCAGCTTCCGCGACGTGTTCGTCTTGATGGTGTAGCTCCATCTCAAACCTCGCCTGTTTCCTCAACAAGCTTTTCTCATGCCCGCCCAACGTGATAATCCGTAGGGCTTCGGTTGAGTGAGGACAGGGTGACCTTACTCATCCTGACTGGTTTACCAGTATTGTTATGCGACCTTGCGTCGCGCCCGACCTTCTTCAATATATATCTTCCAGCGTCCGATTCGGACAAAGCCACGCGCATCAGTCAAACGCTGAGAATAACGTTGTCCGAATGCCCTTTGCAGATCGGCAGGCTCAACACGCTTGCCCCTTGCGTCGCCGAGAACCGTGAGCGGTGAGCGCTTCCCGTCGTTGCGGCGATGATGCGCCCAGTGCGGCAATCGATTATGATCGCGGATCAGTTCGCGATGAAATTCAACCGCCTCCTCGACGCTGCGGCATCGTTCCCAACGATACTCGCCGAGCCGGGCTTGAATGCCGAACTGGCTCTCGATCAAATTTTGCCAGGGATGGCCCTTGTCATACATCTCGTGACGTATGCCCAGTCGTTGATTGGCGCGGATCCAATCGTGATCTCTGAATTGACCGCCGTA